>VOFC01001443.1_pt1 | contig 54000 bp, 90 predicted proteins | sample 5384161 | NCBI WGS metagenome assembly VOFC01 (sample SAMN12384722, study PRJNA508395) | human gut metagenome | isolation source: healthy gut B | host: Homo sapiens | reverse complement strand
ATTTCTTCTCCTGCCGCTTTTTAAATCCAAAGCTTCTTCCAAATCAGACAAATCCGGTTTTAATTCGTCCAAAGCCAATTTTAATTCTTCAAATTGAAGCATTCTTATCATCCCTTTATTTCATCTCAAATAACTATATTGTAATAAATAAATCTATCTGTTTTAATTTGAAAATATTTCCTGAATTAGTAGCTGTTATATTATAGTAGAATTGCCCGAGAAAGTAAAGCATATTCCAGTGATAATATATGATTGAAAGGAAATTTGAATCAAAACATTGCAGTTTGTAAAATAATTAGGTACAATAAGAAAGAAAATGAACAATAATATAGTACAAATTTTCTTGATTTGTACTATAGATATATCAGAAAGGCATGGTATCTATTATGTCAAAATATACGGGTTTAGAATGTCCTATCTGCAAAAAATACATTTAAAGATGATGATGACATTGTGGTTTGCCCCGAATGCGGTGCACCGTATCACAGAACGTGCTACCAAAAAGAAGGCCACTGTATTTATGAAGATAAACATGGTACTGACCAAGCTTGGCAAGCAGAAGAACATGTACATCAGGAGGCGGGAGATAAAAAGTGTCCTCGCTGTGGTACCGTGAATCCTTCCGATTCCTTATTCTGTTCCAAATGCGGACAATCGCTAAGCTATGACAGCCAAGCGCACGGACAAGCACCGACAGATTCCGAACAGTCTTATACGCCTCCAAATCCTCCTCCGGGAACCGGACCAAATGTTGGACCAACGGGTATGCCATATCCCTTTGACCCAATGGGAGGTGTAAACCCCAAAGACCACATTGAAGGTATTGAGGCAGGAGACATGGCAAAGTTTGTACAAGCAAACACGCCATATTATATGGGAAGATTTTTAAATCTTTCTGCTTTTTAAACGAGGACGTTTCCATTTTGCTGCTTTTTTATTTGGCGGCGGTTGGTTTTTTATACCGTAAACAATATGTCTTAGGCATTATTTTAACGGCGTTTCAAATTATTTCATCTGTGGCAGCCGGTTTTCTGCAAACATATTATACAATTCCTCTTATGAATGAATTACTGCCGAATGTAAACAATGTTTCCAAATATTATTGGGGATTTATTCAATCTTGGGATGCGCTTTGCAGCAAAATCTCCACTAACGTTATTTTTTAGTCATGTTACCAACAATACTAATTTTGCTTCAATTTGTGGAACGGATTTTGTGTGGTATTTTTTGCAAATAAGCTGTATTTAAAGCATTGTGTAAAAAAAATCAATCAAATTAAAAGTCAATACCACAACAACTCAGAATATGAAACGCAATTAAAACAAAGAGGCGGTGTTAGCACAAACACTTGCATTTTCTCTCATGATTTGTTATGTTATTATTAATTTTATTCCCATGTTTTTAACGTTTAAATGTTCAGAGAGATGGATTATAAACTAAGGAGTTGACATCATTGAAAGTAAGAAAGGCCGTTATCCCTGCTGCTGGGCTGGGAACACGCGTACTGCCTGCTACAAAGGCAATGCCGAAAGAAATGCTGACCATTGTAGATAAACCTGCAATTCAATACATTGTTGAAGAGGCGGTAAAGTCCGGCATTACAGACATTTTAATTATTACCAACAGAGGTAAAGATGTAATTGAGGATCATTTTTGACCGTGTACCGGAATTAGAGGAACGTCTTTTGGCAGGAGGAGATTCCAAAAGGCCATGTTGGATGAAGTAGTAGATATTTCCCCGTTTGGCTAACATTTATTTTGTCCGTCAAAAGAAACCAAAGGACTTGGTCATGCAGTAAACTGTGCCCGTTCTTTCGTAGGCAATGAGCCTTTTGCAGTTTTGTACGGTGACGATGTTATTATTGGAGAGGATCCTGCTTGCGGACAACTCATTCGTGCATATGAAGAATTTGGTCGCGGCGTATTGGGTGTAAATCAAGTTTCTGCAGAAGCAATCACCAAATACAGTTCTTTAAAAGTAGACCCCATTCGCGATAATTATTTTCTATGCACTGATATGATAGAAAAACCAACCCCTGATAAAATTATGTCTTTATACTCTATTTTGGGCCGTTGTGTGCTTCCGCCTGAAATATTTGATATCTTAGACCAAACACAGCCGGGGGCCGGAGGTGAAATTCAGCTGACAGACGCTATGTGCGAACTGGCACGCCGCGATGGCATGACAGCAGTTGAATTTACCGGAAAACGCTATGACATGGGCAATAAATTGGGAATTATGCAAGCAAATGTTGAACTTGCGCTGCAACATAAAGATATTGGCGCTGATTTCAAACAGTATTTACAAGAATTGACAAAAACTCTTTCATAAAAAGATTGACAACGCAGTGATAGATATGATATAATCACTGCGTTATTCTTTTATATATTATGAAAAATAACAATCCTTACTCTGCCATAGGCAGGGTCTAAAGTCCAAAAGGAGGTGCAATACAATGCCAAATCTAACAAATTCTTATGAAACTGTCATCATCCTATCCAATAACTTAGGTGATGAAGCAATTGCTGCAACAATTGAAAAGTTTAAAAAGTTAATTGCAGACAATGGTGAGGTTGAGTCTGTTGAAGATTGGGGTAAACGTAAGTTTGCTTACCCAATCCAAAAACAAAACGAAGGTCACTATACACTGATTAACTTCAAAAGCTCCCCTGAATTTACAGCTGAGCTTGACAGAATTTACAATATTACTGACGGAGTACTTCGTTCTCTTATTGTGAAAAAAGAAGTAAAACCTGCTAAAGCAAAAAAGCTCCAAAACAATTTGAAGCTGCTAAAGCAGAATAATTGCTGAGGAGGAAAGTGATTCATTATGTTAAACGTTGCAATATTAATGGGCCGTTTAGTTGCTGACCCTGAAATTCGCCATACACCAAACGACATTGCGGTAACAAGCTTTACCATTGCGGTTGACCGTTTTATGTAAAATCCGGCGCAGAACGCCAAGCGGATTTTATTGATATTGTTGCATGGCGCGCAACTGCAGAGTTCGTATGTAAGTATTTTCGCAAGGGTCAAATGATTGCTGTTCAAGGTTCCATTCAAACCAGATCTTACACAGACAAAGACGGCAATAAACGAAAAGCTTTTGAAATTGTAGCGGATAATGTACACTTTGCTGATTCCAAACGTGATACTTCCGCACCTGCAATGGGCGGTGGTATGTATCAGCAACCTACAGCACGTCCTGAAGTAGCAAGTGCTCCTGCACCGGCTTATACCAGCGGTGATACCGGAGACTTTGAAGAAATTTTTGAATGACGATGATTTGCCGTTCTAAATTCTAAAATTCTGAAAATCAAATGTAAAAAGGAGGCTTTTACCATGTCTGAAAAAAATGAAAGACCGGAAAGAGACAACCGTCGCGGCGGCGCACGTAAAGGCCGTAAAAAAAGTTTGCAGCTTCTGTGTTGATAAAGTAGACTGCATCGATTATAAAGATGTTGCAAAAACTTCGCCGTTTTATTTCTGAGAGAGCAAAAAATTCTACCTCGCAGAGTAACAGGCACATGCGCACATCACCAACGCGAGTTGACAGTTGCAATTAAACGTGCACGTATCATTTCATTGCTGCCATTCAGCAGTGACTGATTCTAAATAGAAACATAGGTCAATGCAGTAAAACTGCATTGACTTTTTTGTTTTTACACTGAAACGTAGTATAATAACTGAATAATAAAAAATGAAAGGAGGTTATCCGTTGCGTATTGATTTTCATACCCATGTTTTTCCTGACAAATTAGCTGAAAAAGCACTTACTTCCATATCAGAACATACAGGCGCTCCCTACTTTACCAATGGAACTGTAGCCGATACGGATGAAAAATTAAAAGAATGGAACGTGGATAGTTCTGTTGCACTACATATTGCGACCAACCCCAAACAACAGTACAATGTAAATACTTGGGCAGCCGAAATTCAAACAGAAAAACGTTTCTGCTTTGGCTCCATACATCCGGACGCACCGGACGCTTTATCAGAGCTGGAACGAATCAAAACTTTGGGACTGTACGGCGTTAAACTTCACCCATACTTTCAGTCATTCAATATAGACGATAAAAAAGATGTTCCCTATCTATGACTGCATTTCTTCTTTGAAACTTCCCTTGCTTTTTACATGTTGGATTTGACCCTTCTTACCCAGGGGCCACAGAAGGCGTTCCACAGCGTTTGATTACAGTATTGGAAAATTTCCCTCACTTAACAATGATAGCTGCTCATATGGGCGGTCTGGGCTGTTATCAAGAAGCGCAAACGTATCTTTTAGGAAAACCAATCTATATTGATACAGCAATTGCTTCTCATTTTTTAACGCCTGAATTGTTCCACCATATGGTATCAAAACATGATTCACAGCGTATTTTGTTTGGCAGCGACTGTCCTTGGAGTTCATCTCTGGACGAAGCCAAATTGATTGAACAAAGTAATCTATCCTCGGAACAATTGGAAAACATATTTTACAAAAAATGCACAGAGAGTACTGCATATACAATAAAAAATAGGTAAGCTGTTATGTATTACAGCTTACCTATTTTTTATGAGCCGGAGCTGACAATCAACACAACATGAGCTCCATATTGCAGTTCATTCCCGGCTTGTTGCTCCTGATAACCAATCACATAACCGGATTCTAAGATATCCGATTGATAAATATAAGAAACCTCAAAACCTTTGAGACCTTAATTGTTTTTCAGCTTGTTCATAAGACATTCCTGCTACATTCGGCAATACACGTTTGTATGGTCCCTGACTGATTTCAACTACAATGGTTCCACCCTTTATCATAGTTTCTCCTGCTTTTGGTGTTTGAGAAATGATATATCCTTCAGAATTTGGTCACTAAACACATATCGTGATGATATTACTTCGTAATCAATACTTGTTGTGCTGAGCTTGCTTTCACAACAGAATAATTTTCTCCTATCAAGTTAGGAGCTACCATTCTTACTTCTGAAATTTCAGAAGTTTGTGAAGAAACACCCTTTCCTCGGACACATTGCTGTCTGCTTCTACACTGGAAGTTATAATGAATTCTTCACTCGATTGATTGAAAGATGCCCCACCGTTAAAATTACAAAAAGAAATAAAATAAGCAAAGCGATTACCAGTACTATCACAGCAGAAATTAAAATCCATACCCATGCCGGTAAAAATTGTTTTTCTTTCGGCTCTTTATATGCTCCGATGCTTTTATTTTTCTTAATTCATCTTCTGTCAGTTTTGGTATGCTTTGCGTTTCTTCAATCACTGCTGTAATGGTTGGAGAAGCTGACAGTTCTGCACGCAAACGTTCAAAGGTCTGTGTTCTTTTCTGCGGATATACTTGTAATCCATTAGCCAATGAAGTTACAACATGCGGCGGCAGCTCTTTTTAATATCCCTGTTGGAATCAGCAATCGCGCATCTTCTTTTCTTTTAATCGCTTTTTCCGGTAAAGTTCCTGTCAAAGCATAAAATAAAGATGCAGTAAAACCATATACATCTGTTGCTTCATGGAATGTTTCTGTTTGACCGTATTGTTCCAACGCAGCACAGCCACTTACCAAGTCGGCCGGCAATCTGCCTCCTTCACGGCGGACTGCTTCAATACAGAAATCTCCCAACTTCATTTTTCCATTTTCCATGATACTGAGAGAATCCAGAGAAATACCATAATGTCCAATTCCATTTTCATGCAATGCACTTAAAGCGGAAAGTACAGGCATAAATAACTTTCTGGCAGCGTTCCAATCTAAATGACCACCGCTTTTTTCGATAAAGTATCGCAAGGAAACCTGTTCATCCCAATCGGAAACGGTATACGCTGTACCATTTTCTTCAAAGATATCATAAATGTGATCTACTGCTGTTAAATCTCGCATATGGGCAATGGTGCGTGAATATGATAAAAATTGTCTCATATAGTCACAGTACAAATCGTAACAGGCCTGATTTGTCAAACTATCCAGACCATTGATGTCCCTTTTGACATAATGTTTTGGAAAGTATTCACGAATCGCAATTTTATTCTTCAGCACTTTGTCATAACCAATATAAGTAAAGCCTTGACTACCGTGCTTTTTTCGCTCTACCTACAAGATATCTTCCTTGCAGCAGTGTTTCATAGGGTAAGGCAAGAGGCAGTTGAGGTTCATCTACAAGATGTCCGCATTTTTTTAAGCAGGTATGGTCCTCAAACAACGGTTCCATACAATTCATACATCTTCTCTCTTCCGTTTTCATGCCTATCACCTCCCCTATCAAGCATTTGTTTACACAAGATTACGCATCCAGCGGATTCTCCCAGTTGTGCCATACATTTTGTACATCGTCATTGTCTTCCAGAGAATCCAACAATTTTTGCATTTTGACTGCAATTTCGTCATCGGTTATTTCCGTATAAGTGCTTGGTACCATTTCAACTTCTGCGGATATAAATTCATATCCTTTATTGGTCAGCGCATCTAAAACGGCACTGAAATCTTCAGGAGCTGTTTCTATTACAAATACATCTCCATCTGTCTGAAAATCAGAAGCACCTGCTTCCAGACTGTCCTCCATGACCGTATCTTCGTTTCGTCCTTCTTTATCTACAATCAGCATTCCTTTTTGCTCAAACATAAAAAAACACAGCCAACAGTCCCCAAATTACCGCCGGATTTATCAAAGTAATGACGTACATCACCTGCAGTACGGTTTCTGTTATCTGTCAGCGCTTCTACAATCACAGCAACACCGCAAGGACCATAACCTTCCTATCCAATGCTTTCAAATTTTTTCACCGTCAGTTTCGCCGGCAGCCTTTTTAATAATGCGTTCTATATTATCAGTTGGTACATTGCAGGCTTTTTGCTTTTGCAATGCAATCTTTTAATTTTGAGTTGGAGTTAGGGTCCGACCCGCCTCCTTCTTTACCGCTACAGCCAATTCTCTGCCGATTTTGGTAAAGATTTTTGCTTTGGCTCCGTCCGTCTTTTCTTTTTTCCGTTTGATATTATTCCATTTAGAATGTCCTGCCATAATGACTTTCCTCCTGCAAATTTGTCACCACACATCATATCATAAAACCGATATATTGGCAAGCAATAATCGTTTGACTTCATTTTGCAGTTCCTTGGTATTCAGCGGTTTACAGTCCGTATTCCCTGCTGAAACGGTTCCGATTAATTTTGTATTCATGACTGAAAATGTCAGCTGTAATTGCTGCTGCATCATTTCTACACCGCGTTTGTCATTCGAACCGTAAACAGACAATAAAAAAGCCTTTTTCGGCTTTTCAAAGGATATTTGATATGACGTGAAACATACGCTTCGTAATATTGCTGTGTTCTGTCAAACACAGCTTTTAAAAACGCGGGAAAACTAAGACCGTATACAGGCGTCGCCACAACCACCACATCTGCATTGCGATACAATGTGTCAAACAATTGATAATCAGGAATGCTGCATCCCTCTTTTGTCGACAAAAACCACAAGCAGTACACGGTGCCATATTTTCTTGATATGCATGGAATGTATAAATGTTTGTATTCGGATAAACATTCTCCCATTCCTGTATAAATATTTTTAATAACTCTTTGGTAAAACCACGTTCTCTTGGAGAACCATATAATACGAGCATATTTTTTTTCCATCATTGCAGTTCCTTATCAATACTATACTTCAAGCTTATTCATTACGCCGGATTTATACAAACAATTGAATTGATAGGCGTTGTCTTACTTAAAATCTATCTTGTACTCAGTATAACAAATATATCACTATTTATCAGCAATATAAATCTATTTTCTATCACGATATATCATAATGTTAAAAAAGCTGAGAGACTGATAAAATCAGTTTCTCAGCTTTTTTTCATTTTCCGTTTTACCTACTGAAACTATGTGAAAAGCATATAAAAAGCACAATCAACGTGTAAATGTATCTCCGGGATGCAGCCATAATGTGTTGCCATCATTGCTCTTCAGCACCATAGTATCCGGACCGACTCGCGTAAAGATAAGCTCGTCATACAAAAATCTTCCGCTTTGGTCATAGCATCTCAATGCAACGGATACATCTCCATTATATTGTGGTGCACATCCACCAATATAATGGGAACTCATTGTCCAGATATATTCTACACCATCTACCGTAATAATTCTGTCTGTATTAAAAATTTCCTCACTATACCCATCCAAACGAGCAAAGTAATGACATGAAATTTCCATAGAAAGATTCTGTTCCATTTTAATGGTATGTACCGTTAATGCCGAATCTTTAGGAATATTCCATTCTGTGCTGCAGTTAGCTGGATCCGTACTATAAAAAGACCACACACGCTCTCCCATAACAGGATATTTTTTACATTAAGCTCCGATTCGGATGAATATCTATCCTGCTCTTGTAAAGATGTATTGTTATTTTGAGGAATAGGATTCTCAGAAGTTATATGTTTTCCCTCTGATGAAGATGTGGAATGAGATGTTTCCTCGTATTTCTGCACGGTCGGTTGGTTATCCTGCGGCACAGTCAATAAAGCTTTATTAGACTGAACTATTTCAGATGTAACTAAAATTTGTCCATGACTTTTTGAAATAATATTTCCTGTTTCATCCACTAATAAATCGTCATCTTGAATCTCTATTCCTGTTTTGGTATCGATAATGACCCCATCGTCAGACACTGTATAAGATTGATAAACAGATACATCTTCAATTGGAGACAGGGAAGAGACAACATCGGAAGAAATATCTGAAGAAGTATCATCCACAGTGGATGATACGGAAGATTCATTGTTATCCTGTTTATTGTTTCCGCAAGCGCTTAAGACACCTAATATGCATATCATAACAAGCATAATCATTATTTTTTTTCATATATACGATTCATTCCTTTTTATTATAAAAATTAAATTCAAAATAATACGTTTATTCCCCCTGTCTTATTTATGTGAACATTCTCCAATTAAACATATATATTATTTGTAATAATTTGTAAAAATATAGTAACACTTTCCAACCTTCTCGTCAAGATTCAGTATAAATCATACTCTATTTCTTTTAACATAGTTCACTTGCATGTTGAAAGAATAATAAGATATCATTCTTTCATCTTCAAAATTCAAACAAAATAATATTGTTTCATCTTACACGCTCTTTTCCCCGACATTATAGACAATTTTCAAAATGAGAAAGTATACTCTCAACAGAAATCATTTCTTGTTTTCTCATCAAAGCATAATGAAAGCTGTATTTTGAAATATCAAAATACAGCTTTCCCATGCGAGTATAAAAAAAGCATACATACAAAAAATTTTAATAAAAAAAAACAGAACTCAAATACCAATTAAGTTCAGGTTCTGTTTGAATTTACACGGCAAAAAAGCTGCCTTTGTTAATATTCTATTATTTTTGCTCGATACATGCCCTGTTCCTTTAACCGTTCCGCTATATCATAAACGTCCAATCCTTTCATTGAAATACGCCTGCATTCACCAGGTGTCTCCTGTGAAAAGGTATCCCATACCGTAAAGAGATGGTCTGTTTCCGTAATTCCATAACGTTGTAAGAGTGGGATAAAGTGACGTGGCGACAGGGAATATAAATCAGTCAATTTGTACTTTTGAATAAATATTTCTTCATGATTGACGTGGGATGCAATTGCAAATTGCGATATCCCGTCTTCCAACAAGATTTCTCCATATGAATTTAAAATAGAATCAATTTGATTTCGTGTCTGTCCGTCAAGATAGCATACTTCTTGATGTAAAATTTTATCATACCCAAGTTGCCGTTCTTCTTGAATAGAAAGCGGCAATTGCAATACAAAAAACAAGGGTTCCGGAAGACTTTGATAAAATTCTGTAAGTAAAAATTTTAATTTTTCAAAGCTAATATTTGCCTGAATAGATTGTCCTTCATAAACTTGGAATTGTTCCTGAATTTTCTCTGGAAAAGGTATAGTCACTCCCGGTGCAGTTTGAAACATTTATTTTTCCTCTATCGACTTTATTTCATTTATGAATAATAACAAAAAGAAGCCGACCGTTTTACAACAATCGACTTCTTTCTATAATGGTACCGGTGGCCGGACTTGAACCGGCACGGGTCGCCCCAACGGATTTTGAGTCCGTCACGTCTGCCAATTCCATCACACCGGCTTAACAACGTTTTATATTATAAACGATAAATGAAAAAAATGCAATACCTTTTTTATTTTCTTTCATCAAAATACAAATCTATTTTGATTATTTTATATTTAAAGGAACTACAGGTATAAATCTTGACAACTGTAATATACTGTTATATACTGTTTATCAAAAGGAGGCTAAAAAATGAATATCATCATTAATCATTCATTCATGGTCCCTATTTATGAACAGATTGTCGACCAAATTAAAACTCTCATCCGAAAAGGTGAACTGAAAGAAAATGATTCTTTTGCCTTCTGTGCGCACATTATCCAAAACATTAAAAATCAGTGCTTTAACTGTAAAAAAGGCGTACGATGCTTTAGAAGCAGAAGGATTTGCAGTAACCATTCATGGTAAGGGAACTTATATTGCATCTGCAAATGCGGAACTTTTACTTGAAGAGCAAAAAAAAAAGGAAATTGAACACGATTTAGAGATAGCCATTCAAAAAGGCAGATGTTACGGTATCAGTGATGAAGATATGAAACACTTATTTGAACTACTTTTGGAGGGTTAATATATGTTAAAGATGGAACATGTAAGAAAAAAACTATGAGTCTTTTTTCATTAAATTGTTCATTAGAAGTGAAATCCGGTTACGTAACAGGTTTAATTGGAAAAAAATGGTGCAGGAAAAAGTACAGTCTTTAAAATGATATTAGGACTCATTGCAAAAGATAGTGGAACAATCCGACTATTTGATAAAGAGATACAAACTTTGAATGACAAAGAAAAACAGCAATTAGGTGTAGTTTTGTCCGATTCCGGTTTCAGCGGTTACTTAACCATTCATGATATCATTCCTATTTTAGACCACCTCTACGAGCATTTTGATAAATCCTTCTTTGTAAAAACAAATACAGAGATTTAGATTACCACAGAATCAAAAAATCAAAGAATTTTCAACAGGTATGAAAGCAAAGCTAAAAATTTTAACTGCCATTTCTCATCATGCTAAATTTTTATTGTTGGATGAACCTACTGCAGGTCTGGATGTAACTGCCAGGGACGAATTATTGGATATGCTGAGAGAATTCATGGAACAGGATGAATCACGTTCCATTTTAATCAGCTCTCATATTTCAACAGACTTAGAACCCCTGTGTGACGACTTTTATATGATTGATGAGGGAAAGATTATCTTTCATGAAGATACAGATATATTGTTAAGCGATTATGCCTTGCTTAAAGTAACTCCGCAGCAATACACAAAAATATGGATAAACGATATATTTTGAAATATAAAAAAGAAATCTACGGATACAATTGCCTGACCAATCAAAAAAACAATACTATCTGGAAAATGAACCAAACATTGCTGTTGAAAATGGGACCATCGATGATGTCATCACAATGATGAGTGGAGGTGCAGAAATATGAAAGGATTATTGATAAAAGATTTCAAATTACTGAAAGTACAAAAAATTCCTTTTTGCTCATTTTATGCATTGCAATCGGTATGGAGATTTTACCAATAGTACATCATCTTCTTTCATCATCGGCTATTTATCATTCGTCGCCACATTGTTTACGCTCAGCTCGATTAGCTACGATGAATTTGATAACGGCAATGCCTTTCTCTTCTCCTTACCTATCACACGGAAAAGTTATGTAATTGAAAAATATGGATTTGGCATGATAATGGGAAGCAGCTTTTTTGGGCATTTGGAACATTAATTGTGATTCTCAAAGAAATAATTGCAATGAAATATGTATCCATAGACACAATAATGGCAGCTTTTATCATTTTACCTATTGTGTTTTCAGTTTTAGCGATTATGCTGCCGTTCCAATTAAAGTTTGGCGGAGAAAAAGGACGAATTGCAATCATTTGTACTTTGGTCATCGTATTTCTGATGGGTATTGTCATAACAAAAGTTTCAAATGCATTCCATATCAATTTGAGCTTCCTCTTCCATCAAATAGCCACGCTCAATCGAGCAGTTCTCATTCTTGCTATTATTGGTTTTACAATTCTCATGCTCTCTATCTCTTACCGTATTAGCTTATCCATTATGAAGAAAAAAGAATTCTAAGAACGACACATCTTTTATTACCTTAATGTCATTAAAAAATGATAATGAAACAACAAAATATCAGGAAAACCAGTTGAAACATATAAAGGCAATTCCCATAAAATAAAAAAAGCAAGCTGCAAATTTACAGCTTGCTTTTTATTTTATGGAATATAACAACCCGCCAATAACAGTACAAATATGGAAAGAACTCCTTTCCATATTCAAAATTTTGGATGTTAAGAGAACACTTACACGTTCTGTCTATGAAAAATTGCATAGCAATTTTTTATATCATAAGGTTACCTGATAACACCAAGAATCATATTATTTAGATAATCTGATATAGTGGTTCGCTTCTCTTAGCATATGGTCGGCAAACAACGGAAGAATGACGGAAGGAATGTAAAATTCAGTTGCGGTTCCCGCAATGTCCGGCTCAATTTCAATATTTTTCATAGTACAAGCAGCTTTTTGATCCAATTCATCCAGCATTTTTTGATAAGATGCTGCAAATGTACTGCAAGATTGAATCAATTCGTTATTTGCTGAATTTAAAATTGCTTTCACATATTGTGTATGTTCCAATACGGAATGATCCCAGAACAAATCTACTTGTGTCATATCGTCACAAGAGAATTCTTCTTCATTGTCAAAGTTAATAATGTAGCTTCTGTAGCTTTGTGCTTCATGTACAAGATGCTTTACAAAATTAGGATAGCTGGTAGAAAAAAAAATACTGCTTGCCATTAGTTCTTTTAAAATATTTTCTTCAAAATCAATGATACCGTCAAGAATGCGAATTGCAGAACGATTCAGCAACAATACTTGATTTGCCAATTTAGGGCTTATGTATGCATCGTCTTCTCCTTGCATATCCTCCTCCATCGCTGTAATAGCACGGTCAATCGAAATACCTGTAAAACGCTGTACCCTCTCTTTCTGCAGTTTGGGTGTACTCCGTTACCAATTCAGCAGATTGAATGATATCTTTTGACAATACGCCATGACTTAGTTTCACTGCCTGATTTAAGATTTTTTCAAACTGTACTTTATAACGGTCTGCTTCTTTTGCAATATGTTGATTCATACCTGCAAAACTAACTTCCAGAAAAATAGCATGCTCTTTCATCATTCTGGCAAAGAATAAGTGGTGCTCAAAGATAATACTACACTGTTGCGGTTTGTAACCATAAACATCATCCTCCAAAAGTTCATTTGTCTAAGTATACGAACCGTACAAAATTTTATGCATTCTACTGGTAATGGTGCATAAATACATGTAAGAAAATACGACACAACCTATCTATTATCTATCTTTTTATATACACTGTTTTAAAATTTATCATACTTTTCCGTTTGTATTGAACAAAGAAGCGTTCTGTGTACATGAAAAACCTGTCATTATTATAAAAATTTCACGATATCTGATTTATACAAATTCTGCTGTGAATTTTCATCTATTCCATACAAATTTGGTTGCGCATTTGACAAAAAAATATAAAATACTTGCAAAACAAACAAAAGCATATACAACTATCGTTTCGGATAATTGTATATGCTTTCTTATCATGAGATAGGAACAAAGTCTCCACGCTCTGCCGCTAAATGATACCCGATAGAGTTCATTCTGCCCTGCAAACAGTTCCTGCACTCAGCAGCTTCGTCTCCTGTACAAATTTTATTGTCATACAGCATATATTTTGCTCTCACATCCAACGGTGAAAGATTTGGCATAACCACGTTTGCTCCTGCCAAAATTCCCAACTCACGCCCTTTGGGATGAATGGTTCCCAAAGCAGTGGTTGAAGGCAAAAGTACATTTGGAATCAGCAAACGCAAAATACCAATCAAAAACAGTGTCATTTCCAACGTACCTGCTGCTTCATTCGCAAACGGCGTGTCATGGTGAGGAATAAACGGACCGATTCCCACCATCTGTGGAGAGAATTCTTTTATAAACAATAAATCCCTGACCAAATCTTCTTTGGTCTGATTGGGAGAGCCCACCATAAATCCGGTACCTACCTGATAGCCTATTTCCTTCAGATTGTTTAGACAATTGATACGGTGTTCCAAGGACAAATTCTTTGGATGCAATGTACGGTAATGTTCTGCGTTTGCTGTTTCATGGCGCAGCAAATAACGGTCGGCTCCCGCTTGATACAGACGGGTATAAGACTCATAACTGCGTTCTCCCAAAGACAGTGTAATGGCACAATCGGGATACTGCTGTTTGATACTTTGGATTAAATCAACCAAAAACGCATCTGTAAATTGTCCGTCTTCTCCTCCTTGCAGTACAAACGTGCGAAATCCCAACGGATAGCCTACTTTGCAGCAAGACAATACCTGCTCTTTTGTCAGGCGGTAACGGTCTATATTCCGGTTTGCTCCTGCGGATGCCACAATAATAGCAATCATTTTTGCAGTAGTTTGTCAGTTCAATTAATCCTCTGGTATACACTTTGTGGTCAAAATGTTCCTTTTGACGTATACGGGCTTTTTCAAACAAATAACTGCTGTTTTCTTCATCTACGTGTTCCAATAATTGAAGCAGCTGCTCACCGCTTAAGATTCCTGTTTCAAATAATTGGTCAATCCATTGTTTCATGGCTTCTACACCACTTTCTTTTGCACCATTTGCAAATTATTTTAATACACCATACGCTTCAATAAACTGCTGCATTGTTTTACCTTCCTGCTCTCTGTTTAAAAATACGACGGGCAGGACTCATCATTGTTTGTGCTCGTTCAAACAACGGTTCCAAATAACACTCTTCATTCAAATTACGCTGAATTAATCCTTGTTTTGCCAGTTCCAAAACTTTTAAAGTAAGCGCTTGCACCGCTTGTTGATTCAACTCTTTTGGAAATTCCAACTCAATCAACATTTTTCTTAATTCGGAAGGAGAGTATCCTTGTTTATAGACACTTCTGTCTTGATACAGCAATGTTTCCAATTCATCCAATTTTTCTTGCAAACCTACATGGAATGCCGCTACACACATACATTCGCTGACAGGCTGACAACATGCACTGCGATACTCTATGGTTCCTCTAAAGGTTAAGTCCTCAAATTTATAGCTTCTTAAATACTCCAAGTCAGAAGGTTCCGGATGAAAGACGTACGGTACAAAATGGTCACCGTTGAAAACCATACCTTCAACAGACTCCATTTGGAAAAACTGTTCTGCAGGAATTGGAGTAAAATAAATATATTTTCCGTCTCTTGCCACATTGAACAACGAGGTGCGCTTAATATATTCCACCAATTCTTCAATATCTGTCAATTCAATTTCGAACATACCAACATTATGAGGATTATAACCATACATACTGGAATCCCAGAAGCGGTCACGCGCACTGACCAAATTAAACTCCGGGTCTAACAGCAAAGAATTGGAAAACAAAACAGCTTTAATCGGCTCCAAACGATTCAATGTATTGATGGTACGAATCAAATTTTCTTCCGACACATCCAACTGAACTTGAGAAGCGCAGGAATAAGAACCAAAGGTGGGTCTGGAGGGAAATGCATTAAATCGTGGATGCTCCACATAAGACTCTAAATGATGCTGAATCATACGGTATCTTTGCCCAGGCAAGGCATTGTTATCATTATAAATGCAATAAGGGCTTACTCCAATACCTGTCATGCGATAATGATATTTATCAAGCTCTCTTTCCAGGAACTGATAATATGTTTTGAAACGTTCATATGCCACATGCAAATTAGATACGGTACCCATAGAAAATTCTACATTGCAATAAGAATAGTCAAATGAAATGGTATCCCCTGTTTCTTCATTGGACAAACAATAAATATCGCCGTTATCATCACGTTTTTCTATGTTTAAATCAAATGCTTCTCTCAAAGCCAATACTACTTTTTGAATGACGCTGAAATCAATTTTCTCTTGACTCATATTCAAAATTGGAATTTCAAATTCAATGCCAATCATATAGCCTGTTTTATGCTTGGTCGGTACAATATATTTTTCGTAAATTGCTTTGTCGATATCAAATTGCTTCATCATACATCACCTTTCTGCATATATGCAGTATTCATACGTATTATGATAGTACCATAAAATTCTATGTTTGCATATTACCATTATCATATGTGCAAAAACTATTTTAAACCAAATATTTTATCATTTTTCATTCAAATTGAACTTTTATAAATACCTACTAAATAAGTACTGTTTAAATTTTATCTGCAACCATTCTGTTTGTCAAGTAATGAAAATTTTTCTTGCAAAAACTTTCATTGATTCACTGGTAACAACCGCCTATTTGCACAATATACACTTATAAATTCAGATAAGTTGCCTAATACAAGCTGTGAAAACAACATAATTATAATAGATTTTGTGTATACATTGTATAGCACCGAGTAAATACAATTCGGAAACAAAACAACGAAAAAAGAATCTCGGGTACACTCGGGATTCTTTCTTTTTCAAAGCATGTAATATTAAAACATCTATAAATACGCTTAAGTAATATAGGAGGGACGGTATGGCATCCATTTCTATAACAGAAACAGTACTGAGAGACGGCAACCAGTCTTTCATGGCAACCCGAATGCCTCTGAAATCATTTGAGTCTATATTAAGTACCATGGACAAAGCCGGATATGGCTCTGTAGAATGCTGGGGCGGCGCTACATTTGATTCCTGTTTGCGTTACTTAAATGAAGACCCGTGGAACGACTCAAAATCATACGCAATCGCATGCCCAATTCTAAATTGCAAATGCTGCTGCGAGGCAGAAATCTACTTGATATCAACCATATTCCGATGAAATCATTCGTAACTTTATTCGCTGCTGTGTCAAAAATGGAATTGACATCATACGTATCTTTTGACGCTCTCAATGATATTGAAAATATCAAAGTGGCAGTAGACGAAACCATACGCCAAGGCGTACACGCATCTGGGGCAATTTGTTACACTATAAGCCCTGTTCATACACTTGACAGCTATGTCACACTTGCAAAACAAATGGAAGCATTGGGTGTACATTCCATTTGCATTAAGGATATGGCAGGAATTTTAAGTCCACAACAAGCATTTAACCTGGTTACTGCTCTGAAGAAAGCTGTAAACCTTCCTATTGTTTTACATACACACTGCACAACAGGGCTTGCTTTTTATGACGTGCATCAAAGCTGTTGAAGCAGGCGTCGATGTGATTGACACTGCCATATCCAGCTTTTTCCGGAGGAAGTTCGCAGCCTGCTACAGAAACGCTTGTATACGCCTTAGAAGAATTGGGAATTCATACGGGAATTGACCAATCAGTATTAAAAAAAAAATCAATGAACATTTTACTTCCGTTCGTCAGGAAGCTCTTACGGACGGGACATTGAATCCCATTGTACTGACAACAGATACCAACGCATTGCTTTATCAAATTCCCGGAGGCATGCTCTCTAATTTGATTTCCCAATTAAAGACACAGCATGCAGAACATCGTTTCTATGAAGTGCTTCAGGAAGTTCCAAAAGTGCGAAAAGAGTTAGGTTATCCTCCTTTGGTAACACCCATGAGTCAAATGGTTGGAGCACAGGCAGTCACTAATATTTTAACAGGAAGCCGTTATCACATTATCGGAAAAGAAATTTGTGCATACGTAAACGGAGCATACGGAACAGCGCCCGGAAACATAGACGAAACATTAAAAAATTTAGTGCAAGAAAAGCAACAAGCATCGAATACCATATCGGAACTGCCGAAAAGCATGTCCGCTGCAGCAAAGGAGCTGGGAGAGTTGGCAGAAAAAGAAGAAGATATTTTATCTTATCTTGCGTTTCCGCAGACAGCTATTTCTTTTTTCAAAAATCGAAAAAAAGGAAAAAAAGAACATTGCTGCCCTTATATGATTACACAACTGTCTGAATAAGGAGGTCACTCTATGAATGTAATAGATTGTATTATTCTTGCAGGAATTGGCATTTTAACCGTATTTGCCGTATTGTTTGCACTGAGCATATTGATTCGATTGATTAGCTTTACCGTACATCTGCAAACGCCCTGGAAAAGACACGCCAAAGTTTCTCTGTCAGGTCACGGAAGCATACCGCTTCTCTCTGTTTCCAATATTTCACGTGGGCTTTGCAAGCAATATCAGGTAGATGACCGTACCGCCGCAATGGTTATGGCAATTGTTGCGGACGAAATGAAACTGCCTTTAAATGAAATTACCTTTATTTCCATAAGGGAAGTACGGTCACGGGAGGAGAATGAAATATGAAATATTTAGTTTCTCTCAACGGAAAACAATATGAAGTAATTGTGGAACATCACACTGCAAAATGTTACAAATGTGACTCCTTTGTATCCGAACGTTCTCCAAAGGAATCGTCCATAGAGCAAAAAGCAAGCCGAACATCTTGGTTCATTAGGAAATCCTCCTGCAAACAGCACTGCTGTAAAGGCGCCTTTGCCGGGAACTATTACAAAAATTGAATGTGAAAAATGGTCAAAATATAAAACGCGGAGAGATATTATGTATTTTGGAAGCCATGAAAATGGAGAATGAAATTATCGCTCCCGCCGACGGCACAATCATAAAAACAGAAGTGCAGCAAGGTTCAGCCGTGCAAACGGATGATATCCTTGTTGTAATCGGTTAAGGGAGGGTTTGCATGTCTTTTACCAACACAATGGTAAACTTATGGAACAACATGGGATTTAGCACATTTACGTGGCAGCAAGGCGTTATGATTGGCATTTCTCTCATTTTGTTGTTTCTGGCAATTGGGAAAAAATTTGAACCGTTTTTATTGCTCCCCATTGCATTTGGCATGTTATTGGTAAATTTACCACTGACAGGACTGACACAAGAAGGCGGTTTGTTTTATTATCTCTCTTTTGGCGTCAATACCAGCATTTATCCCTGTTTAATTTTTCTTGAATTGGCGCTATGACCGATTTTGGACCTCTGCTTGCCAATCCTTCCTGCTTGTTATTAGGCGCTGCTTCTCAGTTAGGCGTTTATGTTACATTTATTGTTGCTTGTTTTGCCGGATTTACGCCGCAAGAAGCTGCCGCTATCGGTATCATTGGAGGAGCCGATGGCCCTGTAACCATTTATTTAACTGCTACACTGGCCAATCACTTATTGCCCATGATAGCTGTAGCTGCATATTCCTATATGGCTTTGGTGCCATTGATACAGCCTCCTTTGATTCATCTGCTCACCACGAAAAAGGAACGTTCCATCGAGATGCATCAATTGCGTGTTGTAACAAGAAAAGAGAAAATCATATTCCCAATTGTTGTGATTCTGTTTACCTGTCTGCTTTTTTCCTTCCATTGCACCACTGCTTGGCATGTTTATGTTAGGAAATTTGCTTCGGGAAAGCGGTGTCACCAATCGTTTGTCTGACACAGCACAAAATTCCATGATGAATATGTTCACATTATTGTTAGGGATTTCTATCGGTTCCAGAACTGCCGGAAATGAATTTTTGCAGATTGACACGCTGATTATCTTAGGATTGGGATTACTGGCGTTTTGCATCAGCACCATAGGAGGATTACTGTTTGGCAAACTGATGTGTGTGATTACCAAAGGAAAAAATCAATCCGTTAATCGGTTCCGCAGGTGTTGCAGCTGTTCCTATGGCGGCTCGCATTTCTCAAGTAGAGGGCCGTAAGGTAAATCCATCTAATTTTTTGTTAATGCATGCTATGGGACCAAACGTTGCGGGAGTCATTGGCTCTTCTGTTGCGGCAGGATTTTTTTTGCTTTCAATCTTTGGCGTTTTTTAGAAAAGAAATCATCGCCCGACCTAGCAACCGGAACAAATTCCATTCAGATGTTATCATCCATGTTTCTTTTATGGTGCACCGCATTCTATCTCCATTTTGGGTATGGATAGCTGGAGCAAAAAGTAAATCCTTAACTTTCTATAAGATGATTTTCCGTCTTCAGGTCACCGTGCCTCTACTCCCATTTATTCACCTAGTTATTAAAAATAACGGTTTGAGTTCTTTTATAGACACAGCAGATACCCTATACCACAAAAGCAAAAGCAGACACGCTAATATCACGTGTCTGCTTTTTATTTTTACCTATTTTCTTCAGCAGCGCTTTCGATATAAGGCGCTCCCATTTCTTCAAAGAATTCTTTTTTGGTGGTCTGTTCCTTCATAGACACGAATACCGTCTCTATATACCAGTAACCTGTTTAACGGCAGTTGCTGCCACGGCTGTCTGTCATTTACGGGAACTGTCATAAAGCTGCAAGTATTCCCTTCTTGCGCATAAAACAAAGTTCCTTTCATATATTGGTATGCACATACATCTGTTCCGTATCATAAAAAATCAGATTCATCTTATTGCCTTGCACCAAATGCGTAATTCTTTCTTCAATAATCGGAATACGCTCTTCTTTTGTCAACGAACGTCCTTTTGCTTTTTATCGCTCGATTAATTGCGTCAAGAATAAAATAAAAAACGGCTTCGCTGTCTGTATCTCCTCTACACAAGTGCTTATAAGGTTCCAACATGCTGTCTTGAAAAGCTGTGCCATTATGCATAAATGTCCATATACGACCACTGTAATCTGCGTGACGAAACGGATGACAGTTGATAGAACTCATAACACCTACCGTGGCAAGGCGAATATGCACCATGGCACTGGTACACCATAAATCTTTTTTTGTAAATAAGCACAGTACTTGGTATCATCCAATGCTCTGAGAGGGCTTCGATAAACAATCGCGGCATTTCTCTGCCAAAAGGACAATCCCCAACCATCCGGATGGTCAATGCTGTGTTGATAAAATAAATCACAATTTGGTTTAATATTAACGGTATCTCTGCTGTTTACAGCATACAATTCACACATAACAGCACCTCCTTTCTATTGAATCATAATAGCTTGTCTCTGTTTCAGACTATGCATTTTTCATCATAAATGCCACTAAAAAGCCGGAATGGTAACAAACAGAGGAAAAACATAAAATCCAATGATTCCTAAAACAACACTGATACCCGCTCCAATCAACACATCACGAATAAAATGCAAGCCACAAAGCACTCTGGTAGCACCAACAATGCATGCCATACACAATGTTAAAACACCAAACGGTATATTCACGTATAAACATGCCATACCAATGATAAACGCACTTGCTGTATGTCTGCTTGGACAAGAATTGCCTTTTGAGTGTTTGGTCAAAGGTTCAATTTGGTACACTTCAAAGGGGCGCGGTTTATCCAGAAGAAAACGCAAAATCGTTACAAATATCAAGTCAATAACAGGTACTGCAATAAAAAATACAATTTTAGTATCTCTCGTAAACGCTAAAAAGGCAATAAAACATACGTAAATTCCCATCAATAACCACGGGGTTCTTTTTACAAAAACGCAATAATGTTTCTTTTTCTAAATTTCGTTTTTACAGCAAAATTTCAACATCGCAGCGTATTGTTTTTCACTCATGGATACACCTCTGCTTGAAATGTTTTCATCATATCATATTCTTCTCTGTTGGAAAACAAAAAAGAAAGGGTAACATGTAATAAAAAAGCAGCATACCGGTGCCGGCATACCGCTTAACTTATCTTGCGCGCCTTTGTGTATGAAAATAATAGGAATTGTGTTCTCGCCATATAGTTTAATCAAACTTCATCAATTTATGAGCAAAAATCTTAATCTGCTGCGTCTTATCATGATTGTGATACCAACCGGATTTCTTGTTACATGATATATCAAACATAAAGTCGTTAGATTTATGTTTTGGAAATCCGTGTTTCATAAAATATATCGCGTTATATATTCTGTCATTACTTATCCTATTATTAAAAATGGATAAAACATTTTAATAAGCCGTTAACCTTAAATATCAATATGATGTAACAGATTCAATATAATTATAAATTATTATACATTTTTTTGTGTTTTTATTGTCAACATAACACGTCAGAACTCTGTCTGCGTGACTGCTACGCAAAAAAAACGCTGTTCTGAACATCAGAACAGCGTTTTTATTAGCTTAATAAATCTCTACGACTAATATAGGAAGTGTGAAGCAAATGATGTGCTTTTTCACTCAAAGGTTCACCTAAGAATTCTGCATAAATCTCCTTGATTGCAGGATTTTCATGAGACTTTCTGATTGGAAGCTGTTTATCCAGCTCATAAGCTGCGTCCAGTCTGGCCTTTACTTTCTTCCAACTTCTGACCGGAGTACCGCCGCCGCCTACGCAACCGCCGGGACAAGCCATTACTTCAATGAAATGATAATCGGCTTTGCCTGCTCTTACCTTACGAAGCATTTCGCGTGCATTGCTCAAGCTGTGAACAACCGCTACTTTTACTTCCAGTCCATCAATATCAATGACAGCCTCTTTCAAGCCTTCTACGCCACGTACCTCTGTAAAGTCCAGTCTTGGAAGTTCTTTGCCTGTAATGACCTCATATACAGTACGCAACGCAGCTTCCATAACACCGCCTGTAGCGCCAAAAATTTCACCGGCACCGCTTCCCAGACCAAATGGTGTATCAAACGGAGTTTCTTCCAACTCTTTAAAATTAATACCTGCTGCTTTAATCATATTTGCAAGTTCTACAACAGTTAAGGATATATCAACATCTTGATAGCCACTGTCATGGAACTCAGGTCTTAAGCACTCAAATTTCTTGGCTGTACATGGCATAATAGAAATGCTGCAAATATCTTTTGGATCAACACCGGCTTTTTTCAGCATAATACGTTTTGATGACTGCACCAAACATTTGCTGCGGAGATTTTGCGGAAGACAAGTGATCTAATTCTTTTTGGAGAGAATGTCTCACAGAACTTTACCCATCCCGGACAGCAAGATGTAATCATTGGTAATGTGCCGCCGTTTTTAATGCGGTCTAACAATTCGTAACCTTCTTCCATAATGGTAAGGTCAGCAGAGAAGTCAGAGTCAAATACCTGATGGAATCCAAGCTTTTTCATCGCTGTTACAAGTCTTCCGGGGCTGATAGTACCGGGTCTTCTCCCAATGCTTCGGCAATGGTAACACGAACAGACGGTGCAACTTGTGCAACTAAAATTTTACCGTTGATGAGTTCTTTATAAATTCTGTCTGTATCATCATGAATTGTTAAAGCACCAACAGGACATACCTGAACACATTGACCGCAGCCTACACAAGGTGTATCTACTGTCTTCTTGTCATATGGGGTAACCACAACCGTTTCATATCCACGATTCTGTTTTGAAAATGTACCAACTGTTTGTACTTCGTTACATGCCTCTACACAACGCGTACATAAGATACATTTATTTGGGTCACGGGTGATACATGGAGAAGAATTATCAATTGGAAAACCGCGTGTTTCCACTTCGTAACGAAGCGGTTTGTTCATATTTAAATCTTGTGTTAATTTTTGCAGCTCACATCTGCCGTTTTTTACCACAGACCAAGCAGTCTTGCGGGTGATGCGCAAGTAAAAGTTCCAAGTTATTTTTACGTGCATTTTAAAACGGTAGGTGTAGAGGTACGAATTACCATACCTTCCGCTACAGGATAGCTGCATGCCGCCTGAAGCAAACGTTGACCTTCTACCTCAACCGCACAAATACGGCAAACAGATTTGATTTTCTGGTCCTCATGATAGCACAAAGTAGGAATATTGATATTTGCTGTACGGGCTGCCTCTAAAATGGTTACACCTTCCGGCACTTGCAGCTTTGACCGTCAATTGTAATATTAACCATGATTAATACCCCCTGTCGTGTCCAAATGGAGCAGTCATTGCCGTCCAAGTGGCGGTTATATACTTCTTCAAAATTCTGCAAGCTGGAAAGAACCGGAACCGCAGTGGAATGACCCAAGCCGCACAATGCAGAAACACGCATGGTATTGGCTAAGTCTTTAATGGTTTCAATATCTTTTAACGTGCCTTTTCCGCTGGAAATATGACAAATCAATTCATACAATCTTGTTCCGCCTTCACGACAAGTAGTACATTGACCACAAGATTCGGAACGGAAGAAATCCAGATTATTCTTTACAATATCAACGACACAATTTTTATCATTAATGACCAAAATGGTACCGCAGCCCAATCTACCGCCGGATGCTGAAACATGGTCAATATCAAGCGGTAAATCAATTTGATCCGGATTGATAATCGCACCGGAGCTGCCGCCTGTTTGTACAGCCAGCAATTCTCCGTCTGCGACACCGCCGCAAACGTCATATAAAATATCTTTTAAATTTACACCCATTGGAAACTCAAATACGCCTCTTTTTATTGACATTTCCGCAAACAGTAAACAATTTGGTTCCGGGGCTGTTTGGAGAGCCAATACTGCGGTACCACTCTGCACCATTTAACAAAATCGGAGGAATATTTGCCAATGTTTCTACGTTATTTAATGCAGTAGGTTTGCCGAACAAGCCTTTTGTACCGGATACGGAGGACGGAATCTTGGTTCGCCACGATTACCTTCAATAGATTCAAACAACGCAGTTTCCTCGCCGCAAACATAAGCGCCTGCGCCGGAATGCAGTTCAATATCAAAGTCATAGCCGCTGCCCAAAATATTTTCCCCAGGCATCCTGCTTGACGTGCACTTTCAAATGCTTCAATCAAAATTGGACGTATGTATGGATATTCAGAGCGCAAGTAAATAAATAAAGCCTTTATGTGCGCCTATTGCTTTTGCAGCAATTGCCATTCCTTCAAAAATACTGTTTGGATCTTCACTTAATAAAACACGGTCTTTGTTGGTACCCGGTTCGCCTTCATCGGCGTTGCATACAATATACTTTTCATCGCTTTGTGTATTATAAGCAAATTGCAGTTTTAGATATGTTGGAAAGCCTGCACCGCCTCTGCCGCGCAAACCGGCATCTTTCAATACCTGAATAATTTCGGCTCCTTCCATGGAAAGCGCTTTTTTCAATGCCACATAACCGCCAACACTCATGTAGCTTTTGGCATCTGTAGGAATAATTTTACCTCTGTTTCTAAGTAAAACGTGCATTTCTTCCATGTCTACACATCCTCTCTGATATAACGTTTGATGATTTCGCGCACACTGTCGGGGAGTGAGGTCACCATAAGTTTTATCATTAATCATAATTGCCGGTGAAACATCACAGATACCTAAGCAAGGACAATATTCCAAAAAAGTAAAACGTCCATCTTCGGTGGTCTCTCCCATTTTAATGTTCAGCTGGTCTTCCAAAGCCAAAACAATTTCTTGTGCGCCGCGTACATGACATGGAGCGCTTTTGCACATTCTTACAATATATTTGCCATGCGGTTTTACGGACAGCATAGCATAAAATGTAATAAAACCGTATACATGAGTTTGAGCAATACCCATTTCACGTGCAATTACCGCAGCAACTGCCTCAGAAAGTGCAGGAACTACTTTTTTGCACTTCGATTACGACATTCATTAACATTTCAGGCCTGTTTTTGTAAGGTGCAGCGATTCTTGCAACTTCTACTAACTGAGCAGCAGGCGTAGTTAATTCGTAGCGATTTTCTACCATAATTCATTCCTCCTTAAAAGCGTTTCATTCCGGATAAAAGCATGTAAAATTTGTTTTATCAATCGACAAATCACTTTGACACATTTTTAACAGAATTAACTAAGTACCATATACTTTTTTGTACAATAATTATATTATATTCTTTAGTAGGAATAAGTCAACAAGTCCACATATTTTTCTACTTATATCCCTAATTCATAGTATGAATTTATGACGTTCTTTACAAAAAATCACTATATTTTTTTGTTATTTTTTAACAATTTGAATTGATTATAAGCAAAATATACGTAAAATATAAAAAAGAACACCAATATTTGGATATACCAAATGTTGGTGTTCTTACAAGATAATCAATAAAAATGGAATTAGTGATTACCGCAGCCACAACCGGAACCGGATTTCTCTTCTTTATGAGAGCCACCGCAGCAATCATCATGACAATCGCAGTCGTCTCCACAACCGTAGTCGTCCAATACATCATTAATATCAAACTCCAGACATTCACCACAGTTTGGGCAATCAATTTGGCCTTCTTCGATAATGTCTTCAGATAGGCAAATTGTTTCTTGACAGTTTGGACAAGTTACCTCGTAATAAAACTCATCATCGTCATCTTCGCAGTCTTCACAGCATTTATCTTCTTCGTAAAAAGTCATCTTCCAAAGTGCATAAATCTTCATCTACAGCATCCAATTGGTCAGCCATATCTTCGTATGCCTCTTCCAAATCAGAAATGGACAGTGCCATATCCTCCAATAAGGTCAACATAGCATCTAACACTTTTACTTCTTTTTTTATCTGTGTCCAGTTCTAAACCTTCTGCTAAACCACGAATATATGCAACTCTTTCTAAATTTGTCATAATAAACACCCTCCTTTTTACTTGGTGAAAGCTTTCATTTTGTTAGCAAATAAAAACGATATCTTATGAATTAAGCACGTTCCATATATTCGCCAGTTCTGGTATCAATACGGATTGCTTCGCCTTCATTGATGAAAATTGGAACTTTTACTTCAGCGCCTGTTTCCAATTTAGCCGGTTTTGTAACGTTTGTAGCAGTATCGCCTTTTACACCCGGTTCTGTTTCAGTAACTGTAAGTACCACAAAGTTTGGTGGCTCAACGCCAAATACATTACCTTTATAAGACAGAACTTTACATTCCATATTCTCTGTTACAAACTTGAAGTTGTCACCAAGAATATTTGCATTAATCGGAATTTGTTCATAAGTTTCGTTATCCATGAAGTAGTATAAATCGCCATCGTTGTATAGGTACTGCATGTCCTTACGCTCAATAAAAGCAGTTGGATATTTATCATTTGGGTTAAATGTTTTTCTGTCACAGCACCTGAAATGACATTTCTGATTTTGGTGCGCACAAACGCAGCACCTTTTTACCCGGTTTTACATGTTGGAACTCAATAATTGCATATACGTTACCCTCCATCTCAAAAGTAACGCCGTTTCTAAAATCACCTGCAGATATCATACTATATCCTCCAATTATATTTCTACCATAACAGTTTATATTATTTTTGCAAAATATTTCAAGATATATCCGTGAATAAATCAAAGTATCAGCAGTTCTTTTGAAGAACCTGTCAAATTTTCACATCCGTTTTCTTGAATCAAGACCATATCCTCTATTCTAACGCCGAATTTGCCTTCCAAATAAATTCCCGGCTCTACCGTAATGACCATTCCCGGCTTTGTAATTACTTGACATGCCGGAGCGAAATAAGGCCATTCGTGAATTTCCAACCCAACCGCATGTCCTGTTGTATGTCCAAATGTTCCTGCATAGTTTACATCAATAATATCCCTTGCAGCTTTATCTACCAGATTACAAGGAATGCCGGATGTAGCAGTTTGAATTGCTGCAAGCTGTGCCTGCAAAACGGTTTGGTAGACTTGTTTTTGTGCTTCACTTACGGTGCCATATGCTACGGTTCTTGTCATATCGGAATGATATCCATTGACCACGGCACCAAAATCCATAGTGATAAAATCACCTTTTTGAATTTTCTTATCAGAAGGAACACCATGGCACATAGAACCATTTGTCCCCGAAACCACAATGGTATCAAATGCAATTTTTTCTTGCACCTTGTTTTCTCATAAAGAACTCCAGTTCCAATGCAATTTCTCGCTCTGATTTATTGGAATCAATATAATCCAAAATATGGGTAAATGCTGCATCTGTAATAGATTGAGCCGCTTTGATATTCTCAATCTCTTTTTCTGTTGTTTTTACAGCACGCATTTCTTTTTAACAAAGTATCTAAAGTGGTATCTTTGACAGGTACTGCATTCCATTGTTTACAGACAGTTTCGTAAATGTCTGCTTGTGCCAATGTCAAATGTTCATGCTCCAGCAGTACACCGCGTATATCATGACGGCGAAGAATTTCTTCAATGCTTTTGGCTAATTTTGATATACCACAACTTTACAGTCTTTGACCTGCATACGTGCAGCTTCCCATAACGGAAATCTGTAAGCAAATAAGCAATTTCTCTTGTCACAACCACTACACGGGCAGATGCATGAAACCCACTAATATAACGGCAGTTTTCTTCTGAAGTAATAATTGCGGCATCAATGGGTACACCATTTATTTCCTCGGGCATAGTTTGCGCTAATATTTCCCAATTCATCATAATAACCTCCCTGTGAGATTTTATTTCATTCTTGCCAGAGCTTCCAATGCCAACAAATAGCTTTCTGCTCCCAGACCACCGATTTGTCCCGCACATACAGGGGCAATAACAGATTTGTTACGGAAATCTTCCAAAGCAAATAGATTTTCCATATGCGCTTCAATAAAAGGAATACGCACACATTGAATGGCGTCCCGAATGGCATAACTGTAGTGGGTAAATGCTCCAATATCAATGACAACTCCGTCGTACAGCTCGGCGGAACGATGGATATTATCAATCAATTCGCCTTCCCAATTTGATTGCACAATATCACAACATATGTTTAGTTCACTTGCATGCGCCTTCATATGCAAAACCAGTGAATCATATGTTTCTGCGCCAACCGTGTCTTTTTCTACTTCTCTTAAAATGTTAGGACCAAACAAAACTAAAACTCTCTTTTTGGCCATATGTTTCACTTCCTATCATCTCTGTGATGCTGATGCATTTTATGGTCTGACTTTGTATATTGGTAAATGCCTTTTCGATGAATGCGTCTGCGTATGGGAGATTCTATTTTACGGCGTACTCGGAATGTAAAAAGAATGTTCCATATCTTTTTTGGCGTTAATAAAATAGATTTCATACCTGCCGCATTTGCGCCCAGTACATCGGTAAAATTTGGTCACCTACTACCACAATTTCTTTTTGGCGGTAAATGCAAATAGTGCATTGCTTGTTTATAGCCTTTGGGAAGCGGTTTAAATGCACGATATAAATAAGGCAAATCATATTTGGCTGCAAATTCGGATACACGTTTTTTAAAATTGTTGGAAACAATAATTGCTTTAATACCGGCCGCACGCATTTCATGAGTCCATTCGATACTACCTTCAAACGGAATTGGGCATCCATGTCTGGATAACGTATTGTCAACATCTAAAATCATGCCTTTTACTTTCATAACATGAAGCATTTCCGGTGTAATATCCGTAACATGCTTCACTGCCAGTGTAAGGGAGTAATACTGCCATTGTCGAACCTCCGTTTAAAATGCTGTAAATAGTCAAAAAAGCGGGCATAGTTGCCCGCTTTTCCATTTTCATTCATTTGTTTACTTAAATTTACGTTTGCGAGCAGCCTCGGATTTCTTTTTTTACGCTTTACAGAAGGCTTTTCATAAGCTTCTCTTTTGCGAACCTCAGCAATAACGCCAGCTCTTGCACATTGCTTTTTTAAATCTTCTAAGAGCACTGTCCAAAGACTCGTTATCTTTGATTCTGATTTCAGCCATTTATCGTTTCCTCCCATCCGCCACCAGGCAGGGGTAATTAGTATTCAATAACACAAAAATATTATACAGAGAACCGTAACATATGTCAAGCATTAACTGATAAATCTTTTTCTAAAAGACGACATATTTTACATAAAATTTATTTCAAAAAGGCATTGACTTCAAATAAAAAAATGGTAACATAATACACGCGTCATATAATCTTTGACAATTGAATCATATAGGGGTATAGCTCAGTTGGTAGAGCAGTGGTCTCCAAAACCACGTGCCGAGGGTTCAAGTCCTTCTGCCCCTGCCAAAAAAATTCAGACCTGTATTTCATATACAGGTCTGTTTTGTTATTCTATAATACCAAAATTGAATTCGAATGAAAATTTCAAAAAGCTAGTAACCTTTACTATTGAATTTCTCATCCTATTTATATGTTAAACAAAATACAATGCTTATATACGATTGAAAATTCTTTATGAATTTATAACTCCTGCAATGCTCTTGATATAAGGTTAGTTCTTATTTCCTTTTAGGAATTCAATTGCATAATTGCAACATTTCTCCCAGTCTTTTTGGATAAACGCTTAAAAATTGACTGTAGATCAAAAGCATATATACCTACATAATAATCAAAATAAATTTTTATAAATTGAAAGCCTTCATCAAAACCAATCAAATTTCTCCCCCAAATGTCTTTTTAAACATTTCTCAAATTCAATGCTCATCGCAGGATCGGCAGATCTAGAATCTACGAAAACAAAAGGATCCATTGCGCTCAAAAAAATACTTCGAATAGTCCACCTTTAAACTCTTCTTCATATTGATCATAAAATCTATCTAATAGAAAAAATACTGCATAATATAACTGTTCTTCATTTAACTTATTCATTCTTCATACCCCCATGTTAAATAAGATTTTTTTTTTGGATTATTTTTCAAACCTGTAGTTTCATTAAAATCTTTTGGCTTGTCATTTTACACCACCATTTATTATGGTGTGGTCACGAACTTCTGCCCATACTTGTGTGCCATCTGAACGGGTCTGCCAGCATACCAAGCATGTCCTCTGCTATCAGTTCCTACATAATTTTGCGGGTCATTTGCTACGCTTTCTATCAACTCCCGATTTGCAGGAGTATCCGGAAGATGTCCTTTATCATTCCTAAGTATATGCATTAATTGAGACCTATTGGAATGTAGCTTGTTTGTTCTTTCACCTCCGGCTCTTCCCATACCTTTTTCAGCCAGCACATAACCATATCGTTTAATCACTATACTATGATTCTGCGGTAAAAAGCTTCTTCACCACAAATGCATGCCGCCCACTTGGATAAATGATTGGTTTCTTCATAGTCTACTGTAACAATATTTCCTTCCATCTCTTGAAACGGTTCACCATAACAAATGATACGCTCAGGTTGGAGACGTTTTAACATTTCTTCATAACCTTGCATGAATAACGTTTTTTCTTTACGTACTCCTACTGTTGAGACTGCTACAAAAGAACCAGCTTCTACACCATCAAAGCAAAACCAAAAGCTTTGCGGTTCTCCCCAACACATTGTGGGAATTACAGTAATTCCGTTTGATTGCAAATAAGCTCCCACCCATCGATTACGAAAGGTATTATATATTTGCAATGTAATTGGCATTTCCGTATATAAACTATATTGAGGTGTCAATACTGCTTTATACTGCTTTAACTTTTCCAATCTTGGTTCAGGATGATTCCATAAAACCTCAAATTTATAATCATCTAAAAAAGAAATGGACAACAGAATCTTTATTCTCACGCTCATCTGATTTAATATGATCATATCCAATGAATCTTAATTGTTCAAGGCTTATATGTTGTTTTTTTACAATAGGAATTTGAAATGTTCCTTCTCCCTCAAATTGGTTCCTCAAAAGAGGGGATTATTTCTAAATGCTTCACTGGTCAAAAAATCACTCCTTATATTGACTTGAGAGAACAATCTCTCTACTATACCGTAAAAAAACAGTGATTTTTCGCCTGCAAAGGGAAACTTTATAAAATATTGTTATATAAAATTAAATTTATCTGTTTTTATATCGTAAAAATCCGACTGTCAAAACAGTCGGATTCCTTATTTTTATTCCAAAGAAACAGATTGATTACACTGTACCGTGATAGCCGTATTTCTCCATCGAAAACATTTATAGTAAATAAATAAACTAAAGGCGGTAGCAGCCCATGTAATTGGATAAACAATGGCAATTGCCTGAACACTGTTCCATAACGGTACAATAATTGCCAATAAAATAATACGCAATATACATAAATGACTGATTGATATTACCATAGGAATAAAAGAGGCGCCTGCCCCTCGAACAGTACCTGACAGCACTTCTATTGCAACATAGATAAAGTAAACGGGAGCTGTAATCATAAGAATTTGTATACCGCATTGTATCACTTCAAGTTCTGAATTAAACATTCTAAATAAATAATAACGGCTCAACAATACAATTGTGCTTACTGCGATTGTACAGCTTACACCTAACAAAAGGCCTATTTTACCCCTTTTTGACACGCTTTAATTGTCCTGCTCCGATATTTTGACCAACAAACGAAGTCATTGCCTGACCAAATGCCAAAATAGGCAAATACATAAAGTTTTCTACTTTAAAATAAGCAGTAAATGCAGCCATTGCGTCTTGTCCAAAACCATTGATATAAAATTGGACCACCATATTGGATATGGTTAAAAGTGAAGATTGTATACCTGCAGGAACTCCCAATTTCACAATACGCATCATTTGTTTTTTATGTATACGAAGTCTTTTCAAATGAATACGATATTCTCTTTTGTACTGAATAAATGAACGACGATAAGAACTGCGGATAATGTCTGAGAAATTGTTGTTGCCCATGAAGCACCTGCCACTCCCCATGAAAAAACAGCAACAAACAGCCAGTCAAGAAACACATTTAATATTGCACCGGACGCTAAATAGATTAGGGGTCTTTTTTTGCATCACCATATGCTCTTAAAATCGCACTTCCCATGTTGTAAAGAACCATTGGCAGTATACTGATAAAAGTAAATACGAATATAGCTGACGGAGAGCTCAAAAATTTCCTGCGGAACTCTTAACCACTGTAGGATGAACGGTGATAACAGTAGTCCTGCAATGGTAAGAACGATGCCCCCCTATGCCGGCCAAAGACATTGCCGTGTGAACAGAATCCTGTAAATTTTTATAATCTTTTTGCTCCATAATATTGAGCAACCACGACACCTGCACCTACTGAAATGCCTGTAATAAAGCCTACCAGACAGGTGAGCAACAAGCTGCCTGAGCCCACTGCCGCAGAAGCACTCTTGCCAACGTAATTACCTATAAAAATTAAGTCCACAGCATTGTATAACAGTTGGATAAAACTGCTTCCCAATAATGGAAGGGCAAACCAAATAAGCGCTTTGCTGATGCTGCCATTTATGAGCAAATCTTGTTTACTGCATTTTTGCTTCATTGGTGATACTCCTTCCTGTTTTCATGAACAAAAATAATTATCTTTATTATATCGTAATGATGGTAATCTTTGATAGACAAAGTTATGACCAATGTCCAGTATATTTGATTAATTTTTTCTCAATGAGGAATCCCCTGTATGGCTATAACCAAAATACAGGGGACTTTCTGATTGATTTTATAGGATAAACGACACCGGAAAATGATTCAATACATCAAAAATGACAGAGTTTGATTTTTCGCATGAAATTTTATCTCTGCTTACTATTTGAAATCATGAATTTTTTCTATATAATATAGAAAAAAGCTATGAGAGGTTCTTTATGACCATACAACAACTAAAATATGTAATAAAAACTGTAGAGTGTGGTTCTATTACAGAAGCCGCCAGACAATTATTTATTTCTCAACCCAGTTTATCGGCAGCTTTAAAAGACATTGAAACTGAGTTTGGGATTGAAATTTTCTACCGTACTTCCAAAGGAATATCTTTGTCCCCTGATGGCATTGAATTTCTGTCTTATGCGCGTCAAATTGTAGAACAAGCGGAACTGCTGGAGCAAAGATATAACAATAAAAAGCCTTCTAAACAGCTTTGCTCTGTTTCTACCCAGCATTATGCATTTGCCGTCAACGCTTTTGTCAATTTGATTTCTTCCCTTTCTGCGGAAGAATATGAATTTACATTACGTGAAACCAGAACATATGAAATTATTGATGATGTTGCAAATTTTCGCAGTGAAGTAGGGATTTTGTATTTCAGTCATTTTAATGAAAAGATATTAAAAAAAATGCTGATAGAAAAACATCTGTCCTTTATTCCCTTATTTGAAGCTGAACCGCATGTCTTTATCAGTTCTGCTCATCCTTTATCCCACTGTTCGGAAGTTTCACTGGAAGACTTATCAGAATATCCTTTCTTGGCGTTTGAGCAGGGAACTTACAATTCTTTTTTACTTTTCAGAAGAAATTTTAAGCACAGAGCCCCACAAAAGACGATTCATGTCAGCGACAGAGCCACTCTGTTCAATCTTCTGATTGGTTTAAACGGGTATACCATTTGTTCAGGTGTGCTGAACAGCAATTTAAACGGCGATAATATTATTTCAGTTAAATTAAAAACCAACGAAACCATGAAAGTTGGAATTTTTTAATTCACAAAAAGGCTCCCCTGAGTTCTATGGCCAGCGATTATATCAAAGAACTAAAAACATTGATTGCAGCGGACGGTTATACTATACTGAGCTAATTAGAATTGATACTCTTTTCTTAGCTGTTTGGCAGCTTGTACCATATGCTCCAGACTCGGTTTTGTTTCTGCCGTACCTCTGGTTTTCAAACCACAGTCAGGATTGACCCAGAGCTTTTCTTTTGGAAGCTTTTCCAGCATCAAATCCAAAACTTGTTTTATTTCTTCTACAGATGGAATGCGTTCAGAATGAATGTCATATACACCGGGACCTACCTGAGTTTGAAAAAATGATTTTTTTTCTTGTAAAGCGTCAAGAATAGCAAGATTAGAACGTGACGCTTCAAATGTTATTACATCAGCATCCATATCATCAATTGCAGAGATAATATCCGTAAATTCGCTGTAACACATATGTGTATGTATTTGTGTTTTCAGCTTTGACTCTGCTATGAACCAAACGGAAAGCCGGAATGGCCCAGCTAAGATACGCTTCCTCCCCACTCGGATTTTCTCAGCGGAAGTTTCTCTCTTAATGCAGCTTCATCTACTTGAATGACTCGGATACCATTTGCTTCTAAGTCCAATACTTCATCACGGATTGCGAAAGCGATTTGATAAGCACATTCTTTTAAAGAAATATCCTCTCTTGGAAAAGACCAATTCAAAATGGTCACCGGACCTGTCAACATACCTTTCATCGGTCTATCTGTTAAGCTTTGTGCATATACAGACCATTCTACCGTCATAGACGTTTCCCTGGAAATATCTCCCCAGATAATAGGCGGCTTCACACAACGTGTACCATAAGACTGTACCCATGCTTTTTTCTGTAAACAAAAAATCCATTCAGACATTCTCCAAAATACTCTACCATATCGTTGCGTTCATATTCTCCATGTACCAATACGTCCAATCCAATATCTTCTTGCAGCTTTATACATTCTGCAATTTTATTGCGGTTAAACTTCAGTACATATTGTTCTTTTGAAATTTCTCCCGCTTTGAATGCCTTTCGGTTTAACTTTACATCGGATGTTTGCGGAAAAGAACCTATCGTAGTCGTTGGAAACAACGGCAGATTCAGAACCTCTTTTTTGTATTTGTTCTCGTGCTGTAAACTCAGGCAGTCTGACAAAATCGTTGTCTTGAATAGCCGCGACACGTTCTTGTACTGCATGATTGATTCCGCTTCTTTCTTGGCCGAACAGTTGGCAATTTTGCAGAAATTGCTCTGTTTGATAAGTATTCTCTTCTAAAATTTCTTTTAATTCTTGTAATTCTCTTAATTTTTTCTTCGGCAAACGCAAAATACTTTTTATAATCTTGGGAAAGCTTATTTTCATGTTCCAATGTATATGGTACATGCTGCAGCAGAACAAGATGTACTTAATACAATCTCATTGCAATAAGTCTGCAAGGTTTCTATCAAGCTGCAAGTTTTCGCATACGCATTGCGCCAAATATTTTTCCGTTTATCACGCCTGCAAACAAAATTTTATCGGCCGGGAACCCATAAGTTTGGATTAACTCCAGTGACTTTACTCCCTCAACTAAATCCAGGCCCACACCATCAAAAAAGGAAGCGAACAGACCTCTTGATAGCAGTCGCGTATATCTCCAAAATATGTTTGGAGCAACACATGAACAGAATGTTTGACTGACAAAATTTTGCTGTAAAGCTGATGAAACAGCGCTATATCTTCTTTTGACAAATCTCGCACCAGGTACGGTTCATCAAATTGAATCCACTGAGCTCCAATCGAATGAAATTTTGTTACAATATCCATATATGCAACGACAAAATCATCAATCACATCTTCTTGTGTCTTGCTTCCTGAGAACTTCAATAATTTCAGCAAGGTGAAGGCACCTAAGATGACAGGCTTTGTTTCTATTCCCAGCTCTTTTGCCTCCAAATATTCATCAAACGCTTTTGTGCCGCACAGACATATTTCCGTATCATCTTCCAATTCAGGTACAATGTAATGATAGTTGGTGTGAAACCATTTCTTCATCGCCAATGCTTTTACATCTCCATGTTCTCCCTGATATCCCCTCGCCATTGCAAAATAAGTATCCAACGGAGATAAGCCCAACTTCCGGTAACGGGACGGTATGATATTCAGAAGTACTGCGGTATCCAACGTTGTATCATAAAAAGAAAAAATCGTTGGAGGGAATAAATTCAATGCCATGTTCCAGCTGCGTTTTCCAGTGCTTCTTGCGTAATCTATTTGCTGTTTGTTTTAATTCTGTTTGCTCTATGGTATGTTTAAAATAAGCTTCACTTGCAAATTTTAATTCTCTTAAGGTACCTATTCTAGGGTATCCTACTACTGATAACTTCATATTTTTTATGTCCTTTCTGTTATTTTTTTCATTATAACACGCAGACTTTATGATAAAGTAATACTGATATTTGATAGATAACCATAGTATAAAACTATGGTTATTATTTTTTTGATTATTCAATGTTAATATAAATAACAATATAATCGGCATTTGTATTGTTAAATATGTAAATATCAAGCACAAAAGGAACAAAATTACAGTCATTTGTATTAAAATAAAAACGGCGTCCAAAGACGCCGTTTTCTTCTGTCTGATTCACTTTTGACTGATCTGACTGATTGCATGTAAGCAAGATTCACAAATACAAACACTTTTATGATGAATGATCATATGGTTTAACTGTTCAACTTGTGAACAAAATACACATTTTTTATCAAGCGGATGCAGTATCATACGAGTACCTTCTAATTCCAGAGAAAATTCATCAGGATTACCTAATTTTTTGTCTGATAGTAGAAGGAAGCATCACCCCTGCCAAGATTGTCCAGTTTTTCCGTATACAATAAGCTGTCCAGCTCAAAAAAGGAAATGGATTTATGATGCCCCACAGCATAATCAATCACTTCTTTTTACAATATCGGGCTGGCCATCCCATAATGCAATGATATGGTCGCATTGCTCGCAGAATTGTTCTATTGCTTGCCATTTATTTTCACATTCAGCCAAATTTTTTGTAACAAAGCGAATTCGATTTACATCTGCATATTGAACAATACTTTGATTTAAATGCTCCGGCACTGAAGATATTACTTTTGTAGTATTTTGAGGTATTAATTTTGCAAAATTTATTTTTTGAAAGCTTGCGGAAGATATAATTGCCACCTTCATTGAAATCTATCCTTTCAATACGTGAATGTACAGTAATTATAATCTATTATCACTGGATTTTCAATCATATTTATTGTAAAAATATACTATTACTGTAATAACTGTAAGTAATATTTTGAACCTGTTATGATTAACCTAACAATGATAGGCGGTGAATCAATATGGAATTACATGAAATTTTGTCAACACTGAGAGAAGAAAAAAGACATGAAACAGCATGAAGTTGCAGAAAAAGTTCACGTTACAAAATCAGCTATTTCCAGTTATGGAACAGGTTCCAGCCAGCCTTCATATTCTGTTCTTGTTGCTCTTGCCGACTTATATGACGTTAGTATAGATTTTCTATTGGGAAGGACACAAATGAGATTGCCTTTTCACTACTTTGAACAAGGATTTAAAACAGAAACCGGTGTATTTCCATTAAATTCATTGTATAATCTATCCTGTACAAATAAAGATTTAATTGCAAAACTTGTAATTATGTTATATGAAAATGAACAGTATCGAAAAAAAAACGAAAGAATAATAAAAACAATTAGTTCAAAATCAAAATAGAAAAACCGCCCTATCCATTTAAGGGCGGTTTTCTTTATATGTTTGTCTAATCCATATAACTCTGTGCAGAACGATCTACCAAATCCGCTCTGTGCTCAAAAAAACGATTCAGTAAATAGAACGCCATAACGCATAATAAAATACAAATCCCGGGAGGCAAATACCAATTAAATATTCCCCTGGAAAACCCTCCTCGCTTAAAAGCAAAAAATTAATCATGCCTCCCCACGTGACATGAGTGGTATCTCCCCAGTCCCATAAAACTTACTGAAGCTTCTGTAAGCATACATTGTCCCACAGATAAAATATATTTTGCCCATATGACATCTGATACATTGGGCAAAATATGTTTCAGCATAATACGCCATTTGGGTACACCCAATGTTTGCAATGATTCAATAAAAGGAGCGCATTTTACTTGTTTGGTTTTGGCTCTGACCGCCCTTTGCGGTTGAACACCATCCCAACAAAGAGATGGATAGAATCACATTTTGAACTCCTGCCCCCAGGTATGCAGCCAAGATAATCGTCATGGGAAGCATGGGAATTAACAAAATATATGAATCAATCCATTTATCACTTCTCCTAACCATCCTTGAAAATAACCTGCGGCAATTCCTACCAGTACTCCTACAGCCAGTGAAATGAACGAAGCGGTAATTCCCTACAAGCATAGTGGTAGATGCCGCATAAATCAATTCTGATAAAATATCATATCCCATATCATTGGTTCCCAACCAATGGGAAGCACTCATAGGTGCCCAAAGGTTCAAACATGTCTTTCGGAGAATATGGAGCAATCCACTGTGGAAAAAAAGGAAAACAATGCAAATATAAGCATAATAACCGCTCCTATGATAACGGAAGGAGTCATCCATACCAAATATTTTTTATGTTTCATTGTTTACACCAAACCTTTGCCTAGGATCAACTAAAATACAAATCACGTCTGTTAATATGTTTCCCAATATTACTAAAAAGAGCAATGAAAAAGAAACAGCCTTGTAGGGTAGGATAATCGCGAAAGACAGCTGCATCATAAATTAAGCTTCCCATGCCATGAATGGAAAAAAATAACTTCTGTAATCATGGAGCCCAGAAATTAAAAAACCAAGATTTAATCCTACCATAGCAATGAATGATTGGCATACATTTTAAAAAAATATGAATAAAACAAATACGATTGGTGGATAATCCTCTTGCCTTTGCATATATCACATATTTCTCTTCTTTCGCTGCAGCAACAGAATTGCGTACCAGCAAATATTTATTAGGAGTGGAGACCAGCGTTACGGTTAAAACAGGCAAAATTAAATGCCAAACGCGGTCCCAAAAGGAGAAAAAGCCGTTGGATGAAGCATTGGTAGAGGTTAATCCTCCCAAAGGAAAAATATCCAGTTGAAAACTAAACACTGTAACCAACATCATGGCTAATAAAAAGTAGGAACCGCATCCAGAACGATAAAACCGGTTGTAATTCCACTATCTAATTTTTGTATTTTTTGGTAACCCATAATGGTACCTAGTACCAAAGCCAAAAAGAGACGATAATATTAATGCAGGAATTGCAATCATTAACGTAGAAGATATCCTCTTTTTCAATAAATTACTGACACTGTCATTATTATGATAGGAAAACCCCAAATCACCTTGAATCAAATGAAGGAGATAATCGCCAAATTGTTGCCCTAACGGTTTATCTAACCCCAGTTTTGTTTCATACTCCTTCATTTTCTCTTCACTCATAGAAGACTCATCCTGACCTGTCAGCATCAATACAGGATTGCCCGGCATAATTCTGGGAAGGAAAAAAATTAATTAAAATTACAACAAATAAACAAATCAAACTGCTGATAATACGACGTATGATTTGTTTTCTGGAACGTATCAATAAAACTTCCCCTCCTTAGTTTTCCGAGGTTGTTCTGTTTTCCAATTCATTACCGCCGTATGATAGGTAATATCATCCGTGCACATTCCATTTTTGGAATTCTTTGATAAGTACGTATAAATGATATCGCGATGTTTGGGTTGGTTGTATCCAAAATATCAAAATAAATCCGATATCGTTCCATAGCTTCTTCCAGTGGTATCACAGAATGGGACACAGAGTGAAAAATTGTATATTGGGGGTATCTGCCCAATGCATAAAGCAAATGAAATTGATATATGACATCCGGTGATAATCCCTTCAGCGGTTGGTCGGTAAGCTGCATTCTCAATTGTCTTCTCAGGCTTGAAGATGAATTTTTGGCAACCGAAACCAAACAACAATGATTTTTAGACAAACGTTCAAATTTCATCAGACTTTCATAATCACAAATAGCAGGACACATTGCCGCAAAGACAAAATCATATTGTTTATTTTCAGGTAAATTTTCAAATAAAGACTGACGATACGTAATATTAGTTATTTTATCTTCCTCTGCGCGCTGTTTCAGCACACATAGCATTTGTTCTGACATATCCACAGCGGTAACATGTTTATAATTCGCAGCAAAATTTAATGTGTATGCTCCTGTTCCGCATCCTATTTCCAAAACTTCACACTCTTTTGACTGTTCTTCTTGTGCATTTAACACAGAAATGATATTTTGTGTCATACCATTACTCTCATTTGCGTTTTTGGTGTTTGGCGATATGATTCCAGTAAATATTCCATTTAGAATACTGCTCCATTCTCTTTTTTGGGTACAACCAATTTGCTCTGAAAGCAAATCAGAGATTACTTCTATATTAGATTTCATACCTATATTCTCCCAATAAATAAAGGGATGTGAACAGTAATTGCGCTGTATCACATCCCAAACATTCTATTCTGTTACTTCTTTTGTGATGGAATACCATGTATCCATATTTAACAATCCAAAGGTACCGTCAACGGTAAAATCATGAAAGTCGCTGTTGTATGCTTGTATAAATTGGTCCCAATACATTGGAATTGCAGGTACATTTTCTGCATAATAACGCTGTACATCCGCTACTAAATCAGCGTATTCGTCACTGTTAGACGTTCCCATTTTATCAGCCAACTCCTGAAAAGCAGAATCATTCACATTTGCCATACCTGTTTTGGAACGGCTATCCATATAAGGAACACCTGCACCTTGTTTCATAACCATTCCCCAAGGTGTAGCACGTGTCAGCATGGCTACATGACCGCGTTATTGTTCCGAAATGGTTCTGAACTGTGCTGTATCTACTGATTTTTTGAACTACTTGAATCCCAACTTCTTTCAGATTAGCCGTAATCAATTCTGCCATTCTGGCATAGGTGGGTTTATCGGTTCTGACTAAAATTTCTAATTCCAAATCTTTACCGTTGTATTCCAAAATTCCGTCTTGGTTGGAATCTTTGGCCCCTGCCTGTTCTAAATACTGTTTTGATTTTTCTATGTCTCTTGTTAGCTTCTCTGTATCAATATACCCAAAAAAGAGCCTTTTGGAATGATACCAAAATTACCTGTGGTTGCATATTCCGTACCAAACAATTTAGCCATTTGTTCGTAATCAATGGCATATGCAATTCCTTTTCTGATATCTGCATTGTTAACGGGCTCAGCCTGAGTATTAAAATACATTAAAGTAATGCCGGTGTCGGAACAACTTGCAGTGTAATGTCTTTATTACTTTCCATTTTTTGCTTCGTTTGCGTCAATTCCGTTGGCATAGAAATAAACCATGTCAATTTCGCCTTTTTCCAAAGCCATATATAATGTATCTGTATTTGCATATAATTTCACGATAATTTTTATCTACATTTGGCTTTCCGTCAATGTAGTTTTCATAAGCTTTAAATTCTAAAGTTCCGGCACTTTCATCAAATTTGACAAACTCATAAGGACCATTACCAATAGCTGATTTCTCATCTGTAAATGTTTCCAAATCTGTTACATCTTTAAAAATATGTTCCGGAAGAATACGGAATGTAACCAAATCAATCGGTAATCTTGCATTTTCTGTTTCTGATACAAACTCTACCGTTTGGTCATCTACAACACGAATTGTATAATTCGGAAACGTATTCTGCAATTCTGCTGTAAACTTCACATCTTGTGCTGTAACGGGTTCTCCGTCATGCCAAGTCACTCCTTTACGCAACTGAAATGTCCACGTTTTATTATCCTTTGTTTCAAAGCTTTCAGCCATGAACGGCTTTAAATCTCCATTTTCATCTTGTTTTACAAGCGCCATATGTGTCAATGTACCCGACAATACATCAAAATCATATGTCTCTCGACTAATGGAGGTAATCTTCATTGTAGTACCAATCACCATCGTATCAATTTGTTTTGTTGTGTCGGCTGCTCCACTTACAGCCGGTTCATTCGATGCGCTGAAGTATTCTCTTGTGTTCCGCACCCTGCAAATATGGCAACACATAAAATGGTTGCCATAATGAATGAGAGTATTTTCCATTTTCCTTTCATCTTTACTCCTCAAACTAAAATTTTATGTAAATCACGTAAAAGTGTTTACGTACCTTTCATTAAACTGAGCATGCCATTTTGCAAACCATAAACTTTACTGCAAAATGCTTTTTTACCAAAGGAAGATTATGCGATATAAAAATAAAGCTAACATTTTGTTCTTTTATCAATCTTTTATAAATTTGTATCACTTGTGCCTGTGCGGAAACATCTAGCATAGATGTGGATTCATCTGCAATAATCAGCTCGGGTGATACTGCCAATGCTCTTGCAATTACAACACGTTGCGCTTGTCCCCTGATATTTGACCGGGATAACGCGTAAAGATATCACGCTCTAATCTGACAGAATGCAATAATTGATAAGCGCATGTTTGAGCCTGTTTTTTTCTGTTTAACCAATTTATGTACAAATAAAGGTTCCATAATGCTGCTTCCAACCTTTTGTTTGGGATCAAGCGACAGATATGGCTGCTGGGAATCAGCTGAATTTGCGTACGAAATTCTTTTTTGAAATGTTTTTTCAGCCCCAACGATGTGCGTCCCCTTAAAATAAATATCTCCGTATTCAGGACGTATCAACCCGCAAATAATTCTGGCTATGGTAGATTTTCCGGCACCACTTGGTCCTACAATTCCGACCGCTTCCCCTTGCTCTACCGTGAAAGAAGCATCATCAATACCATCTGCTTTCGTTTGTTTCCTGCATAAAACTGCATTTTTAAGTGTTCTGCTCGAAAAAAAACATCAGACAAAAAAGCACCTCCTCCAAACCGTACCAATCTGATGCAGTTGAGGAATCTGCTCAGCACAAATAGTTTTCGCTTTTGGGCATTGAGCATAGAAAGGGGCATCCTGTTTCTGACTGTATTCCATCCGGATTTTGATAAATCTCAAAACCATTTTCCGGCAACGCATGTATCAAACTTTGGGTATAGGGATGAACAGGCTGCTGCAATATTTCTTTTGCATCTCCGTATTCCATAATCATGCCTGCATACATCACAGCTATTTTATTACAGCGCTCTGCAATATCAATGCTATGTGTGATTAGAATGACCGCACTATTTTGAAACGATTCATCTAATCGGTTTAGAAATAGCAGCGCATTTTTTCGTCCACTCCCTAGTTGGTTCATCTGCAATTACCAATTGAGGCGATGACGATAGCCCAATTGCTAAAATGACGCGCTGTGCCATACCACCTGATAACTGAAACGAATATTTATTTAATATTGTTTCAGGATTCTTAAAACCAACTTGATATAATAAATCAGTTGCTTTTGCAAGCATGTCCCGCTTTTGTTTATTCCATTCGCTTTGAATGTTTCAAACATTTGATATTTTATTTTTTAATACCGGATTCAAAAATTCTGAACCGTTTTGGGGGATAAATGCGAACGCTTTCCCCCTGAATGCATTCATTTCTTTTTTGGCTTCAACTCCAAAAAGATTTTTTGCCATTTAAGTAAATTTTTCCTGCTGCGTGACAGTTACCTGGCAGCAAACCAAAAATAGCCATTGCCGTCATTGTTTTACCGCATCCGCTTTCTCCAACAATGGCCAAACGATCACCCTTATCCGCCGTAAAACAAATATCTTGAATAATGGTAGATGAACCACTTTTTGTTTCCGCGGTTACAAATACATTTTTAATTCCAGAATATGTTTCTCCATCTCAACTCTCAACAGTCATACTATATTTTTATGTTACGAAGCTCTATCCAAAATGAAATCAAAAAACAGACTATAAGCATTTTTTAATGTTATATAAATATCTTCTGTTTTACACTCAGGTAAATCTTGATAAATGGAATGTACACAGCCAATGATAATAATTTTCAATTGAGGTTTCTTCTGCTGAGAAATATCTATACCATTTAATTTAAAAAATTGCGTTATAAATTTTATATTGCGCAAATAAGTTCTTTTCATGAATAAATCCACTCCTTCTTGATGGAGCAAAAACTGAATAAGAGACTGGTTGCTGTGTATGTATTCCGACACTGCCATTAATGTACTTTGAGAGACAGGATGACAGGCAGCACGCAAATCTTTTTTATAAATGTCGCCAATTCCGCTTATAAAATCATCATGAAGCTCATAAATTAAGTCATCCATATTTTCAAAGTTTGCATAAAAAGATGTTCTCGATATGTGAGAGGCTGCTGAAATAGATTTAATATTAATTGCCCGCATCGGATTTTGTTTTAACATCTCTTTTACAGATGCTTTTAACCGTACTCTTGTCTGCTGTTGTTTCTTCATATATTTCTCGCCTCGTTTGTAAATCTTTAACATCAATCTAACATTCATCAAATATAAAATCAATTCATTTTTGCCTTAGTGAAAAATTTCAGTCACTTTTTGGTTAACACTCTCTGTATTTGTGTTCACCACACTCTCATTTACTATGTTATACTTTTTATAAATCATGATAGAACAAAAATGAATTCTTTCACATCCTGGTAAAATATAAAGCTTTACACCAGAATCAAATAAATATAATATGTATTAGCTGTAATTGATGGTCAACTTAATAAAAAAGATTTTGTTTTTTCTCTATTATGATGGTCCCCGCATTCCTTAATTTCACATATTTCATACTTAGGTAACAAGTATTGCTTAACCTAAAAATTTCATTATTTTCCCTTATATTTGTAATAACAGCTAATCTTATTAAATTATTGTGATTCTAAAGCAAAACTCAGGAGATTTTCAGTCTCCTGAGTTTTTATCATTCAAGATTATTTTTCACGGTGAAACTTACATTTATTGTGCCATGAATTTCAATTGTAGTATTAGTGTTTCGATACTATATACTTTTAAGAAAATAGACGATATAATTCTTTCTCTTTTTTATCTATCTAAAAATATTTTGGAACAAACAACCAAAGAAATGCATGGCTCCTTAGTACATAAATCATAAGTCTAGACGTGATGAAAAATTTCAAATAAAGCGGCTGACTTCTTGTCTATCACTAAGCCATCTAAAAGCTCAGTCTAAATCAAAATCTTTGATTTATGCGTCTTTATTCTCTGTTCAAAGAAAATGTTTTAATTGATATATTCAAATATAACTAATATAGTGGATTGGACCTGATGATAATGCACTTTAAAATTACCGAACCTGATTGGAATTGTCTTCATACAAATATGTTTCTGCCCACCTAGAAAAGGTATTGTGATTGGTATTCATTCTGCGGGAAGCCTCTCTCAGACTAATTTGTTCATCTAACCACAACTGTAATACGTCAGGAAATCCTTCCGGAATGGCTAACCTGGGTCTGCCAAAAACGAACCCCTTTGCCTTGGCTTCACGAATGCCTTCCGCCTGACGCTGTCTGATATTTTCCCTTTCTACCTGAGCAACATAAGATAAAATCTGCAAAACAAGATCTGCAATAAATTTACCTGTAATACCGTTTACAGGACTTTTGTATCAAGCAACGGAAAATCAATTACCTTAATATCCACATCTTTCACTTTTTGTTAAAAAACGCCATTGTTCAATAATTTCATCGTAGTTTCTTCCCAATCTGTCAATCGATTTAATGTACAATAAATCCCCTGCTTTTAATTTTTTACCATCCTTTTATAATGCGGTCTTTTTAAAATCTTTTCCGGAAAATTTGTCGATGTAAATATGTTTATCATCTATCCCTACCTCGTACATTGCTGCCATTTGACGGGCAATGTTTTGATCCTTGCTGGATACCCTCACATATCCATATTCCATAATATGAAACCTCCTAAACAGTCCAAATATATGTCATGTTATGCCGGTACACTATTGGTGTACTAAAATATAAGCTTCTATGGGAATTTGGCCCATTTGTAGTAGCTTCCTTTTTAAATTTAGACACAGTTTATCATTTTCCCTAAATGTGTTCATACGCGAAATTGCAAAAATGTACTTTCTCCCGATGTATCATATCTGCAAAAATACGCCCTATCTCCCTATCAAATTTATTTTTTCGATATATTGGTAAATTTTGTGCAAAAAAATTCACAATCTAAATATGTAAAATGATATTCCAAATATTGATACTAGATTTTTTTGTTGCAATTATGTATAATGAGATTGTAGACAAAATTACAATTTTTAAAACAAATGTGTAAAAGGAGTTAAAAACATGAAGAAAAAAAAGCATTGGCAACCTTTTTTATCCGTATGTATGTTAGCTACAGTAGCAGTTCCTACTGCAATTGTTTCTGCAACTACTGATTCCGGGGATGCAGGTACCAGTTCCAACCAACCGACAGAACAAAAAATCCATAACTGTTACAAAAGATGAAAGTTCAGCTCAGTTTGACTCTCTTGAAGATGCTTTGGCAGCTGCTGAAGAAGGCAGCACAATCACATTAAATGAAAATATTACTGTTACTCAACGTGCCTACATTACAAAAAGGAATTACACTAAATGGAAACGGTCACTCTATTGCAGGTGTGGGAGATTTCTCTTCCTCCTCGAACCCGGCCGTAGTATTAATTGATACTGACAATGCAGTTGTTTTAAGCGACTTGTCCATTATTGGCGGTACAAGCAATAAATTCCCACTCAACATTTATACCAGCCCAAATGTTACTTTAAACAATGTTTCTGTTACAAACGTATTCAAAATGGCGGCGCTTATGTTTGTAAATGCTTCCAGCGTAACAGTAACCGGCAACTTGTCCGTTTCTACTGCAGCAGGCTCATGGTATGGTATTAATGTAGACTCCGGTGTTGGTGTAGAGTCTACAGACCCTATTTTAACATTTGCTGCAGGTTCTAAAATGACTTATGCCAATACAGATGATTTGTTCTTACAACGCAGAAGGTCCTGCTGCTATTTGTGTTGATAAACCAACACAATATACAAATGCAATTGCAGGTTATGAGGAGGCCGGTCTTGCAGAGCCTACCAGAAATGAAAAACAACAAGATCTTTATTATCTTGCACAAGCAGCTGATGTAGAAGTATCCGAAATAACTTTAGATCAAACTGCTGTCACACTAAAATCCGGCGAAACAGTTCAGCTTCATGCAACTGTCAATCCGGAAAATGCAACAAACAAAACAGTGACTTTCTCTGCAGATAATCAACAAGTGGCTACTGTATCCGAAGATGGCCTTGTAACAGCCCACGCTCCAGGACAAGCAACTATTACTGCACAAACAGCAAACGGTAAAACCGCTACCTGTGTTATTACCGTTGAAAATGAGGAAGTTGTCACTCCTCCAAGCAGCGATATTGTTGCTCCTACACCGGAGCTATCCGATGAAACTGTAGTTGGAGATACTACATCCGTTAGTGCTCCTGTTGAAGTTTCTCAAGATGCGCTCAACAATGCAACTGCAGAAAATCCTGTTACCATTTCCGTTCATCTTCCAACAACCGCTTTGGTACAAACCATTGCAAACAGCACAACTTCCAATATTTCCTTGGACGTAACCATTCCCGATGAAGCGATTCACAATGCAAATGTTAAAATGGCACAAATTAAACTGGAGAAAGCTGTATTTGAACAAGTAAAAGCTTCCGGTAAAACATTTACCATTCATGTTGCAGGTTCTGATGGAAAAAAATCTTTATTCATGGACTTTTGACGGCAACGAAATTACAGACACCACAATTGATGTAAACTTAGCTTTGGCGGTTAGCTCTTCCGAAGATAATCAAGCAATTAAGGAAGCTTTAGGCGGTAACCAAGGTACTGTTCTTTCTTTTTGCTCATGAAGGCAATCTACCTGCGAAAGCGACTGTAAAAGTAGATGTAAGCGCAAGTTTCCAACCGGGCGAAACAGCCTACTTCTACTACTATAATCCGAACTAAACGTAATGCAGGCAATGGGCGACGGTTATGTGGTAGACGAAAATGGTTATGTTGAAGTATCCATTACACACTGCTCTGATTATGTGTTAACCAAAACACAACTGAATATCGACCATGATAACGGTACAAACAGCGGTACAAATATTGGTAACGATATGGACTCTCCACAAACCGGAGATAATACAAATCTGATGATTAGTATTGCTGCGGTTACAGCTGCAAGCGCTGCAATTACAGGTTTTGTTGTTATTAAAAAACGTAAAACACAAGACTAATGTGTTAGCCAAATATGTTCTTACTTGATAATTTTTTCTCTTAAATCTATGATAATAAAAAAAGGCTTGAAATAAATTCAAGCCTTTTTTATTATGCAAAAAAATAAAACGGTAACTCTCGTTACCGTTTTATCTCTCTGGAGCTGATAACGGGATTTGAACCCGTGACCTCGTCCTTACCAAGGACGTGCTCTGCCTACTGAGCCATAGCAGCAAAATGGCGACCTAGAACGGGCTCGAACCGTCGACCTCCAGCGTGACAGGCTGGCGTTCTAACCAACTGAACTACTAGGCCAGATATTGATTTGCAACGATAATTATTATACCTTTTTTTTGCATGTCTGTCAACAGATTTTTTCATCTTAAATATTTGGTATTTTCTCATACTTTATTCATGACAAATTGCAAAAATTTGTTATAATATTTATTATATAATAAATAATTTTTGGTGGTGAAAAAAGAATGCCTGCTTTTGTTGAATTTGACCATGTATATAAACGTTATAAGATGGGTGAAGTCACAATCACCGCAAACGACGATGTTTCATTTGCAGTAAATAAGGGTGAGTTTGCTGTCATTGTAGGCTCCAGCGGCGCCGGAAAATCTACCGTACTCAATATTCTGGGAGGTATGGACCATTGTGATGAAGGCACAATTTATGTAGACGGAAAAAAAAATCAGCGATATGAAAGAACGCGAACTGACTACATATCGCCGCTATGATATCGGCTTTGTATTCCAATTTTATAATTTGGTACCAAATCTAACTGCAAAAAGAAAATGTTGAACTGGCTTGCCAAATTTGTAAGGACCCATTAGACGTAGAAACCGTATTGACCAATGTTGGCTTAAAAGACCGCATGAACAATTTTTTCCGTCACAATTATCCGGCGGTGAACAGCAACGGGTTTCCATTGCCCGTGCCCTTGCAAAAAAATCCAAAGCTTCTTTTATGCGACGAGCCAACCGGCGCTTTGGATGACAATACCGGTAAAACCATTTTAAAACTTTTGCAGGATACTTGTTATCGCGATGGTATGACCGTTATTCTAATCACTCATAACCATGCCATTACACCAATGGCTAACCGAATTATTACTATGAAAAACAGCAAAGTAATCAGTAATGTTTATAACGAAAATCCGGTTCCGATTGAGCAAATTGAGTGGTAAATACACTTAATACTGCCCCAAAGAAAGGGGAGCATTTTATGGGCGGAGCTCTTTGGAAGGATACCCTTCGTGAAATTAGACATTCCATTAACCGCTTTATCTCTATTTTAATTATCATAGCGCTTGGTGTAGGCTTTTTTTGTTGGTATTAAATGTGCCAGCCCCAGTATGCTGAAAACAGCAGATGATTATTTTCAAACGCACGATTTAATGGATTTTAAACTGCAATCCACTGTGGGATTTGATGATGAAGATTTACAAGCCATTGCGGATATGGAGCATATTGCGGAAATTATGCCCTCGTATTCTGCGGATGTCATCTTACAGCAGGAAAATAAAAATGCAACTGTAAAAGTGATGGGCATTCAACCTGATGATTCCTCTTATACAGAATTGAACAAACCCGTTGTTGTTATTGAAGGCAGAATGCCTCAAGCTGCCAATGAATGTGTGGTAGACCATTCGCAGGCTGTAAATGAATCCATTACCATAGGCAGTACTGTACAGTTTGCCCCCCACTGTCGGCGAACAACCGCTTTCAGAAATACTAAACCGCGATACTTATACAGTGGTAGGTATTGTGGAGTCTCCTATGTTTATTACAGCAGACCGTGGACAAAAGCACGGTTGGAGACGGTACCATTTATTGCTTTTTCATGATTCCCCAGGAAAACTTTGCATACGAGTCCTATACAGAAGTATATGTTCAGACTGATATGAGCAAAGAAGGTATTTCCGCTTTCAGTGATGAATACAAAAATGCAATGAAAGAAATCGAAACGCAGCTGGATGAACTGGGTAGCGAACGCGTACAAAACTTTGAACAAACCACATTAAAGGATGCACGCGAAGAGCTGGCACAAGCAAAATCCGATTACGAAGAAGGCCAAAAAGGAAGCTCAAACACAGTTAAACGATGCCAAACAACAGTTGGAAGACGGTAGAGTACAACTGGAACAAGGGCAATCAGAATTAGAAGAAGGAGAAAAACAACTGGAAATCGGAGATGCAACTGCCGCGGCAGGTTTTGCATCGGCTGAATTCCAATTAAACTCCGCAAAACAACAGTTAGATTCCGGTTGGAGCGCACTTGCTCAGTCAAAAGAACAACTTGCACAATCCGAACAGACCATCAACGACGGAAAAGCGCAAATTGCAGACGGCGAACGTCAATTGCAGGATGCATGGAATCAATATTATGACGGAAAAGCTCAACTGGAGCAAGCAGAACAAATGCTTGGGCAAGCATCTTCACAGCTTACCCAAATCAAACAGGACTACGAATCTCTTGTTGCAAGCGGTGAATTAAAAAATCCGGAAAAACAGTTGGAGTTTGCCCGAATGGCATCTGCTTCTTTAACAGACTTTATTCATTTGCTGCAAAACAATCAAGGAAATGCTGACATTATAACAATGTTGCAATCTTTAAAGTCTGAAATCGACAATCGCATTCAAAAGGCTGAAGAGGAAATTGCACAGGGAAAACCTCTTTCTCCTCTGATAACAGACACTGAATTGGCATTGATTCAAATGATGATGCCTGCACTGTTCCAACAAGCAGAAACCGCCTTAAACGATGCTGCTGTACAATTAGAGCAAAGCAAAGCACAATTAGAACAAGGAAAAAAGCAGAACTTGACCGCCAACAGGCACTGCTGGACAGCAAAAAACAAGAACTGGCTTCCGGAGAAGCACAACTGGAGCAAGGCAAACAAGCACTTGCAGAGGCTGAGCAAACATTAAACGAAAGTCAGGCACAGTACACAGCAGGCATTGAAGCACTGCGGAGACAAAAAGAACAATATGAAATTCAACGTGCGAACGGAGTTGCCGAATTGGAGTCAGGGCGCGCTGAATTGGAACAAGCAAGAATTGATTTGGAAGAAGGGCAAAAAAGAATGCGACGAGGCCGTTGAAGAAACAAATCAGACTCTTGCCGACGCCAAAGCACAAATTGACGACGCACAAGAACAGCTGGATTCCTTCGACGAATTAAAATGGTATGTATTCAGCAGAGATGATAATCCCGGTTACGGGGATTATGAATCTGATACGCAGCGTGTCGACGCCGTAGCGTCTGTCTTCCCCGTATTCTTTATTGCAGTTGTTATCTTGGTAACCCTGACAACTATGACACGTATGGTTGAAGACCAGCGCATTCAAATTGGTACCTTAAAAGCACTGGGATATTCTTCAAAAAGCAATTACGGGCAAGTATTTTATTTACTCTTTCCTTGCAGGTATTATTGGCTGTACGGTAGGATTGGTTGTGGGAATCTTCTTATTCCCCAGCTTAATCTATATGGCATACGGTGCAATGTATCCTGCACTGCCGGATTTGATTTATTCCGTACCATGGTTATATCCGTTTTTGGCAATTATTGCAGCAATTTTATGTACATCATTTGTTTCTATTTTAGCTTGTTACAATTCACTTCGTGTACAGCCGGCTATTTTAATGCGTCCAAAGGCTCCAAAACCTGGCAAACGTATCCTTCTGGAACGAGTAAGCTTTATTTGGAAACATTTGAGCTTTACCTCTAAGGTAACGGCACGTAATTTATTCCGTTATAAAATTCGTTTTTTTGATGACTATTTTAGGTGTAGCAGGATGTACCGCATTGATTATTGCCGCTCTGGGCTTGAATGACTCTGTATCTGTCATTGGGCAAAAACAATTTGTAGACATTACCCATTACAATACAACTTTGGTCTTTAACAAGGAAAAAAGTGCAGAAGAAGCGGGTACAATTAAATCCCTATTTGAATGAGAATGAATATACCAAACAAAATATCTTTGTATCGATGCAGTCTGCTGTAACACATAATGCCGACGATTCTGTTACCATGGATACGTACTTGGTCGTACCGGAATCGACCGAAGATTTCTCTTCTTACATTGAACTGAAAAACAGAGTCAGCAAAGAAGAGCTGCAAATGAGCAATGATGGTGTAATTATCACTGAAAAAATTTCGATGAAATTAGGTTTAAATGTTGGGGACCATGTTACATTCCGTGTAGACGATAAAAAAATATCAAGCGCCCATTACAGGCATTACGGAAAACTATGCGTATCATTATATCTATATGCCGCCTGCCGTATATGAACAAGTATTTGGAGAGCCTGTCACCTACACCAATGCGTTTGCAATTGTACCTGATTTAGATGATACTGTAAAAAGTGAAATTGCAGACGATTTACTGGAACGCGATGATATTATGGCATTATCTTATAACGATACCATCATAGACCAATTTAACAATACCATTTCAAGTATGCAGGCGATTGTTGTCGTTATTGTTTTGACAGCCGGTGCATTGGCATTTGTCGTTCTTTATAACTTAACAAATATTAATATAGAAGAACGTGTACGTGAAATTGCCACCATCAAGGTATTGGGCTTTAATATGAAGGAAACTATCAGCTATGTATTCCGTGAAAATATTATACTCACGTTACTTGGCATTGCCATTGGTCTGGGACTTGGAACCATTATGACCGACTTTGTAGTTAATATTATAGAGTTAGATTTGGTCATGTTCGGGCGTGGCGTAAGCTGGATTAGTTACGTTGGTTCTGTACTCATAACACTGGTATTTGCAATACTGGTAATGGTAGTAATGTCCTTTAAAGTCAGAAAAATTGATATGATAGAATCATTGAAATCAAATGAGTAAAAAGCTGATGCAAACATTTGCATCAGCTTTTTTATTGACAATTATAATATCATTTTTCATGGCAAAGGCTCAAATAAACCGTAAAAAAGATGTCAAATACTGTTTAAAAAATGATTCCAAAAATGCAGTCTGTCTGAAACACCAAAAAATTTTGCATCATATACAATACCCTAAAAGTATAAAAAAGTAATGAACCATAGCTTTTTATCAGTGGAAAACTACGATAGTTAAATTGGACACACATGTGTTGTTTCTGCTTCTATCTCTAAAGACACTCTTCTAGACAAGCAGGATACTCCTCATCAATCAATATATAACGGAAACTGTATTTTTGACACATTTCAAGATAATACGCGTTATCTTCAAGCACAGATTGCATGGTACAACAGGTATTATCCATACGCTGTTCGATTGCATTTGCATGCTCTTTATCTCCGAAAAATGTTGTTCAATATAACATTGACTCATTACCAGACAATAATAATGAATTTCATTCAGATACTGTCTGAAAAATCCTCTTTCCAATAAAATGGAATATAGCTCCCTCTATCACAAGATT
>VOFC01001295.1_pt1 | contig 54000 bp, 90 predicted proteins | sample 5384161 | NCBI WGS metagenome assembly VOFC01 (sample SAMN12384722, study PRJNA508395) | human gut metagenome | isolation source: healthy gut B | host: Homo sapiens | reverse complement strand
CTCTGTTTCATTCTAAATATGGGATTGTATATATGAATATTTTAAAAGCATTCTCTTCTGCCAAAGCGATTGCAAATGCTGATATACGAAGTATTCGTAAATGTTTTGAATTCAAAGGACAAGGAAAACGAATTTCTCTTTCTGCCGAGCAACTAAAACTTACTGCCAAGTCTTCTATTGGCATACCTTCTGTCGCTGAAGAAATTCAAATCAGACACCTTGTAAGCCAAATTGAATTATTGGAAAAACAACTTTCTGAGATAGACAAAAGGATAGAAGAGTTTTCCCTCAAAAAAACAACTCCTATCCTCACCATACCGGGAATATCACATTTTTCCGGTACTTCTATTATATCAGAACTAGGAGATATTTGCAATTATACAAAGGCATCTCAAATCATCAAATTTGCAGGTGTTGCTCCATATCACTACGAATCCAGTCAATTTACGGCACAGCATACAGCCATCACAAAGAAAGGCTCTAAATATCTTAGAAAAACTTTGTATCAGATTATTTTACCTGTTATCAGTAATAACGAAGTTTTCTATGCCTATTACACCAAAAAGTTAAATGAAGGCAAAGGTCACAGATGCGCTCAAGGCCATTGTATCAGAAAACTCTTAAGAGTTATTTATCATCTCTTAAGCACAAGACAACCATTTAATCCCAAACTTTTGGTATAACTAAACATTAAAATCCCCTTTTTCAAAACACCTCCCACAGAGGGGTTATTTAGCGTGCCACAAAATCCACAATTATTTATATATTTTCAATGTTCATTTTCAGTTAACTAAATTTTATGTTTTTTCAAAAAAACTTGATTTTTATATAGTTAGCTCCTTAATTCTTCTCTCGGAACAGGTGATTCAAGCACACAAAAACCGTTACCCGAAAGTGTAAGGTTGAAAATACCTTCTCCTGATAATAATGCTGTGGCAACATCACTTCTTTTATTAATTGACTCTTGTATATTACCTTCACAAGCAAGGAATAAGCCGTCATCTAATACAATACCTTTTCCCCAAGAAGCAACATCTTCAATAAGAAGGAAATTATAAGTCGGCTCTAACATAACACAACCTGTACCTGTGTAAAGCGGTTTAACGGCTGATTCACCTGTTACGGCACCTTTTACCAATTTACCGAAAAAGTCTTTAGCACCTGATACACCTGAATCTATTTCAACATCGCCTGTTATCCATTGCATTGCTCCTGCTTGTAATTTGACTGTACTATTATCAAGTTTACACAGTACTTGACGTTTCTTTACATTCATCTGCTCCATAAAATAAGAATTCATTGCAGTATTGCTATCAACGCTTAAATCATGTTGATGTTCATAAATTGAGAATACACCGCCTTCAGCAATGCACTTTACATTGGAATTGTCAAAGAAATTATTAATTTTTATCATAAGTTACATCTCCTAATTATATTTTTTATAGTGTGCCGGTTTTAAAATAGGCTGTCTAATTCGTCAAATGCATCATTTAAAGCATTTTCTGCCGCTCTTAATGGGTCTATGTAGAATATCATAAAACAGCTGATTAATAGTATAACAGGGAATAGTGCTATAATAATTGCAAATATATCATTTGAAAGCAATGTTTCTTTTGTGAGTATTGCATACAGTGTTTTTTGTGTAGTTTATTAGTGCAGATACAGAATGTCTGTTTTCTTTATCAATAGATAAGAAAGAGATTACAACAGCAAATAAATACAGAATTAACCCCAATAAACCGCTTGTTGTAATCATTACGATAACAGCAATGATTGCAATGATAAAAGTTATTATACCTCTTGTTTTTTGATGGTTTATCCATTTAGAAATACCTCCTTATTTCTTTTTCGTACTTTCTTTGATTATTCATCTGACTGATTTTCGGAATAATCATATTTTTTTCGCTAATGTTTTGACATTAGTACCGTCATACTCTTTAATTATCATCTCCTTTACACATTGTGTATCAAAAAATCGCACAGGGAAGTTTACCTGTGTACCTTTGAACATTTGATGAATGGTTAAAGCTGTTTCAATTCAAGCTGTTCACTGATTTCTCTGTACACCTTGTGGAATAAATTTTGTCGTATTCGCTCATTTCCATCACCCCATGAGTGTATTGTAGCACACCTTTCGGAACGGTACAAATCTCAATGTCATTGACTTTTTTTCTGTATGTTTGTCCATTTTACCTCCATAAGTATAAGATAGCTATCAAGGTAAGAATATATATTTATATAACGAGTAAATTCAGATAGGGTAGTATAGATTAATATAAATTAAAATAATATAAAATTAAGTTGTAAAAAATAGTGAACTGTTGCGTAAAAATAATACAAAAAAACACTACAAACCGCATGGTTTATAGTGTTTCCGTGTCCCAACACTGTGGGAATTGTTGGCGGAGAAGGAGGGATTTGAACCCTCGCGCCAGTTTCCCGACCTACACCCTTAGCAGGGGCGCCTCTTCGGCCTCTTGAGTACTTCTCCATAAAAAGAAAAGCATACAACAAGTTAAAATTGCTGCCGTTCTAAATAGCAATTAGCTTTGTATGCAGTACAAAATATAAAATTTTAAATGGAGGAGAGAGCGGGATTCGAACCCGCGGACGGCGGAACCGTCACCGGTTTTCAAGACCGGCTCTTTCAACCACTCAGACATCTCTCCAGATGTTTGTTCATCAGCTCAACTGACAAAAATTATTATAGCAGAACATATACCTTTTGTCAACACTTTTTTTGAAAAAATTAAACTTTTTTTAGTGAACTTTCAAAACCATAGGTTTTAAGCCATTTTCATAACAAAAAACTGTCGATTTTTTTAATCGACAGTCAAAATTACGCATTTTTATGAAAAACTTTTTATAAAAAATCATACTGACACTGCAAGTTATAATTTCTGTAACCGGAAAAGTGAGCCATACATAATTAAGTCCTGCGAACGAAAATACCCAAGCAAGAGGAACAAGAAGTACAACTTGTCTTAGCACTGTTATAAAAATACTTTCCTTACCTTTTCCGATAGCCTGAAACAAAATAGGGAATGTAAGCGAGAGTGCGGCGGGTACGAAGCTTGCTCCGATTATTCGGAAAGCCACATTACCTATATTCAAAACTTCTGTATCATTTGAGAATATTCCGATTGACTGTTTTGGCAAAAGCACAAATATCGCCACGCCTAAAAGCATAAATGCGGCAGATACGGCAACAGTTTCCCAAAACACACGTTTACATCTGTCTTTTCTGTTTATCGCATAATTAAAGCTCAATACAGGCACTATGCAGACGCCGAGAGCATTAAGCGGAATAAAGAAGAAACTTTGAAGTTTATAATAAATACCGAGCACGGTTACGGATGCATCAGAGAATGACGCAAGAAGTACGTTCAGCCCGAGAATATATACAGTCCACAATGCTTGCATAATAATATTCGGCAGTCCTGCTGCATATATTTGTTTTACATACGGCAAAAATATATTTAATTTCGGCGGCTTATAAAATCCTTTAATACCTGTTATGGCAGCGGCGAGCGACTGACCTATGACGGTTGCAACAGCAGCACCTGCGACACCCATCGGTTTAATTCCGAACATTCCGAAAATTAAAATAGGGTCGAGTACGATATTTGTCAATGCACCGACAATCTGAGCAATCATAGGTGTTTTCATATCTCCTTGTGACTGCAAAATCTTTGTCCAAGTGCTTTCAAGGAATATTCCCAAGCTGAAAATTCCGATTATTTTACCGTATGTAATAGTGTACTCATGTACAATTTCAGATTCTGCCGAGATTAAGGCATACGGTTTTATGATGAAAAATGAAATTAAAGCGAATATGAACCAGCTCACAACAGCCATAACAGTTCCTATTCCGGCGGTGTTAATCGCTTTGGAAGTTCGCTTTTGACCGTAAAACCGTGCCATAACGGTATTGACGCCAACACCTGTTCCGACTGCAACGGCACATATCAAAAGTTGCATAGGGTATATTACAGAAAGTGCCGTCAGTGCGTATCCTGAGAATTTACCGATGAAAAAACTGTCTACTATATTATATAAAGATTGAATAAGCTGTGCCAGCATAACGGGCGGCGCAAGCTTAAATAAAATTTTCATTGTTTTTTCAGTACCGAAATACTGATTATCCGATGGTGCTTTACTCATACATATGCTCCTTTGTATATTTTTTTGCATATCAAGTATAGCACCTTTCAAAGTGAATTGCAATAAAAAAAGCACCGTACAAAGTTTAATTTATTCAGTGCTTTTTTATTTCAAATGAAATCTTCGATAACATCTCTTAAATGATGTAATGAAAGTTCGTTTTCATTACAAACATTCACAAATTTTTCGGCGTCATCCTTACATGGAAAAACATCTGAAACAAAAGTTATTAGTTCGTGAGCCTGTGTATTATAAGCACCTATCCCATAGGTGATGTATTCCCCATACATGAATCACACATTTTTTTCTTCAATCACTCCGTAGTTTACCATTTTATACTTCTCCTTTTATCCTTTTGTATGATAAAATTATAGCATAAATAAGCGTAGAAATATGAATATATTGAAAATGAAGGTGTTTACGATGAATTTGACAAAAAATACATATTTGTGGTATAATTATGATAGAATAATTCCTTGTGAGGTGAACCTAAAAAATGGATATTGCAGTTTGTGATGACAATCTAAGTGATAGGGAAATAATCCGTCAGCAACTAAGCATCTATTTCTCAGATAGATTTATTGAATACAATATTGATAGCTATGAAAACGGCGTTAATTTAATTTATTCGATAGAAGATGGGGAGTATTATGATCTAATATTTCTTGATATGTATATGGACAAGTTAAACGGAATACAAGTTGCGGAAAAACTTAGAAATATGAATTATAAAGGTAAGATTATATTTCTTACCACAACGTCAAAATATGCGGTTAAAAGTTATGACGTTGAGGCGAGCGGTTATTTGGTTAAGCCGCACGATATAGATAAAATCAGCATGGTACTTGACAGAGTGCTGAGCAATTATGAAAATGTGCATAAATACCAAATAAAAAAACGCAATTCCGTAATTCAAGTGTTGTACAGTGAGATTGAATATATTGAGAGCAGTAATTCAAAATGTATTCTTCATCGCACAGACGGAAACGAGTACACAATATATAAGAAACTTAATGATATTGAGGAAGAAATAAATCATAGAGCGTTTTTGAGATGTCATCAGAGTTATCTTGTTAATATGAACAAGATAGAGAGTGTTGAGAATGATTTTACAATGAAATCGGGCGATGTTGTGCCGATAAGAACTCGAAATTTGAATGAAATTAAAAAAGAATACTATAATTATATTGAATACAGAGGTAATATTGCAGGAACGACCAAGAGACTGAAAGTTTTTATGATAAAGTCGGCGGTGATTTTGAAGTAGTCAAAAGAAGACTCATTGATGAAAAAAATATGTTGTCCGCTTTGTACAGTGTTTCAAAAACGATACCGCTTTTAATGAATTGAAAAAGGCTTTGAATGAAGAATTGTATGAAAAAAAGCGTATCTTTGTGCGCATACTCTGAAAGGCTCGTCAGTAAGTCTTGATTTCGGAAAGCTTTATAAGGCAAGTTCGGCTCTTACGGAAACTCTTTATAACATTAATCATAATGGAGAAGATTGTGATAAAATTTTGATTGATAAGCAATTTGGGGAAGTTGCAAAAGATAATATAAAAATGTTATTAATAGTATGCAAATAATAGAAGAAGACTGACATTGCATTAAAATCTCGTTTAATGAACTCAATATAGTTCTGTATAAATATAGTTCTAAGAGGCTATATTTTGTTTTTTGTACAAAAAATATCCGAACTAAAGTTCGGATATTACAACTTGTGTGGTACGCGATCAGGGGTTCGAACCCTGGACACCCTGATTAAGAGTGGAACCAGATGTGTTTATTTATTTTTATAGTGATTTATTTAAGACCTTTTAATCATGTAAAAATGGCATTACATAGCCATTTATTCATGTTTATACTGTATAAAAAGGGATTTTTGAAAAATACATAAATCATCTAAAAAATCCAAAGTGTTAGAAAAATGTTAGAAAGAAAAAAAAATGTAGTCTGCTGACAATTCTAACTAGAAAATCTAAACGGTTTCTAGTTGGTAAATTAAATAAAGGTACACATATTTTTAACAATAAATATAATTCGATTTTTTAGAATATAAATTAAAATCATATAATTAAATAATACTTATTAAAGAGACTTGATTTTCAAAACTTTGAATTTCAAGTCTTTTTATTTGCAAAAATTTAAAAAGGAGGACTGACTATGCTGTGGAAAGGACATAGAAGTAATTTTACACAGACAAACATCTAATCAAAAAAAGAACAGAAGGGAGGAACATAATATGGATTTTTGAACAGGAATTTGAAGTGATACCCGTAACAAGGGTAAAGATAACTGATACTGAGGCATATTCAAAGCATCCGTTCAGAGTGGTGCATAATAAAGCGCTTGAAATGCTTGCGGAGGATATAAAAAGAGCATGGTCTGTTAAATCCAATTCTTGTGCGTGTATTAGGTTTTGGCGGCAGGTATGAAATTCTAAGCGGTCACAGACGAATGGAAGCGTTGAAGCTTAATGGTGAAACAGAGGCAGATGTACGCATTATTAAGTGTACTGACATAGAAGCGGCAAATATCGTTATAAAGTCTAATCTTCTGCAAAGGGATAAGATATTACCGTCAGAACGCGCAAAAAAGTATATATGCTTCGTAACGAATGTCTGAAAAGGAGAAAGGCAATTTGTCCACCGGGTGGACAAAGCTGGATGAAAATACGCAGAAAGCATTGGCTAAAGAATTTGACGTGTCCAAAAGCAATATATATGAGTATATTCGTCTAAACTATTTAATTGATGATTTACTCATTTTAGTGGACAGCGGAAAAATAAAAATTAAAATATCGGTCGCTTTATCATATTTTTCAAAGGAATGTCAAAGTATAATACATCAATATTTCTTTGTAGATAAAAAAGATATATTAAATAACGAATATGTCAAGAAAATAAAGAAGTACAGAAATAATCTTACTATTGAAATTCTGGAAAAGATAACTGCAGAACTTGGCGAACCGAAACAGAAGTCCGAAAGATATGTTGATGCCTTTGTAAAGAAGTATGTTGGTAAGTTCCATAGTGAACAGGAAATGGCGGACGTGCTTGAAAAACTGCTCATAGGTTATCTTAAAGACAATAAGCTGCTTGATAAGAAAGGCGGTGGATAATGAATACACTATGCTTCTGGTCAGGAGGAAAAGATTCGACTGCCTCAATAATTCTCGCTCATATACATCATTTGCCGATTACGGAAATAGTTTTTTATGAGGTTATGTTTGATAAAAGCAGGAATATATCGGGTGAAATACCTGAACATATTGATTTTATCAGAAATATCGCAATACCGATATTTGAAGAATGGGGTATAAGATAAAAATACTTCATGCCGATTGTGACTATATGGATTTATTTTTTCATACCGTTACAAGGTCAAAGACAGAAGAAAACAACGGTAAACACAGCGGTTGGCTTATCGGCGGCAGATGTGCAGGGAATGACCGATTAAAGATGAAGCCTATAAGACAGTATCGTAAAAAGTATTGAGGGTGAGTATATAGAGTATGTGGGAATAGCGGCAGACGAGCCTAAACGCTTGGAACGTCTGACAGATAACAAACGGTCTTTACTGTATGAATACCACTGTACTGAGGAAATGGCTTATGAATTATGTAAGAATTACGGACTGTTATCGCCGATATATAGCTTTACGCGGCGCAATGGGTGTTGGTTTTGTCCTAATCAATCATATAATGAGCTTGCACATTTGAAGTTTTTGCATCCTGAATTATGGGAGGAGCTGAAAGTATTATCGTGTGTGCCTGATTTGGTATCGCGCGGGTTCAGGTATGGTGTACCATTTGACGAGGTGGAGGAAAGAATAGATAAAATAATAACGGAAAATTGGGGGCTTTTTACATACATAGCCCTTGTTTTTTTTTGTACTCAAAATTAAAAAAGTAAGTAAAGTGTGGTGAATTTTTATTGAAGCAAATTTATACATATTGTGATGAAAGCGGAGCGTCGCAGGTGCTTGAATTTTTGAAACATTCCGATGACAAGGTAAAAAAGAAATTCAAGTATCAGCTTAGTATGCTTGTAATGGAGAACAAAATACTTCGAGAGCCTCATGTAAAGCATTTTATCATAGAGCGTTACAGACAGTTTTATGAGTTTCGGATAAAGGTATCCAAAAAAATAGTTCGTATCATATTCTGTGAGAGGGACGATAATATCGTACTTCTTCACGCGTTTTACAAGCACGATAAGCGCGACACAGAAAAGGCTCTTGAAAATGCCCTGAAGGTATATGAAAGTCTGGAAAGCAACAGCCTGCTCCCGTTTCAGTATCTTAAAGAGGTGATGCTCGGATGATTAGCATCATAAGCGCGTTTGAGGTCAGCATATTCAGGACGCACTGTATAAGGATATGCAAGGTCAGAATATGGTTTTTTTCGTTAGAGGATTGCAGTAATGGTATCTCGCTGATTATGGCGGTTGAACAACACCCTGATGTTGACGTTATTGTAATCGGGCATACAGTGGTTAAGGATATAGAAACATATCTTTCACAAATACGGGAAATTACAAAGACAGCGCGTATTGTACTGCTCTTGAATGGCAAAAGACATCAGTATATACAAGAGCAGTATGAGGGATATAACCGACGATATAATGTTGAGGATATTATCTTTGAGGGTGACGGTATAGACAAATTAAAAATTCTGTCTATTATGAATAAGGGCAGGCTGACGGTTGAGCAGGAAATAAAAGAAGAAGTACCTGCTGAAAATCCGAGTCTGGCGGAAAAGCCTGTGGAGAAATACTAAAGAAAATTCCATCGAAAATCAGACGGGAAAATCTGATGTGGCTGAGTTTGATATAAAGCCGGAGGCAAAACCCAAAAGGGAAAAGCCTGAAAAACTCAAGAGAGAAAAGCCTAAGCGAGAAAAAACCGCCTGTCATAGATATTAAGCCAAAAAAGAAAAAAATATTACAGCATAAGTTAGCGGACAAATGCACAGTTATTTTTTTTGGCACAACGCATGGCGCAGGCGTCACGAATATGACGGCGAGCCTTGCGGAATATCTGGTTATGAACGGTAAAAAGGTAATAGCCTTTAATCTTTCCGGCGGCGATGAGTTCAGGTATATAAACGGACAGGCGCAGTACAGAGATGTAAAATCATTTGACATATCTGAATTTGAAAAGGACTATGACGTTATTCTCATTGACCTTGGAACGCCATATAGAATAAGCAGCGGAGGAAAATATAACGGTTTTTCGGACGGGTATGATTACAGGAATATAGAATTTCTGAAAAAATCGTCCTTGCAGATTGTAATGTCGCTGTCCGACGCTTGGCATATAAAGAAATGCGAATACTTTTTAACAGATGAACAGTGGGCGGGGCAAATATCAAATTCATATATCTTTCTGTTTGATACCAAACCGCCTAAGTCATTGCAAAATACGCGGTCAATATGTTTGACCGTAACAGTCAGAGCTTTGCAGAGGAAATTGCAAGGCTTTTTTTAATAGGAATAAAAAATATAGTAGGAGATAAAAGATTTGAAAAAAGTTATTGGAAAATAAGCTTGTAGTCGGCGGTGTGTGCATTGTCATAGCCGCTATTCTTGCGTTTCTGGTCTTACCGGGAATGTATAAGCAAAAGGAAAAGACGATATATATTTGCCGATTGCAGGCGGATATTACAGCAGGGACAAAGATTGAGGCACAAATGCTTAAACAAGTAGAGGTAGGCAGCTACGGTTTGCCTGAATCGGTTGTTAAAAAATCCTGATGACATTGTAGGCAAGTATGCAAAGGTGAAGTATGACAACAGACGATTATCTGTACGCTTCAAAGTTTGCAGATTTCGTATCCGATGAACGCTTTGATAAGGCGGTATCAGAGGGAAAGCGCCTTATTGCCGTGAGTGTACCGAGTAATGCTGCAAGCGTGGCAAATCATCTAAAGGCGGGCGATAAGGTAACAGTTGCGTATTATGCTGATGATACGGTTATTATTGACGATACACTCAAAGGTATAGAGATTTACAGCGTGGAAAATGAGGACGCTCAAAATCTGGAGAATGTACAGGGGAGTGAGGATAAAGAGGACAAATCGCCGCTAATGTAACGCTTATTGCAACGGAAGAACAGGCGGCGAAGCTCATCAATGCCAAGTATTCAGGGTAAGCTCCACATCATACTTAGAAAGCAGAGGTGTGGCATAATGAACGCAAAAGTTATAGCGGTCTGGGGCGCGAACGGAAGCGGCAAGACCACAACAGCGGTTAATCTTGCTTTTTCGCTTTCACGGCGTAATTTCACGGTGGGACTCATTTCTTCAAATATATATTACGGAGAAATGCAGATGCTTTTGCGGATGTAATGTCCCTGACGACAGGGGCATATATCACGCTCTTATGGGCGGCGAAACAAAGAATATGCTTGTGCAGGCAGGGAAAACATCAGTGTTTGTGCTGTCTGTTCCCGATAAGTTTGATGCTATGCAGCTTACTACCATATCCGCAAAAGCGTTAAGGATATGCTTGATGACGCGAATATGCGCTTTGATTATTTAGTTATTGACGGAAATACAGACTTAAATAATCCCATATCAAGTCTTGGAATGACGGAGGCTGACAAGCTTCTTTGTTGTTCATCGTCCGTCTGTAAAGGATTGTTTGTGGCATGACAGTATGAGAAATGTGTTTGATTTGCTTAATCTGTCATACAAGACAGCGCATATCTTAAACGCTCACGATAAGTCGTGCGATTTATCCGCGTATAAGTCAAGCATCGGTCTGACCTTTGACTTTGAGCTTGGATATGTGGAAAACGCAAATATCTATGCTAATACGGGACAGGCTATTGTATTCCACGATTTGAAGCAGGAACGTGAGTACATATCAGGCATGAAAGCGTTGACAAGCTCGGTAATATTGGGAGGGGGGACAGTAATATGGACGTATTCAACATAAACGATTTAATATACAAGGTAAATGTCAATACGACTTCCGACACTTCCAATCAGCAGACTATGGAATATAAGGATGTGCTGGATAAGATACGGCATATCATATCCAAAAAATCACTCGGCGGAGCTTATAGACGTTATATACTCACCGTCGGCGGGCGATAAGCTTAAAAACCTCATAATCCGCTACCTTAATCAGAATAAGATGTCGGTAGAGGAATGTAAAAACATTTCTATGCTTGCAGACAGGATATACGAGGACATGGCGGGCTTCGGTATTTTAAAAAATATCTTCAGAACGAGGAAGTAGAAGAGGTTAATATCAATGCTTGGAATTGTATCGAGGTTATCTATCCCGACAGAGTGGAGATGTTGGAGGAAACATTCGTTTCTCCGGATGATTGTATGGATAAAATCAAGAAAATGGTTTGGCTTGGTGGTTCGATAATAGACGGTTCTAATCCTAAAGTAGATAGCTATATTGGTGATGGTGTAAGAATATCGGCGCTCATTCCGCCGTGTGTCGATAGCAAAACGGGCGGAGTGGCGTCTATAAGGCGGCAAAAGGAAAATGTCATAACGCGCAGGCTGATGATTGAGTATGGCAGCGCAACACCGGAGGAATTGGAGTTTTTGCCTGTATGTATCAATAACGGTGTATCGCTGGCGATTGCAGGAAGTACGGGCAGCGGTAAAACGACAGACCTTGCATATTTGATTTCGTGTCTGGACAAGAAAAAGAGAATATATACGATTGAGGATACAAGGGAACTGAATATAGCTCAGTATGAGAATGGAAGAATGACAAACAGAGTTGTTCAGACGCTCACAAAAGGATGCGCCGAATCCGATTACAATGGACGATTTGTTAAAGGAAGCGTTAAGATTTCACCCGTATGCGATTATTCCCGCAGAAATGCGCGGCGCAGAAGCTATGACAGCGATTGAAGCAGGCAGAACAGGTCATGTTATCATATCCACGCTTCACGCTAATTCAGCGGTAGACGCGTATAACCGTATTCTTTCAATGTGCGTTGCAACGGGACTTCAATTATCGGAGAATAAAATCCTCGAGTTTATTCTGGAGGCTATTCCGATTGTTCTCTTTAAAAAGACAGCTACCTGACGGGCGGCGTGTATATGATGAAATTTTTGAGGGTACAGGGATAAAGGGCGGTAAGGTCATCGGAAATACCCTGTATAAGTACGAGATTGAGAAGAATATATACGGAACTGACGGACAGATTGAAAAAAAGTAATCGGTCATCATAAGAAGGTCAGCAAGATGTCCGATGAGCTTTTGCACCGTTTACGCTATGGCGGCGCAAGCGAGGACGCTATAAAACAATTTATGTAATGGGAGGTTTTTGAGATTGCAAAATATAATATTGATTATGATATTCGCGCTCCTACTTGTAGGGACATTTTTATTTACCGGAATAAATCCGTTCAGGAGAAAGTCATATATTTCACTGTCGAAGCAGATGCAGGAGGAGAAATTCCGTAATGTTGACGAACGGTTCAGCAGGCTGACATTAAAAGACCAAATTATTACAACGGTACAGAATACGGTAGCAATGGGAGGCAGTAATATGAAGATATTTGCCGCTATGCTCGCCGTATCCTGTGCGGCAGGGATAGGTATGGGAAAAAATGCTGTTTACCGATACGGGTTTAGCATTAGTTACGGGATTTGCTCTAATTCCCGTCCCTTACATATTCCTTAAAGTCAAGTCAAGATGGTATAAGCGTAATCAGGATGAGCTTCTTGAAAATACGCTGAGCCTTTATAACTAACAGCTATATAAGCTGTAACGATATTATAAAGGCGGTAAATGAAAATCTGTCAAAGCTTGATGTTCAAAGACCGTTTGCTGAATTTATAACGGACGTAACGCTTATAGACAGTAATATCCGGCGCGGCTTGCGTCGTCTGGAACTGAAGCTCAACAACAAATCCTTTTCGGAATGGATTGATATTCTGGTGTTATCGCAGGAAAAGTCGGGTGATATGAGGTTTATTCTTCCCGCTGTCATTGACGGTATGAATGACGCAAAGAAATTACAGATAGAGGCTGATACCGTAATGATGAATGTATGGAAGGAATACTTTATGTCTATCATCTTGGCATTTTCTATAATACCAATACTACGCTTTTCAAATGCTGAATGGTTTAATATCCTTATAAACACGTTTGTCGGAAAGCTGCTTATAGTCCTTATGCTTATATTAACAATAATATCAGCATTTTTGACGTTAAAAATCAATAAACCGCTGTAAAGGAAAGGAGAAAAAAATATGACAATAATAATAATCTTTATTTTAATTTCAGCGGGGATATTCAGCATTTTGAGCAGTGTGCTGAAGCTTCCGCCGTACAGCGCCACGCAAAGGCTCAGAGGTGTTGCAGGTAAGACCAAAATGACGGAAACGCTCAATCAGCGTTTGCTTCTACCCGTCATGAAAATTGTCGCTCCGTTTATCCGTCTTGATGATTTCAAAGAACGGAGAATGAAAATAAAGCTGGAGCGTGCAGGGATTATCTTTTTACACCGAAAGAATATTACGCTCGTGCTGTCGTAATGGCGGCGGGTACAGCTATTATAGGTACATTGGCAGCAGTTGCTATAATGCCGTCAATGGCTGTAGTGGTATGTATCTTAGCAGTAATAGTGTATTTTCACTTTTTCGGTGAGGTCAATGACCGCTTAAAGGAAAAAAGATGAGCTTATAGAAAGCGAGCTGCCTAAGTTTGTTCGCGCTATTGTGCAGGGACTTAAAACAGAAAAAGATGTTATAAAGCTGTTGGAAAACTACAGTACAATAGCAGGAAAAGGACTTCAATATGATATTGAGGTGCTTGTTCTTGATTTGAAATCAGGAAATTTTGAAAATGCCATGTTGATTTTGACAAACGTGAGTGGGCAATGCCTATATGTCACGACTAACCAAAGCGCTTATAGCAGTAAACAGAGGTGATAATCAGGAGGCGGCGCTTAATCACTTGTTATCCGATATGTCGTTATTATCGCATGAAACAATGCAGAGAGAATTAAATAAACGTCCGGGCAGAGTTAAGATGATGGTTATTCCTATCGTAGTTATCGGTATATTTACGCTGTTCTATGTAGTGGGAGTAAACCTCTTTTTGAATTCTTTGGGCGGAATAATGTAAAAAGAAAGGATTTGAAAGAATGAATAAATTACTTGTAAAAACAAAAATAGCAAAGGACAAATTCATGAGAAACGCAAAGCGCGTTCTTAAAAATACCGAAGGGCGACCAGATTACGGGCTGGCTTATCGTTATACTTATTGTTGTTGTAGTCGGCGCGTTCTTCATGAAAAACTATCAGGACGCAATCGTGGAGGTCTGGGACGGAGTAATCGCTAAGATTAAATCGGCGTTCGGTATATAAAAGCAATGAAAAAGAAATACAGAAGAAAAGCAGGCGTTTGTCTGCTTTTCTTAAAAGTAAAGAAAAAAGGCAGCGCGTATTATGAGCTTATCATCAAAACGCTTGTATTCATCACGCTGATTGCTACGGCTGTTTCATTTTTCAGTATATTTACCGTATATCTGAATTTGAATTATACCTGCAGACGCGTGGTGCGTGAGATAGAAATATCGGGACAGGTAACGTCAAATACAAATGCCTTGTTTGCTCACGCTGAAAAAATAACACGAACATAGGCGCGGGCGCGAATATGTCTGTAAGCGCAAGCTATTTCAATGCGGCTCAGAAAAAGATACAGCTACGCAACACGTTTGATGTGACTTGCACAACAAGCTATCGTTTTGACGTGTTTACTCCATTGGGACGCGATCCGATAGGCTTTACTATTCCAATGAAGGTCAGAATGACAGGAATGAGTGAGAAGTTTTGGAAATGATATATATTACATACATAGTTACATTCATAATTCTTGTGTTCTATTCGGTATTGGATATTAAGTACAGGGAAATTCCCGCGTGGCTTTTGTATGCAGGGACAGTGGTTGTATTTGCTCTTGGTATTGCATCAAGAGTTATTATAAAAGCGGATATTATCGGATATGTAATCATATCATCGGCAATCTACGGCGTTATATGTTTAATGGTAAAAATATTAAAAAAATGGGTGGGAGAAGCCGACTTTGATGTAATATTTGTGATATATCTTGCAATAGGCGCACGGAATATGTGTTTATTCTCATTTTCAATGTTTGTGCTGAGCGGAGTAATGTATGCGTGGCTTGCTGTGCGAAAATCTGACAGGGACAGGCGCCTGCCGCTTATCCCTGTTTTGACAGCCGCGTATGTAATGACTATAATCTTGGGAGGCGGTGTGTATTGATAAAATTAAAAGAAAAGCTTGCAAAAAAGAAAAAAAAAGGCAGCGGTCTATTATTGGTTATGATACTTGTATTCTTTATGATAACCTTTATAGTAACAGTTGGCGAGTTTTACAGAGTTCATATTATGCAGCAGGAAATAGAAATGCACCTGCAAAGGACGGTAAACTGTGCTGTTGAGTATGCGATGGGCGATTCGTACAGACAGGATAAGATAGTAAATCTTAATGTCGGACTTGCAAAAAACAAGTTCTATAAATTTCTCGGCGATGATATGGGCTTGGACAGCTATAACCGAAAATATAGAGATGGGAAGTTTATATACAGGCTGAATTTCACCAGTGTAAACGGAACGAGCAATCCGGCAGTATTCACTGTGAAAGGGGTACGCGACTGCAAGGAGTTTATTCTCATTTTTAATCGGAGAAATTGAGATACCATTCAATATATCTTCAACGAATTTTCGTATGGATTAAAACTGATTAAATTTTTCGCATATCACCACTTTCGCAAGCTTGAAGTTGTTACGACTGCGCCCGCTCACGCGGCAATCTGCAAAAAATTTCTTTCAGTTTAAAAAATACGGAAGAACAAATTTAAAAAAAAGTTTTGTCCTAAAATGCCGAAAAACCGCATAGGTATGCGGTTTTATTTTTATGGAAGTACAACTTTAAAAAATAGTTCTTGACATTGGTACTCAGTGCTGATATAAAATAGAATACAAGCTTGTAACACTTATATTAAAAAAAATTTGAAAAGGAGGAAAAGACAATGAAAAGGATTTTAACTTTATTGCTGACAATGATGATGCTTGCGATTTTAAGCAAAGCTATGCGGTGGCAGAAGAAACACCTGATATTACGGTAACGCTTGACGGAAATCAAATTGAATTTCCCGACGCAAAACCGTATCTGTATAAAGACAGAACGCTTGTTCCTATACGATTTATTAGTGAGGCTATGGGCGCTGATGTATCTTGGAACAGCGGAGAACAGGAAGTAACTATTGTAAAGGGTAAGGATACGATAATTACTCATATATTATCATCAAGGGCGACACTGAACGGTGTTTTATATACATTTGATGTGCCTGCAATGATAAAAGCAGACAGAACATTCGTACCGCTGAGATTTATTGCGGAATTGTTGAATTGTGATGTTGAGTGGAACGAAAAATACTTAACCAGTAACAATAAATCACCGCCGGCAACTGTGGCATTCCCAGAACCTGAATTGACGGTGCATTTTCCCGAAAAAATCCATATGAAGGTAAATTGTTTTGGATAACGGTTGACAATATAAGAGATTATACCGACTGCGATAATTACCAATTCAAAATTGATTTCATAACACCGTCGGAGTTTAATATTTATGACGAAGATATGGGTGCAATACTTGGCTGGGAAACGCATAATCGTAATCAGTGGAGAAAATGCAAAAAAAGAATGGTGATGAAATATTTAGTGTAAGCAGAATACTATACCACAAGGGAAAACAAGACAACGTTTGAATTAAAGGACGGAATGCCTATGGAGTTTACATTAAGCGTTAAGCGTTTATGCAGCGGAGAGGTAAAAGGAATATCACTATACGGAAACCTTTAAATATCCGTATCCCGCAAAGGATTAAGGAGGTTTGATAAATGAATATACGAAAAGCTTTAACGGCTGTCGCAATGACAGCCGTTTTTCTATGCTCAAATATTGCAGTAAATGCAGATTACAGTGATGAATATGCAGATAAAGATTATCGCCATCAATCTGTATATAATTTATATGGCGAAGCTGTAAAAAAGCCAATAGCAAAGTTCCGTATTATCCGTATGCGAGACGGAGAGATAAAGGATATGCTTGAAAGCTATTCGGATAATGATTTGAGTACCGAGTTTCCTGCTATGCAGTGCTATGTGGGCGATACCATAGTATTTGAGGATTTAAGTGATCCAATGGACGGAAATGCTATCAAGGTTTGGGATTTTCAATACTACGGAGCTTTTTTGGGCGACAGTTATCACGAGTATAATTATAATATACTTAATTCATCAAAGTTTGAATTAACCGAGCCGGGCGAAACAGCGTTTTTTCTATGCGTTAAAAGTGATGTTCCAACACAGGTAGGCTCGCTTGACCCTTGGTCCGAAAACGGAAATCATCAGTCAATAGGCATAAACAGATGGTTCCCGCAGGGAATGTATTGGTATTTTGCCACTGCAAGAGTAATTGTAAGCGCGTCACCTGAAGCAAAGGTGAATGTGAAGTATTGGGATGTTCCGCATAACAAAGTATTTTATGAAGAACAGCGCAGTTTGGGCGAAATGATAGGAGACCAGACGGTAAAGACCAATATCCATATCACTGATTGGGAGGGCTACGAATACAGCGGTTGGAATGTTCGACCTGAAGGACAGGATATTCAGTATTCGGGTACAGAGCGTGACGTCGGAATAGAGCTTGCTCCGTGGATGCCTGTTAAGGACTTGAACATTGAATACTATCCATATATTGATACCGAGCTTAGAGTTCGGTATTGGGACAGTGAAGGGGACGCATTATGAGTGAGGAAACAATACCGGGTGAGCAGGTAGTGCGAGATAAGAAAACCACAATTACATATACTCCGCAGGATATTGAAGGGTATGACTATGGAGGCTGGAGCATACAGTTGCCGGATAGCAGTATTCCTGAAACGGGAGATAAAAAGCCTGTTTTAGTTGAGTTTGACGGTGCTAATCCGATAAAATATCTAAACATAAAGTGCTATCCTAAAGACGGTATTAAGCCACCGCCATCAACGGGTGGCACTGGCGGCGGAAGTGATATTATAAAGCCATCGGGGAGTATGCGACGGTGAGATAGAGTGGACGGAAACAGATTCGCATAGAGTCCGATACGGAAGTTACAGTGACGGTACTCCGAAATACAGGACGTGTTATCACACTTTTACATACAAAGCGACGTTGAGCGCGGATGCAACGGTTACCCGTCAACCTTTAAATCGGGATATGGTTTTGAAACAAAGGTCAATTACAGTATAAAGACAAAGCTTATTGACAATGACGGTGATTATTGTTCAAGCTGGGGCAACAGCAGAAGCACCACGAGTAAAGTCAAAGACTCGACAAAGGCTACGGTATATATTCCGTGGAGTATGACAAACAGGCTCGGCACGCAGTCAAAGTCAATCGCTATGGAGAAAAGCGGAAAGGGCTTTCAGTTGCCGAAAAGTCCCATATCAGAAGCAGGCGCAAGAAAGATATATACAGATGTTGCGCTTGCAGGGACAAAGGAAGAGCCTGCAAGCCATAGCTTTGATATATATATTTCGGGCGGCGGTGTCGGCAATATAGAGTTCTGTAAGAAGTTATCCAAGACTATTACCATAAACGGCGATATGTATGAGGATGATTTTTCATCAATGAGTTAATGCTATTTACTATATTATTTTGTATGCGGCATATACGGATTATACAAGACGCGAGATACCCAATAGCGTAATACTCAGTATGTATGCCTTATCGGTATTCAGTAATGCGTCTGTATTTGACAAGGTAACGGGATTGTTTCTCTTAACACTCCCGCTTTTTTGTTGCCTTGAAATATGACGGCATGAAGGGAGGTGATGTCAAATTTCTATCAGCAGTCGGAGCGTATCTCGGACTTTATGAGCTTTCATTAGTTCTTATTCCCACAACTGTAACGGCGGTTTTGTATGGATATATAAAGGTCCGAGAAAAGCGTTCCGCTTGCCTTTGTATTCTGTATAGGGTACATCATTAAAAATCGTAATATTTTTGAAGGGAGGTTAGCGGATGAATAAAAAACTTAAAAGAATACTGAAAAACACCGTTCCGCTTGTCATCTACCTTGTCTTTTGCTTTTGCCGTAAATGCATATGCTGAGGATATGTGGGAAGTTGCAAACCGTATCATTGTTGATGTATATAACAAAATCGCAGATATAAGCACAGTATTGGCGGCGCGTATCACGACGATATGTGTTGTCGGCATGAAGCTGTCTAATAATCAGCAGAAGGTAGACCAAAGTGTGGACTGGCTCAAACGTATTTGGATTGCATGGGCGATTATAAACGGCATAGGTGCATTCTTAGCGTATGTCAGACCTCTTTTGGCAGGCTTGGCAACGATACAGTAAGTCATAGAAATAACTAAGGAAAGGAGTGATGCCATTGCTGGAACCAATCATGAAAGGGCTGATTGAATGGATATATGAAATGGTAGTCAGCATTATGGAATATGCGGCAAAGGAATTAGTCGGTGTTATGAGTATGGATATGTCATACTTTGAAAAAACGCTCCCGTCATAAAGGATATTACAAATATTATTCTTGCACTCGGCTGGGGACTTTTAATAGCAAATATGGTGTTCCAGTCCTTAAAGTTATGATGTCCGGCGCAGGCTTTGAGAGTGAAGACCCGAAATCACATATTTTGCAGAACATTTGTGTTTGCGTTTTTACTTCTTGCGTCAAAACAGATATGTAATATGGCTATGGGGATAACGGGTAAATGTTATCGAGCTTTTAGCAGATACCGCCCGAATTAAGCCTCGCCATACCCGACCAGAGTATGTTCAGTATCGGTTCGGGCGCAAAATGGCTGATAGTGATTGTGGTAGGTTTATCCTCATTTTTCAATATATTAAATTGTTGTTTGAGATTGGAGAAAGGTATGTTGTAACATCTGTTTTGACGTTCTTTTTGCTCCGCTTGCGTTTGCAATGGGCGGAAGTAAGAATACAAACGATATTTTCAAGGGTTGGTGCAGGATGTACGGCTCAATGATGGTAATGATGATTATGAATATAGTGTTCTTGAAGCTGATATTGTCCGCAATGGATAATGTAACAAGCGGAAGTGTCCTTATATGGCTTGTGTTTGTCATAGCTTTACAAGAGTGGCGCGGAAAATTGACAGCCATATCGGCAAAATCGGACTAAACCCTGCTCAAACAGGTAATGCAATGGGAAGCAGACTTCCGGGTATGATGACAATGGTAGCAGTTCGCACTATGGCGTCAACTATCGGCAGAAATATATCCGCGAACAGGGATACGGGCGCACGCTCATCAGGCGGACAAAGGCACAAATCATACGGACGGCATAACAGGAGCGGTGCAGGCAACAGCGGCAGTCATACAAATACCGAGCGTACAGCGGCGTCAATCGCAGGACGTACAGGCGGTTCTTCGTCAACAGTGAATATGTCAGCAGACGGAAACAGTACACCAACTCAACAACCGATAAATAAGTCGCAAACAAATCAGAATAATCAGTCCGCATTTAACCAGAACGCTCAGAACAAAGAAAAACCGCATAGATACGGTAAATACGGTCTTTCAACCTTTGAAACGGACGAAAGATATAGCGAGTTCCCGAACGGCAATCCGGCGGCGCACGCGGCAAGGTACGGCAAACCTAATCCCGTAGGTGACAGGAGCAGGGAAACATCAAGTCATACGAGTGATTTCAATTCCGAAAAGAGCGGTATGTCAGGTGCAGGGACAAAGAACAGACCGCCTATTGCGAGAAATCCCGCAGTCGGTGTAAACGGAGGCGGAGTACATAACATCGGCGGTGTAAATACAGAGCGCAGTTCAAGCTCCGTCGTCGGCGTAACACAGGTACAGCAATCAACAGAAAGTCCGCAGACCAATATATCACAAAGGCGGCGGTACGGACAGAAGCAGAAGCACATCGCATAACACGGAGAATATCCAAAACGGCGGTCAGACGGTAAATAACGCAGGAGGTCAGTCAAGTTCTGTTGTAAATACGCAGAAAAACAGCATGACAGGCGGTGTTAATAACAATTCGCATACCGATAATGTAAACCGTCAGCAGACAGTTAAATAATCACAGGCAGATAAATCACGAATACAAAAATGGCAGATATAACCCTGCCGCTGTAAACAAGAAGCAGGACAGAACACTGTACCATAAGCAGACGACGATAAAGAAAATTGACTCTACCAATGAAATGAGATTACGGAAGAAACGGGGCGGTGATAATGGCAGAAAAAAAAAATAACGCGGTAGCGACAGCCGGTAACATTGCTCATAAGCTTCACGGGACAGCGCAGATTGTGCGCGGTGCTGTTACAGCGGATTTCTTGGCAGTAGCAAGCGGAGCTACAAAGCTACTATCGCCCAAAAGTTATAGCAGGGATTATAGCGGCAATAATGCTCATAGTTATGATTCCGATTTTTGGTTATTTTTCACTTCCGCAGGTGCTTTTCAATTGGGGAAGTCTGAAAGATACCGAGCTTATGGCAAGACACGAACACGCAAATTATCTTATGTCCTGTTATGATGATACCGATTTGAGCGAGGAGGACAAACTCTGGCTTATATCCATTGACGCTGTAAATAATAAGCAGGATATAATGCAAATGTCGCAAAGCTCTATTTCATCTGATAAAATGCAGGGCAAAACTCCAGACGAAGTAATGAACGAGTATGGCTTTGACGATGACCAAAAGAATTGGGTAACGCTTATGGTAAATACCATAAGACAGGCAAAGGCAAGCAATAACCCTGATTTGCCTATAATAGCAGGCGGCACGAATAACGGAATACCGTCGGAGGCATATAATGACGCCACCTTTGCGAAGCTTATAAATGAAGCGGAGAAATATCTCGGCTATCCGTATGTATTCGGCGGCTCATCACCGTCAACAAGCTTTGACTGTTCAGGCTTTGTCTGCTGGGTATATACGCACAGCGGAGTACATAACCTGCCGAGAACCACAGCGCAGGGGATATATAACCAGTGTACGAGGGTATCGGCAAGCGAAGCAAAGCCCGGTGATTTAGTATTCTTTCAGGGAACGTACAATGCGGGCGAAACGGTAACTCATATCGGCATATATGTAGGTGTCCGTGTTCGTTATTGGCGGCTTTGCGCCGCGACGATCCGCTGAGTATATTTTGTCCGTAATTGGTGGCAATGGGAAAAACAGAAAAAATATTAGAGTATAGGGGTGAGGTTATATTATCTTGAAGCTAAAAGATATATTTTCAAAGGACCGGTCGCAGGAAATTGAATACTACGAGGGCAGCACGCAGAAGTGGCTGCCTGTAAAGGAATTTAAAGACGGTGTTATCGTAATGAAGGACGGGCGGTATGTCAAGGTGATAGAGGTTTTGCCTGTTAATTTCTATTTAAAATCGGAAACGGAGCAGCAGAATATAATCTACTACTACGCAAGCTATTTAAAGATTGCACCCGATAATATGCAGATACGGTGCTGACGCAGAAAGCGGACATATCAACATACCTTGAACGTCTGGGCGGTTTTCTGAAACGGAAAACAATGATGAGTGCAGGAATATGATAGCCGATGAAATGAGCTTTGTTGAGCAGTTGTCATATAACGTGGCGGTTAAAAAGCGGTTCTTCATAGCATTTGACTTCACACCGAAGGGCTTTGACAAGGCATATACTTTCGAGGACGCAAAACGCTATCTGGAGGATGAGGAGTACAAGGCAAGACGATATTTGGCGCAATGCGGTATGGAAGTTTTAGAGGTATCGGATAACGCATTTTTAACAGACTTATTTTTTGCAATGATAAACAAAAATACACAGCAAAATCCATGAAGCCGGGACAAATCGGCGGTATGTATGACGAGGTGCATACAATGGACACGAATACATTTTAATCTCTCTTGACTGAGGGATTTTTTTTAATTAAATACAACGAGGAGCGTGAAAGAATGAAACGAATAATGTCAATACTGTTAGCTTTTGTAATGCTGTCATCAGCATTGGAAGCGTTTGCGGCTGTGTCATATAACGACGTCACAGACGAACACTGGGCGGCGGAATATATAGAACAGCTTACCGATAAGGGTATTCTGTTCGGAACGCCGGAGGGGAATATACTTCCCGAAAATAACATTACACGCGCTGAAATAGCGGCTATGATTTCAAGAACATATGATGAAGAATATGTTAATACGCTGTCCTTTAATGACATACAGGGACATTGGGCGCAGAAGGATATTGAAAGACTTGTTGATAAGGGGATAATCCTTACGGACGAGAGCGGCGAGGAATATATGCCCGACAAATATCTTACCCGTATTGAGATGATACGGTATGTATTAAGATGGCTTGACCTTGCAGGACAGGCTGAGCTTGAAACTAAATCCACTTCGTATGTGGACGATTATATGATTTCGAATCGGATAAAGGGTACATAAATACAGCGAAAAATACGATATTATTTCCGGTTATCCTGATAATTCGGTCAGACCATACGGAAATATAACGCGCGGCGAGGTGTTTAAAATATTCTGTATAGCGTGGGATATTAAGACAAGCGGAATAAGCGCCACACCTGAACCTACGCAAAATCCATCGCCAAGCCCGACGCCGAGAGTAATACGCGGCGGAGGCGGAGGCTCGTCAAATAGAAAGGCAGAGGTTGAGTTTTCAATCCCCGACACAGCGCATACGGATACCGTGATTGAATTTACAACCGAAAATAAATATGTAAAATCAATAGAATGGATATTAAAGCGGTATTCGGACGAAGCACAGGAATATGAGCCTGTTTCGGTTGACGAATACATAGACGGAACGCTTACCGATAAGGGCGGCAGCTTCCGTATTAAGACAGCGGGCAAGTACCGTATTTGTGCATCAGCTTCAAATTCAAGAGGAATAAAATATGAATATTCAAAGGATATAACGGTGTATGATACAACAAACGTAAATATCCAAATACCCGAATATACGCATACAGACACCCAAATAAATATATCCGCAAATACGGATAAAGAGCCTGCAGACGGTGCGGCTAAATGGAATGTTCTGTTTGAGGGTAAGCCGATAGAGAATATAGCCGAACATATAGACGGAAGCTTAGACGGGAATGATAACACCGTAATATTGAAAAAAAAAGCGGCAGCTATACATTTGAATATGAAATTACCGACACAGCAAACCGCAGTTTTAAGGATAGTAAAACGATAACCGTATATCCTGTGCCGGAATTGATGTTTGAAACGTCTGATACAGTGCATACGGACAATGTTTTCCCCGTAGCGCAGAAATCAGATTTAAGCGGTTATGATGTAAGCTGGTATCTTTCAAAGGATAACGGTGATCATAAACCATATACCGAATATACAGGCTTTGTATTAAAATGAGAATGGCGGGGGATATTCAGCTAAGTGATTGCGGCAGCTATACCTTAATATTATCCGCTGTTGATACAACGGGCAGAAGCTTTGAATATTCAAAGAATATAAAGGTAATGCCTGTTACAAAGATGAGCTTTACAATGCAGGAGACAGCACATACAGATACAGATGTTAATATCACAGCGGAGTATGTAAATATTGACGCGGCGGACACAAGATGGAGCGTAGCAAAGGACGGCGTTGAAAAGGAATATACCGAATACGCTGACGGAATACTTAACGCTGACGGAGGCAGTATCCGTTTTAAGACAGACGGTGATTATACCGTAACGGCGAGGTTTACGGACAGCGCAGGCAGAGAATATACAGCATCTCGGACAATTAAGGTGTATAAAGTACCTGTTTTTTAAGCTACGGGGATAACGCTTTGCCCGAATACGCATATACGGACAGCGATATTCTCATTAAGCCTGATGTGCAAAATCTTGACAGCCTTAATATTGAATGGTATATAAATGACAAACCGTACAGTGAGTATGCCGACGGAAAACTCGATAACAGCGGCGGTACAATACGGTTTAAGAAAAAAGGTCATTATACCGTAACAGCAAGTATTACAGATGAAACGGGCAGAGAATACAGATATGACGCAAAGACCGATATTTATTCTGTGCCGCAGATAGGGTTTGAGGTTCCTGAAAATACGCATACTGACATAAATACTGAAATCAAGACGAATATCATAGAAGCTGACGGTTTGGATATTGTCTGGAAAATATCAAAGGACAATGGCGAATTTAAAGAGCTTGCAGATGGTACGATTCAGAACGAAGGCGGCACAATACGGTTTAAGGACAAGGGCAGTTATATACTGAAAGCGTCTGTAACGGACAGCTTTGGTCGTGTTTTTGAATACAGCTCGGAAATTATAAAGGTGTATCCTGTGCCGGAGGTTGACTTTTCAGCAGACAGCGGAGCGGAATATCCTTTGCCGCTGTACGGGTATAAGGATAAAAACATAACGGTTATTCCGAAAGTAAACGAGCTTGGAAGCCTTAAAATACAGTGGCTCATATCCAAAGACGGAAAAGCAGAAAAGGATTATAGCGCGTATGTTCAGGGGGCAATGACAAACGACGGGGGAAATATAACCTTTACCAATACAGGCGATTATACGCTTATTGCCAAAGTGACGGATGAAACGGGACGGGTATTTACATACTCGGAGGATATAATGATAAATGCCACTCCTGAAATTGATTTTACTGTTCCTGAATACGGATATGCAGGCGAAACAGTAAATATATCATCAGACAACAGCTATAAAAGTGAGTGGACAATTTCAAAGGATAGCGGAAAGTCTGAAAAGTACGGTAAATATGCAGACGGTACACTGACCGACAAGGGCGGCGCGGTAAGCTTTAAGGATAAAGGAGTATATAACATAACGCTGACTGTGACTGACCGTGCAGGGAAAACATATAGCTGCACTAAAAGATACGGATTATTGTCCCGCCATTGATGCGTATAGAAATCCCTGAATACAGCTATACCGATACGGAGATAGCGGTGGTATCTGAAAATGAGAATATGTCAAATCTCAATGCCGAATGGTACATAAACGATAAACCGTATCAGACCTATGCAGCAGGAACGCTTGCGAATACAGGCGGTACGGTTAGATTCAGCAAAAGCGGCGCATATTCCGTAAAGGCGTTAGTTACAGACGAATACGGAAAGGAATATACATTTGCTTCAGAACCGATAACGATATATCCGTCACTGACGCCAAGCTTTGAAATGCCCGAATACACATATACCAATACAAATATTGATATATCCAACGTTTCAGGCACAGGCATTGTATGGACAATAAACGGCAAGGAATATACAAAGTATGCTGCAGGAAGCTTAACGGATAAGGGCGGCAGTATCAGCTTTAATAAGTCCGGCGATTATACTCTGGAAGCGGCTGTGACAGATGAAAAGGGCAGAAAATTCAAGTATGAAAAAAAAAGCATATCGGTGTATGAAGTATCCCGTATTGAATTAGCTTTAAGTACAAATGAAGCATACACTGATGAAAAGGTTACAATCATAGCTGATACCGAAAATACAGGCGATATATCGTGGTATATATCCAAGGACGGCGCCCAAAAAGCAGAATTATTTAAAACACGCAGGCGGTTCTCTGGGCAATTCCGGCGGTGAGCTTACGTTTAAGGAAACAGGCATTTACACGGTGTATGCTATAGCTTCAGATAAGACGGGCAGGACATATACAGAGCAGGCTGTGATAACGGTAACGGACGCGCCGGAAATGGAGCTTGATATGAACAAAGGAAACCGTGTATATACAAGAAACTGTGCGCGTAAGCAAAAGGCTTAGTAATATAGGCGACAGTGAAATTGCGTGGTATATTTGAAAAACGGTGAGAAAAAACCGTATAATGACTATGTAACAGGCACGCTCAGTAATTACGGCGGCAATATATACTTTTCAGGGCGGCGAGTACACGGTATATGCTGTTCTTACGGACAGGAAGGGCAATAAAAAAAGAAATCGTGTAATATAACAATATACGGCAGACCGAGTATCAGCATAGATATATCCGAAACCGGATATGTTGGTATAGGCAATAAGGTTATTACGGAAGTAAGCGGCGGCGACTGGGATAAAATACAGTGGTACATATCCAAAAACGGCGCGGCAAAGAAAAACTATCTGAATATGCTGACGGTGCGCTGACAAATGACGGCGGACAGATAACATTTAATCAGACAGGGACGTATATACTGTATGCGGAATTAACGGACAAGGCTGGCAATACTGCGATAACAAGTGAAAGTATAAATATATACAATATGCCTTCAGCGGATATTATTGTGCCGGAGATTACGCATACCGATACGCCTGTAACGGTTACGGCGGCGTTTAAGAACGCGCCTAATTCTGTGTCTTGGTACATCTCAAAGAATAACGGCAGCGAAGTGCTTTATACCAACTACTGCACAGGCTTGTTATCGAAAACGGGCGGACAGATAAGCTTTAAGAGCTACGGTACATACCGTCTTATTGCAAGAACAACGGACGCAGGCGGACAAAAAGCGCGAGTTTACAACGCTTGTTAGGGTATATCCGAAGCCGAATTTGACAACCTCGCTTGCAAGGAATATGCACATAGACAGCAGCTACGGTGCAAGCTACAGCGTGTCAAAATGGGGTAATCAGAATATTGAGTGGAAGCTTGAAAAGGACGGAACGCCTGTTAATATGACCGACTATGGTACATTTAATTTTTCAAGCGGCAGTATATCGGCAGCGTTTAATGTTCTTGGCAGCTATGAGCTTATCGCATATAGAGGACGAAACAGAAAAGGTATTCCGATATGCCATACCGATTGAGGTATATAACACAGCGCCGTATGTGAGCGGTGTGTCGGTAAATAAGACGCGCAGATACAGTAACGGGAAGTATTATACAACGCTGTCCCCGTCCGCTGTTGACCCTGACGGTGATATTATTATGGGATATGAGTATCAGAACAAACCGTCCAATGATTATTATCCTATCGGCACAACGTATGTAAAGGTACGCGCAAAAGACCGGTACGGTAAATTTTCAGACTGGTACACGGTTGACGTAACAATAAGCAACAGTGCGCCGGAAGCGCCTACAATATACAGAGACCCCCCGACACTATAAGTATTGCACCCGGTTCAAGTATGACGCTGACCGCAACCTCAACCGATCCTGACGGTGACGCGGTGCATTTTGAATGGGAAGGCGTGACAGACGACGGGACGTACCCAATCGGAAAGCATATTATCAGATGCAGAGCTATTGATACGGCGGGGCTTAAATCGCCGGCGACAGCGGTAGTGTTCTTTGCCGCTGACGAAATGAGCGGCGGAGGTATGGAGCTTGTAGATGCGGAAAGCCGTATTGTTGAAGAGGGTATTGACGGCGCGACCATTTCAAAGTATGAGTTTGACGTACCAGCCGTGGACGGTCATAGCGGTAATGACTACGGACAGGTACGGGGCTTTAATGTTCATACGGGCGAATGGGAACTGATAGAGAAGCGCGATGTGAGTAATGGTATTACTATGACGGGTACTCTTGAACAGGGTAAGTACAGTAAGCTGGAGTTTTTCTATTATGCATCGCATTGTATGTATAATAAATGTAATATAACGTACAATGTAGAGTTCTATTTCCCTGCGGAATAAAAAGTATATTTGCTTTTTAGCGGTATTAGTGGTATAATATCATCTAAATGATTTTATACTGGCAGGTGGAAAAATGGAAAACACAGAACAGCGGAATGACCCGCTTATAGAATGTATGACGGAATTTGAGGAATGGGAGCAAAACGGCTGCATAAAAGCCGAGGAGATTATACGCAATTCCGATAATAAACAGAATAAATAGTATATAAAGCAGTTTCAGAAATGAAGTGAACCCCAAAATTTAGACAAAATTAAATATTAACTTGTTTGTGAATGAGTTCGGTATTGTACCGGACTCATTCCTTTTAGCTTTAAAGAAATTCTTTCATTGTTGTAATAATCAATATATCTTTTTTAATTCATCTATGAAAGCTTTGACACTTTCAAATTTTTTCACCATAAAACATTTCAACTTTCAATCTTCCGAAGAAGTTTTCCATCGCACCGTTGTCCATACAATTTCCTTTTCTAGACATACTTTGTACAATATTGTGTTCTGACAGTAAACGTTGATATTCCGAATGTTGGTATTGCCAACCTTGGTCAGAATGGAATAATGGTTTCGCATTAGCGGGCAGCTTTTTGAATAAACCATCAAGCATTTCTCTAATTTGCTGCAAATTTGGACTTAATGAAATTGAGTATGACACAATTTCTCGATTATACAAATCCATTACAGGTGACAAATATACTTTATCATTACACACTTTAAATTCAGTTACATCAGTTGCTAGTTTTTCAAAAGGTTTTGTAGCTGTAAATTCTCTTTTTAAGTAAGTTGTCGGCTATTTTGCCGATTTCTCCTTTGTATGAACGATATTTTACTGTTTTTGCGTTGTTTTCCTTTGAGATTAAGTTCTTTCATCAGTTTCAACACAGTTTTATGGTTAATTGTATATCCTTTTTGTCTTAATACAATTAAGATTCTGCGGTAGCCGTATCTGCCTTTTTTTTAGCTAAAAATATATATAGTATTTCTTGTTTCTCTTTCTTGTATTTATCTTTGATTGGATGTTGTATATAGTAATAAAAGGTACTACGGGCTAAACCTGATAATTGCAGCAAGTCTTTTAACGGATATTTTTGCCTTAATTCATTGACTATTGCTGCTTTTTCTCTTCTTTTAACATTCTTTTCCGAACTAAGGCACTGAGTTTTTTTAGTATTCATTCTCCATTCTTAATCGCTGATTTTCGGCAATTAAATCTTCTTCAATTTTTCTTATCAAGTTTGGGTGGACGACCTTTTGCTATTCCATCTACTTTACTGGCTCTACCTCGTCTTTCTTTCATCAGACCTTCGGCTCCTTCTTCCAAGAATATGCGTTCCCATTTCGATATTACATCATGTTTAACATCGTATTTTCTCTCTGTTTCCATTATACCCAAATGGTTTTCTCGCATATCCATTATAACAGATAGTTTGAATTCTGGCGAGTGTTTTCTATATTTTTGCCCTTTCTTTGCCATAAAAATATGCACCTCCAAAAGTGTCTAACTTTTTGGGGTGCATATCAAAATGAAGCTGCTTTATATACTAAATTTTTTCAAAAAACAAATGCGACTAAAAACAGTTGCATTTTTTGAAAATTGTGATATAATAATAGTATGAGGTGAATACTTTGGGTAAGAAAGAAAAAACTAATTGCAAAATTAAAAAGCAATCCGAAAGATTTTACTTTTGATGAGATGAAAACCTTATTGGAAGCGCTGGGCTTTGTGATGTCTAATAAAAGGCAAAACAAGCGGTTCAAGAGTAAAGTTTATGAAAGGCGATATTCCTGTTATTCTGCATAAACCGCATCCGAGAAAGGAATTATTAGAATATCAGATAAAGCAAATTACAGAAGTGTTAGAAAGGGAGGATTTAATATGAGTAATCTGTTAGAGTATAAAGATTATTTGGGAACGGTAGAATATTCTTCATCAGATAAGGTTCTGTACGGTAAAGTAATTGGGATTAACGGTCTTGTTTCGTATGAGGGTGACAGCATAGAAAGCTTGCAGGCTGATTTTGAAGAGGCGGTTGACGATTATCTTGAAATGTGCGCTGAACAAGGTGTTGAACCTCAAAAGACATATAAAGGGACTTTTTAATGTGCGAATATCACCGATGCTCCATAAAAATCTTGCAGAATTTGCCGCGTCACATAACAAAACGCTGAACTCAACAGTAGAGGACGCTATCAGAGCATATGTAGAATAAGAATAATATAATATGATGAAATTGTCACTTTTAACAGTGGCAATTTTTATTGCAATAAAATATATAATTAAGGAGGAAACAATGAGTAATAAGATAACAGATGAACAACTGCGGCAGACGCCGTTTGGACGCTTTTGTAAATATACAGGAGGATACAGCGGACGAAACGGATAATATAGATGCCGATATACCGAGCTATGAGCCGAATGTTACGGTAAATACCGATATACAGGAGGATGACATCATAGCGCAGGAGGAAAAAACCAAAAGGAAGTTTTTCAGTAAAAGACCAAAACGCGAAAAAGGTATTCACCGAGCCTGAGCCGGAGGTACAGCCGATATGGACGGGACAGACAACTGCTATTGATATAATAGCCCCGTCGTCGGTTGATAACGGAAGCCGTGACTATGTTGTAGTAGATGGGATTTATCACGCGTATTTATACATAGCCGGATATGGTTATCGTACAAGAAACGAAGCGGCGTGGCTGTCCTCGCTTGTGGAAGCAGGCGACAATATCGGCATATCATTTTCATTTAAGCGGATGCAGAGGGACAAGATTTTATCACGCATAGCGCAGAAAACAATGCTAAACCGCAGTAAAATGCGTGAGGTAGCCGATACACGTTCCGACTTTGAGGAGCTGGACTCAGCGATAAGCAGCGGAATGTACTTAAAGGAAGGTATGAACCGAGCCAATCAGGACTTTTACTATATGTCCACTATCATAGAGGTGACAGCGGAAGATGAAGAAACCATTGAGCGTAATGTAAGCGACGTCATAACACTTTGCGCGTCAATGGATATGGTATGCAAGCGCGCCGACTATAAGCATGAGCAGGGGTTTTTGTCCGCATTGCCTACGGTATCGCTTGACGCTGACTTGGAACGGAAATCAAGACGAAATGTTTTGACCGATTCGCTTGCGGCGGCGTTCCCGTTTTTCATCCTTGGGGTATATGACCCCGAAGGTATTTTCTTAGGTTTAAATAAATACAACAATTCAGTAGCAATACTGGATTTTTTTTTGATGCAGATAAATATTCAAATGCAAATGCCTGTATTCTCGGAATGTCCGGCGCGGGCAAAACATTCTTAATGCAGCTCATAGCGCTGAGATTAAGACAGCAGGGAGTGCAGGTGTTTATCATAGCCCCGATTAAAGGACATGAGTTCGCTGAGGTGTGCGACAGGATGGGCGGTAAGTACATAAGAATTGCCCCGTCCTCGCAGGATTGTATCAATATTATGGAAATTCGTAAGAAAACGCTTAATACCGACTATGAAATACACGGTGATAAGCGTAACGATTCCATTTTAGCGGAGAAGATACAGAAGCTTATGATTTTCTTCTCGCTCATAAAGAATGACATCACGCAGAATGAGTTAAATCTCATAGACGGTGCGATTGTTCGTACATATAAGACATTCGGTATTACATACGATAACGAATCGCTGTTTGACAAAGACGGACGGTTTAAAGAAAATGCCTACCTTAAAGGATTTATATAACGAATTGCTGTCAAAGGATAAGACAAAGGACTTGGCGCTGATGATAGAAAAGTTTGCGGTAGGCTCATTGTCGGCGTTTGGCGGCAGCACCAATGGGACTTGGATAACAAATATATTGTGCTTGACATTTCGGAAATGAACGAGCATTTGAAGGCTTTGGGAATGTTTATCGCTCTTGACTTTGTATGGGACAAGGCAAAAGAAAGCCGCATTCAGAAAAAGGTCATATTTCTTGACGAGCTGTGGACGCTCATAGGCTCATCGGGCAACAGGCTTGCGGCGGATTATGTTCTGGAGATATTCAAGGTAATACGCGGTTACGGCGGAAGCGCGATAGCGGCGACGCAGGATATATCTGATTTCTTTGCTCTTGATGATGGAAAATACGGTAAGGCAATCATAAATAACTCCCGTATCAAATTTGTTCTCCAGCTTGAAGAGGACGAGGCGTTTACCGTTCAGAAGCATTTATCGTTGTCTGATGAGGAAGCCATGCAGGTTATACGCAATAACAGAGGCGAGGCGCTGCTGTGCGCTAACCGAAACAAGCTTGTTATTGACATTAAGGCGTCGCCGTATGTGTATGATTTAATTACTACAAAACGGTCTGATTTGGAGAAAAAGCGCAGGCGGAAATATGGAGGAACGAAAACAATATGATGACTAATATGGACACCTTAAAGAAAGAGCTGAAATATGTGCAGGAAACGCTGATACGGTCAATACAGGCAATATCAAGGGTAAGTATGTCAGAAAGCAAATCAGAACAGGTCATTGACAAAAGGCTCGGCGATATTCTTGATACGGTGGAATCGGCGTGTGTTACTGCAAGATGCGTTATTGACAGATACCGTATTATGAAGCCTTTTTCGGAAAATGGGAAGAAAGAAAAAATAATCTCAAAGGTTGCGGGTGAGATAGAGGTTACAGCGGAGGGCTGGCTGCATATAAAGCTTAATACACTGCTCCCGAATTGCAGATATAAGACGAACAGCTATATACAGGATACGCTGACGCGGTTATTAGAAGAATGCGACAAGCCCCTGCCGATGTTCGACAAGGCATTTTTGGCGATTGTGGAATATTGTGATTATGACAACAGGGAGGTATACGATCAAGACAATAAGTCGTGGAAGATGATACCGAACGCAATCAAGGGTAGAGTGGTTAAGGACGACGAACAGTTCAGGCTTGACATTGGGTTATTCTCTAAAATATCCGACACTCCCGCCTGTCATATATATGTTATTCCGCAGAGACGCAGTTGAGCGAATTTATGAATTATTTGTCGAATGATTTGCTGTAAAATGTGGTGGGGGGCAGGTGCATTTTTGAATTTTGGTTAGTGGCGTACCCTCGTCATACCATATATATAAATGCACCTGCCCTTATATGCGTTAAGAAAGCGTCATTACAGGATTTAACGGCAGCAGACATCATGTGCAGAAAAAATTCTGCACCGTAGTAAGGAGGGAAGTGCAAAAATGATTTTAGATAGTCAGGAATTGGAGTTTTTAAAACTATGTGCATTAGCCAGATATATGCCGTGCGGACTTGCAGGGATATTTGAAATGCAGATATTAAAAAAGCGAGGTATCGGGCAGGTTGGCAAAAAGCGGATACTTGAAATATGTAAACGGAGGGGTGTAAATTCAGCAGATTGACAAGACGGGGCAGGGATATATTATTAAGGGCGCAGGCTATGAATTTCCTGACGATGCAAGACCGCATAAGAAAAGGAAATACATTTAACAGACGTGTTATAAATGCGAAAACTAAATGCAATGCTTTATGGGGCTGGTATAAATATCTATGCAGGGACAGTGCAGGGACTAAGCAGGAGGATTGTATCTACATACCAAGCCTGACTATACGCTCGGAAATGAAAAGCAAGGTTCTTGCAGGGACAGTATTTTACAGGGATACTCCGTATAGGTGATACGGCGTATGTTCTGTACTATACAGACGATATAGCGGACGGTGCATTTCCTGATTTTGAACAACAGACATTCCTTAGTATGATTTCACATATAGAAAATATAAAAAATGTGGCGATAATAATCGCGGCGGAAACTGTGGAGGGACTTATAGGGTATCTTATGCCGGAGAAAAGCCTGAAATCACACGGGGCATTGTTCCGTTCTCGGAGCTTATGGAAAGATGGCAGTATGATTTCTATTTACTGCCTATGGATAAGGACGGAATAATGCAGATAAAGCTTATGTGTATAGATAATTATAAAAAGGATATAGCGGCAATGTTTGGTGACACGGACAATGTACCTGTAAAGCTGAGCCGATTTGATGCGGTCTGTGGAGGGAAAGCGTGTATAACAGCTATGGACACAAATATTACAAGAGTAAGGTACTCGCTGGAGCAGTCTTTGTTAAGCGGAATTATTCCAAATATTATATGTCTTGCGCATCAGAAAGCAATATATCAGCACATGGCGGTGTATCTTGAATATCCTAACCAGATGAAATTTACCGTTGTACGTCATAATACAATGACGGATATGTTTCCGCAATTACGGATGGGGGAAACGAAAATAGAGCCTGCGCGTACAAAGGACGGTGAGTATTTAATAATATGAAAAAAGCTTATAAAACTTATAAAGACGCTGTACAATGAGAATGTACGGCATTTTGTATATAAAATAAAAGAGCATTGGATTATATATTCCGTAATGGCTTTAACGGGACTGTATCTATATGGTATGGTAGTTGCGTCATTCAGAGGCGCATTGTATAACTTTATGACAAATACGGATGGAAAGATGTTTACGCTAAATCCTATTAAATGTATTGGCGCAGTATTCACTCCGCAGGGGTTAGGTATAGCTTTTTTTTTATCCTCATAATGTATTTGCTTATAAAACAGAATTGGTTACAGTACATAACGGGTGTTAAGATAAAAAAAGACGAGCGTAATTTCTATACGGTTAATGAGGGTACACGGTACTTCGGGCTGGATGGATAGAAAAGATATGAAGAAAACTTTTCTGATAGGCACGGCTGATTCTGTGGAGGGAGCAATACTCGGTAAGCTTGCAAGACGCGGATTTTATGAATATCTTGGCTTAAATGCTGATAATGGCTGGAATAAACACATAATGATATACGGTGCGTCCGGCTCGGGTAAGTCAAAGGGGGGTTTATAAAGCCGTTTATATTAAAGACAGCAAAGCTAATGCAAAGTATGATAATAGTTGACCCAAAAGCGGAAATGGCTGAACAGATGGCTGAATATTTAAAAGAAAGAAGGCTATGTTGTAAAGATGTTTAACCTTTTGGATATGGAAAATTCGGACGCATGGAACTGTCTCGGCGAAATAGACGGTGATATTGATATGGTGCAGTCGGTTGCGGAGGTTATAATCCGCAACACCTCTGAGGAGGGACAAAAAGCTGATTTCTGGGATAAAGCGGAAAAAGAATTTACTTGTTGCCCTTATCCATTACGTTTATACATTGAAAGACCCTGTAACGGGCGAGCTTCTTCCTATACAAAAGCGTTCGCTTGATACCATATATAATATGCTATCGCATGACGGACAAAAGGAACTTGACGCAAAAATGCAGCGTTTACCGCTTGACCACCCTGCACGCGCACCCTACGGAATATTTAAACAGGCTGCGGGCAATCTTTTGGGGAAATATTTTTATCGGTTTAGGTTCGAGAGATTAAATGTATTTCAAAACAAATTAGTTAAGAAAATAACGAGCTACCACGAAATAGACCTTGAATTGCCGGGCAAACGACCATGCGCCTATTTCTGTATAATATCAGACCAAGACAGCAGTTTGGAATTTTTAAGCTCGCTGTTTTTTCATTGCTGTTTAAAAATTATCAGACTATGCCCGAAAACACGGTGATGAGCGCGGACGCTTGCCTGTTGAGGTTAATATGGTATTAGAAGAGTTTTTGTAATATAGGTAGATTGCTTGATTTTAAAAAACTATATCAACAGTTCGTTCACGAGGTATCAACTGTCAGATTGCCGCTCAGAGCGCAGCGCAGATGGCAGACCGATACCCTGTAAACGAATGGCAGGAGATAGTCGGCAACTGTGACACACAGATTATGCTCGGCTGTAACGACCAGATGACAAGTGAGTTTATCTCAAAGAAATGCGGTAATATTACGATACGGACAACAAGCTCAATGGCGCCGCAGACACCGCTGTTTTCGCCTATAACAAGGCAGGTTAACGGGTACAAGCAAAACACGTCAAATGCTACACGTCCGCTGATGTATCCCGATGAAATAGAACACATGGATAACCGTGAGTGTCTTATTCTTGTTAGAGGTCAGAAACCGCTGAAGGCTATGAAAATAATACCCGATGAATTAAGTGAGTTCCATAAGCTGAAGCGGACAAGAATAACGGAGTATGTTCTAAATGGCGGTATGATGAAGAACACAGTATGAGTGATACGGACAATATTTCGTATGAGGATGAATTTACAGATATAGATGATGTTGAAGAAAGCCCGTTTGATTTGGCGAAAGTAGAGATAATTACAGCATCAGCGAAACCGAATACAAAGCGGCAAATAAATGCTTTTGATGATAGCGTTGAAGAGGAGGATTTCGACCCAAGACCTCTTACGGCGCAAAGTATGATTGATAAGTTTAAGAGAGGAAAAAGTGATTTATATGACTGTGTATAAAATAAATGATTTAATACAATGTGATTTTTACAGAATACCGAAGGCTTTTTATTCAAACCCTAAATATATAGAGATGTCCTCTGCGGCAAAATTGGCATATGCAAGACTATATGATAGGTTATCATTATCTCAGAAAAATGGCTGGATAAATGCAAATGGAGAGGTATACTTAAATTTTAAAAAGAAAAAAATTAGCTGAGGCATTAGGTGTTGGCAATAAAAAAGCAACGGATATCTTTAAGGAATTAGTGGAAAAGGGATTGATTATGGATGTTCGTGTGGGACAAGGTAAACCGAATCGGATATATATTGTTAAACCGGAAGTGTCTGAACATCAGGCACGGAATTTTGTAGATGAAGAAAATGCCAGATGCGCAGAAATGACAGCTCTGGAATCGGATGAAGTTGGGGATACAGAAGAAATGTTAGAATGTGATACGCAAAAACAACAGGTCAAGAAGCGTCAAAATGACATCTCAAGAAGTACCGAAATGACAGGTCAAGAAGCGTCAAAAGCGCACCCTAATAATACTAATAGTAACAAGACTGATATTAACCATATTGATAATAGTCAGTCAGTAATAACGGACAGGCAATTATTTAACAAGATATTAGCGCAGTGTCAGCTTGAATGCTTTGACAAGGATATACGGCGAATATTTTATGATGCTGTGGAGCGTCTGTTCTACTGCCGTGAATTAAAAATTGGCACAAGCGTATTACCGGGCGAAAATGTCCGAAGCAGGTTATGCGAGCTTGACTATTCGGTTTTGGAGAGCGCATTGCATAAAAATGCACAAGAACATGAGAGACACTAAAAATCCCACGGGTTATGTTATGAGCGTTATATTTAACTGCTTGACTGAGGACTTTACCGAAACTCATCTTGACCCATATCTAAATCATTTCAGAGGAGGAGGCGATTAACGGTGTATCTTAATCTTTACCAGAAGTACATACTTGAATTACTCGCAGAATATGACGGATTGCTTGTGCGTCAGCTTGAAGCATTGGTGAAACATTTCAAGGAGCCGCATTTGTATAACATAAACGGATACCTTGAACAATTACGGAGGTTTGACAAGATAGAAATTGTCCCGTACAGGGGCGAGGATACGGTGATATTACCATACGGAAGGATAAACGAGTATATGGTAACGGCGTTTGATATAATGCTTCAGTTCTTGGACTACCTCAAAGATTTTGAAAGGGGCGATAATACTGTATTGCTTCGGTTTTACATAACTGCTGACGAAAAGAATGAGCAGGAGATAAATATTGTGCCTGTTGAAATCGGCAGAGGGATATAATTGTACAGTATGTGAACGGATATGCAGTAAATATATCGGATAGCGCTGATAAAATATCACATCCTCCGTCTTGGATATTCGTGATACAGGATAAAAAGCAAATGAGCAGGATAACTCCTGATACTGATTGCTCTTTTTTGCTTGCGGCGGATAGTAAAGTAGTATTCTACGAGCGATAATATATGTTTTTGCGGCATTGTCAATCTTAGGACGGATAGGCGGTGTTTTTTTTGATGTTCGGATAATGCCGGAAGAATATAATTATATATTAAAAAATAAAGGAGGACAAAGAAATGGAATTTAACGAATTAAATCTCGCGGAGCTTGATAAAGACTTGACTCCCGAGGAACGTGACGAATGGCAGGCAATATATGCGTCTTACCGAAGTCATAGTGTTATGCGCGGTGAAGCGGCAGGTGTGGACTACCACGAGTTTGAGGTCATACCCGGGGGGAAGAAAAAATCTGTAAAAGAGAAATTAAGGTGCGTGATTGTAATCCTATACCGCATTAAAATAATTATTCCCGAACCGGAAATGTTTCTTATTTCTGTACCTGACGGCGGATATGTTCTGCACTCAATGTGCGGAGCTAAAGCGATTTTGTGATTACACATATAGACCGCGAAAATGACTTTGCAATAGCGTCAAGAAAGATTGCGCTTGAAAAAATGCAGAAAGCGGCAAACAGACGTAAATTGATGGACAGAGTTCTTGATACTGACGTTGTATCAGTAGGCAGAAATGTATGTGTGCTGAATTACTGCGGTTATGATGTGGTTCTTCATCAGCGCGATATAAACTACACAATGGTATCGGACGTAAGGGAATTAGTACATCCGGGCGAGGTAAGAAAGGCAAAAGTTAAGGAATTTATTCCGGAAGAGGGAGTTTTAAAGCTCTCAATGAAAGAAACAATGCCGCATCCGTTTGAGGGTGTGGAAACACGTCATCCTATCGGCTCAACAAGGATTGCTACCGTTGTAGGCAAATACGGCGGCGGTGTGTTCTGCCGATTAAGCGATAACGTGACCGATGTACTTTGTTCGTATGACACAATGCACTATGACGGTGATTTCCGGTTGGGCGACAGGGTAGAAATACTTATAAAGCGGCTCAATTATGAGAAAAAACTCGTCTACGGTAAAATGCTGAGAAAAAATGAGGTAAAAAGCAGAAAATGGCTCAATTCCGTTAAGGAATTGAGCCATTGCATATTATTTGCAAGAAATAAGTTCTAGCTTATCATTGATATATGTTGTACCGCTGACTTTATAAAAAGCCATTTTTAGAGCTTTCTTTATTGTATATGTATTGTTCAGATGCAGTATGATCTCTTCCCGCTACTATAACAGCTTTTAGCCTTACCTGTGAGCCGTCCGGAATATCTGAGTCAGTAAGGTCAACGGTGCGTTCTGCCGCGGCGCAAATATCTCTGTAACCGTCAGAATGCCAGCTTTTCCATTCAGCGTCATAGCTGACGTTTCCATGTTCGTCAGTGTGTTTTCCTTTATATTGCACTGTAATTTTGCTACAAAACCGCCTTTGTTCTTTAGCTTTATATATCTTATATTTTCCATTAAAATCACTCCTTACATTAAAGTCAGTACATAGTTATATAAACTTTCAAAATTTTCGTCAAATATCGGAGAACCCTCATAAGCATATTCTTCTGATACGGGACCGTAGGAATTTACTCCGACAATCGTTTTATTATCCTCCAGTACCCATGCTCCGCCGGAACTGCCGCCGCGCATTTTACAGCCATTGATTAACCATGTATAATCAGAACGTCGGGCGGCATCACCTTTAACAAACACCATTTGTTTTCCACCATAATAGTTTGCGGGGTATCCGAATGCCGTTATAGTTTTATTTTCAATATTTTCAGTAGAATATTTAAGAGGGATTCAATAGTTGAGTTACTATTAAGAACCACCATAGCATAATCCCACTTCCATGTTTTTTCGCTATGCCAATATTCCTTTAAGGCAACAGTTTTAAAGGTTAGCTTTTCTGATGATTTGCCATCGTCATAGCAGCGCTCAAAAAGAAAATTATCATAAATCATTCCTGTATCTTTGTTTTGAACGCAATGAGCTGCCGTCACTAACAGATTGCTACGCTCCATAATGTTGGCGCTGGCAATATAGTTTTTGCCATCTCCTGAAAAAAGAACAGTTTGCCGCCTGCGCTGAAAGGCATTTGCTTTAAATCCGCTATTTCGGGGTCGGTTGTTGTTATATTGGGCTGTTCAATTTCATCTTCTATGCAGGGCATAATGGGTATTGCCTTCGCCTTTTTTTCAGGCGTCCAGTAGTCGATAATTTGCTGTGCATAGATGTCGTTTGTTTCCAATGTATATGATACATTGTTATTGTTGTCGCGTGTGATTTTCATAGTTGGTCACTCCTTCGTTATAAATTTGGTTTTAGAGCTTATTCCTCTATTTGATAATTATGCATTATATTTTAAAATATGTCAATAAACAACAGGATTTTTTTTTGAATTATTGCGTTATGTGGATTTTATTTCTTGGATGTTTTGTGCGGAGTATTTCTCTTTGCTTTGAGGAGGTGACAAGAGTATATATTTGAGTTGTTGTGATGGAGCTGTGTCCTAGTATTCTTTGTATATAACGAATATCAACATCTTCTTCAAGCAGTAATGTTGCTACGGAATGTCTGAACATGTGTGGTGTAATATGTAATGGCGCTGCAATCTGCTTTTCGAGATTTCTTATGATTGTTCTTACAGATTGTTCTGAAATACGGTTGTGACGGTTATTTTGAAACAGATAACTGTTCGGCTGCGTGGAATCATCTATTAAAATAAGATATTTCATTAAAATTGCTATGACATCTCTGTTTTCTATTTGCAAAATTCGTTCTTTTGCGCCCTTACCAAATATTCGTACTGTTTTAGAAGCAAAATCTATGTTGTTTATTTTCAATGAGCATATTTCGGAAATTCTTGCGCCTGTGGCAAACAGTAATTCAATAATAGCTGTATTGCGTACGGAAACAAGCTTTTGGTGAGTGGTAGCAGCAGTCAATATATTCTGATAAGAGGCGGTTAAGAGCTGGTGTATTATGTTTTCCGGAATGGTGTGTGGCAAGTGCAACGGTTCCTTAAATGTTGTGTCAATTTTATCAAAGGGATTAAATTCTATTATATCCTTGTAGTATAGATAGTGGACGAATGCTTTTAGCGTGGCGATTTTCCGCTTTATTGTCTTTGGTTTATATGTTTTTGTGCAAATATTGAATATATTTAGTTAAATCTTCTTTTGAAATGCTGATGTCAGGCTTAAATGCGATAAATTGTGCCAAATCAATACGATAGGCTTTTAAGGTGTGTTTGCTTAATTTTTTCTCTAAAGAGCAGTATTTTAGATACTTTTTTTTATTTCTGTTTTTACTTCAATCATAGTGCTATTCTCCTTTGTGTTATATATTTCTTGGTAGAATAAATTATATATCATAGGGATAATATTGTCGATAATGGAAAAAAAATCAGTGATTTTCTGTTGACTTATATGATTAGGGGTGATATACTAATTATGTATAAAAACAAAGGATAATACGGGATTATCTTTTTATTTATAATAATGAGAATTACGAATGATTATAGGAGTAGAAATATGGACAATATTGAGGAATTATTTCATCAGAATGATAATGTCTTTACAGTTTTTGTTGTAGGACAAAGTTTTTGCAGTGGGACGAGGATATAAATATTTAAACTCCTTTAAAAACACGGATAATTATATTACTACCGAAAAACAGCTAAAAAGAATATTCAAAAAATAGTAGAAACTGTAGAAAAGAACATAGCGCCAGTATCAAAATTAGCTGCACTGGTGTTTTCTGGAGCGACTCCCATTGGTGTTACAGAAACAATAACTTCACTGTCGAAATTATTTTCTGTGCACGAACATCAAAGCTGTTGGTCCAGAAGTATTAGATCCGATAATATTACAAGAGGGAAAAATTACAAAGAGTTCAATTACAAAGATAATAAATTTACATAAAGATAGTATTTTTGCGTCCGGCAATTATTATACTTCTCAAAGACAATGATTTTGACAGGGCTAAAATCTTATTATCTGAGTGTCCACATGGAATTCACATAAAAATGATTCGTAATGATGGTAATCATGTACTACACAAAGTAATAAACTGTGGTGCTGATAGCGTTGATTCATTTTTGTCAGCATTTTCGTACCATTGTTATAGCACATGTTCTAATACAAAGAGAGAAATATTATTGAACACAGAATGGGCAAATAATTCATACATAAATCAATATAGTCCATTATTATTAAAGTTTAGAACTAATTTATTATTTGATCAAAAAGAAGAAATCAAGACCGAATTATCTGATTTTATAGATTTATTGCCTAATAAAAACTTGCTTCCGGAAAATGAACGTAAAATTATAGATTGTTTTGAATGTATGTCAAAACTTTTTAGGTTTTTCTGTAATGATAATGGTGGACAAGATATCAAAGACGCTTTTGATATTGCAACTTCCTTGGATAACGATATTTTATTGGCACAAGTGTATCGTTATTCAGAATTTATGCCTAACTATTCCCTTTTGCAGATAAAGAAGAATTATATGATAAAAGGATATAATATATTTAAAAAAAAATTCAATGAATGATTTGGCAATCTATTGTCAAAATAATAAATTAATACACCAGTTTTACTCTGACAAGGTTTATCCGGAAGAATTCAGAGCACTACAAGAAGAGGCTATTAATAGCGTTCCTGGCATGGTTGGATTATCACATATATATAATAATGTTGGAATTGCATATTTGTATTGTGGTCAACCAAATGTTGCAATAGATTTTTTTTACAAGAGGGTTGGATTATTGTAAATACCAAGATAGAATAGTGCAAAATTTAGCATTAGAAAGCAATAGAATGATTGCTAAAAAGTTACTCATTTATAACTATAGAAAAAAATGAAATATTGCTATTATTAAGACGTATAATAGACGGAATGGGGTTGAAAAATTGCCATTTATTGCAGCAGACTATGTTTTAATATTATATCAATAGCCTATCATCAAAATATTGATTTTGGATATGAATTGATTAATATGTTCCCAATAGAAAATTTGATTAATACTGCCTTTCAAACGAATATGATGGGTGCAGGTGAACGCATTCTCCAAATGCAGTATCTTGATTGTCATTATGGGGATAAATTTACATTATTAAATTTATGTAAAATACCTTCTAAAATTATGCCAGCACAAGGTAAGCGTGCCGAATTTATAGTGAAATATGGATATAATCCATTTGAATTTGATACATGGTTATAGTTTAAGTATAAGCAAATAACAATATCTCAAAACAATATTATTTATTTAAGGATAGCATAGAACAAGAAAGAAGAAAACCATTAATTGTTCCATTTGGTATTTCTGACATATATGTATTAACACAATCAAAGAAACTATGAGAAGTATCGGTCAAGACATTCTTCATAGCAAATTCAAAAGAGTCTTCTGGCTCAATAGTAGGCATTGAATTCATCTCAACAAAAAACAAATCTTTCATCGTTATTTCTTGTGACAATATATCATCCGACAACAATTTATCTGTAGATTTTATTCTAAAATCAATTCGACCAAAAAGTTGTGATTGGATATACTTTTAGCAAAATCTACTAATGCATCTTTTATGGAATCATCTATATGATTTCTAATAATAATATCAAATCCATTATCCTTTTCTTTTTTTTTCTGCATCGTAAATCCAACGAGGATTTTTTGATTTAGGAAGATATATTATTAACGGAAATAAGTCAATATTCCTTTTTATAGGATTATACACTATCGGTAATGTTGCGTCATAGCCTAATATAAATTCCTGATAAGTTCCTCCATCCCAATTATTTATTTTTCCTACTTGGATGCCGATACTACTTCCCAAGTTTAATGGTCTATATACACCATTATCAGAAGGTTTATTTAATGCGTCAGGGACTTCTATTGCTTTAGATAAAGCCAATAAATTTGAAATTAATTTATTTTCACTCATAACAATAGCTGCGGCATCGCACGGAATACAAGGTATTGATAAAAAACTACACATAGAAGGTATTAGACTCATAGAAGATAGTTCATAACTACCACAATTTAAGTTAAGGACAAAATCAATATGTGGTAGTGTATTGTTAATTGCTTTTTGTACAAATGTTCTTACATCTAAGATAAATGGCAAACAGCCAATTTCTTTGTACTGCCTTTAACCACCCTGAAATAATATCACTTTTCCAAACCCAATAATGTTTAAAACCACTGGCTTTTTTCACCTTCAAAAATATATACTATGGCTATAGTTTTACCTCTTAACGAGGATAATTGTTTTTTATAAATTTCAATATTGTCCATATTTCTACTCCTATAATCATTCGTAATTCTCATTATTATAAATAAAAGATAATCCGTATTATCCTTTGTTTTTTATATGACAAATATTTTACCTTCTTGAATGGCATAATGACAAAAGTAATATATTTATATAACAATTAAAAGAAAAAAAACTTGACGAAGTAATATAATTATGTTACAATGCTAACAACAGTACAAGTGAACGGGAATATAGATTTAGGGAGGAATGACAATGAAAACCATAAGGAATTAAGGAAAGAAAAAGGAATGACACAAGAGGAGCTTGGAAACCGAATAGGTAAACCTAAACAGTATATTTCCAGCTTGGAAAATGGAAAAAACGATGCATTGAAAGCATTGCAACGGTAACATCATGCAAAATGGCTGAAATTCTTGGTACTACGGTAGAAGAACTTGTGAATCCGCCGGAGGATATAAATGATAGCGAATTTGAGTGGGAAGACGGAAAGCTCGTTGTTGATAACATATCTTATGACACAGGATTGAACAGAGTAATCATTGAAAATGATGGATTGTATTATGCTATCAAGGGAAAATTATCACAGGAAATACCGCTTATTCAGCAGTTGATACAAGTGAGAAGACACTGCGAATTTAAAGACCTTGGTAACACAATATACATGATTAATAATTGTGTGCCTAGACAGGGTTTTTTAACATTGAAGTAGGTCGTGAGATAACGCCATCGGAAATGCGGTCGATACGTGAAGAATATAATATATTAGATGATGATATTTCAGACGAATTTATAGAAATAAAAGGTGATGTATTTGGTGACAAGTACAAAAAGTCATATACCTGTGTGCAAGTTAAGGTGGCAGAAAGTATTGCATCTGAACTTGAAAGCAAGCTGAATGATAAGGGATTGAAGCCAAAAAACATTGCTGTGGGACGTGTGAATATAAGAACCAAATAGACTTATTTCATTGTATATGTAAAAAAGAAAAATGCTATTAGAGTTAAAGATGATAGTATTTCTTTTTTTATATTATCTTTTGTAGTATAATATTGATTTATATGTTTTTTTTCTTGTATAATCTAAGTATATAAAATATGAAGCGGAGGGCATAAGATATGGAAAAATCATATATTGCAATAGATTTGAAAGCATTTTATGGCTCAGTAGAATGTGTTGAGCGCGGTCTTGACCCTCTGACAACAAACCTTGTAGTGGCGGATGAGAGCCGTACACAGAAAACAATTTGTCTTTCAGTTACGCCTTCGCTAAAAAAATATGGTCTATCAGGCAGAGCAAGACTTTTGAAGTAATTCAAAAGGTGAAAGCCGCTAATGCTAAGCGTTTAAATTATGCGACGGACGCGTTTTTAGCGGCTCATCACATAATGATATTGAACTCAATCAAAATCCGAATCTTGAAATTTCGTATATTGTCGCATCTCCGAGAATGGCGCATTATGTAGAATACAGTACGCGGATTTATAACATTTATCTTAAATATATTGCGCCGGAGGATATACATGTATATTCCATTGACGAGGTGTTTATTGACGTTACGGGATATTTAAACACATATAAGCTGACAGCCCAAGAACTTGCAATGAAAAATGATTAAAGATGTTCTGTCGGAAACGGGTATTACGGCAACCGCAGGTATAGGCACAAACTTGTATCTTGCGAAGATTGCAATGGATATTGTGGCAAAGCATATTGAGCCGGACAAGGACGGTGTGCGAATTGCCGAATTGGATGAAATGTCTTACCGCAGACAGCTATGGAATCATAGACCGCTTACAGATTTCTGGAGAGTTGGTAAAGGCTATGCAAAGAAATTAGAGAAAATCGGTTTAATGACAATGGGCGATATTGCCCGCTGTTCGATAGGTAAAAAGTCTGATTACTATAACGAGGATTTACTGTATAAGATGTTCGGGATTAACGCTGAGCTTCTCAGACCACGCATGGGGCTATGAACCGTGTACTATGGCAGATATAAAAAGCATATAAGCCGAGTAATAACAGTATTGGCTCGGGGACAGGTATTGCATTGCCCGTATGATTTTAATAAGGCAAAGCTCATTGTTCGGGAAATGGCGGATTTGCTTGCGCTTGATTTGGTGGATAAAGGGCTGGTGACAGACCAAATTGTTTTAACAGTAGGATATGATATAGAAAACTTGAATACTGCTGACAAGAGAAAAGCATATAAAGGTGAGGTTACTACTGATTATTACGGAAGAAAAGTCCCTAAGCATGCACACGGTACAATAAATCTGGAGCAAAAAACATCTTCAACAAAAAGATATAGTAAATGCTGCTATGGAGCTATATGACAGAATAGTTAATAAGGATATGCTTATCAGACGTGCATATATTGTGGCTAATCACGTTATTGATGAAAAAACCGTGATGAAGCCTGCTTTGAACAGCTTGATTTATTTACAGATTATGAAGAGGTCAAAAAACAGAGGGCGACAGCGGAAAAAGAACGTCAGGATGAAAAAGAATGTGCAGAAAACTATTCTTTGATATAAAAAAGAAATACGGTAAAAACGCCATTATAAAGGGAATGAACCTTGCAGAAGGCGCTACTACGATTGAGCGCAACGGGCAGATTGAGGTCATAAATCTTGAATACAGAGAATCATTCCAATAAATATGATGATATTATAAATCTGCCGCATCATAAATCTATTACACATTCGCACATGTCTATGATTGACCGTGCGGCGCAGTTTTCGCCATTCGCTGCGCTTCCGTGCTATGGAGACGCGGTAAAGGAAACAGCGCGATTACAGATGTTAAAATAGAGCTTGACGAAAGCGAAAAAGGCTTTAATAAATGAAAAAAATTGCTTTTATGATTGCTGAACATTTGATAATAAGCCATTAGTATCAATAACATATTTTAAGTCGGATACGAAAAAAAAACGGGTGGCGAATACCTGACAATTACAGGAACGGTAAAAAGCTTGATGTATATAACAATCAGATTAAGATGACCGATGGAACGACAGTTAAATTTGACGATATTATCAGTGTGGAAAGTGATTTGTTTACGGAATTGTTATAATACTGTATATTTGTTTAATATAATAATTGACGAATTTACAAGAAAGAGATATAATTATTATATTAAAACTTAGGGATAAGAAAACAAATTTACAAAAGAGAAAATTATTATGGAGGGTTATATGTTATATTGGATTACTTTAATTTTTTCATTCGTGGTGTTAGTTATCAGCTTGTTTTTTTTTTATTTGAAGAAACGTGACAATATGGAAAAACGAAACTTTAGGAGTAACGATATTTATTGCGTGTGTGTCTTTAATATGTCTAATTACTTTTTAGTCTTGATATACCATGCGCATTGAGAGGCGGACAGGAGATGTATGTAAACGAACTTCCTTCATACATAGGTTTTGGCAGATTTCGACGCACTATAACAGATAACGAGGAGTTAAAACATCTAAACGGTTGTATTTGGGATGCTTATGAAAAATACGGAATTATCATATCCGTTATACAAAGATAACGAGGATAGTGCTTGATATAGAAAAAAGCTTGATTAGAAGTATATGTAAAAGAAAAGGAGTATTTTATGTATCCAAAAAGAGGTTAGGAAATATTCAGTGATGAAGAAATTGAACAGCTGAAAGAGGATGGTTATTCTGAACGCGATTTAATAGGCTTAGCACTCTTTTAAAAAGAATGACTGATATGGGACTGACCGATGAAGAAATGGATATGGTATTGTTTAAATCCTTTACAGAAACGATAGAAGAGTATTGCGGCAGTGAAGCAGCAGAGGAATTAAAGAAATATACATCATTTCAAAATATGATGGCTAATGGTGCATTAGATATGGATGATATAGAGTAGTTAATGATTAAAACTTAGATTTTACAAAAAAATAAGGATTATATAAAATGAATTTTTGTGATGTAAAGAGGTATGCGAATATAATCTCCGCATATCTCTTTTTTTTTTTTTGTTCTACCCCGATTTTTTTGCACATGGTCTTGCAATCAGCATTTTTTCCAATATATAATAAATGCATAAATGGTTGTAGTTAAAGTGGTTGTAGTTAAGTGGTTGTGAGAGTTCTGTCCAAGGGGACAGTGCGCCCATAGCCGTTTTTTATTAGGAAAAACAATTAAATATTACGGAAACAAAACACAAGTATATTGCTTTTAGCGTAGATTTGTGTTTTTTTCATATAAAAATTTAAAGTAAGGAGGAAAATGCAGAAATGAGGAAACTACCTCAGTTAGTACCGATAATCCATCATGATAAAGACATATTGTTGAAATGTTTTTCTGATACTCTTGTGTATCATAAAGAAAACGGCAAACGCAGCATGGTGGCTATCCGGTTCGGCGGGTATCCTGAGCAAGTCAGAGGTATGAGCGATGCTATGTACGGAGGAATTGCAGTAGAGGCTGAAATTGAGCAGCACCGTGTAATTATCAGTACACAGAAAAAAGCAATGCCGCAGGAAGCTGTCACATGACGGTGTGTGTGCGGAAGCTATGCTTATAGCTCTTGATGATGAAAAAAAAAGGATACGGAAGAGGACGAAGAAAAAGAAAGGAGAGCGTAAAACAAAAAGAAGTACATTTTTTGTAAGGAAAATGATAGGGATGCACTGTTTGAAGAAATTGATAAAAAGATTTCTGTACCACTTATTCCCGAATTTAAGGATTTCATCATTGATGAGCTTATCAAAAACGAAATACTGATACCGCTTGAAGTTTTGTCAATAGAACAGAGCTTTGACGCGTATATGCTTCGTATGCGTAATGATGAAAAGGACGTTATTGATATTGTGAACAGAGGTCTTGCTTCGGGGGCTATATCAATACCGAATGCAGACAAATCACAAAACAATTTCAAAGACATCAATTCAGTATCAAAATACTTGCAGGAATACGGAACTGTAATTGCAGAACGTATCAAAGATTCGTTTACTCCGTTGTATGATCCTGCAACAGAGGATATATGCCCGATACTGAAAGACATCAACAAGTATTTAAAAAGTCATACGGGGTATGAGTTATATCCTGCTCAGCTTGCTGTGGCAGAAGCAGTTAAACGCAGGCTTGATGAAGCAAAGGTTGCAATGATAATTGCAGAATGCGGCAGCGGCAAGACCAAAATCGGCTCGGCATCGCTGGCGGCATATCAGAACGGTAAAAAAGTTTTAATGTAGTGCTGTCACCATCACATGTTACAGGAAAATGGGTTCGTGAGATTTATGAAACACTTCCAAACACAAAGGCGGCTGTAATTCATAATATTACTGAATTTGCAGGCGGTGTATAAAGGATTACACCAAAACAACAGTACGGTATATGTTATTTTGTCAAAGGAACGCGCAAGGGACGGATATATGAAGCGTCCAGCCGTGCGGTACTCCAGAGGAAAGGCGCATATATATGTCCTGATTGCGGCGCTGTGATAATGGAAGAATTAAACGATGACGGTACTAAGTACAAAGTAAAAAGTAAATCAATTCTTTTTTAAGAAAGAAAAGAACAAAAATCATAAGTGTGAGGCATGAGGTGCGAATTTATGGTCGGCATATAATCCTGATGACTATTCTTTATGTCATAATAAATGGGTGAAGATAGGCAATTACGGGTATGTGTACCGTGATTTTGCGTATTCGCATTTAGAAAGGACTAAGGATAAAAAAGTCATAGAAAAATTGAATGATATTATCTCTAATCCTGATATGATATTTCCGGCGCTCGGAGGATATAGACGCTATACTTTAAGCGGATATATTGCTGAGCATATAAAGGAAGTTGATGGACTTTTTATGTGATGAATTACATCAGTACAAAGGGGCGACAGCGGACAAGGCAATGCAATGGCTAACCTTGTAGGATGCAGCAAGAAAGTCATAGGTATGACGGCAACTCTTGTAAACGGTTATTCAAGCGGTATTTTCTATCTGCTTTACCGTATTGCGCCTAATCTTATGCTTGCGGATAACAAGGCATACGATAATCCTACTGCGTTTAACAGCGAGTACGGGGTTACAGAGGAAGTGTTTGAGGTTGAGGTCAGTGAGTACAACGAGAACAGCCGTTCGCGAGGTTCTAAAGTGCGTGAACGTCAGTTACCGGGTGTTTCTCCGTTGGTATATTCAAGGTTTCTTATTGAATCGGCGGTGTTCTTATCCCTTAATGATATGGGTAAGGCTTTGCCTGATTATGAAGAAATACCTATTGAATTATCACTGAGTGATGAAGTTAAGAAGGAATATGACAGAATAGAAAAATGCACTTGTCAGCATTATGCGTAACAACAGGAAAGCATCACAAAAAATCATGTCAAAATATCTTCAGCTTTTTATCGACATATCCCGAACAACCATATAATCAAGACCCTGTTATACATCCGATTTATAAGGATAAAGAAAATCCAATTATAACACCGAGAGATACAGCAGCTCCGGAGGATTTAAGCGAAAAGGACTTAGCAACGCTTGATATTGTGGAGCGTAAGGTCAAAAACGGTGAGCGTGTTCTGATTTATACTAATTGGGTACGGCTTGATACTCAGGAAAAACTAAAAATCTGTTATCCGAAAAAGGATACATAACGGAAATTCTGCGTGTTAATATTCCGCCAGATAAGCGTGAAACATGGGTAGAGGATAAGGTCAGAAAAGGTATTGACGTACTTATAACAAATCCGTCGCTTGTGGAAACAGGCTTGATTTGAATGCGTTTACAACGCTTGTGTATTACAATATCGGTTACAACTTGTTTACCTTCCGTCAAAGCTCGCGTCGCTCATGGCGAATAAATCAGACAGCGCCGCGAATTGAGGTGTATATGCTCTATTATAAAGGAGTTATGCAGGAGCGCGCATTAAAGCTGATGGCGTCAAAATTGGCTGTTGCCACTATTATAGAGGGTAATTTGTCAGACGAAGGCTTGGCGGCAATGAGCGAATGCAGAGATATGACGACTCTTCTTGCTAAGGAATTGACGCTTGGAATTAAATCTGAGGTTGATGATTTATCCGAAGCCTTTAAGAAGATGGCGATAATTCATGACAGAACAGAAGAAACACAAATCACAGAAGCAGACGAAAACAATGTTGAAGAGGTCAAGACAGATAATCAGGAAAAATTGAAGCTGTATATACCGCCTGTAAGAGTTCATACAGAGGTAGAAATCAGTGTTTCAGCCGCATTTTCAAGCAAAAACGGCATAGTAAAGCTGAATATGATGATCCTGACCAGATTTCGTTGTTTGATTTGCTTGCAAGTTAAGGAGGAAAAATGATTAGCACATATTTATTCGGACAGACCTTTTATACGCAATTTGGTGAAAAGAAAGAAATTGTCGGAAGTAAAACATATCACGATTTGGGAGAATGTTATCTGGTAAATTCAAATTATCCCGAGCCTGCAAGAGAGGACTTTGCAGGATGCGATATTGTAACTGAGTCAGATATGCACGATATTCTGTCTAAACAGATGGAATATGTAGTCAAGTATAATGAGCGTCAGAAACGAGAAGCAGAATACAAAAATACAGTTAGAGCTGAAGGAGAAAGTGGTAAAGCACTATACAATGCGGAAAAATTCGGAAAATGACTGAGAAAGAGTTTATGAAGTCCGATGAGAGAATACGGGTAATGATATGATAAACTATATGAGCAAAATTTTCAGCTTAAATAGGTACCCACTAATATATGCTTTAAAAGATGAAACACAGGATAATAATAAGCAAAACCAAGATATAATTTTGAATGTAACTTGATGTTTTGAAAGGAGAATAGTAACAACATCTTGTTTTGTTATCACAAAATCTATGATGGAATGACAGTTTATGTGGAACCTGTGCCTCTGTCATGTAAAAATGACAGGAAGTAAAGCGTAACAATGAAGGCCAAGATAGTGAAGCCATGAGTAAGATAACAGAAAGAAAGAAGCGAATATAGCAATGGAGCGGATACAGATTGAACCAGGCTGATATGGGCGACACGAAAGTCGACAGACTTCTTGACAATGGGTAAACAAATAAACCAAATGTTGTCAAATGGTGATTGCTTTAGTGCTTTTAGAACTTTCAAAGGAGAAAAGCAAATGAACAGCAAGATCATTGTGCCTGCTGACAATCATAGCTGCTGGGACAAAGATAGACTGAACTAAAAGCAGGTTAGCCGTCAGCTTCTAATTATAAAATGATAACCAGGTGAACATGACCCATCTTTGCAAAGGGAGGAATTGGAGACATGTCAGAGACTCTAAAACTCCTAAACAGCAAAAATAAACAACCGGTGAAAAGTCCATCAAGAGTAATAGCAAGCTTGCGACAAGGTGAATACCGACAATGAAAGAACAAACCATGCAACATTAGAACCAGTGTTAACAACAGGCAAAACTCGTTCACGGTTCACAAAGGAACGCCGCTATTATGGACATGATAATGCAATAGCGATTCTCGAGCTGAATGGATTGACATAACTCGACCCATATCAACTATGAATGACAACGCCAGCATCTATGGACGAACCGATACTCGAAGTGGTTGAAGCTCTGGCTATATCTTCAACAAACAAAGATGTTCCCGACCAGAGGAACGCCAAAGGTGGCGCAATATGACATTGGACGGATTCTGAAAGAAGTCACTTGCAAGAAATATAAACAGGTTAGGAATCAGGTGATTATATTCGCCAATGGTGATCTTGTCCGTGCACGCTGATGACTTCCATGATTACCTGCAATGAAAAATCAAACCATTGGTAATAAAACTTTTATGTCGAAGAAGTCGACCGAAAGAAAGACGGTGATAACAATATCGACAGTTTCGATTTTCTGGAGTTTTCTTTATCCACAAATTCAGCAATGAAATATTGACAAAGCCAAACCAAACATGGAGAATATCAAAGTAAGGTGACAAGGTCCATAGGGTTGCAAGCAGGAATCATTAATTGGGATCATTGAATGCTAAAATTCCGAGGATGGGAGCATGATCAGCATGGACGCACGTGAGTTCTTTTTGCAGAATCGACCATCAGATATTCTACTCACTTGTGGCAATGGAGCTAAA
>VOFC01000247.1_pt1 | contig 54000 bp, 66 predicted proteins | sample 5384161 | NCBI WGS metagenome assembly VOFC01 (sample SAMN12384722, study PRJNA508395) | human gut metagenome | isolation source: healthy gut B | host: Homo sapiens | reverse complement strand
GCGCCGGAAAGCGGCTGTGTCCAGGATTTTAATAGATACTACAATTACGGACTTATTCCGTCCCTAGGAAAACGAATGGCAGGGGCAAAGTGTTGTAAAAAATTTACACAACCAGGTTGCGTCCCTCTCCGCTGATAAATGCCGCGATATTTTTACAGGTTTCCTCCACGCAGCGTTCCCGCGCTTCGATGCTCGCCCAGGCCATATGCGGCGTCAGCTGCAGCTTTTCCGGTTTCTTTCAGCGTCGCCAGGGGATTATCTGCAAAGGATCGGCCTTTTCGAACACATCCGTGCCTGCTCCTCTGATCTCTCCGTTTACCAACGCCTCATACAGCGCATCCGTATCCACAACCGCACCGCGCGCCACATTGATCAACACTGCGCTCTTTTTCATTTTGGAAAAAGCGTCTGCATTCATCAGGTGAAACGTTCTGTCGCTCAGCGGACAGTGCAGAGACAATATATCTGACTGTGCCAGCAGGGTATCCCAATCCACCGCTCATAGTCCTGCAGTCGCTGTGTCCTGAGGTTGCATAAAAAATAACCTTGCAGCCCAGTGCTTCTGCCGCCTTCGCAACCCGTCTCCCGATATTTCCCATTCCGGCGATGCCCCAGGTCTTTCCCTCCAGCTCATACCAGGGTTTAAAATGAGCAAACCGGGGCTGTGATGCATACGCGCCGGATTTTACGTAATTGTCATAATACGGCAGGTTTTCCAGCACAGAGAGCGCCAGCGCAACTGTATGCTGCGCAACTGCAGCCGTCGAATAATTCCGCGCGTTTGCCACATGGATGCCTCTGTTTTTACAGTATTCAATATCTACGTTATCATAGCCGGTGGAAAGCTGACAGATCATCTTCACCTGCTTTGCATCCTTCATTGTGGATTCATTCATCGGACTTTTGTTTGCCACAACGATATTTGCATCCGCGATCCGTTCTGCCACCAGCTCATCCGGCGTGCTGTTGTAAAAATCCACCTCGCCAAACTGCTTTATCGCTTCGACGGAGACATCCTCACCCGACACTGCTTCTGTCTAATACTACAAATCTTCATGTGTTCCTCTCATTTCTGCGGCTCGTTCCTTCGACCGCCTGGGTTCTTTTTCATCCGGCGCACTCGCGCCGGATGCTGTTTTCCTATAAGAGTAGCAAAAAACGCACAGCACTTCAAGCCAGAAACTCCAAAAGCTCTGTCAACTCGGACGCTGCGACCTGGGCTCCTCGCATTCTGCGGACAGCAGCGGTTTGCTCCCACGCTCTCGACCTCTCTACGCCCCTCCCGCTCCTGCTCATCCAGATAGTCGTTATCCCGCTTTACCTGCGCCAGCCGCTCCGACATACGGTTTTCCAGAAAAATCCGCCAGCGTGATTTTCAGTTCCTCTGCCGTCGACGCCGTATCGATCATCCCAATCACCGCAAAATACAGATACAGACTCAAAAACGCCTGCAGATAAAACCAGATCACATTCCCAAGCGTCTGTCCGCCCATCAGCCCCATGCAGGCTCCGATTCCGTCTGCAAAACAGACAGAAGCAAAAGCTGCCCGCCAAGCCTGTCCCAGAACCGCAGGCTGAACCGTCCGAATTTCAACTGTCGCAGAAATTTTTCCACATAAACCGATGTATTCATCCTGCCGCCGTTTAATTCGCACAGGCTGCTGTATTTCAGCACGCATTGCCGTAGAATTGTATTCGGTGAAACAGAAAGATTCGCCGTTTCCCCAAGCAGCCGTTTCAGCCGCATACCCGGAAAAAATCTGCATAAAATACTAAAAAACAAAAGCGCCGCTGCTGTTCCCATCAAAAGATATCTTGTCATGCTTTCCTCCATCCTGCTTTCCTGCGTCCTGATGCCGCGCAGGTTCCGCTTTTTCTTTAGTATAAGGCCCCTGGATTCCCGGCTGCAATCCTCGCAGGCGCACAATCGATTTCCAATTTCCGCCTTTCTTTTCACAGGAAAACTGCTATAATCCCTATCGGAACAAGAAAATCGAATTTTCGACGGCAAAACAAGGAGGATTCTATGACCTACAAGACAAAAAGGTACCTGCTCTACCCTGATCGATATCGAGATGGAACCGGATCAGCATACAATCAAATCTGTCGCTTTTACCGGCGGCTGCAACGGCAACTTAAAAGGCATTTCCAGCCTGGTAGTCGGCATGAAAGCCGAGGACGCAATCGCACGTTTAAAGGGCATTAAATGCGGCTTCAAGCCCACGTCATGTCCTGATCAGCTCGCCCGCGCGCTGGAAGAAATCGTGCAGGCGCAGTAATTTTTACGACAGAAAGTAATTTTGAGGAGATCCCATCATGAGTAAAAAAATCGTACTTACCGGTGGCGGAACAGCCGGTCATATTACCCCGAATATTGCCCTTCTTCCCGAGCTCGAAAAAGCCGGCTACGAGGTATTTTATATCGGTTCCTATGACGGAATGGAAAAACGCCTGATGGCAGATTACCACATTCCTTATTACGGCATCGCTACCGGCAAATTCCGGCGGTATTTTGACCTGAAAAAACTTCTCAGATCCGTTCCGCGTACTCAAGGGATTTTCCGAAGCCCGTAAAATTTTAAAAGAACTGCAGCCGGACGTTGTTTTTTCCAAAGGCGGATTCGTATCTGTCCCGGTTGTGCGCGCTGCCGCTTCCCTGAAAATTCCATGCGTTATCCATGAATCCGATATGACACCCGGTCTTGCCAACAAGCTCTGTATCCCGGTTGCCCGAAAGGTCTGCTGCAACTTCCCGGAAACCTTAAAATCGCTTCCGGCTGAAAAGAGTATCCTCACCGGCTCTCCGATCCGTGAAGAACTGCTGCACGGAAATAAAGAAGCAGCAAGGAAGCTCTGCGGTTTTCATTCCGACAAGCCGGTTCTGATGATCATCGGCGGCTCCCTTGGCTCTGCGGTCATCAATCAGTCCGTCCGTGAAGCGCTTCCAAAGCTTCTGGATGATTTCCAGATCGTGCACATCTGCGGCAAGGATAAAATTGACAACCTGTTATTAAAAACACCCGGCTACAAGCAGTTCGAATATGTAAAAGACGATTTAAAGGACATCTTCGCCATGGCGGACATCGTCGTTTCCCGCGCAGGTGCAAATGCAATCTGTGAGCTGCTCGCCCTCAAAAAGCCCAATCTGCTGATTCCGCTTTCTGCAGGTGCAAGCCGCGGCGACCAAATTTTAAACGCACGCTCCTTTGAGGCACAGGGCTTCTCCATGGTGATCGATGAAGACTACCTGTCACCCGGTCTTCTGATAGAAAAAGTGCATGCACTGTACTGCTCCAGACAGACCTATATTGACGCGATGGGAAAAAGCCGCCAGACCAATGCAATTCCTTCTATTCTGGAAATTATAAACGAGATAACGGGCTGAACATGAATAAAAAGCGCTGTGCAAATGAACGATTCGGCGGAAACAGCCTTTCCTTTTAGGAACGGCAGTTTCCAGACTCCGGATACATCAAATGCACAGCGCTTTTTCCTGATATTTGCGAGGATGAACGTGCGTCTGTCTTATCCAAGAATTTCTTCTTTTACAGCTGCCAGCTCTTCTGCGGTCGGGCTGGTCTGCTTCCAGTTGATCGTCTGTCCGTCATTTTCATATCTGGGAATCAGGTGGATATGGAAATGAGGAACAGTCTGTCCTGCTGTCGCACCATTATTCTGAACGAGGTTAAAGCCATCGCAGTGCAGCTTCTCCGTCATCTGACCTGCCATCTTTTTCGCCAGGGAAAATGCTTTCTGACACCAGTCATCCGGCAGCTCATAAAGATTTCCAAAATGCTCCTTCGGCATCACGAGGGCATGTCCCTTTGTCGCAGGTCCAAGATCCAGGATCACGCGGAAGCTGTCGTCTTCATACAACGTATTGGACGGAATCTCCCGTTTGCAATTTTACAGAAAATACAATCATCTTTTTTCATGTGAAAATCCCTTCTTTCTAAATACCGGCGGTATAATGCTTAATAAAAATCCAAGAAGAAAACCGCTCAACAGTCCGCCTACATGCGCCGCATTGTTCACATACGCACTGCCAAACCCTGCATACAGAGACAGGACAACGGCGAATACCGCTCTTTTCAGGGAAATTCCCGCAGCCGCTCCTTTTTTGACAATTACCAGAAAAAGCAACGCACCCGTCAGCCCGAAAACCGCTCCGCTGGCTCCGATCGATTCATAAAAGCTTCCAGTTGAAAGCTCATATGCCGCAGAAAGCAGATTTCCGAAAATCTCAGAGCCAAAATACAGGATCAGAAAGCGCACCTTTCCAAGGCATCTTTCCACCACATCGCCGCAGCAGTAGAGCAGCAGCATGTTGTTGAGCAGATGCTCGACGTCGGCATGCAGAAATGCAGCCGTAATCAATCGGTAAAACCCGCTGTGCTCATAGAGAAGATACACCACGCTGAAGCAGCCCTCCGATTCCATCCATTCTCCTGCTTTGGGCAGGATCAGTCCGATCAGAAAAAGAATGACATTCAACACTACCAGCACCACTGTACAATAAGGGATTTGGTTCTTTGCTCTACCAGCTTCCATCCCGTTGTTTTCCATCGTTTCCCGGTATGCCATAGCCGTTTTCCTCCTGAAATGAGGGTATCACTTACCTGTCCTGGTGTCAACGCTGTTCCTGCACTCTTTCATACCGAAAGCGCTCTCTTCCAAAGCATACCATATCCCCCTCCTGTAACTGCACGCTTTCGTTCGGGGAAAGCTTATGTCCATTGACACTCGTTCCATTTCTGGAATTCAGGTCGCGCACACTGATTCTTCCTCCGTATCCCTCCAGCCGTGCATGGATTCTGCTGACCGATCGGTCTGACAGCACGACGGAAACTCTTCCTTTCAGCTTTCCGATCGTAAGCGGAAGTCCCTTTAGCACAAGACGCAGCTCTTTCCCCTGCGCATTCAGGCAGTACAGCCCATCGTACTGCTCTGTCATGCTGTCCAGATCGGCAAAATAGACCGTCTCCTGACTGCCATTTTCATACAGCTGCTGCTCATAGCTGTCCCATACCATCTGATCCATCCTGCTGACCGACACTTCCTCGCATTCCTCCCCGACAGACTTGCTCTTCCGAAATCCTGAAAACAACCGCTTCCACCAAGGTTTGTGCGCTGCTTTCTGTTCATCCCCCTCTGTCATGATATCTGAGGCGTATTCAGCGTCTTGATAAGAAACGCCTGTCAAAGCACCTCGCTGCCCTACAGCTCCCGACTCTGACGTACTTTCACTTTTTCGCAGCTCTACAGGCCATTCGCCATCCGGCAGCGTTATGCGCGCCCCAACGGTACTCCTGCAGCTCCAATCTCCCGAATCTCCCTCTCTGCCGTTTCGTCCACCGCTTTCCGTGTACGCCCCTGACACACACCAACTGTGCTCCTTTCCCCGCCCGGTCCGCTTCAAATCCGCCATCTCTTTCTCCAGAAACGGCAGAAAAGAGGACAGCACAAAGTAATCCGCCTTGGAAAGCTTATAGAATTCATACGCAAGGTTTACTGCCTGCTCCTGTCCATGATCGATATGCTCCAGAAAGAAATCCGCCAACTCCGTATACTGTTTTCCAGTCTGTAGTCCGCCTGGATAAAAAGCAAAATAAAGCTCTCCTGTTTCCACATCCGCAAAATTACCTCTTCCTCCAGAAGAACCCCGGACTCATCAACATGTACTCCCCCAGCTGTGCCTGTACTGCTGCTGTATCCCGGATAATCCGTTCCAGGTCTGCCGCCTTCATCCTCCGGCTTTCATACAGCCGTGCAAGCGGCTGGCGGGAAGTAATGTCATAGTATAAAAAGCTCTTCCCCATCCAGATACCGCAGGCTGCACGGAAGCAGCCCTCCAATTCGGTTGTGCTGCATAATCCGGTAATCATACCGCTCCGCCATATCCTTGTCCTGGCAGGGTAATACCATATAGCTATGGTTCAATTCCCGTTTATAGATCACGTTTTCCGCAATCCGATCCTGTCCACTTTTTCGCTCCATCTGCTTATTCATCCCCCAGTTCCTTTCCTCTTCTGATTCCTCTGATATAAGCCGCCGCATTCCTGACATACGCAGTCTGCTTTACCTTCAGCCGTCCTCTGTCGCCAACAGCCGCCAACCGTGCAAGCGGCGTTTCCCGTTCCAAAGTCACTTCAACCCGAAGCATTCCGGCTTTGATCTGCCTTTCTTCTTTTCCAAAAGACAGAACCTCCCCCTCCAACAGCTGATTTAACTGCCCATCCGCATAACCGGCGTCCGGGCGTTCCTGTGCCGCACTCCGAAAAGCCGCTGTATATGCCGCCTGCATCAGAAAACAGCCCTGATACAGATAACTGCAAAGTCCGATCAAAAGCACAATGAAAATCGAGGCAAGCGGAAGAAGCACCGCCGCTTCTACGACCACATAACCGTCTGCTTCTTTTTTTTTTGATATTGGTTTTTTTCCCATAATTTTCTCATCTTTACGTCTGCAACAGCTGCGTAATCACCGTCGCAGCAAACAAAAACGGGGCAAACGGCAGCCTACTGTTCTGATGAAGCACACCGATCCCCATTCCGCAGCCAGCTACAACACCAATCAGCAGACAGCCCATGCACAAAATTGAAACGCATGCTTTCCACCCCAGCAGCAACCCGAATACCAGCAGCATTCCCGCGTCTCCGCTCCCGACCTTTCCGGCAGTCAGGATTACAACGCTTTCCAGACATACCGCCGGAAGAATTGCTGCAAGCATTTCCCAAGCACTCTCCGTTCCCTGCCAGATACGAATCCCGGACAGAATACATCCTGCGGCCGCGCCAGCCAAAAGCACCGACAATGTAATCTTCCGCCTTTTGCAGTCCGTTACCGAACAACACACTCCAAATAAAACCGCCAATCCTGTTTCCATATTTTTCTCTCTGTCATCCACACCGTGGACAGGCATGTCTGCCCATCTCCAGCGCCTGCATCAGCGTGACGCTTTCAATCGTCCGTCTGAGGCCGCTGCAGCTTACTGTATTATGATATCTGCTTCCTCCGTCCGTCACATAAATCAGCCGATTTTCTAACCGTCCCCTGCCAACACATACGCTGCATGGTGTATAATCTGCTGTTATTTCCTCCCGGTCTGCAAGGCGGATGGACGGATTCAAATAGAGACAGCTCCGTTCCCGGTGATAGGCTTCTCCTGATTTTGTAATATAAACCAGCTCTTCTTCCTGCCGTTCCCAGTCTTCTCCCGTCCCGTCCCCGCTGTAGCCAATCCATTTGTGCATCACGCACCCGTTTACGACATAGCTGCTCCGAAAAGCGGCTGTCCCAAATGGCGCAGAGACCGGCGTCAGCCGCATCAGCCGTACATCCGGTTCTCCATCCTCCTGCCCATAGGCATACAGCGCAAGCTGACGAGCCGTCTGATGCAGCTGCGCTTCTTTTTGAGGAATACGTCCAAAATACCAGAAACAGCGATAAAAGATTGGCAACTGCAAACAGGAAAACCGGCAGTACAACTGCTGCCTCCACCGTCATGCCAGCCGGAAGCGCCCGGCGAGATGCCTTTTTTCGCCCCGGACAGATCCACCTGCGTATCCATCCGGCAATTCGGTCTTTGGGCTTCCGGGAATTGAGAGCATGTTGTCCGTATTTTATACTGCTGTCCTGGAGAGAAAACAGCAGCGCATTCGATAATAGGTTTCTCCAAAAAGGCATCCGGCCCGACCCTCCCCTCTTAATCGCTTATTCATACTCGTACCGCCTTGTGATTTCATAGCTTCCGGTATAGCCGCTGACTACCCGGATACATGCCTGCATCCCGTCGATCAGCCCATCCAGCCGAAAATTGCGGTTTCCCGGCGTCTGCCGGATATCGCTCTCCATCACATCCATCAGTCCTGCAATCGCCTTTTTTGCACCATGACATACCAGCAGCGCGCCGAGATAATCCTGATAGCTCATCCCGTCCGCAGACGAACGATAGGAATCCAGATGGCTTCTGTAGGTCAGCAGCTGAGAAAACGGCGTATTCCAGCTTTCCTCGCTTTTGACAAGCGGAATCTTATCCCCCCGCAGCAAAATTCGGACATCCTTGACACTTTCCGCGTATGCCCAGGCAAATGAAATCACGGTCGCTGCAAGATCTTTTATCTCAGGCAAGCCAAGCAGTATGGCAATAACGCCCGCTGCGGTTTCCGCCTCCGCTTTTAAGCTGCTTCCAAATAGAAAGGCTGCGTTCACAGCTTCCCGAAGCAACAAAATCTCCTGCAGCGTCTTTTTCAGATTTTCCCGATCCTGCGTCTGCTGCTGCAAAATATATTCCACCTCGTAAGCGAGCGCGCTGTTTTCTTTCTCCTGCCCGAAGCTGCCGCATTTTTTCAGGATATAAGCATACAAAAGCCCCTGATCGACCAGGCTGTTTGCAGCTTCCTTTCCATCCGACAAACCGGTTCCACTGTTTAAATGCCGCACAGACGGTCTGCCCGCCCCGGAAAGACACGCACTGGAAAGCTGCATTCCCTGCGCCGCTGCTCCCAGAATCCCCTCGCTGCGCGTCGCCCGCACCGCATCCGACGGTGTTTCCGGAATTTCTCCATCCCAGTCTTTATCCTGAAGCTTTTTCCGGCGAAAAATCTCTTCTTTCAGCGATTCCTCGGCAGCATCCCACTCTGCTTCCAGATCGCGTCCCTGCAAATCTTCCAGCTGGTTTCCCTGCTCCAGCAACGTTTCCGCCAAAGAAAGCCCGGAAATATCCTTCATATACTGGACGATATGATACTGCAGCACCGTCCCGCCATCGTCAGTTGCAACGCCCGCCTGCAAAAGCTCCACAGCTTCTGTCGAAAGCCCCAGCAGGTCTTTTGCCCCCTGCTGTTGGAAATTCCTCCTGTGGACGCAGATTCCGCTCCATATAACGGAAAATATGTTCTTCCGTCCGATGATAGGATGGATCGCCGGTCTGATACGCCGTATCGATAAAAACAGGTCATACTGATCCAACATTTCCCGATGATATTCCGCCAGCGCAGAATCCAACGCCATATCCGCACAGCACTCTATGTACATTCGAATCGTGGAGATTCTGACCGCCGTCAGGACGGCCAGAATCAGCGAAAGCAAAATGCCCATAACAAGCGCAAGATACACCGTCATATAGCCAGACGTACTCTGCTTTCTCTCGCCCCAGGGCTTATCTGCACAGGATACAGCACGATGCACGTCTGCGTACTTTTTCTGCTTTCTGCCTCATATCTTCCCTGCCTGGGACGTGATTTTGCCAAAAATATTCGTCACGAGCTCGGTAATTCTGTCTTTGAAAATCAGCACAAGTCCAGTTGCGACTAAAATCAATAACACGACTTCCACAGTTCCGACTCCATCTTCATTTCTGAGCACCTCATACACTCTTCTCTGCAGCTTCCATGCTCCATTCACTGCACGGTTTTTCCAATACATCAGCATATTTGTTCCTCCTCGTCTTCCTATCATTTATCGTTTCTTACTGCGCGTTCGATGCAACATTTCCCAGGCCCCGTCACAGTCCTCCGAAGGAGAGCCACGCCGGTACCAGAATCAGAATCATCACCACACTCAGCATCAGCAGCATCGGAAATAACAATTTTGTCTGCGCTTCCTCTGCTTTTCTCCGCGCGGCAGCTTTCTGTTCCTCGAACGCATTCTCTGCCTCCTGTCCGAGTGCAGTGATCAGTTCGCCTGTTCCCCTGCGGATGTTCTGGACCAGCAATGCCGCGCACTTTTTATATTGCGGCAGACGGGTGCGTTTTCCAAAACGTTCCAGCGCTTCGGTCTGCGTCATTCCGCTTTCCATTTCCCGAAATGTCCGGCGCACCTCTTCGTAAACAACACCATTCTTTTCTTTGGAAAGTCTCGCAAAAATCTGTCGGATCGGCATTCCAGTCTGCGCAAGCAGCGTCAACCGCGCTAAAAAGGACGGATAGGCCAATGCGAGCTCTTCCTGCCTCGCTTCCCCTTCTTTTTCCAAATCGTGATCATATGCAAACGAAATCAAACCTGTCCCTGCTATCGTCAGACATAAAATCCACAGCCCATATGGTTCCTGATGCAGCCGCCATTTTACCGGCTGCTCTTCCAGTGTTTCCGGCAGCGCTGCCGACGCTTGCTGCAGACTGCGCTCTGCTTCCAGCTGCCGTCCTGTTTCGCGCATCAGTCGATCTGCCAAACTGTCTCCCTTTGGCACAATCCGCACTGCAAAGGAACATTCCAGCTCCTGCTCAACACACTGCAGTCGGACGCTCAGCACTGCCAGCTCTCCGCCTTCCTCCACCCACTGTTTCCGAATCTGTCCGGAAGCATCCATCAGGTCATAGCAGTCACTCTGCCAGCTTCCCGTCACCAGCCCGTCGCAGAATCTCTCCGGCAAGTCCAGATCGTCTTCCACGCTGTCCGGGTTTGGAATTGCCGCTGCCCAGCGCTCCAGCTCTACCTGTGCCTGATCCAGAAGCGCTGATGCCTCTTCTTCTGACAGCTCCTGCTCCGGCACCGATACCGAAATCTTCCGCAGCTTTTCGTCTCCGACCTCAGCATCCAGTACATACGTCCGGTCTCCTTCCCCGCTGTCCGGGCGAAGCAGTTCTGTCAATGGCTCTAACCCTCCTGTCGTCAAAAAAATCTGACAAAGCAGTGCCATCGCCAGTCCGGCGGACAGGATCGCCAGCAGACGCTCTGTTTTTTGAACCTGAAATTCCCGATATTTGAGAGCGCCTATTTCCCGCCCCCAGATCCGGCACAAAATTTCCTGTCCCTGCCTGTTTCCCGTTTTCCTGCCGCCTCGGTTTCGTTCCATTTTTTTCTGCAACACTACCAGCCGCAGCGCACACGAATGAAACAGTCCAACCTTTTTTCCTTTTTTCTGTTTCCACATGTCCTCTATCACGCCCGAATATCCATAATCTTCTCCGCCAGCACGCACGACGCCAGATACAGCCCGAGGCAGACCGTCATAATCGCGATTCCTGCCGGGTTATGGTACAGTCCGTCAAAGAATCCCTTCGACGACACCTGCATATAGCCGTAGAGTAAAAACGGAATCAGCATCATCACCTTCTGCTCATATTTTCTCGATGCCAGCATCGTCGCAATATCCCGCTGCGTTTCCATCCGCTGTCCCGTCAGGTCTGCCGTTCTCTGAATCATCTCCTTTAAGTTGCCGCCCAGATGCCGCGCTGTTGCAAACACCTCTGTAAAATCCCGGATTTCTTCGATGCCGCTGCGCCTGCCAAAGTCCAGAAGCATCTGCTCCAGCGCCACCCGGTTTGTCAGTCCCTTGCGAATCAGTGCAAGCTCCTGTCCCATCTCGCTATTTTGTCCGTAAAGGACGCCGATTTCGCGTTCCACATCCAGGAACGCGTTTTCTATGGAGCTCCCTGCCTGGATACCTGCCGTTACCATCAGGATAGTATCCTTAAATTGCAGAGAGAGTCTTTCCTTTCTTTTTTGAATTCTGTTCTTTTTGTCGCGTCCGTATAAAACCTTCCATACTGCCGGAAACGCCAGCATTCCAAGCCATGACCGGTAGAACATCCCTGTAAAAGCGCCTGTTGCAAAAAATGCTTTGAAAAAGCAGAGCAAATATTCCTGCCAGGAAAACCGGTATTTGGAATAGTCTGTTTTATTTTCAGCCAAAGCCTGCCGCTTCCAGCTTTTCCACATGATAAAGTTCTCCTTTCTTTTCCAGTTTGCCGCTGACCTTTTCCCGCGTACTGTTTTCGTCCTCTTCAAAGGCATACAGCGTCCTGGTCGTAATCTCTCCTTCCGAAAATCCTGTAATTTCTGCGATTTCCAGTACCTTTCTGGTTTTGTCCCGCATCCTTCCAAGATGCACTAAAATATCAATTCCCGATGCGATCTGTCTTCGTATGGCAGACAATGGAATGTCCATTCCATCAGGAGCATGGTCTCCATCCGAAGCAGCATGTCCCGTGCTGTGTTTCCGTGCCCGGTTGACATACTCCCCGGCGTGCCCGGAATTGTAGGCGGTCAGCAGCTCACAGATCTCTGCACCGCGAACTTCCCCGACGATAATCCGATCCGGCCGCATTCTTAAACTGCTGCGGATCAGATCCCGCACGGAAATTGTTCTGCATCCCTCCATGTTGGCGTTTCTGGTTTCGAGAGAAACCAAATTTTGCGCATATTTTAACTGCAGCTCCGCGCTGTCCTCGATCGTCACGATTCGTTCCTCCGGCGGAATCGCCTGCGACAGCGCATTTAAAAACGTCGTCTTTCCGCTCCCCGTACCCCCGCTGATAAAAATGTTGTACCGGCACTTTACCAACAGTTCGAGAAAGCTTTTGCATTCTTCTGTAATCGACCCAAGCGCCACCAGCCTGTCCAGCGTCATTCCCTCTTCCGGAAACCGCCGGATTGTCATCGCAGGACCGTTTAACGCAACCGGAGAAAGCACGACGTTTACCCGTGAACCATCGGAAAGCCTTGCATCCAGAATCGGAGACGCCTCATTGACAACCCGGTTGCAGCCCGCCGCGATCTGCTGAATCACATCCAACAGCCGTGCAGGACTTTCAAACCGTCCCTGCCACTGCGTAAGCCTGCCGTCCTTTTCGATAAAAATCCGGTCCGGCCCATTGACCATGATCTCCGTAATCCGCTTGTCCTCCAGAAGCTCCTGCAGTACATCGAAACCGCGAATTGCCGCAAACAGCTCTCTGCCAAGCTTTCTTCGCTCTGCCACGTCCAGCCTGCCGATGCAGTCGCTTCTGCAGAGCCTTTCATCTATCAGCCGTCGTACCTGCCCGTCCGAAAAATCCTGTCCGCAGTCCAGCTTCTGCAGAATTTCCTGCTTCACCTGCACGCGGAACTGTTCATACACCGCCCTGCTCATCTGCATCCAACACTTTCTTCGTATATTCCGCCAGCTCCCCGGTCAACAGATTTCCGATGTCCTTGGGCAGTTGGCAGAAAAATGGCAATTTTAACTTTTTCGAGCGCTCCCAGACGTCCGAATAATCCGTCCGTTCCAGCGTCTCCCGATACTGAGCAGCTTCGCGGCGGCAAAGCCGTCCTCCCGTACGATCGTGTAAATCCTCGTACAACGCCGCAGGACATCAAATAATCCCTGCACCCCATCCGACAGATCCAATAGAATGACGTCATATTGCCCGTCATCCAATAAATCCAGCAGACGCCGCCATTCCTCTCTGGCAATTCCGTACAGATCGTACCCGCATGACGCCGGAAGAATGAAATCCATTCCGTTGATGCACTCCGCTGCCTGATACAGTCTGCCTAAAAACTGCTCCTTAGACTCCTGCAAATAGTACAGCAAACTTGCAAACTCTGTGTTATCCGCCTGTTTTCCAAGCATCTCGGTCAGCCCTGCACAGCACTCAAAATTCAGATACAGCACCCTCTTATTTGCCGCCAGAAGCTGTCCCATCGTCAGCGCAAGCGTTGTCTGCAGGCTGCGTCCTACCGGCGTATAAAATCCGTACACGCAAGCCTTCCCTACCGTCTGCAAAAATGGCAATTTCTCTGTTTGCATCGCCGTCTCCGTGACTTTTTTGGCAATCCGGAGCACACTGCTGTACTTGCTCACGCACGGAAGCTCCTGTACCGGGCTGTTTTCTTCCTCCTGCAGCAAAATGACATGCCGTACCCAGTCCTTCATCTCTTCCCGAAAAAGCCCCTGCGCGATCAGCAAAATCTGTACCGGCTTTCGGGCGAGAGAATCCTGTAAACGCTCTGCTCCCGTAAAAGCCAACACCTCAAACGGAAAATCCTCCCGTCTGCTCAGCGCATCCATCAGCCTGCATGCATACGCCTCCTCCGGATCGCAAATCGCCAATGTCCGTCTATTCAATTGTTCGTATTCCTCCTGGTAATTTCCTAAATAACAGAATACAGAATTCAGAAAATATAAGAACCGCTAATCAGCGGTATGGGACCGGGATCAGATGCCTCTGCATTGATCCCGCCTGATGGTAAGACAAAGTATAGACCGGATTTTCTGTACTGTCCAGCGCAAGATAGTACCTTAAATGTTACTTGTGACGTTTTGACAAACCTGGTATGCAATCTTTATGTATTTTTACCCCATCAAATACACCCGCACGCCGTACAACAATGCAACACCCGGTAGTCCGAGAAATCCAGACGTCAACGCACTCAGCGCATTGATTCCGACGCACGCATCCAGTCCTTTTTCCTGCAGATATCCGTTTATCAGAAAAATGGCGATCATTCCAAAAACCAGCCGCAGCATAAAATTCAGCGCAAGCTCCGCTCCCTTTTTCATAAGCCCTCCCGCCCGGACTTCGTTGATCTATATATATTCCTGCCTGTCACGCAGATATTCGTATCATACGATGGAAACAACCGCAGATATTTTTTCTCCCTGCCCGGATATTCATTGTCCGGATGTATATTTCTTCCAGTTTTTCTCTATACTGTAACAAACTCCCCTGCCAAAGCTGTCAGAATACCGGGGATTTCGAACGTTACCACTTTATCTGTCCGGGAGGAACACACATGAAAGTTTCTTTTCGCATCGGCGGCAGACCGTCCGCTGAGCTTGCCTCAAAAACGCCCGAAGAAGCCTTGAGAAAACAATCTGCAGCTCGCCAAATGGGAGCTGGACAATGCCTATGCCGGGTTCGAATACGCGACCGATCCCGATCTGATCGACTGCTACATTTTTCAGCTCAATGCCGCCATGAAACGTTATCGTTATCTCCTCAATCAGTGGAACGGACTTGATAAAGTCTCTGCAGGAGACGTGTAATTTGGCGCATAAGATCCTTCCTGACCGTATTTTTTCACACGATACAAAATGGAAAACAGGAGCAAACAATAGAATGCAGGCTCTTTTTTCGATGCGCTTTCTGTAAAAAAGGACCTTGATTCCCCCGAACCCTTGGTCCTTTTCTCTCTCTGTAACAATATCTGCAATGCGTGTATTCTATTGGTTGCGGCATCAGAATACCCGCACAACGCATTTCTCAGAATGCAAATACCAGTGCGCCATATGCAGGCAGGTCAAAGGTAATCCGGTACGGCTTGTAGTCGCTGGGCTCTGCAGTTGCTGTATAATCGGTTTTCAGTTCTTCTCCGCTGCCGCCAAAGCGTTTTTCCGCGCTGTTTAACACCAGCTTATATTTCTTCTTTTCCGGTACCCCAACGCAGTAATCCTTACGCTCTACCGGCGTCATATTCAATACAAAAAGCAATCTCTTTGTCTTTTCTCCACTGGTTTTACGAATAAAGCTGTAAGTGCTGCGATCTGCATCATCCGCATTGATCCACTCAAAACCGTCCCAGCTGTTGTCGATCTCATACATACAGGGATATTTTCGATAAAGCTTTAAAAGCTCTGCCACGTAATCCTGCAGTCCTTGATTCAGCTCATTTTGCAGCAGGAACCAGTCCAGCTCACGGGCCTCACTCCATTCGCGCTCCTGTCCGAACTCCTGTCCCATGAACAAAAGCTTTTTGCCGGAATGCCCGAGCATATAAGTATAGCCGACGCGCAGGTTTGCGTACTTGTCCACCTTGTAGCCGGGCATTTTGTTGACCATCGAGCATTTCAGATGTACGACCTCATCGTGAGACAGAGGTAAAATATAATCCTCCGCATCGTTATAAGACATCGCAAAGGTCAGCGCATGATGATCATTCTTCCTAAAATAAGGATCCAGCTTCATATATTCACAGAAATCGTGCATCCAGCCCATATTCCACTTAAACGTAAATCCAAGGCTGTCACTGCCGATTTTTCCGGTCACGTTTGGCCACGCCGTAGACTCTTCTGCGATCGTCATGATACCCGGATAAGTTCCACGGATCACGGAATTGAAATGCTTGAAAAATTCGATCGCATCCAGGTTTGTATTGCCGCCGTAACGGTTCTGCACCCATTCTCCATCTTTTCTGCCATAATCCAGATACAACATAGAGGCAACCGCATCCACACGCAGTCCGTCTACATGGAATTCCTTAATCCAATACAGGGCATTTGTGATCAGGAAGCCCTTAACCTCGTTCTTGGCATAGTTGAATACTTTTGTTCCCCATTCAGGATGCTCGCCCATTCTGGGATCGGGATATTCAAACAGTGCCTCGCCGTCAAAATCTGCCAGACCGTGGGCATCCTTGGGAAAATGGGCGGGTACCCAGTCCAAAATGACACCAATCTTATTGCGGTGCAGCTTATTGACCAGATATGCAAAATCCTCCGGTGTTCCGTAACGGGAAGTCGGTGCATAATAGCCGGTTACCTGATAGCCCCAGGAGCCGTCAAACGGATGCTCCGCGATTCCCATCAGCTCGATGTGGGTATATTTCAGCTTTTTCAGATATTCTACGATACGATCCGCAAATTCTCTGTAATTATAAAATCCATCCTCCGTTTCCGGATGCTTCATCCAGGAACCAATGTGACACTCATAAATTGCAACCGGTGCTTTTTCCGGATCCTGCGCGCTTCTTTCTTCAATCCACTTGCTGTCCGACCATTTAAAATTGGTAATATCTGTCGTAACAGAAGCAGTTCCCGGACGTACCTCCCCCTGGTTTGCAAACGGGTCTGCCTTGTACAGCTTTCTGCCGTCCGGCGTGATAATCAGAAATTTGTAAAGCTCTCCCAGACCAACGTCCGGAATAAACGTCTTATAAATTCCGCCGGGGCCCAGCTTTTCCATCTGGTTTGCAGTCTCATTCCAGCTGTTAAACGTTCCAATCACAGAAACGCTGGCTGCGTGCGGTGCCCAGACGGCAAAGCTCATTCCTTTCTTCCCGTCTTCTACAGACTGATGTGCGCCCAGCTTTTTGTAAATATCGTAATGCGTCCCCTGAGCAAACAGATACTGGTCGGCCTCCGAAATGTATACCGTTTCCGGCACTTTCGCCGCTTTTACTGCTTTCGCTGTCTTTGCCTTTGCCATAATAACCCCCTGTTTGGATATATTTGAAACGCTCAGATAAAGTCTTTCTCCCGCAAAATAATCATGTCATCTTCATCGTAGCGTCTCCGAAGCACAATATCTATAAAGTGTCCGATCGTCTTACGGTTTGCATGAGCAATCGCCTCATCCACGATGTCACGCACTTCCCCCACCGTAACGGCATGCGAACTGGTCTGCATATCCTCGATTCTGGTATGCAGGGCGAGCCTGCCGAGCTCGTCGATCGAATACTCCTGTGTATATGCGTACTGACAGCCGTATTTTACCAGCGTTGCGCTGTCCAGCGCCGCGATATCAAACCGCGCGGTAAAGCTTTCCATCAGTCTTCCGTTTTTCTTATATAAACGGTCGATCGCCCGTTTTTCATCCAATACAAATACAATGATGCCGGTATGTTCCTGATTCAATGCGTCTGCAAGCTTCTCACATCCCTCGTTGGAAAGCTTTCCGGCTTTCTCAATGACGAGCGCGCCGTTTGCAACCTTTTCCACAAGCGCTTTTGCATCTTTTTTATTGATCAGCTCCGCGTTCACTTTGGCAACCTTGCCGGAGAAGTTTCCGTCGGACGCCTGAATTTCGCGGATCATACATTTTGTCAGTTTCAGTGTACCGGAGCCTGGCATACCGGTAATCACAACGTTTCCGGTGTACGCAGAAAGGCTGATTTCATCCAGCGCTGCGACCAGCTGGCGCATTGCGCGTTTGGTCGGGATGAACTGGGCAAAAAGCTTGCGTTCTGCCTTTGTCATGCTGCGCACACGCTCGGCTGCCTGCTGTTGAGATACTCGCTCCTGCAGCTGCTTTTCTTCTCCGGAGGTCTCCGGCTGCGGTGTAGGTGCTTCCTGACGCGATGCTTTGGTTTCTTCTGTTGCAGGCGCTCCGATCCTTTCCGGTGCGGCCTGTTTCGCATAATGCTGTACCGGCTCTGCATCCTGCGCTTCTGTTTCTGCATTCTGCTCTGCGTAGCCCTGTGCGGCATCCGCCACCGGCGGTGCTTCCTCAATCTCTTCGAGTTCTTCCGTCTCGGTTTCTCTGGACGGATCGACAAGCGGTGCTTTTGCTGCAGTCGTCTCTACAGCAGCTCTTTCTCCTGCAGGCGCTTCCTGATTTTCCGCATTTGCAGGAGCTTTCGTCTTCTACCGGCAGGGATTCTTCTCTCTGCAGCTGTTCCAGCACGCCGTTTCTGGAGCTCTCATCAAAATCATCAAACAGGGAACCTGTCTGCTGGAGCATCCACTGTCTGGTTTCCTGTTTTCTCTTTTCTTCATTTTCCTTTTTCAGCCGTTCCCATTCCTTGAGCACCTCTTCGATGTTCATCTGGCCGGTCGTCTGGCGTTCTATCTTAGTGTTTCCCACAACAGCCTTCCTTTCCGGCTGTCTTTCCGGGACTGCCGCAACCTTTTCCTGTATTTCCACGCCCTGTACGTGTTCGATTTTGTCGGTTTCCATCGGCATCCAGGGAGTCTCCACCACCGCCGGATGGATTTCCTGCATTCCGGCATCCGCAGGATCTGTCACCGCAGGAGTTCTGTTCCGGCGCGGGCTGCGCCGCGAGGATGGGTGCCTCAGGCTGCGCGTTTACCGGCTCGGCAACGTAAGCACATGCCTCGCTGGACGATGCGACAGGTAATGTCGGTTCTACGTCAGCATACACCTGCGGTGTGCTTTGTGTAGGCTGCACGCTGACGGACTCTGCCGCGTCCACTGCATCTGCCGCCAGCTTCGTCTCTTCCGTATCGAGCTGTCCCGTTGCCTGTGCGTCCCACTGGTCAGATTCTTCAAGGACACGGGAAATGTCTTCCTGATATTCCCCATTTCCATTTTCTGCAGCGTAAACGGTCTGCTGATTTTTCATCAGGTCAGGTTCTTCTTGCTCAGGAGAAGCCGTCTTTACCTCTTCCCTGTCAACCGCAAACACGTCACGCATGCTCGCGGCAAGCGCTTCCTGTAAATTGATCGTATTATATTGTCCCATATCCATCGGTTTTACATGGATATCCAGATCTGCTTTTTCTTTGCTTTCAGCAGACCGGACTGCCTGAGTCTGTTCCTGTGCAGGCGCTTCCTGCGGTTCTTCCTCTACTGCGTTTCTGCCGCCGTACTGACTGTCGTAAAGCTGCTGCTGTGCAGGCGAAAGCGGTACATACAGGCGCTTTAACTCCATCGCCTTGAGCACATATTTGCCCTCACCGAACCAGAGGATCAGCTGATCGCACTCCTCTACACACTCCGTGGCAAGTCCGACCCTGTGATACAAAAATGCCAGCTCATATGCCCACTTTTCATTATATTCGCGTTTTTTGTACTCTTTCAAAACAGCGATCCGCTCTTCCAGGCTGATATCCTGTGCCTCGTAAATTTTATACAACAGGATATACTTACTGTTATCGTTTGGCGAAAGCTGTACAAACTGCTTATAATATTCCACAGCTTCCACAACCTGGCCGGTCTTGATCGCCAGATCGCACAACGCATAGACAATCCGCCTGTTCTGCGGACTTTTTTCATTTGCCAGAAGCAGGATCTCCCTGGCATCGTCAAATCTTCGGTTTATCTTATAAACATCGCTGATAATTCCAAGTGTGGAGGTATTACGGACCTTTTTCCAGTCGATCGTATCCGCGATCTGTGCGGACTCCTGAAAACGGCCCTTTTTGTTCAGCGTCTTGATCTCTTCAAGGCGCAGTTTATATTCGTACTTATCCAAGGTACTCACCTCATGATTTTATCTTATCGGTCAGGTATCCGCAGCTGTGTCTTCGGTACAGAATTTCAAAATATTCCGCGAACGTTCCATTTTTCCGTCTTATATTTTTTCAAAATCGGGTATATTGCCCCACTTTTTACTTTCCCTAAGTTTAACATAGCGCCTATACGTTGTCAAAACAAAAGAGACCGGATTTCCACATCCGCCCTCTTTTTTTTACTCAATTTTCCACATTTTCCCTGCATATTTTTTGGTAAAATCGCTTTAAAAAGCTTCTTTGGGCTCCGAAAAATTTGCTCCATCCTCCTTTTCCGGCAGCGATTCCAGCTCATCCAAACGCTCCAACATTGCCTCCACTTCCGTCGCGTTAAACTCCCCATCCTCCGCTTCCAGCGTATACCATTGCAGCTTTTTCTGCAGAATACGTTTCTCTTCCAGTGAATTCTTCTTTTCAGACACGTTTCTGTCCTCCTTCTTTGTTGCCAGTCATACGTTGCGAACAGCTATCCTTCCAAAATCATCCCCGGATTCTTCATACCCCTGCCTGTCAGATTACTCCTCCATACAGCTTTTTAATTTTTGTCGCATTCGGAACAGCTTGACTTTTGTGTTGCTTTCCGATATTCCAATCTTTTCCCCAATCTCCGCGCAGGAAAATCCGTTTTCATAATAAAACTTCCAGATCAAAAGCTCCTGCATGGAAAAAATCTGCTCCAGAAAGGCGTTCCATTCTGCCTGTACATAATATCCTTCCTGACCGGAATCCGGCCTTCGGGCAGCTTTTTCTTCCTGCCCTGGGCCTTCTTCTGTCTGTATTTTTCCTTGCTGCTCATACCATTTTTTCAATTTATTTTTAGCTGTCAGCAGCAAAAAACCTTTCTGATTCGGATGTCTGCGCACCTCCTGCCATTTCTGATATGCAACCAGAAACACCTCCTGTGTCACATCCTCTGCTGCCGCCAGATCTTTTTCAATCATATGACGGACATATCGGTATACAAGCCAATAACAGTTTGTATACAGTTCTTCAAAGTTATCAAACGAATTTTTCTCCCCACTCATCATGGTCCCCCTTTGTCTCGAAACAGTCGGTCTTCAGTACAGGCGTGAAATACTTCTAAGTACCTCCTCCAGGGCCTGCTCCTTTTCTCTGGGACAACCATCAAAAATTTCATCATAAACCTTGTCTGTCAGGATTTCTCCGGTCAGAAGATAGGTAGGTTCAAGGTTCATCTTTTCATAAACGGTCAGAATCCGCGGAATTGTCAGTTTGCGGTTTCCACGCTCAATCTCCCCATAATAGGTGGTTGATACTCCAAGAAGCTCTGCTGCCTGTTCCTGCGTCAGGCCCATTATCCTGCGTTGCTTTCGGAGCCGTTCACCAATTTTGACATAAACATCCTTCTCCATGATGTCCACCTCCAGAATTTAGTCTGATATTCTTATCATACCTTCTGACTGCACAGATGAAGAGAAACTAACTGTTTGTATTTTCCAGTATTTTACAATCAGTTAGTTTGTATTTTGTCAAGATTTTACAAACTATTTGTATAGATATCGAAATGGAAAGATAAAAAGCTCGTCTTGCCGTAAAATTTATTCGTTCTGCTTTTTAAACATATCCGGGCATAAACTTTAAAAAGGACAGTCAGGCTCTTTATTGCGCCTGCTGCCCTTTTATCTTCGTCTGATATTTTGAATCGCCGCTTTTCTGCCGCTTTTCTCAGGAAAATCATTCTTCCTCATCGTCTACATCCGCCGCTACTGCCGATGTCACAGAGGAAACAACCGCCACAATTACTGCAAAAAAGAATGATCAGCAGTCCGCCTGCCAAAAGAAAAAAATGTTCCGTCCATCTTCCGTCTGTCCTCCTTTTTCCTGCCTGTAAAACAATGGGATGCACGCTCTGCGAGCATTCTATTGTCATGAATTATGATGTCTGAGTCAAAAGCCCCGGCCTTAAAGCCTGCTTCACAGAGTTCTCCACCGCTGTGTCTAAACTGTTATCAGTTTACCACAAAATCAGCTTTGTGACAATCATGATGTCAGAATCACAGGTTTCGAAAACAACCTGTGGCACACAATAAAATCTTTATAGCCAAAGGTCACGGTTCAACCTGAAATTCTGCGGTCAGCTCGGTCTGGCGGCTGTTTTCGTCGTCAAAAATCCGGCATTCTTTTTTCAAACGATACTGCCCTGCCTCCAGCCGGATACCATCAGCAGCCAAATCCAGTGTTCCTTCTTTGGTTTCTCCTGCGACCGCCTGACTGCTTTCTTTTTGTGTTTCTAAATCTGCGTCGGAATTTTCAACAATTTCCCAACCGTTTTCTGTAAAACGTTCCAGCGTATAATCTGTTCCCCAGCCGACGGTTTCTGTGTCGCTTTTATTGACAATCCGCCAGGTAATTTTTCCGGAGTTTGCCGTTGCAACCTCAAGATAAATTTCTGCGAAACAGGTCTCTGCGTTGTTGATCATACGTCCCTGTACCGCATTCTGGTCGGCTGCCGCCCCCTGATTTTCGCCCGCATCCGGAGTAACAGCCGCTGCATCTTCTGCCTGCAGTGCGATTCCATCCTCCGCACTCAGCCCTGCCATATCATAGGCCGCCATCTCCGGTCCGGGTTCTTCCGAATGCAACCGCCACTGTGCAATTCCGGCTGCGCCAATGCAGATAACGAGAGCAGCTGCTGCCGCCACTGTGCGCCGCTGTCGGTAAAAAAACAATTTTCCTTTTTTGGGCATCGCCGCTTTATTTTCATCCGAAGTCCCTACGCTTTCCTGATACATCGGTTCCAGCGCCTCCGCAATATATCGCTCATCGATCTGTCCGATGGCGTCGAAAAGCTTTTCATTCTTTTTCACAGTGCAATCCCCTCCTTTTCCAGATGCATTTTCAGCTTCGCCCGCATCCGAAACAGCTGCGACTTTACCTTGCCCTCGCTGATATTCAAATTGCCTGCCAGCTCCTTAACCGGCTCTGCCCAGAAATACCGCCGGACAAATATTTTCCGGCTTTCGGCGTCCAGTGTTTCCAGAAAACGATTGATCGCTGCGGCGGTTTCCCTGCCCTCGATCTCGTCCTCTACACTTTTGCCGGATGGAATACATTCTTCCAGTTCGTCCAAAAGCGCCTGCGTCTCGCCGCTTCCGCGCTTTTGGGCATGCCCTGCCCGATATTTACTGATCGAAAGGTTTCTCACTATTTTCCCCAGAAATCCCGCCAGAAATTCCGGTTTCCCGGGGGGAATCGCGTTCCAGGTATGCAGCCAGGTATCGTTGACGCATTCCTCGCTGTCCTCTTTATCGTTTAAAATCCGGAAAGAAATGCTGCGGCAATAGCTGCCGTATTTTCTGTCCGTTTCCGAAATTGCTTCTTCCTTTCGTGCCCAGTAAAGGGCGATGATTTTATCGTCCTCCATTGTTCCTCTCCTCTTCCGCGACTGCGGCCTGCTTTTTTGCTGAATCAATTATGCTGCCTGCAGGGGTTCCGATCGTGTAAACCACGCGGGGTCGCAATTCTGCATTTCCCGGCGCAATGTACGTTCCTACTCCTTATAAACGCAGAATTTTCCTCCGGCGTTTCCCTGTTCAGCCATTTTTTGAATCTGTTTTTCTAAAAAAGAATGTGCCTTGGCACATTCTTGCGCCGAGGCGCGGTTGCTTTAGCAACCATCTACCCTGCGCCGAGTGCGCATCCTTCCATTCCGCTGCAGTGCGATCCGCGCGGAGCGTTTTTATTTCATAGGACGCATTTTCCTATGAAACAATAGAATGCACGCTTTGCGAGCATTCTATTGTCATGAATAAAATTTTAGGAGAGCCATGTGACTCTCCTAATTTTCGTTCTGGCACGCTCAGATCAGTTTTGACGAAACCAGAAAAATAAACCACGCGATACATCCGATGATTCCGATCAGGGATACCAAAATCATGATTCCGGCGCGTTTTTTGCGAAACGCGCGGATCAGTCCTGCAAGCAGCAGCACAATGGATGCCGCTGCAAGCGCGATAAAGAACCATACAAACAAAAATCCGTACAATCCCACCTGATCAATCGCAAGCACAATAAACGTCACAAGCATGACGAATTCCACGATATGCCAGAGCAGTCTTATTTCCTGTACGCGTTCCTGACGGACGCCCTGCCGGTATTCTTTTTTCTCCTGGCGGCGCTGCAGCTTCGCAGCGAGCGATTCCTCCTTCTGGCGTGCCTTCTGCGCTTCTGCCTCGGCTTTTTCCCGTGCTTTCTGTGCGGCAGCTTCAGCCTTTTGCGCTGCAGCGGCTTCTTTTTTCTGACGCCGCAGTTCTTTGCCAGAAAGCGGTTTGTCAGGCTGCGGCGGCACCACGGCTGACGACTGCGCATCAGCTGCCTGATCGCCTGACGACTGCAGATCAGCTACCTGATCGCCTGTGGGTTCTGCAGAATTCTCTACGTTATTCTTCTCTTCTTCCATCATCCGGATTCCTCCCCGCTTTTTCTTCCGCGATTTTTTCCAGCGTCTTTTCTACTGCCAGCCTCTGAATTTCCTCCAAAATCGGAAAGCCCTTGACGCTTTCCGCTGCATAGGTCTGCTGCAGCTCATATTCCAGCGGCAACCAGGTGCTGATGTCGCTTTCGTTATGGGCGATCACAGCTTCCAGCTTATCCAGCGCTTTGTAAACTTTCGCTTCCTCTGTCTTAAGCGCATTCATCTCTGCAAAAAGCACTTTCGCCTCTTCACCGGTTTTGCCCGGAAGCATCGAAAGCAGTCCATCCACGGCTTTTCGCTCCACGCTGCGATCCTGTTCCTTTTTTTCAAATGCAGGGATATCGCCCGTTACCGCTTCTCCGAGATCGTGCAGCAGACACATATGGATTACCTTTTCCATATCGACATCCGGCAATTCCTCTTTCAACAGCCACGCCATCAGAGAAACTCTCCAGCAATGTCCCGCGACCGTTTCCCGCACGCCTTCCGGTGTAATGCAATGCCGCGGCACCGATTTTAACTTTCCGGCTTTTTCCAAAAACTCAATCAGCCATTCTGCCTGTGGTCGTTCCATACTGTTTCCACCTTTTCTTCAGTTTACATAATACTGTGACCGTGCGTCGTATTACCGTCAGTATAGCGCCATTTCCCGGTTTCGTAAAGCTGGGAAATGAGTTGACAGGAAGGATAAACGCACCATAAGATAGAATAAAATAGTCGCGCCTTTCTAATAAAACTTCAGGAACTGATTCTTTAAGGAGAACCTCTTATGAATTATGAAGGAATTTTGGAATTTCACGGAACCTGGCGCAGCTACCAGGCGCGGGTTCTGCAAAATGTCAGCCGCTATCTGTCCGACGACAAAATCCACATCGTCGCCGCGCCCGGCTCCGGCAAAACGACCCTCGGCATCGAACTGATCAAACGCCTGAATGCGAACACGCTCATTTTGGCACCCTCCATCACGATTCGGGAACAGTGGGCAGCAAGGATTCAGGAAGCCTTTTTATGCGACGGATACGCACTGGAGGATTACGTCTCCCTGAGCCTGAAGCAGCCGAAGGCCATTACGGTCGCAACCTATCAGGCGCTTCACAGTGCAATGACCCGTTTTTGCGGCACGGAAACGCCCGGCGAGGATACCGCCCCGACCGACAGCGAAGAAGTCGATTATTCTGACTTTGACTTAGTTCGAACCATGAAAAATGCCAACATCGAACTGCTTTGCCTCGACGAATGCCATCATCTTCGCAGCGAATGGTGGAAATCCCTCGAAGCCTTCCAATCGCAGCTTTCTTCCCTGAAAACCATTTCCCTGACCGCTACCCCGCCCTATGATTCCACGCCTGCGATGTGGACGCGCTACATGAATATGTGCGGAGATATCGATGAGGAAATCACGATTCCGGAGCTGGTAAAAGAGGGAAGTCTCTGCCCGCATCAGGATTATGTCTATTTCAATTATCCGACCACAGCGGAAACAAAAGAAATTCAAAATTTTGAAGAGCGCAGCAGTCAGATGCTGCAAAGCCTGATGCAGGATTCCCAGCTGCTCACTGTGATTGAAACACACAAAGGTTTAAACGGTCAGATTTCGGATGACCTTCTTCTCGATGACCCGGAATATCTCGAGGCAATTTTGATTTATCTGCAGAGCAAAAATACAGCATTCCCTGCACGTCTGCAACGGCTGCTCGGGGCAAAAAAACTGCCCTCCATGGACGTAAAATGGATGGAACGGCTTTTGCAGGGCTTTTTATACGATGACACCGATTCCTATCTGTGTGATAAGGTTTACCGGGAAATGCTGATCGACCAGCTAAAATCCCAGGGTCTGATCGAAAAGAAAAAAGTCATCCTGACCAAAAGTGCAGCAGTCGAAAAGCTGCTGACCAATTCCCTCGGCAAAGCCAACAGCATCCGGGATATCGTATTTTCGGAGTACGATTCGATGGGCAGCTCCCTGCGCCTTTTGATTCTGACCGATTATATCCGAAAAGAATATGAAAAGGCAATCGGCAATCCCGAAGCGACGATCGCGTCCCTCGGCGTTCTTCCCTTTTTTGAAATGCTCCGCAGGGAAAATGAAAAGAAGCATAAAACAATCCGGTTAGGCGTTCTGTGCGGAAGCGTCGTCATCATACCTGCAGAAGCAAAAGAAGCGCTGCTGCAGCAGACCGACGCAAAAATCAAACTCACGTTTTCTGCCATCGGCAGCCTTTCGGAAAACGACTACTTAAAAGTGACCGCCACGGGGGACGCGCACGCCCTCACCGCAGCTGTTACTGCCATTTTTGCACAGGGCGCAATGCAGGTTCTGATCGGCACGAAATCCCTGCTCGGAGAAGGCTGGGATTCTCCCTGCATCAATTCCCTGATTCTGGCAAGCTTTGTCGGCTCCTTTATGCTCAGCAACCAGATGCGCGGCCGCGCCATCCGCGTCTGGAAAGAAGACCCGAACAAGACGAGCAATATCTGGCATCTCGTCTGCCTAAAGCCCCGGAAAGAAGTACAGCAAAACCCGGAGGACACAATCAGCGAGGACTACACGCTGCTCTGTCGGCGCATGGAGCAGTTTCTCGGACTGCATTATACGGAAGATACGATCGAAAACGGCATCGACCGCCTTTCCATCATCCGCTCTCCTTTTACTAAAAGCAACGCAGCTTCCATGAATCGGAAAATGCTCGCCCTTTCCCAAAAGCGCAGCGAGCTAAAAGACCGCTGGATGCGTTCTCTCGCCGTGTACGACAAAATGGAAGTTGTCAATACCAATGAAATTCCGGATAAATATGTGACCTCTGTCCTGTTCTGGGATGCGCTCCGGGCGCTGCTTCTGACCTCTGCCCTGCTTTTGGTCGGCCTGATTTTCGCTCTGGGAACCGGTTTTGCTTCGCGTTCCGCAGTCTCCGGCGTCATCGGATTTTTTATGGCTCTGTATGCAGGCGGCGTCCTGATCGCGGCCTTTCCAAAGCTTTTCACGCTCGGAAGCCCGCTGCGCCGCCTCAAAGCATTCGGAAATGGCATTTTGAAAGCATTGGAGACACAAAACCTTTTAGAAGAGCCGCACTGCAAAGTCGTATCTGGTACTTCTGGTTCTGATCATCATGTTATTTTTCTTTCTGGAGGAAGCGGACGCGATAAGGCCTTATTCGCGCAGTGTGTCAACGATTTTTTCGATGCGGTCGATAACCAGCGCTACCTTCTGGTAAGTCCCAAACGCTTCCGCGGGCTGAACGGATTTTACGTCGTCCCGGAATGTTTTTCCAAGCGCAAGGAAGACGCGCAGCTTTTCGCTAAATGCATGAAGCCGTATATCGGAGCCTATGATGTTGTGTATACAAGAAATGAAAAAGGACGCGCCATTTTATTGGAAGGAAAAATCAAAGCGTTTGCAAACCGTGAAGAACGCTGCATCCGCCGGAAAAAGATGAACGGATGATTCTGCAGGGAATCTGCTTTACGGCTTAGAAGCTGTAAAAATGGTTGCAGTTCACCCGCGCCATTCGCAAAATCGCGTCTTCGACGCTCTCCGCTGCTTCGCAGCTCATTTTTGCTTACAAAAAGGTACGAGTGAACTGTAACGAAAAAATGTTTTTTTTACCATACAAGAAAGGCTGTCTCCTTGCGGCTTTTCGGGGCGCATGTTACAATATTACCATTAATGAACGCAGAAAATACAGGAACCTGTGGGTTCCAAAAAGGAGGAACTGCAAATCCCATGATTTCATCAGATCAAATTGCAAAAAACTATGATATTGCCGGCGTCCGCAAGGCCAACCTTCCCGGTCTGCACATGCTGCTGCTTGGCTTCTTCGCCGGCATGTTTATCGCACTGGCAGGTGCCGCAGCATCTGTTGCTTCCGCAGACATCACCAATCCGTCCGCAGCCCGGATCGTATCCGCCCTCGTTTTCCCGGCAGGACTTGCGATGGTTATCTGCAACGGCAGTGAGCTGTTCACCGGTAACTGCCTTATGGTCATTTCCCTGCTCGACCATAAGATCACCTTTAAGGCACTTATGAAAAACTACCTGTTTGTTTATCTCGGCAACCTGATCGGTTCTCTGTTTGTGTCCGTTCTGTTCGTATACGGACATATTCCCGGGCTGTATGACGGACTGCTCGCACAAAACATGGTAAATACCGCTGTCACAAAGGTTTCCCTGAGCTTTTCCGAGGTCTTTTTCCGCGGTATCCTGTGTAACGTTATGGTCTGCGTAGCTGTCTGGATGGGCATGAGCGCAACCCACGTTTCCGGCAAAATTCTCGCCGTATACCCTCCGATCTCCGCATTCGTTCTCTGCGGCTTCGAGCACTGCGTTGCAAACATGTTCTACATTCCCGCAGGTATGATGGCCGCATCTGCATACGGCATCGCTGCAGAGGGCTTAAATATCGGAACCTTTATCCTCAACAATCTGATCCCTGCCACCATCGGTAATATCTTCGGCGGTGTCATCGTTGTCGGCTTCCTGTACTGGTATCTGTTCCTTCGCGAGAAAAACTAAGCTCCCTTTTCTGAACAATTTTCTTAAAAAAGAATCCTGCTTGCAGGATTCTCCGCCTGCGGCGGGTCGCTTTAGCGACATTCTTCCACTCCGCCGCAGTGCGATCCTTAGCGGAGCGTTTTTTGTGTCATAGGACGAAGTTTCCTATGAAAGAAAAAAAGCCATGACAGAATCATCATCGTGACTCTGCCATGGCTTTTTAATTCATTGAGTATTCCCGCCGCACCGTAATATTCACTCCCTTTCCTTGATTAAACTCCAGATTCCAATACCTGCTCCCAGTGCGATCACAAATGTCTGTAAAGTTCCTACTGCGCTCTGAAAAAATGCCATAATAAAATTCCTCCTGATCTTTCATGATTTCCGGCTGTTCATTTTGTCGGATTTTGTTGTTTTTGGCATAAGAAAAGACCGGTCAGTGAGTAATTCACCAATCGGCCTTATGCCCTGTTCTATATTTACTTTTTCTTGATACATTTTGCTATAATCTTTTCCATATCCTCATAGTCACACAGAAAAGACTTCTGGCTGGCTAATAACATTTCTTCTTCCGATACTCTGTCAAAATAGATTAAATATCCGTTTTTCAATGCCAGAGAACGAATAAATTCTCGCTGACTGCGTCCGTTTCCTTCTCTAAACGGATGCAGCGCATTTATTTCAGAAAAATAATACGCAAGCCGCTTAATAAACATATCCTCATCCAGTCCTGCTAAATAATGCTCTTCCTTAAGTCCGGAAAAAATCACATCAGCCTGACTTGAAATAAATCTGACATTACAAAACATATTTCCTTTCGCAATGTCTACGGTTCTTACTTTTCCTGCCCAGTCATACACATCTTGGAAAATATAAGCATGAATAGCCTGTAAATGCTTGAAATCAAATTTACCATTTATTGGTTTGTCCAGCAGTTCCAGCAATCTAAGCATTGTCAACTTCCGTTCAAATATATGAAACTTATCAAGATCCCTTATATCAAGCTTATTGATCAGTACATCTGTATCAGGATAACAATATTTTGTATCCGGCATATTATACCTCGCTTAATATTTTCGTTCTCGCATCATCAATGCTCATGTTACCACTTTTAATCTTCTGCAGCATACTAAGATCACTGTCACTCAGCTTTAGACCTTCCATCCTTAAGGTTGCGGCTACTTCCTTTATTTTCTCTTCATCCGTATAGGATGACTTTGCCAGCTTAACAGCAAAAGGAATTCCTTCCTGTATAATCAACTGATTCAGTGCCATATTGATATACGTAGACATATTAAGGCCAAGCTTTTCTAAAATGTTTGTCGCGTTTTCTTTTACGCTCTCTGGTGTTCTCGCTTGAACAATTCCCATGCTTTCCATAAAAGCACCTCTCTTTCTTGTATATTTATTATATGACACTGTCTATACGCAATCAATCAGTAATTACTGGATTTTTTAGAAAAAAATTCTCTTCCCCTTGAATCTATCGCCAGTCAAATTGCACTGGCTTATTTCATATACCCTTTGAATTTTATCTATCAATGTAATATCTGCCGGTAACCAGGCAACACTGTCTAACCGATCCTTTGTGAGCCATTTTGCCGCCTCTGCCTCTTTTAACTCAAGATGGCCCTTGGTAACCTCCGCCCAAAAACAATCCATTGAAAGATGAAAGGTCGGATAATCAAATTCGATTGTATCGATCCATTCACCAACCTTAATTTCTGTATCCAGCTCTTCCATAATTTCTCTTACAAGAGCCTGCTGCGGTGTTTCTCCTGCTTCTATTTTTCCGCCTGGAAATTCCCAGCCCCCTTTTAATTCCCCGTAACCCCGTGCCGTCGCAAATATTTTATTCTTCTCTTTTATGTTGTCGCAAATAACCGCTGCAACTACTTTGATTGTTTTCATGTCTTTTATTCCTCCAACCATTATGCCGTAATATGTGACTGTAAATATCTTAATAAATCCTCACGCACTGCATGATGCATTTTCATAGTGACCTTCGTAATTGGCTGCATGCGGCCACGATTATCTTCCTTTTTGGGCATTTCTGGCTTCTAATACATCAAATTGCCCCATATAGTAGAAACTTGTCTCCGCATCTGATTTTTTACAAATAAATGCTTTCTATCTGCTCCAAGTACATCCTTCATATAGGAACTGTCCAGACCTTTCCCAATCTGAGAATCCCATTTAAAAATCAGATTATCTTCAAAGGCATCTGCATAATCCGGTTTTCCATCGACATAGTTTTTTTCATCCTGACTTTCTTCTTTGTGATAGGTAATAAAAATAAAAACATCATTTTCAATTCGTTTCATACCATACATAATAGAAGATAAATCCTTACCACAATTCATAAGAAGGCTTACATCTCTTCTGGAATACTTTTCGTATAATACAAATGGATCCTCCGATTTTATCCCCGGTAAATATTTTTCCTTATATCTGGCAATGCCGACTTTTATAATATCTTCTACCTGTGTATAGAACGGAATATGTGTAAGTCTCTCCGTATAGCTTTGCAGTCTTTTGATCATTCCTGCCGGATCGTTTTCCAGAATATCAATCTGACAATATTTCTGATATTCTGCTTCTTTACTTACAAAATGTCCCTGCAGCACCTGGACTGCTTCCTTTACCCGGGATGTGCTGATTTCAATTCCATAGGTATTTTGATACTCTTTTATAAAATCTGCCACCGCGATATGATCTCTATGGAGCAATTGACTTAATATTACAAGCTCATCAGGACGCACTCCAGAAAGAACCGTTTTGGACAAATACTCCAGCGTTAATTTCTCCTGTTCGTTTAGCACATTCTTGTATTTATCCTGTTCCATCGCCACCATAAAGGCATCATATGTCTTATATTCTCTGATAATTACCAGTGGGTCAATTTCCTGATTTTCATAGAAATCATACAGAAGCGGAATCCGTCCTAACCGATTTTTTCAAAGAAACATAGCTTTCTTTGATCAGTGTTTTCATCCCTTTGATCTTGTCGATAGACTGAAATATCTTATCCTTGGAAATCTCATCAAAATGAACCGTTGAAGCACCGGGTATTGTACTATTTCCACTGATGACATATTTGCGGATCACGTCAGCATTATAAGTCCGGTCTCCTGATAAAGCCACTGGAATCATAAAGTTATTATTGTAGTTTCCGATAAAATCCAAAATAACAACGTATTCTTTCCCAGGCGCCTTTCTAAGTCCTCGTCCCAGTTGCTGAATAAATACAATCGGAGACTGGGTCGGCCTAAGCATAATAACCTGATTCACCTCAACGATATCCACGCCTTCATTTAATATATCTCGTGAAAAAATAAAATCCAAAGGCTGCATCTCTTGCGTTGCATCCGTTTCCTCCATTGCCAGTCTCTCAAATGCTTCCTGCCGTTTTTCTTCACTGTCCTTACCGCTAAGAGCAACTGTTCGATATCCGTGCGCATTAAACTTTCTCGACAATTCTTCGCACTCTTTTACACGACTGCAAAAAATAAGTCCTTTTACACGCTCACCGCTATATCCGTAATACTCTGACTGCTCAATGATATGCCTTACTCGCTCATCACTGGTCAGCAGATTGAATATTTCTCCAGCGACAGGATTTCTTCGCTTTTGGCAATTTCTCTCTGGTGTTTTACGATATTATAACGTTCTTTGTAAACTTCATAAAAATCATCATAGGGTAAAGCATACTCACTGTTCCAAAGATTCTGAAACTCGTCTACAATTTCTTCTGCAATCTCTCCGCTTTCTGTAGAAATCAGTTTTGTATTCCATTCTTTATTTACCGTCAACGCCGCACTTGTCATATTGGAGCTTCCGATGATGATCCGGTAAATTTCTTCTTTTTGAAAATATATCCTTTCGTATGAAACCCATTTCCTGCTGCTTCCACATCGTACATCTTCAATGTAATATTCTTTAATCCATTGAGTTTTTCAAGTGCTCTCGGTTCGCTGAAATTCAGGTAATTTGTCGTAAGGATCTGCCCCTTAACGCCCTTTTTTCTTCAAGCTCTTTTAATGTCTGCAGGAGTGGTGTCACACCGCCCATCGTGATAAATGCAACGCTGATCTGAAATTCTTCGCAGCGCAACAGCTCATCCTCCACGGATGAAATAACCTTCTTCCCCTCTTCCGGATTATTCGATACAAATGCCGGCTTATACGCCAGATTTGCCGCAGAGGAACCATTTATATAAGCGGCGCTCAGGCCGCTTTTCAATTCATTGATCACATTCGCATTCACCGATCTAATTCTTCCTCTTATTTCAAATTTCTAAATGTCTATTAAAAAGAATCTCTTGTTCTTTATTATACCTTACCTATAATAAATTGTCATAAATAACTTCCCTAAAATCCGATTTCTATTTTTGTTACCACAACATTGTGTATTCTTTTTTCACAGCAGCATCTGCTCCACGATATTTGGATAAAGAAAACCGATGGCTTTGACTGTTATCAGTCTACACCATCGGTTTTCTCAGCTTCCGCCAACTCTGAACCAATATTGATTTTACAAATGAGGATATTCAGCCAAACTGATTGCGCTTGCCTGCATCAGTCTTCAAAGCCAAATAGCTTGAGCGCATTGCCGCGCCAGATCTGCCCAGCCGTATAGCAGGCCTCTTCACAGCTGAGGTAGCCTTCCTGACACATCTCTGAGAGCACTTCCGACACCACCCGACGGAATGCCAAAACAGCACCGTAACTTTCCTCAGAGGTCCATGTATCACAGCCCCAGAGGATGCGATTGCTTCCACCGATCTCCAGCGCTTCCCGCAGGAATCGTTTCGCTGCCGATGTGCTGATAAGGGGCAGCCAGCAGAGATCTGCATAGACATTGGGCTAGCTTTTTTTAAATTCACTTATTGATTTACATCGTTGATCACTCTACAGGGATTACCTACTGTTCAATCACATTGTCAGGAATATCCTTTGTTACAACACTGCCTGCTCCAATCACAACATTTTTTGCTTTATGCCACTGTGTTAAAATATTGTTCCTCGTCTCCGCAATCATACAATTCTCCAGCCAGCATTTTTTTCTCTTTCTGTCATAGTCACCTCTACATTTTTGAAATAATTTGTCTCGCAACATATACTCCACTTGCCGAAGCGTGAGACAGAGAATGAGTAATACCGCTGCCATCACCAATAATATAAAGTCCTTCATGGCGAGTCATCAGGTTGTGGTCCAGCTCCACTTCCATGTTGTAAAATTTCACCTCTACACCATACAGCAAGGTATCATCACTGGCAGTTCCCGGTGCGATTTTGTCCAGAGCATAGATCATTTCAATAATACCGTCTAATAAACGTTTCGGAAGGACAAGACTCAGATCACCTGCCGCTGCGTTTAAAGTCGGAACAGTAAAGGATTCGCTGATTCTTTCTTCTGTACTTCTCCGGCCTCTGATCAAATCCCCAAAACGCTGGACAATCACGCCGCCACCCAGCATATTGCTTAATCGAGCAACACTTTCTCCATATCCATTAGAATCTTTGAAAGGCTCTGAAAAATGCTTTGCAACAAGCAACGCAAAGTTTGTATTATTTGTCTGCTTTGCCGGATCCTCATAGCTGTGGCCGTTAACAGTAACAATGCCATTTGTATTTTCGTTTACTAACTTCTCCTCTTTGGATTCATACAGAAGGTACGCACCAAATCCTCAAACTTTGAGGTTCTGTACACGATTTTGCTTTCATATAATTCATCCGTCAGATTTGCAAAAATTCCAGCCGGAAGTTCCACACGAACACCGATATCAACTCGATTCGAATTTGTCGGAATGCCCAAATCCTTGACAGACATTTTCCATCCATTTACTTCCACTGCGCCCTGCGGAAATAACGCATTCTCTACCATCATAATAGGAATCTTCATGATAGATTCGATATCCGCTATCCAGTTTTTCTACTTTATCAATGAAACAATTGAAATGAAAAATCAATCTTTTCTTTCAGATGATCATATAAATGTTCCAACACAATATAGTTAATATCTGTTCCCAAATGACGAACAGAAGCATCCAATAAATGTAAACCATTTTGCATGCAGCGTGTCTTCAGACTTGATCCTGCAGTAGAATACAGTTTTGTTCCTTCTCCACCAAAAGCAAGATTGATCTTGTCTACATATTCCATTAATTCCAATGCAGATTTTTTACCAATATACTCGTATAGCGTCCCGCCAAAATCATTGGTGATATTATATTTACCATCAGAAAATGCACCTGCGCCTCCAAAACCACTCATGATAGAACAGTTTTTACAATGAATACAAGATTTCACTTTGTCACCATCAATCGGACAGTGGCGTTTTGTTAATTCATTTCCCATTTCAAAAACAGCAATACTTAAATCCGGTCTTTTCTCTAATAATTCGTATGCAGTAAATATTCCTCCCGGTCCTGCACCTACAATTACAACATCATACATTATGTTTCCTCCCATAAAATATTCTTTCATAAACAATAGAATGCACGCTCTGCGAGCATTCTATTGTCATAAAAAAAGGTTGACTACGTAAAGTGTAGTCAACCAGTTTGGCGGTTGGTAGAAACGTCTGCCCCTTTTACAGACTTATACTCAAATTATTATACCTGAAATAGCATTCTAATGCAAATGCTTTCTTATTGAAAAACTTGCACAATATACGTCTGTTCGCCTGTGCAAATGTAAATACTATTCCCATAGGAACAGCAAAAGAATAAAGGGGAATCCCCTACAGGAATTCCCCAGTTTCTGTTGATTACAATTCTATTACGTATTAGAGATATTTTTTAAATTCCGGCACTTTAACAACCGTTCCAGCCTTCCATCGCTGACTGGTGAGCACATATCCCTGTGCCAGTCCAGTAAGCGCCAACAATGTCATCTACTACAGGCTTTCTATCTTCTATGATAGCACGGACAAATTCATGTATCATATGAGGATGGGAACCTCCATGCCCACCTCCCTGTTTAAATGAAAGATGTGTATTTTCATCGTTATATACAGTTTCTGTTGTAAATCCGGCAATACTATCCGGCAGTCTGCATCCATAATCCGGACTTCTATTCTTTCTTCGACAATTTCTCCGCCTCAGTTATATCTGTTCGATCACCATCAATATCCATCATTTCCTGCTGGATTTCTCCGGTGCGTGTATAAATAACCGGATTCTCAGAAGCCAGCTGCTGCCACTCAAAGCTCATGTCCCTTCCATATATTCTGAAACATTCTGAATAGCTTCTGGCGACACCATAAAGAAAGCGTTCCATTTCTATTGCAACATCACTGTGTTCCATTGTTACAAAAGCCGCTTCAAATGCAAATGGTGAATGATACTGGGATATCAGTTCGTCTCTGATTCTTCCTGAGCCTTTTGCATATACTTCTTTTGGATAGTCGTTCAGTAACATAAGGCAGGTTCCAATTGCATGTGTCGGGTGCATCAATGGTGGAAATCCTTCCCAGTAAGAAGGCCAGCCTTCCATATCCTGATAATGAGCACATGTCATATACTGTATCTTACCGAACTTTCCACGATCCAGCAAGTCCTTCACATAGAAATATTCTCTCCCAAATACAGTTGTTTCCATAAACATGTACTGCTTTTTAGCTTTCTATCCTGGCCTTAATGACATCTTCCAACTCCTGAATACTCATTCCCATCGGGATTGTACACCCACAATGTTTTCCTGCCTTCAGAGCTTTTATGGAAAATTCAGCATGCGTAGACGGAGGTGTAACAATGTGGATTGCATCTATTGCGTCATCTTTCAGCATGTCATCATAATTATCATAGCAATCCTTACTGCTGATTCCAAATTTTTCCTGGGCTGTTTTAATCAGTTCCAAATTCGTGTCAGCAATCGCTATCTCATATACATCCGGATGCTTCATATAGATCGGAATAAACTCCATTCCAAAGCTTATTCCAACCATTCCAACCTTAATTTTATTATTAACCATACTAATTTTCTCCCATCAATCAAAAAGCGGCATTTCCTGAGGATATTTTCCCCATAAAGCCAGGGCGGCCAACCAAATCCCTTTGTCCGATCCGAAACATTCATTAATTCCGGCAAATTATTCATAGGTTTATCCAAATAGAAATAGGAACAGCAAGACCAGTCATCCTCTCTTTCAAATAAAAGTGGTCTTCCATCCAGCATCGGAATATTGGTAAAATCTACAGGTTCTCCATCCACCGAAATCACCTGATTATTTGCCATCTGATTTTTATACAACAGCTGCGCATGATGGAAATAATCATCTCTGTCAACAGCTCCGATCTGCTGTATAGTTGCTTTAAAATTACTGTTAAAGTAGATCGGATCCGGAACATGGAACCGATAGAAACATAACTCCATATTTGTCTTATCATATACCGGACAGCCACAATACAGATCATAATAATAATCTTGTCCCCATGCCGTTCCGATATAATCTTCCACCCGGTTCCACAGATGGTCGGGTAATCGGTATCTCCATCAATATATGCCTTAAATTCGCCTTCTCCCCACCATGTATCGGAGTATAATTTTGTATTACATCTTACTCCCATATTCGTTCCCAGATATCTGCCTTTTCCTTCCACATACGGAAGAAGTTCAAAATCCTTTTTCAAGTTTGTAAAATTCTCTCTGTTAAAGTAAGCATGAAAATACAGTGTATCTTCCGTAAATTTGTCCCCCAGAGTATAATCAATATCATAATAAAAATGCTTGATCAGGACACTGGATTCATTGGTAACCGTAATCTTCATACCTGTCTTAAATGGCATTGGAATATAGGTACTAAAGTTACGTCCTTCCGGATTTGAGAATAATGCATTCTTAAAAGTTGCAACTTTTCCAAGTCCAACACAGAAAAAATCACCAAAAGGAACACTCACTGCCGGCTTATCGCAGCCATCCCAAAACATCTCCAGTTTCAGTCCCCTTAAAGTCTCCGGAGTCTGATCGTTGATCGTAATCCAGATACGACGAATAACGCCACTTGTATTTTCAGCATGAGCTAAAACAAATTCTTCACCGGGATTCAGTGTAAACCAGGCAGCCCCTTTTCTGCCATTTCTTTCCTTTCCTCCCGCGCCTTTTGCTCCATCTGGATTCTCATAACTCGCCCATCTTGATACAACGCCCTCTGAAATTTAAACATTTCGTTTCCTAACATATAAAAAATCCTCCTTTATGTATATAAATAATATAATTTATTCTTTCATCCCGGTTGTCTTAATGCCTTCAAGATAATAACGCTGAAGTACACCAAACAACAGAACAGTCGGAACAATCGCAATCACAGATGCTGCTAAAATCTGGTTCCATGAAATTCTCAGAGATCCCATCAAAGTTGCAATCTGTATTTGGATTGTATATTTAGTTTCGTCCTGCGCTACAATAGTAGACCATAAATAGGAATTCCAGTTTGTGACAAAAAAGGATACACCTAATGTAATAAACATGGGCTTTGCAAGCGGGACATATATTTTTCTAAAAGTCTGAAATACCGAACATCCATCGATTCTGGCTGACTCATACAGAGAAATCCGGCATTTCCATAAAGTATTGCCTAAAAAGGAATACGCCATATGCATGCGGAACCATAGGAAGTATCATGCCCCAAAGCGAATTCACCAGTCCAAGACTTTTGATTATAAAAAACAAAGGAATTATGATTACCGGAAAAGGAATCATCATGGTACTCAGAACCCACATGAATGCTCCCTTCTTCCCTGAAATTCCAGTCTTGCAAATGCAAAAGCAGCCATCGAATGTACAATCAGGGCTAATACAGTCACCATAGTTGCCACAAACAACGAGTTTCTAATTCCCGTAAAAATATCTAGAACTCTAAACACCTGCTTATAAGCATCAAGAGTAATATGTTTGGGGATGATCCGATAATCAAATACTTCTGTATCTATTTTAAGCGAGCTGCTTATGAGTAAAACGATCGGGAACAATGTAAAAAGCCAGAAATACACATCCGACCAAACTCTTTACTAACAATATTCCATATTTTTTTCACTATATCACCTACTTAAACCTAAGCAATTTCATCTGTATGACAGTAACCACCATAATGATCAGTGACAAGGACACAGCAATCGTGGAAGCATATCCAAATCTATATTGTTCAAATGCCAACTGGAAAATATAGTACACCGTTACCTCCGTTGTCTTGCCCTACTTTGGATGTCATGACTCTGATCTGATCAAACGCTTGAAAGGATGCAATCAGTGATGTAACCAATACAAAAATAGTCGTTCCCTTTATAGATGGAAGAGTTATTTTGAAAAACCAATTTTGCACAGCATTTGCTCCATCTATTTTAGCTGCCTCATAATATTCACTTGGCACATCTTTTAAAGCCGATAAAAAGATGATCATATTGTAGCCAAAAACTACCCATATTCCTACAATCGCAACACATATCAGTGCCTGTGACCTTGATCCCAGAAAGAGTTGTCTTCCGACTCCTATTCCATCTAAAATTTTATTGATATATCCATTTCTTGAATTGAACAGGAATGTCCATAAGGTCGCTGCGACAATTGTCGAAACTGTATTGGGCAGGTATATGCCTATTCTGCATGCCTGCTGCCGCTTATTGCTTCTGATCGAGTTTACAAAAACTGCTGCCGCAAGAGAAAGAACATAAACAGTCAGAACATATATCAAAGCATATTTTCCAGTAACCAGCAGACTGCTTTTTGAAAGTTAAGTCCTGCATCATTTTTAAATAATTACTGATTCCGACAAATGTTTTTGTTCCCATTGCATTCCAGTCAAACAGGCTTATATAAAATGCATACACGATCGGTATGAAAATAAAAATCAGCATCAATATCATTTCTGGCGCAATCATCAGATAAGAAATCAGAGTCTCCCGTTTTATACGTTTATGCTTTTTTCCCACATTAACTCAAACCTCCTGTATCTTGTCCTGCTGTTATTCACAGCAGGACAAAAAATCAAATATCTAGTTGCCTGCAATGTCTGCTTTTCCTGTTATTTCAGCCGCCGAATCTTGCTCCGTTTGCTTCCTGATATTTCAGCATACTTTCCTGTGCAATATCTGCCGCTTCTTTTGCACTCATATTGTAAAGTGCATCCTGAATCATGGTAGATACAATTTCTTTTGCTTCTCCGGATAATGCAATTTCAGGTTTTGCTGTCTGTAATACCTCATCAGAAAATACTATGGCATTTGGATTGCTCTGATATACCTCCGCACCTGCCTCAATGACAGAGTTTCTCATACAATATGAAAAACTTGGCTTTTGTATCAAATTCCGTCACATGATCTACATTCAGCCACATCCATGAAATAAAATCTTTGGCTCCTGCTATCTTTTCCTCCTCACTGCTTTGATTACTTACCAGTACGTTCCACCCACCTGCAACACTGGCTGTATCACCTCCTGCCGTTGCTGCTGGTAATGGCACAACACCATACTTTTCTGAATCCACACGAAGAACCGACCAACTGCCGTTAATCTGCATTGCTGTCTCTCCATTTGTCAGAATTGAAATATCTGAAACAGATCTTCCAGGTGTCTCATTACAGTCTCCGGAATCCAGAAGATCCTTCCATAACTGCAATGCATTTACAACTTCTTCAGAATTTAAATTCGCCATACCATCCGATGTAAACAGGCTTCCACCCTGCATCCACACAAAAAGGATAGAAGGTGAAGCATTGCCAATCACCCTTATCAACTTCAAAGGTAAATCCGGCATAATCAGCTGTATTCAGCTTTGCTGCCGCATCTTTGAGTTCCGCCCACGTTGTCGGTGGATCAATGTCATTCTGCTCTAGTATTTCTTTATTGTAGTATAATGCCACCAGATCACTGTCTAACGGAATTCCATAAATTTTCCCATCTCTCGACACCCGGTCAAATGCTGCATCTGTAAAATCATTTCTTATTTCATCGGTAATAATATCATCCAGTGGTTCACATACACCTGCATCAAGGTACTGGTTAATGATTGCCGGACTACACTCAAAGATATCCGAGCTTCATTGGTAGCAAATGCAGTGGCCAGCTTTGTAGTCGTATACTCTTCATACGGAATAGCCAGAAACGATACATGATATTTATCCTGGGAACTATTGTATTCTTCTACGTACTTTTTAAAAAGGCAGTCTCATCTTCCTGTGTCCACTGATTCCAGTAAACAATCTCTATTGGTCCATCATTACCTTCCACTTCCTGGATCTCAGTATTTCCTTCTGCTTCCTGGGTTCCTTTTTGCTCTTTTCCACATCCGGCAGTCCCTGATACTCAGACCTAAGAGCATGGCTCCCATAAGACAATACGCCATTCCCTTTTTCAGATAACATGCTGCTACTTTTTCTCTTCATATAAGTACCTCCTTTATACCTTTATACCCCCGACGCAGCGGCTTTGTTTTTGTGAGCTTATTGTACCTTGCCGGATTATTGCATAAAATACCACTTTTTTGAATGGTGCACTTTTTTCTGGATTTTATTTTTTGATTTGATATAGTATAATGATCTCAGATAGGATAATAATTTCATCAAATGAATCAATGATTGACTATATGGGGAAATATAACATGAAAAAAGCAGGCATTTCACTAAAAAAAGCAATTACTCATCATTTTTCTGTTTATAGCTTTCATTCCTATGACAGTTACAGCATTGCTACTTTATCATTTCCAAACTCAAAATGCCCTGAATGCTGAAATCGAATCCCAGATCCAGGTATTAAAATTAGTTACATCCAATATTTATCAGAAACTCACCTACTTTAACAATCTCACCGCTTCAATTTACTACAATGATGATATTATGAGCTGTCTGGAAAAGGACAAGCAACATTATTATCCTCTCCTGATAAAAAAGAATCCAGCCTGCTATTGATTCATTAATGAGAACAGATGACATGATTTTGTCAGTATCTCTTACAACAATGGCAGGAGATACTTTATACTGGAATGACGGGTACAGTAATGCTATACATATAAACTCCCTGGATCCTGATTTTTTACAGAAAATATATGCACATAATGGATCAGGTGTTTTATCTAATCCCATTACACATACCAGTAAGCGTAAATACCCTGCTTCAAATACGTCCATTTATTATGGTCGCCTTTTACGAAGTTTGACACACAACTTCCGGCCTATTGAATTTTGTTAGTTGAAGTCGATATCGCTTCCTTTGAAGATATCCTTATATTTTCCAATTTCAGTTCCGATTCCACTTTTTCCTGACAACCCAAATCAATACATTAATATGGGGTTATCAGGAGGAAGATCTGAATTATCATATTGGAGACATTATTTCCACCGACGTGCTTGGTACGCCCCCATATTCTTACTCTGTTGTAACTATAAACGGTGAGAAATATTATCGTTTTAATTCACAGATTGATACACTAGAATATAATTGTTACTCTTTTTTCTACCATTTTCAAATATAGAAAGCAAAACACAGTTCATTAAAACTTTACTGTTATTGATCTGTGGTGTGGATTTTTTGTGTTTATGCCTGATCTTCTTCATGCTCACCAAACAGTTTATTACGCCGATTCGCCGTCTTTCCGTTATTATGCAGGAACAGGATTATTTGAACTACTTTCCTTCACCAGTTTATCCTGTCCACAACGAAATCGGCAATTTATATGATTCTTTCCAGTCTATGAGCCAGCGTACTCTGACTCTGGTGGAGCAGTTAAAAGAATACTCAAAAAAAGAAGCAAAACAGCAGCTTGCTCTGCTCCACGCACAGCTGAATCCACATTTTTTTATATAACACTTTGGATTCCATCAGCTGGATGTCCCAAAATGGAAATGCAGACAAAGTACCCTATATTATAAATGCGCTTTCTGATATTTTGCGATACAGCATTATCAAAGAAAATGATTTTGTCACTATAAATGATGAATTATCCTGGTTGAAAAATTATATGTATATTCAAAAGATCCGGTTTCAGGATTCTTTTACAATACATTATCATATTGAACCGGATATGCAATCGTATAAAATACCCCGTTTTATTTTGCAGCCGTTTATAGAAAATTCATTGCTGCACGGTTTTTCTGAAATTCATCAGGGTGGTATTATTATCCTCAGCATATTTACTAAGGATAATTCCATTTTCATAACTATAGAAGATAACGGAAAGGGCATGTCAGATCTTCTGATACATTCCGTGCTTCATGGTAAAAATGATGGCATAGGAATTGAAATACAAATACCTATTTAAAACAGCGGTTTGGTCAGTCATATGGTATAGAAATTACATCACGCATTATGGAAAGTACAAAAAAGTAATCATAAAATTGCCTGTTCAGAAGTGAGGAAAACCTATGAAACATGTGATTATCATTGATGATGAAGTACAAAGTCGCAATGGAATTGCCGAAATTTTTTAAAAATCATTCCCCAGGATGGGAGATAGATGGTCTGTTTGAAGATGGTAGCCTTGCATTAGACTATCTTCAACAACATCCGAAGTAAATCTGGTTGTTACCGATATACGCATGCCCAAATTTGACGGTCTTGAGCTAATTAGCAGAATTCGCAAAACAACGGAACCATTCCTATCATTATCATAAGCGGATACTGGAATTTTCCTATGCCAAGAAAGCAGTTGAGCATCATGTATTTCGATATATATTGAAGCCTATTCTTCCCTCCGAATTCGATGCAGTCATTACAAGCGTAGAAAATTTTTTCCGACTGGCGGATCCTCTTAGTGAATATAATCTCACCCAGTCAGAATACGACCAGTTTTTAGATCTGTTGTTTTCTGAAGCCATTGCTTCGAATAAAAAGCAGAAGATTCAAATACTGGAAAAACAATGTGGATTTACATTTCCGCAAGCATGGTTCTTACTATTGACTGGCAAACAGCGAATTCAGCAGCCAGATTTTCAACTACAGAACGGTGCTGCAAAAAGTTTGCTGCCGGAATTTCATCCGAGCATCATGTTTTTCTATTCTGCGAAAAAGATTTACTGTATTTTATTAAAAAAAGAGGATTTAGATGATAAGTTTCTGAAAAACAGGTACAAAGACTCTTATGGAAATTTAACCCCGATTGGAAATCTGCGCGGGAATATACCACAGCGATCATGATGACACGCTTAAAAATGCATTTTTACAGTGTTTCAGCCTTGACACAATTTTTTACTCAAAGGATCCCATACACATATATCAGGATCAAACTTTGTGCACCTTTCCATACTCTATATACCATAATTTACAGTTGCAGCTGACCGGCAGCAATTTACTGAATACGAGAGATGCTGTCTATTCCTTTTATGGATTACGTGCGTAATGAACAACCTTCCTATTATGAATTGCATTCCTGGCTAAACAAGATTACTCTGATCATCATAAAACATTGTAATGATAAAAAATACCGGCATCTTGTTATATCGATTATACAGAAAGTCTGCAGTTTCTTTACAATTATCACTCTCTTGAAGAAATTGAAAGTACCATTTTGTCCATGATCGAGAGCATTTTTGAGAAAATTGCTGAACAGACACGCAGCACAAATGCCTATCTTGTTGAACAGGTACAAAACTACCTTTTCCAGCATATGAATGAAAATATCACACTTTCTCAGACTTGGGAGAGATTTTTTTCGGTATAAACTATTCCTCACTAAGCAATATATTCAGCTCTGCTACAGGACAGACTATCATTGAATATCTGACTTTTATAAGAATATTACATGCAAAAGAACTGTTGATCAATACAGACAAAAAAATATATGAGATCTGTTCAGAAATTGGATACACAGAACCAAAATATTTTATTAAACGCTTTCGTCGATTGTTGGCGTTACTCCCAAGGAATACAGAAAGATATATACTTCCTGATACTCTGTAATGATAGTTTTTCCAGTGTCCTGATATTTTTGAACTTTGATTCACGGATGAAGTCATCCACCACTTGATGGAACTTTTCAATCTTGCCCTTGCTTTTCCCCGGAAACGTGGTTTGTCATGCTTGACACAGATTCCAAGTCTGACAAGTGAGAAACGAATCTGTTTTGCAACGTACTACCTTTTGCGGATGCGTGGATAGGAGTCCCTGTAACGAAGTTCCGGATCGTACCCATAGTCCTCGTCATCGTCCACATAATCTGCATCCGGATCAGGCTTTGCCGCTTCCTGTGCCTTCTTCTTTTCCTGGACTTTCTTGAATACGAAGAATCCGCCGCCACAGGCAAACACAATCAGAGTCAGAAGTTCCGGGAGCATATTCGTGGATTTCGGCTTTTCCTCTGGAGTGGGTTCTGTAATTTCAGGAACCGTTTCAACCGCTTCCGGCTTTGTTTCCTCAACCGGCTTGGTGAATACAAGTATTTATTACAAAGGTACGCCTATATCCGATGAAGAACTGGCTTGTAAAGAGATCATTGATCATCTCCATACAGATAATCCGGCCTGGGGTGCAAGGCAAATGTCTGCACAGCTAAAGGCTAGAGGATATCATGTAGGACGTCGGAAAGCACGACGTTACATGAACGAAATGGATATTTACCCAATCTATCCTAAAATGAATCTTTCCAAGCGTATGCAACAGGCTAAGGTATGCCCTTATCTGCCCGTAATGCTGTCATAGACAAACCAAATCAGGCACGGTCTATTGACATTACATATATTCCAATCAAACGGGGCTTTTTATATCTGACAGCCGTTATTGATTGGCATAGCCGCTGGGCAGACAATATCATGATTGAGCGTTGGTTTCGCAGCTTCAAGTATGAAGAAGCCTATCTGACTCAATACAATAACATCAAAGAAGCCAGAACCGCTATCCGGACAGTATATCCGCACTTACAACTTTGAGCGGCATCATTCTGCACTTGACTATCAGACACCGGCTGAATGCTACTATCCGGCAATGCTGTTGCCATATGTAGCTTAGCATAAATGGGACAGGGGAGAGTTCCACTACTTTCCCTGAGTTCCCTGTAACTTATTAACCCTATCAGTTCATTATAAAAATCTCAGATTTTTGTCTTGACAACTGAGCCACTATACTATCTCCTGGAATGGAAACGAAATGGCATAGTTTTTGCAGACTATGCCTCTGCATCAATCATTTATTTCCCAATGACCTGTTCTGGTTGAACCAACTCTCTTTATCTTGCCGTCATTCATCAGTTCTTTCATGATTCTCTGGACAGTTCTCCTTGACAACGATAATTCTTTAGCTAAATCTGTCTGTGTAATATACGGATTCTGTTTCAAACCTGATAGCAACCTACTTTCCATATTATCAGCGCCATGATTAGCGCCATCAGCGTCAAGAATAGCGTCATCCGTGGTGCTATTTGTCATCTGATTCAAAAGTTCCGCTAAAGTATTATCTATTTGAGTCAGCATGAATTCAATAAATACCGTAGATTCTCCCTCTACATGGCATTTTGCAATCGCATCGTAATAATCATCCTGGAATTTTTCAATTTGGCTTTCTATCGGAATATATTCAAAAACAGGATTCCATTTGGCCAATATAGCTGTATGCCACAGCCTTGCCATCCTGCCATTGCCAGCAGAGATCTGCATAGACATTGGAATAGCTATGCAAAAGTCCCAGGAGATCATCCATCCAGTTGCAATAGCTGTGATTGTATAAGAATTTCACCCCCATGTTCTGAAAACTGGTCATCCGGTAAATGGTGACAATGGGTATCAATTCCACGGGAGGCCGTCCAAATGCTGCAAAAAATAGCCGTACTAACATCGTCTCGGTTCGGGGATATGTTCTGTGTTTTCTGTATAGACTCTTCTCCTTCCTCTACATTTTTGAAATAATTTGTCTCGCAACATATACTCCACTTGCCGAAGCGTGAGACAGAGAATGAGTAATACCGCTGCCATCACCAATAATATAAAAGTCCTTCATGGCGAGTCATCAGGTTGTGGTCCAGCTCCACTTCCATATTGTAGAATTTTACCTCTACACCATACAGTAAAGGTATCATCACTGGCAGTTCCCGGTGCGATTTTGTCCAGAGCATAGATCATTTCAATAATACCATCTAATAAACGTTTCGGAAGAACAAGGCTCAGATCGCCTGCCGCTGCGTTTAAAGTCGGAACAGTAAAGGATTCACCGATTCTTTCTTCTGTACTTCTACGGCCTTTGATCAAATCCCCGAAACGCTGGACAATCACGCCGCCACCCAGCATATTGCTTAATCGGGCAATACTTTCTCCATATCCATTAGAATCTTTGAAAGGCTCTGAAAAATGCTTTGCAACAAGTAACGCAAAGTTTGTATTATTTGTCTGCTTTGCCGGATCCTCATAGCTGTGGCCGTTAACAGTAACAATGCCATTTGTATTTTCGTTTACGACTTCTCCTTTTGGATTCATACAGAAGGTACGCACCAAATCTTCATACTTTGAGGTTCTGTACACAATCTTGCTTTCATATAATTCATCCGTCAGATGTGCAAAGATTCCTGCCGGAAGTTCCACTCGAACTCCGATATCCACACGATTCGAATTCGTATTAATATCCAGATCCCGACAGACATTTTCCATCCATTTACTTCCACTGCGCCCTGCGGAAATAACGCATTCTTTACCATCATAATAGGAATCCTCATGATAGATTCGATATCCGCTATCCAGTTTTTCTACTTTATCAATGAAACAATTGAAATGAAAATCAATCTTTTCTTTCAGATGATCATATAAATGTTCCAACACAATATAGTTAATATCTGTTCCCAAATGGCGAACAGAAGCATCCAGTAAATGTAAACCGTTTTGCATGCAGCGTGTCTTCAGGCTTGATCCTGCAGTAGAATACAGTTTTGTTCCTTCTCCACCAAAAGCAAGGTTGATCTTGTCTACATATTCCATTAATTCTAACGCAGATTTTTTTTACCAATATATTCGTATAGTGTCCCACCAAAATCATTGGTGATATTATATTTACCATCTGAAAATGCGCCTGCGCCTCCAAAACCACTCATAATAGAACAGTTTTTACAATGAATACAGGATTTCACTTTGTCACCATCAATCGGACAGTGGCGTTTTGTTAATTCATTTCCCATTTCAAAAACAGCAATTTTTTAAATCCGGTCTTTTCTCTAATAATTCGTACGCAGTAAATATTCCTCCCGGTCCTGCACCTACAATTACAACATCGTACATTATGTTTCCTCCATACAATATTCCTTCACAAAAAAAGGTTGACTACGTAACATGTAGTCAACCAGTTTGGCGGTTGGTAGAAACGTCTGCCCATTTTGCAGACTTATACTCGAGTCATTATACCTGAAATAGCATTCTAATGCAAGAGAATAAACTTTTTTATTTACAGATGACCGGCTGTCCAGTCGGTATTAAGATTTTTCGTTATTTGATCGCAAAACTCCGCTGGATATCCCCGTTTTATCATAATGCCATAGTTCCAGGCTCTTAGGTGACTCCCCACTACCATGATGGCGGTGAGGCGTTCTTTTTGCGTGTTTTCTATAACTTTTTATTTCAAGAGCTGCTTTAGATCTTCCTCCGGCGTGGAGATAGGTGTAATGCCGAAATTCTCCACGAGATAACTCAGCACATTGGGCGATACAAAAGCCGGGAGCGTCGGTCCAGACGGATGTTCTTAATTCCTAAATACAGCAGCGTCAGCAGGATACATACTGCCTTCTGCTCGTACCATGAGAGTACCAGAGACAGCGGCAAATCATTGACGCCACAGCCGAAGGCATCCGCCAGCGCCAGTGCGATCCTGACTGCGCCGTAGGCATCGTTGCACTGACCAACGTCCATAAGCCGGGGCAGACCGCCGATTGTGCCGAGGTCAAGATCGTTGAAACGATATTTGCCACAGGCCAGCGTCAGCACCACGGTATCGGAAGGTGTCTGCCTGACAAACTCAGTGTAGTAGTTGCGTCCGGGACGTGCACCGTCGCAGCCACCAACCAAGAAAAAGTGACGGATTGCCCCGCTCTTTACAGCTTCAATCACCTTATCCGCCACACTCAGCACCGTGCCATGCCCAAAACCCGTCGTAACCGTACTTCCTCCGTTGATGCCGGTGAATGCTTTATCTTCTGGATAGCCGCCCAGTTCCAGCGCCTTTTCAATGACAGGTGTAAAGTCCTTCTCCTCACCGATGTGTGTCAGCGCAGGATAGGGACACCATCGCCGTAGTAAATACCCGGTCAGCATAGCTTGTTTTCGGCGGCATAAGACAGTTGGTTGTGAAAAAGAACAGGGGGCGGGGATATCTGCAAATTCCTTCTGCTGATTCTGCCATGCCGTACCAAGTTACCTTTCAGGTGCGAATACTTTCTCAGTTCCGGGTATCCGTGCGCGGCAGCATCTCCCGTGGGTATGAATGTTAATGCCCTTGCCCTCTGTTTGCTCCAGCAGCAGTTTCAGGTCGTGTAAATCGTGACCTGTAATGACGATGAAAGGTCCCTTCTCCACGGTCAGCGGAATCGTAGTCGGTTCAGGAGTGCCGTATGTTTCCGTGTTTGCCTTATCCAGCAGTTCCATGCACTTGAGATTTTTCTCGCCAACCTCCATGACGATGGGCAGCAGCTCATCCATACCCCAATCTTCTCCGATAGCAAAGAGTGCTTTTTGCAAAGAAGCGGTTAACTTCTTCGTCAGTATAGCCCAATACCATGGCATGGTGCGCATAGGCAGCCATACCGCGCACACCGAAAAAGGATCAGAGACTTGAGGCTGCGAATATCCTCCCCGGCATTCCACAGCAACGTCATGTCGTAATCATCGTTGCGACCGCAGCGAGATGCGCAGCCGGAGCAATTGGGAACCAGCCGTTCTTTTTTCGGCGTGTACCCGGTCAATCATTTCCCGTATCGTTTTTTCGTTAAAGTTCACATTGGTGACAGTGGTAAACAGCCCTTCCATCATCAGCCGCCAGGTATCCGATGTTGCCTGCGTACCGCCGTCCGTTGACCGAGCCAGCCCGATGAGAGCCCCAGTCAGTTCATCCTGAAGATGCGCCACATCGGAAGTCTTACCGCAGACACCGGCTTTTCCTGTACAGCCGGTACAACCCGCTGTTTGTTCGCACTGATAGCAGAACATTTCGTTATCCATAATTGGTCTCCCTTTTGTTGTAAAAATATTCTTATTCTTCCTTGAGACTGCCGTTCACCGTGACCGTGACCACCTGCCACGGAATGAACTTTTCCGCTTTGCTGAAGCGCCTTTTTCGTTGCCATTTCCAATCCGCCGCAGCAAGGCACTTCCATACGCACAACGGTCACGCTTCTGATGTCGTTGTTTCGGATGATCTCCGTCAGCTTTTCGGAATAATCCACGCTGTCCAGCTTGGGACATCCTACGAGGGTGATATGCCCTCTGATGAACCGCTCGTGAAATGCGGCGTAGGCGTAAGCCGTGCAGTCGGCGGCAATCAGCAGTTTTGCACCGTCAAAATAGGGTGCGTTAACCGGAACGAGCTTGATCTGGACAGGCCACTGTGAAAGCCTGCTAACCGGCTCTGTGTGCGGCGCTTCTTCGCAGGCACATTCCGTGTGCTCAATCTTCCTCGAATGGCTCCCCCCGGACAGCCACAAGGCAGTTTCATACCTTGCTTCTGCATCTTCTCTTGCTTATTCACCAGCACCGCCTGCTCATCATAGGCTGCCGCCTCACGTTCCACAAAGGTGATCGCTCCCGTAGGGCAGGTCGGCAGACAGTCTCCGAGACCATCGCAATAGTCGTCCCGCAACAGTTTTGCCTTTCCGTCCAACATGCCAATGGCTCCTTCGTGGCAGGCATCAGCGCAGGCACCGCAGCCGTTACACTTGTCCTGATCGATTTCAATGATCCGTCTCTTCATGACAGCACCTCCTTGCTTTCTTGTCTCTATCATAGTATAGTAAAATCAACAAGTCAGTTGATATTTCAACGAAAGTGGATTCTTATGAAAGATTTTTTATCCGTTATCTGTTCCTCTCAACTGTTCTCCGGTGTTACGGAAACAGAGCTTACCGCAGTTCTCGCCTGCCTTGATGCGAAAAAAACGAGCTTCCCGAAGGAAGCCTATCTTATGCATACCGGAGATACGGCGGAAGCCATAGGTTTTGTGTTGTCGGGAAACGTTCTGACAGTTCAGGGAGGATATCTGGGGAACCGTCATATTCTGTCCAATGCGGGACCAGGGGCAGACATTTGCTGCCGCATTTGCCTGTGCGCCGGTGCCGTGCTGAATGTCAGCGTGGTTGCGCAAACGCCTGTCACGGTGATGTTTCTGAATGTCAGGCGCATTCTGTCCGTGTGTACCTCTGCCTGCTCCCATCACAGCCGGATTATCCGCAATCTTTTAGGAGAGCTGGCAGATAAAAATCTGATGCTCAGCGAAAAAGTTTCTCATATGGGGCAGCGGACAACAAGAGCAAAGGTTATGTCCTATCTCTCCGCTCAAGCGCAAAAAAAGCGGAGCCTATGAATTTGATATTCCTTTTTCCCGTCAGCAGCTCGCCGACTATCTCGCTGTCGAGCGCAGCGGACTGTCCGTTGAACTCTGTAAAATGCGTGATGAGGGACTTCTGGAATTCCACAAGAGCCATTTTTGTGCTGAAGGTGTAAAACACCCGGTTGAAATTGCCGTGGGCATAAAAAACGGACGCTGCAACGCGCAGTTCCACTTCGAAAGTCACTGACATCTTCTAGCGTTGCTGACATACTGCCATTTATTATTCCGTATTTTAGAGAACATCGTGTATCTGGAGCTGCTGCGCTACAAAGTGACAGTCGGGACTACAAAGTGACAGTCGGCAGAACCGGAGACAAGGCGATCGACTTTGTATGTGACAAGATCCGATTTTCTGTGGAGAAAAACTGTATGTTCAGGTTGCCTATCTGTTGGCATCCGATGAGACCGTTGCCCGTGAGTTCGGCGCGTATGAAAAGCAATATCTGCGATTTCCTGTTGGCAGAGGAATGGTAGATAGTGTGATAGATAAAAATAAGAACGCCTTTCTAAGAGTTATTTCTCTTATAAATTTTGGATGCTTGGTTCTATAAACCAGTATTGCATATCGAATACCGCTGTCACACAAATAGAACTTTTCAGAACTTTCAAGGTATTTCTTACCTCGGATGTCGTATCTCTTAATATCATAAAATACAAAAGCGTTGCACAAATACTTAATGTACTTGCCGACGGTTACATGATTGGTCGGAGTCTCATTTGCTGTCAGCAGCTGACTGACCTTATTAGGAGAAGTCAGGTTGCTGATATTATCCATAAAGAACTCGCTCAGACGTTGTAAAACCAAAGTGTCAGGGAGATTATATTTTTGTACCAAATCCCTTTGTAACAATGGTTTCGTAGACTTCTTTTTATATAGTTTGTTCTGTCTTTTTCGGTTCTATAAGCATAGGAACCTGCTAAACCGCCCTTGATAGCGTACTCATCAAAGAGCTTATCTTTGTCGCTAATATCATCATAATATTGGCAATATTCCTGGAAGCTGAAAGGAAACATATGAATTTCAATATAGCGTCCGGTAAACAGAGTTGCCAGATCTGCACTCAACAGGAAAGCGTTAGAGCCTGTTACATAGATGTCGTATTTTCCCTTAGAGTACAGGCTATTGTTATCGTTTTCAGTAAAATTCGAAAAATTTCTTGAAACCACTTTGTACATTATACTGTCTGCCCGCCGCTTTCAAAAACACAAAATATTCTGTTTTTTGGAAAGCGGATACTATGTACAGGCAATTTTTTTTGGCACGATTTCTGGTGTATCGTTTTCAAGGTTTCTGTATAGGGGTACTATGGCTCCTTACGTGTACAACTTTAGCCTATGATGAGATTTCTTTAGATACCGGCTGTACAGATACAGCGATTTTTTTGTTGTTCAACTGTCAAAACAGGAATGCCGGTCAGAAACCAGGTTGAACGCATCGATTTTACTGTCCCACTGTTTACCGTCCAACCAGCCAGGGCCCCAGAATGACGGCGATTCAGATTTGCTCACATGAACTGTCCAGATTGACTGATTTTCCATCAGGCGGGCAATAAGGCGGCACAAGCTTTACGTTGTTATGGTTCCAAGCATTTCATGCTCTATGACGAACTTGATCATATAATCATCAATCAGGCGCTTCTGGTTTTGAAATGCATACATGTTTTCAGAATCCCAAACTGTTTTTTTCGTACCGGCAGAAACCTCATACTGCCAGTCCATCGGGAAGATAGGCAGGTCTGCATAAATCCATTTGCTGTACTTCGCATCATAGGCTTCCGGCTGCGCCAGCTCTACCAAATGCCCCACACACCGTAGTGCATGACTGCTATGTAAAAAGTTCAGAAAGGATTTTTGCAGCCTGACACAATTTTCTGTTTTATAATCTCCGTCATCATCGTAAAATATCTACCTCATCTGTATATGAAATGAGGTAGATAAATAATTTATGACTTAGATTTTTACTTATATCCTGTAGCCGGACCTGAACCGACCTTCGCAATGTACTCACTCTTAACTAAATCTGCCAGAGTGCGTTCCACCGTGGTTTTGCTTATATCAGGGTGAGCCTCCATAATTTCTTTCTTTGTGATTTTACCAACTTTCTGATCAATCATCGCTTTAATTCTTTCGGGCTTAGAAAGAGTGCGATTCTTTAAATGTTCTACACGGCTTTCAAATTCATTATATGCTTTCAACATGATACCCAGATAATACTTAGCAAAAAGGCTCATAGCTGTTCTCATTTTCATGCCATCCTGTCGAACTTGCCTGCAATGCTTCATAGTAAGTTTCCTTTGTTTTTTCAATCAACATTTCCATGCTGACATATTTTCCTACAATATATCCTGCCTTATAGTACAAAAAGAAGCGACAGTAAACGGCTCATGCGTATTTCCGTCATTGAAAGGGTGGATACAGAGGAAATCCAGAATAAACATAGGTATCAAAAAGTAATCTATCAATTTTATCAGTATTCCATGCTTCTAAAACTGTCTGCACAATTCATCCATAGCTTCCGCAGTCTGAAAGGCAGGAACCGGAATAAACCTTTGCTTTCTGGTGACCTTCTGCATCTGTTTCTGCAATTACATTATCAGCATTTTTTATATTCTCCACCGGAACCGGCGTAGGAATACAAATCACGATGAAGCTGCAAAAATAATATTAGGTCTGGGCACAATATACTCATAGCTTTCGTGGATTGTAGAAAGCACCTCTCGGTAACCTGAGATTTCCTGCTCAGATCGGTTTCTTGGTTCTGCCTTTTGGCTGACCAATTCTTCCAATCTCTTTATCTGTTGTATAAATACCCTCAATACGGTTAGAAGCACCTGTACTCTAACCCACGTTATTTTTCAGCCACGGTTACCACTGTTTCCTTTTTTTTCGACATAAGCCAATAAA
>VOFC01000172.1_pt1 | contig 54000 bp, 52 predicted proteins | sample 5384161 | NCBI WGS metagenome assembly VOFC01 (sample SAMN12384722, study PRJNA508395) | human gut metagenome | isolation source: healthy gut B | host: Homo sapiens | reverse complement strand
GGATTTTGCCAGTCTGCGTATTGGCTATAAACAGCTCATGATTACGCCATCCTTCACCCCAAAACATAGCCATGCCATCACCTACATATAATCCACCACGACCTTCTAACTCTGAAAATCCTGATACTTTTACCTCTTCAGCCTCATAATCTACAATGAATTTGATTTCATTCTGTTCCATAACAAAATATGTTTAGATTATTTTTTTCATTTATCAATATTCACACCAGCCCCTCACTAGAATGTACTTTAAAATGAACATAGCATTCTTTGCAAGTTCACAAGCTGAGCGAATGCTTGCCATATCGTCAGCTGACATCCGACATTCAACAGCCTGCCCATTTTTTGTGGACAGCAATGTTCCATATTGGACCGCGTCGCACAGACCGCTTTCAGTTTCTTTTCAGATAAAGCGCGTTTGTAATGACAGCCGGAAGCTCCTCCCGGTAATGCGTCACCATAATCATAGTCTTGTCCTTTCTTTCACAGAAAGCCTCGATGACATCTTTTACCAGCCTGCGATTCCACATATCCAGCCCGTGGAGCGGTTCATCGAGAATCAGCAGTTCCGGATCCTTGACAAAGGCACGCGCAAGCAGAACCATGCGCTGCTCTCCGCTCGACAATTGGAGGAAATTCCGGTCTTTCAGGTCAGCTATCCCGAAAATATCCATCCACCATTCGCACACGGCACGGTCTTTCTCCTGCATTTTCCTGTACAGCCCGATCGAGTCATGCAGTCCGCTTGCCACTATATCAATTGCAGGCAGATTTTTCAGGTAAGCGCGGTGCATCTCCGGACTCACATAACCGATGTGCTTCTTTATCTCCCAGATACTCTCCCCGCTCCCTCTTTTACGGCCGAACAGAGCGATGTCACAGGCATAGCTTTGGGGATTGTCAGCGCACACCAGACTCAGCAGGGTTGACTTTCCCGAGCCGTTATCTCCGCTCAGCGCCCATTTCTCTCCGCAACGGACGGTCCAGTCCAGATCTTTCAGTATCGTCCTGTCACCATAGCGGATGCTCACCTTGTTCAAGTCCACAATGTGTTCCGCATGATACAGATTCTCGCCATAAGGCAGATTCAGAATCCGTTCCCGCTTTTCTTCCGGAAGAACATGCGCCGGAACCTCCCGACGCTGATGCAGATACTCCTGCAAGGAAATCTTATCACCGCAAGTACGGTCCTCCACAGGAATCACATGCGTGATGAATTCCGGAATATCATCTGTCTTTGAAAGAACCAGTATAACCTGAAGGCGCGTCATCTCCGTCAGCCTGCGCAGCAGCACATGAAGCAAGTCACGGATCTTCGCATCAAGTCCGATAAAGGGATTGTCCATGATAAGCACCCTCGGACCGCTCAACAGCGTCTTGGTCAGCTGGAACTTCCGCAGTTCTCCGCTCGACAGCAGAATAATATGTTTGTCCAGCATGGCCTCCACCCCGAACAGGTCATACAGCGCATCCTTCAGTTCGCCGTCCGCGCACGCCGGAAGAAGATCGCGGACAATGGGAGTTTCGTCAATATCATGCGTATTCCAGCGCTGCTGGTAATAGTAGGTGGCATCCGAGTCGCCGTATGAATCACGGAAAGTGATGTATTTGACATTGTCACACACCATTTCCGACTCCGAAGGAGAAAAAGTCATAAGCCACTTCATTCATCAACAGCGGATAACGCCCCGTGATGGTATCTACCAAAAGACTTTTCCCGCCTCCGTTTGGTCCGACTATGGCTATATGCTCTCCTTTTCCGATGTGCAGATTTATCGGCTTTTTCATCCGATAAACCGGATTGCGCGCCACTCCGTCCGTTATTGATATTATATCTTGCATCTCCGTTTTTCTGTTTTTTTAGTCACGTATCAATAAATTACTTGTCTCTCAAAAAAAGGAAGGCACGAAGCTCTTCCTCTGACACAGCTTGCCGTACCTTCCTTTTTCCTTTTTTCCATACAAATTTCCGTTACTGGTGGACAATCATGGCGGTCCGCGGAGCCACAACAAGTTTGTTTCCGTTCAGCACTCCCAGTCCCATCACTGGGTCGATTTTACCGTCACGGCATACTATCCAGTACTTCCCTTCCGGAACGGCGATTTCGGCCGGAGCTGTATCCGCATTCAGCACAACGGTCGTATTCAGCCACGTATCACCTTCCGGTTTTCCGTTGATGCGGAAAGCCACCACATTGTCTGACGGAGTTTCCAAATACTCCAGGCACTTGCCCACAAGGGAAGCAGAACCCAGATGGAAAGCCGGATGCGCCTTTCTGACGGCAATCAGTCCACATGTATAGTCAAACAAGTCACGGTGAGCCGTCTTGTTCCTCCAGTCGATGGCATTGATGCTGTCAGGGCTTGCGTATGAATTTGCGACACCGAACTTGCTCCGCATCACTTCATCGCCGGCAAAGATGAAAGGAATGCCCTGCGAAGTCATGACAGCCGTCATTCCCAGTTTCAGCAAAGCGTCCTGTTCCTGAACCGACGCACCGGGCATTGTGGCACGGATACGGTCGGTGATGCACATATCGTCATGGCAGCTCATGTAACTGATCATCTGAGCAGGCTCTCCGGCCCAGTTTCTCAGCGGTCCGTTCACCGAATCCGTCTGCACCTGCGGATGCACGACACCTCCTGCCAGTCCGAACTTCACACCTTCAGAAAATCCCCGCTTGCCGATCAGGAAAGCACCTTTGGAATCATCCCCCAGGCACCGCGCAGACTGTCGCGGAACTCATCGCTGAACGCCGCTATTCCAGGCATACGGGCAATGTTCTTTTTCAAGGCAATCTGGTCTTCCGGCAACTGGGGAGCCTTGGCAGCCCAGCCTTCGCCACCTATATAAATGGTAGGATCGATCTTGTCAAGCGCAGCCCGGATCTCTTTCATCGTTTCAATGTCATGGATGGCCATCAGATCGAAGCGGAATCCGTCGATGTGATATTCGTTCACCCAATAGCATACCGACTCAACCATAAAGCGGCGCATCATGGCACGCTCGCTGGCCGTTTCGTTTCCGCAGCCGGAAGCGTCGGCAAACTTCCCGTCTTCCGTATGGCGGTAGAAATACCCCGGGCCAAATACGTTCAAAGTTGCTGCCTTCCGCCACGGCCGTATGGTTATAAACCACATCCATGATCACACGGATGCCCGCCTGATGCAAAGCCATGACCATCTGCTTGAACTCACGGATGCGCACGTCGGGCTTGTAAGGATCAGTAGAATAAGAACCTTCCGGCACGTTGTAGTTCTTCGGATCATATCCCCAGTTATACTGAGGTTTGTCGAGCCGCGTTTCGTCGACCGTCGCGAAGTCGAACGAAGGAAGGATCTGCACATGCGTAACCCCCAGCTCCTTCAGGTGGTCGATGCCAGTCTTTTCGCCCAGATAAGTAGAAGTTCCCTTCTCCGTCAGAGCCAGAAACTTTCCGCGGTTCTTGATGCCGGAAACCGTATCCACAGAGAAGTCCCGATGGTGCATTTCATAAATAATCATGTCAGAGAAGCTCTTCATCGGCGGACGCTTGTCGGCATCCCATCCCTGCGGGTCCGTGGTGTCGAGGTCGATAATAGCGGCACGGTCGCCGTTCACTCCAACCGCTTTCGCCATCACTCCCGGCGTATCGCCCAGCCAGGTATCGTTTACCTTCACATTAAAAGTATAGAACTTTCCGTTCAGATCCCCGTCGGCCTTTACCTTCCACATACCGTCAGTTTCCTCTTCCATGGGAAGCATCTGGTAGGCCGATCCTCCGAGGCCTTGTTCATAGAGCATCACCCGCACCTCCTGCGCAGTAGGAGCCCACAGCGCAAAGTGTGTCGACGACGGAGAGTAAACCATTTCTTCCCATTCTCCCTTGTAGACGGGATAATCCTCATACGAAGAAAAACCGTCTTTCTGCGACTGGCTGCATCCGGCAGCCGTAATGACAGACATCAGAATTACGTGTTTCAGTTTCATTTTACAAATTATTTTTTTATTCGGTTCGGATTTTTCGCTATGAAATCTCTCCAGTTTGAATAAGCTTTGGGCAGGACCGGATTTCCCATCTGAAGATAATGGCAATAGGCAGCCCCGAGCGCGTCGGTCGCATCAAGAAAAGGCCCCATCTCCGACTCCGGAATATGGAGCATGCGTTTCAGCATGTCCGCCACCTGCTCCTTGCTTGCCTGTCCGTTCCCCGTGATTGCCATTTTGATCTTCAGCGGGGCATATTCAGTGACAGGTATGTCGCGGCACAGCGCAGCCACGATAGCCACCCCTGCGCACGTCCGAGCTTCAGCATCGACTGCACGTTCTTGCCGAAGAAGGGCGCCTCGATGGCAAGCTCGTCGGGCAGATACGAAGTGATGATTCCCTGCACCCGCTCGTAAATATGCTTCAGCTTCAGATAAGGATCCGCGCATTTGCGGAGGTCGATCACTCCAAGCGCCATCACATGCGGCTTGACTCCCGCAATCTTCAGCACGCCGTATCCCATGACATTCGTTCCCGGATCTATGCCCAGTATGATCTTCTCTTTGACGGGCTGTATCACCTGATGACCTCCATCAATGTCGGAAACCCGACCACTTTATCCTTGAATATCTTTTTGATTTCCCCGTTCAGATGTTCTCCTCCGTTCACCAGCCACTTGTGCAGTGCGGCCGAATCCTCCGCCTCCCACTGCAACGAAAAGCATTCGCTGTCCTGTTCCTTGTGGCTCAGTATGCGGAGTATGCGCGGATTCTTCAGAATACCGCTCTCCTCCGCTTCAGGAATATAACATTCGTTCAGCCAGATGACAAAATTGCGCGCGTCATCCATTTCTACATGATAAGTCGTGTTGTAAACCAGCATAATTCCGTTTCTTTTGATTCAATCTTTCTGCAAACATAAGCAAAATATGTGAGAAAACGCAGAAGAAATGCAGATTTGCGCAACGACAATCAGCAACCGAAAAAAATCCGATGCGCTGCATACCGATTACGATACGTCTTTTGCCTATTCTTTGTCTTTGATTTCCTCTAACATATCATTGATGAAACCGTCCGCCTGCTGCATCAGGTCATCAAACTGCTGCTTCAGTTCCTCATGATTGAACTCGGCGGCTTTTTCCGACACTTCTTCCGAGAACTTTTCCAGTTCCTTCCGCTGGTCTTCGGTCATATCCTCCAATACCTTTTTGCCTTTTTCATTGATGCTGCGGTATTCCTCACCCACCCGCTTCCAGTCTTCTTCCGTATAGGAAGATGCATTCTTGAGCGTTTTTTCGGTCAGGCTTTTCATGTCGTTCACATAGTCTTGGGCACTGTAGCCTGCACACGCGGTGAAACACATGCCGGCAAAGCCGATGGCAAAGGCAAGATGAAACAGTTTTTTCATAAACAGAAGTTTTTTAATGTGCGTATATGTACAAAGGTAAATAATTTCTTGAAAACCGGCAGGGATTTTTCTTTATTTTTGCAGCATATACAGAGGCCTATTCTTCGTTTTGCAGCCATTACGCCGCATGTGAAAACGAAGAAGAATGCGGTGGCTGACGGACGGACAACTCACGGCAGAAGCATCGTCGCCGGCACACCGGTTCAGAAGTCCTCCAAAGCAGACAAGCAACGCAGTTCCGCAACGTGCTTTTTTGCAGAAGTGTCCAAAATGTAGCCTGTAATCATTAAAAACGCTAAAAGCAGGGCTTCCTTAAGCAAAGTTTTATTATTTTTGCGCACATTGTAAGAACAAATGTGCAATTTGCAAAATGGAGATTCAAAACAGCTTTATACAATTGGTAGAAGAAAGCATCCGCAAGAACTGGAATTTGGACGCTTTGACAGATTACAAAGGAGCAACGCTGCAATACCGCGACGTTGCCAGAAAGATAGAAAAGATGCATATCCTTTTCGAACATGCCGGAATAAAGAAGGGCGACAAGATTGCCTTGTGCGGACGGAACAGCGCAAACTGGACAGCCGCATTCCTGGGAATCGTCACATACGGAGCTGTGGCTGTGCCTATCCTGCATGAATTCAAGGCAGACAACGTGCACCACATCGTCAACCATTCGGAAGCACGGATGCTGTTTGTGGGCGACCAAGTGTGGGAAAACTTCAACGAGCGTGCCATGCCGAACCTGGAAGGCATCATCGAGCTGAAAAACTACGACCTGGTGGTTTCGCGCTCAAAAAAACTCACCTATGCAAGAGAGCACCTGAACGAAGAGTTCGGAAAGAAATATCCCTGCCGGTTCCGTGCGGAACAGGTTGCCTACCGCCGCGAAGACCCTGAGGAACTGGCCGTAATCAATTACACATCGGGAACCACGGGGTATTCAAAGGGAGTGATGCTCCCCTACCGCAGCATCATTTCAAACATCGTGCACATCGACTCGAAAGTCGGGCTGAAGCCGGGCGACCGGATCGTATCGATGCTTCCGCTGGGACATATTTTCGGACTGGTATTCGACTTCCTTTACGGCATTACCGTCGGAGCTCACCTGTGGTTTCTTACACGCATGCCAAGCCCGAAAATCATCGCCGAATCGTTTGCCGTCATCCGTCCCCGCGTCATCGCCTGCGTGCCCCTCATCGTTGAAAAAATCTTCAAGAAAAACATTCTTCCGCAGGTCGACAGCAAGCTGGGCAAGCTTCTGCTGCACATCCCGATCGTGAGCGACAAAATCAAGGACCAGATACGCAAACAGGCCATGGAGGTATTTGGAGGGAACTTCATCGAGATCGTCATCGGAGGAGCTCCGTTCAACGCTGAGGTGGAAGCCTTTCTGAGGAAAATAAACTTCCCGTACACCATCGCCTACGGAATGACGGAATGCGCTCCGCTTATCTGCCACAGCCGCTGGGACGAGATCCTTTATATGTCATGCGGAAAAACCGTTTCAAACATGGAAACGAAAGTCGACTCGCCCGATCCGGAAAACATTCCGGGCGAACTGCTGTGCCGGGGCATGAATGTCATGCTGGGATACTACAAGAACCAGGAGGCGACCGGACAGACCATCGACAAGGACGGATGGCTTCCACACCGGGGATATGGCCGTAAAGGATGCGGACGGAAACATATTCATCAAAGGACGCTGCAAGAATATGCTGCTCACAGCCTCCGGACAGAATATCTATCCGGAAGAGATAGAGGCAAGGCTCAACAACATGCCTTTCGTAAACGAATCGCTGGTAATACTGAAAGACAACAAGCTCGTGGCACTCGTATATCCGGACAATGAGGAGGCTTTCGCCCAGAACCTGACCAAAAAGCAACTGGAAGATGCCATCGAGCAGAACCGTGTCGAGCTCAACAAGCTGCTTCCTGCCTACTCGCAGATCGCACATGTCAAACTCTATCCCGAAGAATTTGAAAAGACAGCGAAGAAGAGCATCAAACGCTTCCTGTATCAATAAGCGCGGACGTGTCAAAACAGAATCTGGCTGCCAGAAACGATGCCACCCCGAGCGTTAGCGAAAGATTTCGAAGGCATCCGCGCGGATGCGGGACAGACTTCGCCGAACGTTGTGTCTTCCTTCCTGCGGTTGTCCTTCAGATGACAAGAACGGAAGCTGACTCTTTTTTTGACATACCCGCAACCTCACATAAATGTCATACTCCCCCTCAAAAGCCTTCCCTCCGGGGGAGGACTGACGGGGCTTAAACCTTAACCTATGTCACATTCTAACCCGGAACTTCTGGTCTATAAGGCTTCCGCCGGTTCGGGAAAGACCTTCACGCTGGCAGTCAATTACATCTGCCAACTGATTGAAGACCCCACTGCCTACCGGAGGATTCTTGCCGTAACGTTCACGAACAAGGCTACAGCCGAAATGAAGGAGCGAATCCTGGAACAGCTTGACGGAATCGCCGAACGTTGTCCGGACTCGGACGGATACCTGAAGGAAATACAGAAACGTACAGGCAAGGCGGAAAACGAGATACGCCGGTCGGCAGGCAAGGCACTGACCAACATCATCCACGACTACAGCCGTTTCCGGATCGAAACCATCGACTCGTTCTTCCAGTCCGTTCTGAGAAACCTCGCCCGCGAACTCAATCTGGGCGCAGGGCTTTCGATCGAACTGAACAACAAGGAGGTGCTGAGCGATGCCGTAGACATCCTGATTGAAAAGCTGGACCGGAACTCTCCCGTACTGTACTGGCTGATCGAGTACATCGAAGAAAAAATAGAAAACGACAAACGCTGGAACGTTTCGGAAGAAATAAAAAGTTTCGGCTGGAACATCTTTGACGAAAGCTATATCGAAAAGGGAGAGAAACTGAGGGAGAAGCTTGCCGATCCCCACTTCCTCCCGAACTACAAGAAAGAGCTTGAAAATATCCAGGCAAAGATACTGAAGCAGATGAAGGACTTCAGCGAAAAGTATCTTTCAGCCCCTCAGCGCGAACGGGCTTGACCCGGCCGACCTGATAAAGAAAAAGCAGCGGAATAAGCGGCTATTTCCGGAAGCTGGGCGACGGAAAGCTGGGCGACGACATTTGCAACGCGACAGTAAGAAACTGTCTGGAGGATGCAGGCAACTGGGCTTCGAAGACATCTCCCAAGCGTGACATCATCCGCCAACTGGCTGCATCCTCCCTTCTCCCGCTCTTGCAGGAAGCCGAGAAAGTGCGTCCGAAAAACAACATGATTCTCAATTCGTGCAAGCTCTCGCTGAGATATCTCAACAACCTGAGGCTGCTGGCAAACATCTACGACGAAATCAACCTGCTGAACCGGGAACACAACCGTTTCCTGCTCTCGGAAACCAACGCCCTGCTCCATAATCTGATGGCTAAAGGCGACGCTTCGTTCATTTACGAGAAAATCGGCACAACCGTTGATACCGTTATGATTGACGAGTTTCAGGACACTTCGCGCATGCAGTGGGAGAATTTCCACCTCCTGCTCGAAGAAAGCCTCGCACAGAAAGAAGGCAGCCTGATTGTAGGCGACATCAAACAGAGCATTTACCGCTGGCGGAACGGCGACTGGAGGATTCTCGCCAACATAAAGAAAGACCCTGCCTTCAGGACAAGGGAATGCACGCTGGACACAAACTGGAGAAGCGAAACCAACATCATCCGGTTCAACAACGGAATTTTCAAGGCCGCATCGCTCGTCCTTGACGAAAGGTACCGCGAAGAAACCGGAAACCACTGCACGGATCTGACCGAAGCCTACGCGGATGTAGAACAGAAAACGCCGAAGAAGGACAACAGAGGATACGTGAAGCTTGCTTTCCTGCCCAGCAGCAAGGAGCATCCGTATGCGGAATCAATGCTTGAACAGCTGGCCGCCGAGGTGGAACGTCTGGTCGGACAAGGCATAGCCGCCAGCGACATCGCCATCCTGGTCCGGAAGAACAAGGCGATCCCCGAAATAGCCGGCTACTTCGAGCAGCACACCTCCCACCGGATCGTGTCTGACGAAGCTTTCAGGCTGGACGCTTCGCCGGCCGCAAACATGCTGGTCGACGGGCTTCGGCTCTTTGCTTTTCCCGACGACTCCATATCGCTTGCACGCCTGGCCGCAACGTACCAGCAGGAAATCCTGCACAAGGACACCGCCCTGAACACGATACTGCTTGAAGGGGCGGAAAAATACCTTCCAGCAGAACTCCTCCTGCGGAAAGACACACTTATGTTCATGCCGCTTTATGAACTGCTCGAAACGCTGGCATCGATTTTCAATATCCGCGAAATCAAAGGACAGGACGCTTATCTCTGCGCATTTTACGATGCGGTGACGCTGTATGTCCAGGACAATTCATCGGACATAGCTGCTTTCATTGCCTACTGGGAAGAGGTGCTGCACGAAAAAGACCATCCCTTCCGGAGAAATTGACGGCATCCGCATCCTGTCGATCCACAAGTCGAAAGGGCTGGAATACCATACCGTGCTGATTCCTTTCTGTGACTGGAAAATGGAAAATGAAACGAACAGCCACCTGGTATGGTGCTCGCTCGATGCGGACAACCCTGACTTCGCGCCTTTCAACGAACTGGATCTGGCCCCATCAACTATTCAAAAGACATGGCCCAGTCGGTTTACCACGACTGTTACCAGACAGAGCACCTGCAGTTATGGGTCGACAACCTGAACTTGCTCTACGTGGCATTCACACGTGCCTGCAAGAACTTGATCGTGCTCGGCAAGCAGAAGCAGGCCAACTCGGTGTCCGAACTGCTGCGTGAAGCGGTAGAAAGGCTGGATTTCATGCAGACACCGGAGCCCGACCCTTCCGGTGAATGTCCGGAAGAAGGCGACACATGCGAAACATATGAGTTCGGTTCTCTCTGCACTGAGCAGGAAGGCAGAAAGCAGTCGGCAAACCGGCTGAAAGCCAAACCGGAAACCATCTCCATGCGGGTAGAGAGCCTTACACCGGAAATCGAATTCAAGCAATCAAACAAATCGGCAGAGTTCATCCGGGGGACGAAGACGACAAGGCGCACTATATCCAGCAGGGGCAGCTGCTCCACAGCGTTTTTGCCTCCATCAGGCGGAAAAGCGACCTGGAACAGGCCATCGGCAACCTCCGCTTCAACGGTATCTTTGAAACGGAAGAGCAGGAACGCAGAACCAGGGAAATAGCGGAAAAAGCACTGGAAAACCCGGTCGTTGCCGACTGGTTCGACGGCGGATGGGAGCTGTACAATGAATGCAGCGTCATTTTCAGGGACGAGGAAGGCGGATTGCAGACCCGGAGGCCCGACCGCGTGATGAAGAAAGACGGCCGCGTCGTTGTGGTCGACTTCAAATTCGGGAAAAAACATGACGCATACAGGCAGCAGGTGCGCGAATACATGGAACTCCTGACGAGAATGGGACACAAGCATGTGGAGGGTTATCTGTGGTATGTGTTTGCCGACGAACTGGAAAGAATCAATTGTGACGAACAACACGTAAGCTAAATCATTATGGAAACATTTCTAAAATCAGTGGCGCACGACCTGTTTGAAAAGACCGGAGGCGAATTGAGCCGCACGGCAGTAATCTTCCCGAACAAACGCGCCGGACTGTTTTTCAACGAATACCTCGCCAAAGAATCGGAGCGGCCACTCTGGTCGCCTGCCTACTTAAGCATCAGCGAACTGTTCAGACAGTCGTCGGGCCTTCTCATCGGCGATCCGGTGAAGCTGGTGTGCGACCTCTACAGAACGTACATTGAGGTCACGGGCAGCGACGAGCCGCTTGACAACTTCTATTTCTGGGGCGAAATGATGATAAGCGACTTCGACGACGCCGACAAGAATATGGCAGATACCGATGCGCTTTTCAGCAACCTGAAAGACCTCAACGACATGTCCGAGGGCTTCGACTTCATGGAGGATGAACAGAAAGAGGCAATCAGCCAGTTCTTCCACAACTTCTCCATCAAGAACGATACCGCTCTGAAGAGCCGGTTTACCCTGATGTGGAACTCGCTGGGCAAAATCTACCGGCAATACAAGGAGCGTCTGAAAACGCAGGGAATCGCCTACGAGGGGATGCTCTACCGCGAAGTGGCAGACTCGCTCAGTGTGGAAGAGCTGCCGTATGAAAGATATGTATTCGTCGGATTCAACGTACTGAACAAGGTGGAACACCGCCTGTTCAGCAAACTGCACGATGCAGGCAAGGCCATGTTCTATTGGGACTACGATGTGTTCTACCTCAAGAAGCCGCACGAAGCCGGCGAGTTCATCAGCCGGAACCTGAGAGATTTTCCCTCGGAACTTCCGCCTTCCTGCTTCGACTGGCTGAACCGTGACAAGCAGATCGAATTCATCGAGTCGCCTACGGAAAACGGACAGGCGCGCTACCTGCCGCAATGGATCAGGGAGAACCTTACGGAACCGGAAAAAGAAACAGCCGTGGTGTTGTGCAACGAATCGCTGCTGCAGCCTGTCCTCCATTCGCTCCCCGAAAACATAAGGCACATCAACATTACCATGGGATTTCCGCTCTCACAGACTCCGGCATACAGTTTCGTGAAAGCGTTTGTCGAACTGCACACCGAAGGGTATGATGCCAAAGCGGGGCATTTCCTCTTCGCGCCGGTCGTATCTCTGCTGAAACACCCTTACATGCAGAAGATCTCACCCCATACCGCCAATGTGGAAAGCGAACTGGTAAAAGGCAACCGCTTCTATCCCCTGCCCTCGGAACTGTCGAAGGACGGTGTGCTTGAAGAGGCGTTCTCGCCATGCGCCGGCAACCTGTCACTGTGCGAAAGACTGTCTTCGCTGCTGAAACAGATCGCAACGCTCCACAAGGGGGAAAAGACAGGCGACGCATACGACCAGCTCTATCAGGAAGCGCTGTTCAAGGCATACACCATGACCAACCGCTTCCGCTCGCTCGTTGAAGACAAGGAGCTTGACGTCAAGACCGAAACGTTCAGACGCCTGCTGGTCCGTGTCATGTCGGCGGCATCCATACCCTTTCACGGAGAACCGGCCATCGGAATGCAGGTTATGGGAGTTCTCGAAACCCGAAACCTGGATTTCCGCCACCTGATACTGCTGTCGGTCAACGAAGGGCAGCTTCCCAAAAGCGGAGGGGAGTCCTCGTTTATCCCCTACAACCTGCGCAAAGCGTTCGGCCTGACAACCGTCGACCACAAGATTGCCGTATATGCCTATTATTTCTACCGCATGATCCAACGGGCGGATAAGGTCACGCTGATGTACAACACCGCTACCGACGGAATCAACCGCGGAGAGATGTCGCGCTTCATGAGGCAGCTGCTGATAGAATGGAGGCACCCGATCGGCAGGAAGCAGCTGGCGGCAGAACAGATACCGGCGGCGGCGTGCCCGACCGTCATAGAAAAACCCCGGAAATCATGGAGAGAATGGCGGATGTCTTCGATACAAGGCGCAACAAGCATGCGCTCATGTCACCGACGGCACTCAACACCTACCTGGACTGCCCGCTCAAGTTTTACTATAAATATGTAGCCCGCCTGACGGCTCCCGATGATGTGAGCGCAGACATCGATCCGGCCAAGTTCGGAAGCATCTTCCACTATGCAGCCGAACATATCTACAAGGACATGAGCGAAAGGCAGAAGACGGTGGACAGGGAAACGATCGAGAGGCTGCTGAAAGACCCTGTCCGGCTGAGAAGGTATGTGGACAACGGATTCAGGGAACTGTTCTTCAACCCCGAAGCCAACAAATCGCCACAGGCTCCGCAGCTTCCCGAATACAACGGAACGCAACTGATCAACTCGGAGGTTATCTACCGCTACATAAGGCAACTGCTCCGGCTGGACAAGGAATATACGCCTTTCACCTTCCTCGACTCGGAAGTAAAGGTCAGAGAAGACATCACAGTCAGGACGCCGCAAGGAGAAATCAGGTCGTGCATAGGAGGCACAATCGACCGGACAGACTGCAAGGACAACATGCTCCGGATCGTTGACTACAAGACGGGAGGCGAACCGGAAGCTCCGGAAAGCGTGGAGTCGCTCTTCCTGCCGGCCAGGAAACGCCCCCATTACGCATTCCAGACATTTCTGTATGCGGCAATCATGAACAGAAAGATGCGCGACGAAAACAGCGGCAGAACCGTGGCTCCAGCCCTGCTTTATATCCACCGCGCAGCCTCGGCCTCCTACTCGCCTGTGATAAAGCTAGGCAAGCCGCAAGTGGAGGTTTCGGATTTCAGCATTTACGAGGGCGAGTTCAGAGAACGTCTGCGAAGCCTGCTCGAAGCTATTTTCTGCGCTGACATCGCATTCACCCAAACGGAAGTGGAGGACAATTGTCAGTATTGCGACTTCAAAAAGTTATGCAAAAAGTAGCCAAATAGCAAAAGAATGTTAATAAACAGAAGTTTTTACGGATATGCAAAAACTTTTATCGCGAGTTCGCGGTTATACTAGTGTTTTTCATAGTATTTATACAGTCTGGTGCTTGTGAAAGTATCAACTGTAGGGACAAAAGCGTTTGTTCCTAAAGACGAAAGCGACTGCAGTTCCCCAGCAGTCGCTTTCCTTTTTTTTATTCTCTTTCTTCCCTTTTTCTTTCCTTCCCGCGCGAGTCCGGAAATCCGAAGCTTCACGCATCAAAGTTTGTCTTCAGTCTGAAGCTATATAGCTTCAGTCTGGAGATATGCATCTTCAAGCTGGAGATTTATATCTCCAGGCTAAAGATACAGATTTTCCGCAGCAACCTCCGCTTTGCCGTCCGGCCGACGGCAAAGAGGTTTTTATTGCCACTCCAGAGTTACCAGCACGCCCTTGTGGTCGCTGGGCCACGTGCCTTGCGGTTCGATGATGGGATCCTGAGAAGTTTCATCAGCCCGCTTTCCGCGAATGACGGAAGCTTTCGGACCAAGAATGGCGGCTTTCACAGGCCGGACACCGGTGCCCTTGTAGAAAATAAAGTCGATGCGGTCCCGTTCATCCGCTTTGGGTGCCCAGGCCAGCTTGCCGATCTCCGCATCTTCATTAGAAGCCACCCAAGTAAAGCCGGGGTGTGTCACCGCGCTGGGATAGACCGTGCGGTAAGCGTCGTGGTAGCCGGCTTCGTGCAGCAGCCGTGTGGTAGTCCACGGCACAATGAACCCGTGATGGTCGTACAGGTCCTTTGTATCCGCCTGCCAGTCCATCCATGAAGGCTCATTGAAGTCCCCCCCCAACAACGACAGGCATTCCCTTTTCAATGTCTTTCTCGGCATGGCGCATCATTATCCTGATCTGGTGCGGACGCTGTGAAGCATCATTCTGCGCCAGCACCTCTTCCACCGCCGCAGGAAGAGGACATTCTTTCCATGTCACTCCGTCATAGCCGCGAGGCAAGTAGCAGGCATAATGCGTGTAGTCCAGATGAACGGCATAAACGGCCATCTGCCGTCCTTCCACATCGATGACGGCACGGTTGATGCTGACCGAATCCAACGCTCCGCTTTCCACAATGGGATAACGGCTGAGGATGCCTCCGTCTTTACTGGGACATGTATAATACAGCAAACCTTTTCCGCGCAGGCTGCGGCACAGGCTGTCAGTAAAGTGTACGCCATGATAATCCCTCACTTCACACAGCGTGACTATATCGGGACGATGGGCCGCGACTTCGTCTGCGATTGCCTCGAAAGCACCGTCTACTTGCGTAGCGTCTTGCCAGACATTAAGCTGCAACACTTTCAGTTGCTTGCCGGTATCCGCATTTGCCCGAAGCCCTGCCGGCAGCAGGCAAAACAAAAATAGAAGCAGTTGTTTCATCATGTATGCAAAGTTACCCTTTTCACTGTAATATCCACATCACTCCATTGACTTCGTCCGAACCGTATTGGCGCTGGATGGCTGTTTCCACATTTTCGGTATTATAAGAAATCTCTACGTCGGGATACTGCCAGCGCATGGGCAATTTGTCCGGCGCGTTGAAGTTCTGGCTGGTTTCCGGATTGACAGGCAGCACGGGATAACCGGTGCGGCGATAGTCGTAATAAGGCTGATAAGGCAGCTGCATGAAAGCGGCAATGTACTTCTGCTCCATAATTTTGCGCAACTGCTCATCGAAACTGCCGGAGAGCTGCACGGAAGACTGTTCAAGAAAACTGTCGATGTAAGTGTCAGTCAGCGGATGGCCGTAGTGATAAGTTTCGCTGTCGGGCGTATGGTCATAGATAAATTCCATGCTGGCGCGTATGCCTTGCTTATACAGCTGGCTGGCATCGGCCGAAATCCAGCCGCGCAGCGCAGCTTCCGCCAGGATGAAGCACTGTTCGGCATAGCCCAACTGAATGTAAGGTTCGCCGGAAATATAATCCACGTACCGGGGATTAAGCCCGCTGCAGTCGCCTGCCGCATAGTGGTCTTTTACTTCCGAGATAGGAGCAGTAGGGTCTACACCCACAAAAGCGTCCCACGAAGCGGCGGCTACGCCCGCGTCAAGCTGGGTCTGTGCCGGCCGTCCGTAATAGAAGAGGCGGTAGTCCTGATTGTCTTTCAGCAGTTTTACCAGGAAGTCAGACAGCATGGCATAAGCCCAGTGACGGTTGGTAGACGAGTTGTATGGATAGTATTGCCCGGCTTTGTCAGAGAAAGCAAGTTGCAGGTTGTCTTCGTTGCTTTCCATGAGCAGTCCGTTCTGGTAAGCCTCCCGGAAACGTTGGGCTACATTCAGGTCGGCATCGTCTTCTCTTTTAGAGAGGTTGATAAGCACGCGCAGCTGCAAGGCAGTCGCCACCTTCGCCCATTGTCTGGCACTGCCGCCGAAAACAATGTCACCGCTGAAATCCTGTGGGGCCGAGAGTTTGCTGTATGCTTCCTGCAAATCCTCAAGGACACCCAAGCATACATCCTTCTGCGTGTCATAAACGGGTGTAAGCAAGCCTTCTTCTCCTTGCAGAATCTGGCTGTAAGGGATATCTCCCACTTCCAGCGTGTGGTTGAAAAGCACATAGGCTTTCAACAAGGCCGCCAGTCCTTCGTAGGCCGACTTGTTGCTCTCCGGAGCCAGCTCTGCCATGTTCTTGTAGTCTTGCAGGTAGGCATAGTCGCTGAAACTGGCGCGCCCGAAATCATTGTACTGGCCGTCTACGGCTCCCTCGCCCCATCCCAGGTATTTGGTGATGAACATATGGGTAACGAATGTCTTTCCCGAACTCGACGGTGCCAGTATCCCATGAATAGCGCCTGTCGCCAACAAGGAGGAGTTTACGTTGGTGGGAGTGTCCGGATTGGTATTGATGTCTTCAAAATTGGAACATCCTGCCAGCAGGGTGCAAACAATGCCTGCAGCTATGGTTTTGATATGTTTCATACGGATAGATTATTCTGTATTTAAATGTCAAGTTTAATGTTGAAGCCTACCAGACGGGTAGAAGGCGTGTTGATATCGTCCGAGCCTTTGTCAGGGTCAGAGAAACGGAATTCCTTGGTCCACATCAGCAGGTTCTGGCCGATGACCCCCACAGTAAGGCCTTTCAGCTTCATCTTCTGGCAAAGGCTTGCGGGCAGGGTATAGCTGATCGCCACGTTGCGCAGTTTGATGAATGTCTGGTCAAGCAAGTTTTGCGTGCGTACGGTACCGATGTAGGGATTCATAGTGGTCATATATGATTCGTAAGACACGGGGATATCATTCGGTGCGAATACGCGGTCATCATATAACACATTTCCGTAAGAATCCCATTCGGCACTTCCCGAAACCAGCTTCACGCCATCGCCCACAAATGTAATGTTGCCGTTCACCACTTCTTCATAACGGTACTGGTTGTCACTGTCGATATGTGCGCCAGAGTTCCATAATGCCTGTTCGGTCTGCGCGTGCGCCAAACCTCCCACACGGCCGTCTACAGCTATGTCGAAAGTGAAGTTCTTCCATCTCAAGGTAGTGGAAAGGCCCCAGATCCAGTCGGGCGAGGTATATCCCTGTATGCTTTCATAAGGATTGATAAGCGGCAGTCCTTCGCTGTTGTGGATGATATTCCCTTCCGAGTCGCGCTGGTAGTCGTATGCCGAGATCCAGTCCCATCGTTCTCCCTTGGCTACCCACGGCTTCTGGGTAGAATATACGGGGTCGACATCTCCGTAATAGTAGCGGTCGCGCGCCCAGTTGAAAGTAGCTGTCCACATCAGATCTTCACGCTTGATGATATCTCCCGAAACGGTGATTTCATGTCCTTTGCGCACTTGCGTTTCGCCATAGTTTACAAGAGCACTTGTATAACCTGTGGTGGGACTGAGTGAAACGCTGCGGATATTGTTATAGTTTTCTTTGTTGTAATAAGCATAATCCACCCGGAGCCGGTTTCCCAGGAAGCTGAGTGCCATACCAATTTCATAAGTGCGCGATTCCGAAGGCTTAAGCGTGGCGCTGCGGATGGTACGCGGGTTATAGGCGGCTGTCATATTATCCCAGACATTGGTGCTTACGGAATATACGCGGTTGATGTCGTATACGCCTGTGTCGTCTTTGGTCTTTGTCCACGAACCGCGCACTTTCCAGAAGTTGGTCCAGGAAGGCAGGGGAACGAATTCGGAAAGCACCACGCTTCCTGCCACAGAAGGATAGAAATAAGAACGTGTTTCTTCGGGCAAGGTAGACGACCAGTCGTTACGTCCGGTCACCTCCAGAAAAACGGTGCTGCGCCACGAAGCGGCTGCTTTTCCGTAGACAGAGTTTACCTGCTTGCCTGTGACACTCTTGCTGGAAGTAGAAGGTTCGACGGAAGCCGCCAGCGAATAGTAGCCGGGCAAAATGATTCCGTTCTGTGTTTCTCCCGTCAGGCTGCTGGTATTGTAGTAATAGATAGAGCCTCCGATGAATCCGTCTATCGAAAAATCTCCCCATTGTTTCTCTGCCATCAGCAACAAGTCGTTGTTGGTACTGAAACCGGTGTTGTTCCGGATGCCGTAATAACCTTTCTTCGAGCCCCATCCCGCCGTGGAACCTATGGGCGTCTTCCATTCCGTCTTGCTGCTGTAAAAGTCAACGCCCGAGCGCAGGGTTGCTTTCAGCCAGGGAGCAAGCTGATAAGAAGCGTTGATGTATCCGTTTACAAGGTTGTAGTCATTGGACGTGGTTACTTCATTGGCTATGAGGTAAGGGTTCTCATACCAGCTGCGGTCCATCCAGTTGGACTGCTGTCCCTCTTGGCCTTTTATCCAATAATCCTTATAATCGCGTATGTCGAAGTCGGCGCACTCCAGATGAGCAGGTTATACAGATAGCCGCTTCCTCCGTAGCCTGTTCCTCCCATGTTCGGATAGAAACGCTTGTTGTAGGAAAGTCCGGCATCGGCGCTGAATTTCCCGACATTCATAGTACCGGAAACGTTGTAAGTGATTTTGTTGAGCTTTTCATTGGGCCATTGTCCTTTGTTGTACACGTGCGTAAGCGAAGTGCGGAAACTTCCCAATTTGCCTTTTTGAGTCACGCTGACGTTGTTGTTGGTAACGAAGCTCAATTCCTGGAAGTTCTTCAGGTTGTCTTTGCCCACCGACACCAGCGGACGCATTTCCCACTCATAAGTATAAGGATTATACTGCAAGGCTTCCCGCCCGATGTCCATCTTGTCGCCCCATACGTAGCTTCCCGCAAGGTATTTGCCAGCCTGTCCGGTACTGTACGAAGTCTGCACTTCAGGCAGGCGCAGGTATCCTGCATTAAACATGGTGCTGCTGTTGATCTGTATCTGCAATCCTTCGCCTCCGCCCTTTTTGGTAGTGACCATGATGGCTCCGCTGCCTCCGCGCGAACCGTAAAGGGCTGAGGCTGTCGCTCCTTTCAATACGTCTACCGACTCGATGTCGTCTGAAGCGATATCACTTAATGTCAAGTTCTGGTAAGGCACTCCATCCACCACAAGCAGAGGGGTTTCTCCTCGAAGGGTCAGCGTGGGAGCCTCGTTAAATTCGGTACTGTTCTGCACATTCAGTCCGGCAATCCTACCGGTAAGGCTGGTAGCCACATTCACTGATTTCACAGTGTTGAGCGCATCTCCCGATACTTTCTGCACAGAATAGCCCAAAGCTTTTTCTTCCCGTTTGATACCCAGTGCCGTAACCACCACTTCGCCCAACAGTTCGCTGTCTTCTTGCAGTGTAATGTGCAAGGGCTGGCTTGACTCCACCTTTACCTCTTGGGTTTTATAACCGATATAAGAAATGACCAACGTGGCTCCCCGGGTTACACGGACAGAAAATTCGCCATCGATATTGGTGATCGTACCGTTGCTGCCGTTTCCTTTTTCTATTACATTGACACCAATGATGGGCATTCCTGCTGCATCAACTACTTTTCCGGTAACCAAGTTACGGGTTTGCTGTTGCACATATCCTGTTTCAGTGGCAGGATTGGAAGCCCCCAACGGGGAAACTTTTTGCAGATCCTGCCAGATAGCGGAAACCGTAAGCATGTTTTTCCATTTAACGAGTGTATTTTTTTGCGTTTTCCCTTTCGGACAACCAAAGAAAGGGGGCTATAAAAATTAGTGTTATGGAAACAGGTTGTCCTTCTTCTGATTTTTTGTCCGTTAACGGATTGACAAAAATGCAAAGAAACGTTTCCAAACTCATAAGATAGCTATCGAAAACGCCGCAAAAATATAAGTGTGTTAAAACATAGATATTGCGAAGATATTACGTTTATGTTTCTTCACACAAGGATTTACGGCCTGGACAGGAGTTTGAAAACATACGATGAATCTGTCAAACGACTCTTTTTCCTGACTTCGTCACTCAAAAAACCTCAATATTATAATTGGTTGATAAACAATATTTTGTAATTTTGTGTCACCCATTTTAGGGTGACACGGTACAAAAATATGTTTATACGTAAAAAGAAATACCCATCAGGCAATGTAGGTGTCATAGTTGTTGAAAAGGTCAACGGCAAGATGAATGAGCTTGCCACTATAGGTATAGCGCGTACTCAAGAAGAAATAGATTCTCTGATAACGAAAGGTCGTAAATGGATAGAGGCGGAACAGGAGCGCCGCCATCCACGGCTGGATCTCTTCGGTGAGGAACGTAAGAAGTGTGATGCAGAACTTCTGAGTGCCGAACAGATGCTTTCGTGCATAACCAACATTTCCATCAATGGAGCGGACCTGATACTTGACCGTGTCCTTGACAATGTGGGCTTCAACAGGATAGATGATGAGGTGGGCTCTAGTTGATTATACCGTTGCAAACTTGACATTATAATGCTTCATGGAAATCCCCAGCAATTCACCGGCCTGGTCATTGCAGAACTTCAGGACGGTTCTTGCACCTTGAACCAGTTGAGATAGTCCTGCATGTACTTCGTGGCTACGCCCCAGAATGTTCCGTTAAGCCACTTCTTGAGCCTGCTGTGCAGTGAATTGACGTGTTGGATATGGTAAAATCCCCTCTTAACGTGCCGGCCAAGGTCTGCCCTGATTACGACATGTTCAATATGGTTGTCCATTGCATATCCCTTGTAGCTGACATGCCCGTCCGAACACAGCACCGTCCCTTGTGGCAGCGGGTGTGCAGGCTTTCCGTGATTTCCGCTTTCGTCAGCCGTCCATATCCGCAAAACGTCATGTTGAGGTCGTTCTTTCTGTCAGCCGTCACTATGACGGTGACCTTGTCCTGGATGCGCCTTTGCCTTTTCCCCTCCGCCACGCTTGCGGGGCTTGCGTCCCAGGTGGCGGCTGCCTTTGTCTGACTTTTCAAAGAATGTCTCGTCGCTTTCGGTTATTCCTGAGAACGAACCGCCTTCATCCTGCTTCAGGGAACGCAATATCTTGTGCGCTTGCCGTCTTATCCTGCAAGCAAATCTGCCACAGTGGAGTATCTGAAGAATCATTTTGATGAAGATGTCAGCCTGTCGAGGAGACTATCGTTATTTGGACAAACTGAGCGATAACCAGCATAAGATAGTTCAGGACATAAGCGTCCTTCACACAAAGAAGATTTTAGGCGGCCATATCGGTGTGCTGTTTTATGATGTCACCACACTCTATTTTGAAGCGGACTATGAGGACGAGCTTCGCAAAACGGGTTTCTCCAAGGAAGGGCGTCACCAGAACCCTCAGATTATATTGGGACTGTTGGTCAGCATTGGCGGCTATCCGCTTGCGTATTGCATCCATGAGGGCAACAAGTACGAGGGACACACGATGCTTCCGGTAGTGACGGAATTTGTCCGGAAATATGAGCTGGAAGATTTTATCGTGGTGGCTGACTCAGGGTTGATGAACAACGATAATATAGCCGACCTTGAAGCAAACGGTTACAGGTATATCATCGGTGCGAAAATCAGGAACGAGAGCAGGAAGATACAGGAATGGATACTGGAGCAGCCTAAGACAGACTGCCAGATGGTTGAATACGATAAAGGCAACGGACAGAGGTTATAGGTCGGATATACGGAAGACCGTGCCCGAAAGGATGCTTATAACCGGGAGAAAGGGATACGCCGTCTGGAGAAGGCATACCGAAGAGGTACGCTTACTCAAGACAATATCAACAAGCGCGGATACAACAAGTTTCTGAAAATGGAAGGAGATGTGAAAGTGACCATCAATTACGAGAAACTGGAGAAAGATGCGAAATGGGATGGTCTCAAAGGATACCTTACCAATACGAATATACCTGTCAATGACGTATATGCCGCCTACCATAACCTATGGCATGTTGAAAGGGCCTTCCGCATATCAAAATCAAAGATTGAGATAAGACCAATGTTTCACTTCACACGGCGCAGGATAGAAGCTCATGTCTGTATCTGCTTCGTGGCCTTGAAAGTTTACAAGGAATTGGAACGTCTGCTGAAACTATCCGGCATAAATATGAGTGTGGACAAGGTGCTCGAACTTGCTAAAACTATAGTGACTATACAGATTACATTGCCTCAAAGCAAGCAGACTATCAATCAGGTCACGTCGAACCCCCTTTCTTCCGCCTCTTCCCTGACGGCAGCCAGCATCCGGGCCACATTTCCCTTTTTCCGCGGACTTCCGTTGATAACCAATACTTTCATTAAAAAAACAGATTCTGTCAGTTCTGATAATCAAAATACCACCAGTAAGTATTTCCGTAATGCCTGCGCAGCCAGTTTCTCGCGCTCCTTGGCCGAAACATACTCCTTTCCCTTCTCTTTATACTCCATAAACCGGCGCACGCACGACGAATCCCTCGCCGCTAAAGCGACGGAGTCGGAACGCTGTGAATGGTAGAGCACCATCGCCTCACGATAGAAGCGGGGCAGCGTATCTTCGGGTTCAAAGAAGTCGTTTACCGCCGTTGCAAACTCCTCCAGATTCTTGTCAAGAAGCAGCGCCGACAGATAGTAGTCGAGCGAAGTATATTTTCCGGTTCCCTTATAACAGATGTTGCGGAGAAAGACATTCCGGTCCTCCCCCTTATACGGCCTTGCCCCCAAAAGGTAATAGATGGAATCGTTTGTATACCGGAGCGTCTGCAATGAATCATCGGGGAAGAAAAGCCCGTCCGAACGATAATACTGCGGATAGTCAAACAAACGGTCGCCCATCGAACCTGTCCGCGCCATAGCCATGCCGCGCAAGGCAGTGAATGTCCGGCTGGCTTCGAGCGACTTCTCGCCCACCTGCATCGCCCGTCCGTAGTCGCGGTTGCGGAGATAATATTCGGCCTGCAATTCATGATGGAATGACCTGTCTGAATTGCCGCAAAGAACAGTCATTACGCACAAGACAAGCAGGATGAACAGATTGCCGTTGACAATCCCCATCGTATTGTCTTCCTGGTTCAAACGGATTCTGAACACTCCCCTCAACCAGTATGTCACGCCTATAAAGACAATGATCAGAAGCGGAAGAAGCCACACCCAGCATGAGTGGTACGACGAGGTATAGACATCGCGCCCAACGTCCGTCAAAGCGCACAGCACCAGGAAGGAAGGGACATACGACAAGGCGCGCACATATCCCTTGAGCCCCAGCAGGCTGTTCACCCCCCATCTGAGCAGCAGCAGAATCAGCGTGATGACAATGGCACTCACCGCCGGAGCAAAATGCGTCTTCCCATGCGCCAGCGAATAGTGCAGAGCTTCAAGCATCTCGCGCTGGAACACATACAGATAAACAAAACTGAAAACAGAAAAAAGAAGACCGCAAACCACGATCATGATGCGTGCGGCCTTCTTATGAAATGAATTGGCGTAATAACTCATAAACAAAAACTAAGCTTTCACCCGTTTCAAGACTACGGCGGAACGGGCAGGTACGTACAATTTCAGCCATTCTTTCTTGTCCTTCGCATAGAGCGGGTCAGCGCAAGTAAAGTGGCGGAGCGAATCGTCAGAGAATCCGAAGCCGCCGAAAGCCTTGTTGTCCGTATTCAGCACCACATCGTATGCTCCGCGCGGAACCAGGAAACCATAGTCGGTGAATGAACGGGTCGGGTTGAAGTTGAACACAAATACCAGATCTTTTCTGCGGTAAGCAAGAATCTGATCTCCGTCGTTATGCCAGACTTCGATCACATCCGATTTCTGGATGTTCTTCACATCGGTGAGCAGATGCACCATCGCCTTGTCAAAATCGCCCAGATAATGATAGCACAGGCTCTTGTCGTCAACCAGATGCCATTGGCGGCGGGCATATTTGTAAGACCATCCGTTGCCCTCACGCGGGAAGTCGATCCATTCGGGATGTCCGAACTCGTTTCCCATAAAGTTCAGGTAACCGCCGTTGATGGTAGAGGCCGTGAGCAGACGGATCATCTTGTGCAGAGCGATACCTCTCTCCACCACGCCGTTCTCATCACCCTTCCTGAAGTGCCAGTACATGTCAGCGTCAATCAGACGGAAGATAATGGTTTTGTCGCCCACCAAAGCCTGGTCATGGCTTTCACAGTAGGAAACGGTCTTCTCATCCTTACGCCTGTTTGTCACTTCCCAGAACAGGCTCGACGGCTTCCAGTCCTCATCACGCCGTTCCTTGATTATCTTGATCCAGTAGTCGGGGATATTCATCGCCATACGGTAGTCAAAACCGTATCCGCCATCTTCTATCGGCGCGGCAAGTCCCGGCATGCCCGACACCTCTTCGGCAATGGTGATTGCCTTCGGATTGACTTCATGAATCAGCTTGTTGGCCAAGGTCAGGTAACAGATTGCATTGTCGTCCTGATGTCCGTTGAAATAGTCCCCGTAGTTGCAGAAAGCCTCGCCCAGACCGTGGCTGTAATAGAGCATCGAAGTCACTCCATCAAAACGGAATCCGTCGAAGCTTATATTCTTCCAGCCAGTACTTGCAGTTTGACAACAGGAAGTGCAGCACCTCGTTCTTGCCATAGTCAAAGCAAAGGGAATCCCAAGCCGGATGTTCCCGGCGGTCGCCCTGATAGAAATACTGGCACGGATCGCCGGCAAAATTGCCCAGTCCCTCCACTTCGTTCTTCACCGCATGCGAATGCACGATATCCATAATTACGGCGATGCCCATCTGATGAGCCGCATCAATCAACTGCTTCAGTTCGTCAGGCGTTCCGAAGCGTGAGGAAGGAGCAAAGAAACTTGAAACATGATAGCCGAAGCTGCCGTAATAAGGATGTTCCTGGATAGCCATAATCTGAATGCAGTTGTAGCCGTCCTCCTTCACGCGCGGAAGAACATTTTCGCGGAACTCATTGTAAGTGCCCACACGCTCTGCATCCTGCGCCATTCCTACGTGGCATTCATAAATCATAAGCGGGCCCACGTTCGGCGTGAAGGCCTTTTTCTTGAATTTGTACGGCTTTTCAGGATTCCACACCTGCGCGCTGAATATTTTTGTGACATCGTCCTGCACAACCCTTCTTGCCCATGCCGGGATACGCTCTCCGCAGCCTCCCTCCCAATGAACTTTCATCTTGAAGAGATCGCCATGTTTCATCGCTTTCTCCGGAAGTTTGATTTCCCAGTTGCCGCTATTGCGCAGACGCTTCATCTTATAGGCCGGCATTTCTTTCCACCCGTTGAAATCACCGATCAGATAAATCTCTGTAGCATTCGGCGCCCATTCGCGGAACACCCATCCTTTGTCGGTGTAGTGCAGTCCGAAATAAAGGTGCCCGTCGGCAAAGTCCGACAATTTCTTTTTCCCCGTCAATTCTTTTTCCTTGGCAACAGCGTGTTGGTGACGTCCGTTGATGGCATCAGCATACGGCTCCAGCCACGGATCATTTTTGATGATATTCAAAACCTCATCCATAGTATCAGTTATTTTGTTTGACAATTATTTCGCGCGAACTTTCACAATCACTTTCTTTACTCCATCCGGAGTTACCCCCGGCGCATGAGCGTCTTCAGGAAAGAATATGGCAAACATCCCCGGCTTGACAGTCAGATAGTCGGTGGCCAGCCCTTCATAGAAAGTTATATCCTTTTCCGGATTATAAGAAGCTTCCGGAAGATCTGTGCGAGGCATATAGCCCATCAGCTCCACTCCCGACAGCGGAATCTGGATATCGATGAAATTGTCATGCGTTTCAATCCTGGCCTCTTCTTTCGTTTTCGGGCGGGTCTGCGAGAAATTGACGGTCAGTTCGCCTTCCTTCAAGACCACCTTCCCTATTTCATGCGCATTCAGGTCAGTGGATTTCAGAAACCCACAGCCTGTACGAACAAAGGATTCAAAGCTACGTACTTTTCCAGATTTTCTAATTTGTCGATAACCATAATGCAATGTTTTAATATTAATAATCCGATTCAGCCCATACCTGTGCGGCTTGAGCTACACAAACTTACGAAATATATTCTGATAATCCGAAAAAAAAGGGCGTTTTTTAAGAGCCTGCCAGGATTTTCAACAGAAAATCATGTATTTTCCCGTTTGACGCCACGACCTGGCTGCCTTGCTCATAACTGTCCCCTCCGCAGAAGTCGGTAACACGCCCTCCCGCATTCTGCACAATCAGAATGCCGGCAGCAATGTCCCACGGACCGAGAAGAGCCTCTACCCTTGCATCAAAACGCCCGCATGCCACATAGCACATTTCGGCTGCGGCAGCACCTACGACTCTCGTCCCCGCCACCTTCCCGTAAACGCCGTCCACCAGCTTCCGGAACACCGGCCTGTAGGCATCCGCATCGTACGGCAGGCCCAAAGCCAGAAAAGCATTGTCCGCGCAATCCACGTCCGAAACGTGAACCGGCTCGCCGTTCCGGTACGAAGAATCGCCTTTGCAGGTCCAGAAACATTCATCCCTGCAAATTTCATACACAACTCCTATCAGGATTTCCTCGCGGTCACGCAAAGCGATGCTGACGCAGTAAGGAGCATTGTCGTGGATAAAATTGGTTGTGCCGTCCAAGGGGTCGACCACCCAGCAATAAGGCTCTCCGGAAAATCCGGCACTGCCCTCCTCAACAATAAAACCTGCCTCGGGAAGCAACTCCCTCAAGCAGGCTACAATTCTTCTTTCCGACTCTTTGTCTACATAAGAAACATAATCGTGCGCATGTTTCTTCTCCACCCGTTCGCGGGAGAACCGGCTTCTTTCCTGACGGATGAAGCTTCCTGTTTCCACAGCCAGCGCACGCACCTTCTCCGTCAGTTCCTGTAAATTCAGTTTCATTTCTTTTCCTCCAGCAAACGTCCATACTTGAATGTGCCTTTCCGGATCACCTTGCCGTCCGCATCGGTTTCCACAAAAGGCCCGTCCTTCTTTCCCTGCTTGAAAAAGCCTTCAAAACGGATTCCGTCTTTGCTCACGAGTGTGCCTTTGCCGTCTTCCTTGCCTCTCACGAATCCGCCTGTATATACAGAGCCGTCGGCCGTACGCAATGTGCCTTCGCCTTCAGCCATGTTGTTCTTCCACTGTCCTTCGTACACGTCGCCGTTCGCCCACTTGTAGGTTCCCGTTCCCGAACGCTGGTTTCTCAGCCACTGGCCTTCATAAACCGCTCCGTTCGCCCACGTGAACGTGCCTTTGCCGTTCTGCCAACCGTTGGAGAACTGTCCGACATACCTGTCGCCGTTGGGGTAAGTATAAATGCCCTCTCCCGTGCGTTCTCCGTTGACATAATCGCCTTCGTATTTTTCTCCGTTCTGAAAATAATAGATTCCCTTTCCTTCCTGCACGTCGTTCTTCCAGTCGCCCACATACTTGTCACCGTTGGTATAGTAGAAAGTGCCTTTTCCGTCACGCATTCCGTCTTTCCATTCGCCTTCATATTTCGAATTGTCTTCCCACGTCATGGTACCCTGTCCGTTCTTCAAGTCATTTTTCCACTCTCCGCTATAGGTAGCTCCTCCTTTCCATATATAGGTTCCCTTTCCGTCACGCTTGTCCTGATGCCATGTTCCGTCATAGAAGTCGCCGTTATAATAAGTCATGGTGCCTTTCCCTTCCTGGAAGTCCTGAAACCAGAACCCGTCGTAACGGTTATTGTTCATAAAATAGAAAGTTCCTTTTCCATGCTGCTGGTCCTGATACCATTCGCCCACATACTTCTCCCCGTCGCTGAAAGTATAGGTACCCTGCCCCTGGCGTTTCCCCTTCACATATTCACCCTCATACACGTCGCCGTTCTTAAACACAGTACGCCCTTTTCCGTTCGGCCGCCGCCCTTTCAGTTCTCCGGTATATTCGGCCCCATCCTTGAATTTATAATATCCCAAAGACATCTGAGCCGAAACGGAATTCGTCCCCACAGCCAGAAGGGCAAACAACAAAATGCTATATTTATTCATTAGATTATTCTTCTTGTTAATTATAGAGTTCAAAATTAATTTTTTTTGGTCAGTAATCGGATTCCGGATTCATACTTTTTTACCAGCCACCACCTCTATTAAATTTTCTTTGCAGAAGTACTTCCGCGAAAGCGACAGAATATCTTCGGAGGAAATGTCGCGCACGGCGGCAAGCGAGCGGTCATAAAAGTCATAATCCAGTCCCGATGCTTCGATAAAGATCCATGCGTCAGAAAGCGAAAAGGGGCTTTCGTATGAACGGCATATATCACCAAGCATATAGTTGCGCACCATGTCCAGTTCTTCGTCCGACACGCGCTCCTCCCTCAGCCTGTCCATTTCATGATAGACCTCTTTTATCACTTGCTCCACGTATTCGTTTCCGGTTTCCGTGCTGATCATCAGCAGTCCGGTTCCCGGATAAACGACCAGCCCAGCTCCGATTCCGTAGGTATAACCTTTGTCTTCGCGTATGTTCGACATAAGCCGGCTGCCAAAATAGCCGCCGAAGAGGGTTACCAGTACACGCAGCTTCAGGTAGTCCGGATGCTTCCGGTCAAGCGTAAATCCGCCCATCTTCACCGAACTCTGCATCGCATCCTCTTTCTCCACGAACACGCGCTTGCGGGTATCCGTAATTATAACCGGCTGGGGAAGGACAAAATCGGACGAGCGTTCGCCCCACTCCGCATCCCCGAACAGCCTTTCCACGCAACGGACCGTGTCTGGCGTAACACGTCCGGACAGATAAGCCGAACAATTGCCCGAACGATAGAACCTGCGGTAATATTCCTTCAGACTTTCCACGCCGATACGGTCATAGTCATCCAGTTCGGCATACCTGCCTAACGGATGCCTCTCTCCGAAGAGCGAACGGCAGAGCTGCTTGCGCGAAAGAACGTCCACCCGCTGGTTGTTCACCATAAACTGATGCTTGTGGATATCACGGATCACAGCAAATTCTTTTTCCGGAAACACCGATTCCATAACCATTGAGGCCACCACTTCAAGCGTCTTGCTGAAATAGCGCGACAGCGAATAGAGTGTCACATAACTGCAATCCACCGACACTGAAAGATCAAGCCACGCTCCATAATAGTCCAGCGTTTCAGCGATCTCAGCCGACGAAAGGTTGCGTGTCCCTTCCCTGAGCATCCGGTTTGTAAACACAGCCTGCAAGGGCTGTTCCTGCTGGAGCTGTCCGCTTTTAATCACCAGGTCAAAACGCACGACATCTTCACTTCCTGCTTCTATGGTAAAGAGCGGCATGCCGTTCCGCATCACGCGCCTTTCCGGACCGACAATCGAAAAATCGTCCAACTGGCGGATTTCGGGAGCCACGGTTCTGTCAAGCGTACTCATCTCAATTCCGGGTGTTGGTTTAAAAATGCTTCTGCCCGCTCCAGATCCTGCGGCGTATCGATGCCGATCGTTTCCACATCGCTGATGCCCACCTTGACGGTATAGCCGTTTTCAAGCCAGCGCAACTGCTCGAGCGACTCCGCCAGTTCAAGCGGCGACTGGGGCAGTGCGGTGATTTCTTTCAATACCGAAGCCCTGTATGCATAAAGCCCGATGTGCTTGTAGTATACATGATTTGCCAGCCACTCTTTCCGGTCGCGGCTGCGCTGGAACGGAATGATGGAGCGGCTGAAATAAAGTGCCTGCATCTGCCTGTTCACCACCACTTTCGGCGAATTTACATTTTCAAGCGCATCGAATCCGTCTTCCGGACGGAAAGGTTTCACCAACGTAGCTATTTGAGTCGCCTCATCATCAAAACAAGCCTTCACCGCCTCCAATTGAGAGCGTTGAATGAAAGGTTCGTCGCCCTGAATATTCACCACCACATCATAGCCCTGCCCCACTTTGCAATAGGCCTCATAGCAACGGTCGGTTCCGCTTTTATGATTGACCGATGTCATGACAACCTTGCCGCCGAAAGCTTCTACAGCCTTTTCAATCCGTTCGTCGTCGGTTTGCCACACAGACGTCGTCCAAAACGCCTGCCACCTGTTCATACACTCTCTGAATCACAGGCTTTCCTCCCAACATAGCCAAAGGCTTTGCAGGAAAACGTGTGGATGCATATCTTGCCGGAATTATTCCTATAAACTTCATAACTGGATAACTTTTAGAATCGGTTGACAAAGTTAAGAAAATTCTGTGGAAAAACCGCCGGATTCCGGCAGATTAGCAAAAGATATTTCTGTTCCTTTTGCGTAACTTGCCCGTCAAAATCATTGTCCATACAGTTCTGTCGGAAGTTCAAAGTGCAGCTGTCGTTTGCGGTTTATTTCCTCTGGAAAATCCTTGAAGGCCTGATATATTTTCGCAAGCCTGCCACACCATCGCCATGCAAAACGGATTTCCAGGTGAACTTCCACCATCTTTCAATAATGTCCATCGGTTACGGGATCGCCGCATCTGATCCCGCCTGCAAAAATAATTTCAGATGAACAACATCACACGCTATCTTGAAATCTTTCTCCTTGTCGAGAGAGTGCCCTATTTGCAAGCCATCAGTGTGTTTTTGGTTCCAGAGTCTTTTCGACAAAAGTAATTCATTTCTTTGACACGAACCATTGTTGCTTTGGGAAAGAGCATATTTCACAACAATTTAAGGAACTGCCATCTGGCAAATTGGACAAACGACACCTGATTTCTACAAAGTTCCTTGAATGGAAGTCTATCTGCACCAAGAGCCTCCTCTAACATAAAGCTATTATTCCGACAGCTATTTTACCGCAAAAACAGCATATCCTCCCGAATTTTATGTAAGTCCGTTTACACGGGCATCACCTACCTTTGCATCAATCACAGAAGACATCAAGAGTGGGAAATAAAAAGAGCGGCAGTAATACCAGCCGATGCAGTATGCTGAAACTGACGGAAGCCACTGTTGTGAACGGTGTCATTGCCACCTCCGCCTTATTGCAAACAGACAATTATTCAGTTTATAAAAAAGAGTATGGAATCACTAAAAAAACTTCTGCTGGCCGCCTTGATACTATGTGGCGGCGTATGTGCTACCTGTGCACAAGAGAAAACAAGGACGGCCGGTGTGCCGATGGTCAAGTTGAACAACGGCGTGGAGATGCCCCGCTTCGGCATCGGCACATTCCTCCAGCCCAGTGACGAAGTGTGCGAACAGTCGTGCCTCACCGCCTTGAAAGCCGGATATCGGCACATCGACACCGCCCATGCCTATCAGGACGAAGCGGGCGTAGGGCGTGCCGTCAAGGAAAGCGGTATACCTCGCGAGGAAATCTGGATTACCAGCAAACTCTGGCCCACGGAATACGGCGAGGGAAAGACGCTGAAAGCCATCGACGAGATGCTGAAGCGGATGCAACTGGATTACATCGACCTGCTCTATGTTCACCAGCCCGTGGGCGACTTCGTAGGCGCATGGAAAGACATGGAGAAGGCGGTGAAGATGGGCAAAGTACGTGCTCTCGGCATCAGCAACTTCGATGCGAACGATGAGGTGTGGAACACGATTATGAAAGCAGCGACTATCAAGCCCCAAGTGCTCCAGATAGAGTGCCACCCTTATGCCCAGCGGTTGGAGATGCGCAAGAAAGCCGCAAAAGAAGGGATACAGATGGAATGCTGGTTCCCGTTGGGAGGTGCCATGTCGGGCGGTGCCCTGTTCAAAGACCCTGCAATAAAGAAGATAGCCGAAGCCCACGGCAAAACTCCGGCACAGGTCATCCTGCGCTGGCACATCCAGGAAGGATTCTCCGTCATCCCCGGTGCATCGAATCCCGACTATATCAAGGAGAACATCCAAATCTTCGACTTCGCCCTGACCGACAAGGAGATGCAGCAGATGCGCTCGCTCAACAAGGAGAAACGTTTCTTCAACGCCACACTGGAAGATGTAGAAAAGATGGTGTGGGGAGCAAGGCTGTAAATCATGACGCTTTCGTTACCCAGCCGTCGCTACTTACAAGTTTCAACTGACGTTCTTATTTTCTTCTACCATTTACATTGAAATACTTGCGTGGTACACGGTAAGCGTATAAAAGACAAGTGATTAAAACAACAACGGGAAACATGCTGTTGCAATGTTTCCCGTCGTTGTTTAATGTATAGCTCTACCTTATTTACCCGTATGTCTCAATCAGGAACTTCACAAACTGCGGGTCGCCGAAATTCACCGTTCCCGCATCGTGACAGTTGAGTGTGGCAATACGTTTCATTTCCTCATCGGTCAGCGTAAAGTCGAAGATGTCCAGATTCTGCCGCATACGCTCCACATGCGTGCTCTTGGGGATGGCGACGATGCCCCGCTGCGTGAGCCAACGCAGTGCCACCTGTGCGGCGGTCTTCCCGTAGCCTTCGCCAATGGAAGCAAGCAGTTCGTTCTTTACCACATCTTCAGCACCCTCACCGCCAAGCGGCCCCCATGCCATCATCTTCGTGTCGTGTTCTGCGAGAAGCGGCTCGATACCTTGTTGCTGGACGAGCGGATTGCATTGCAACTGGTTCACCATCGGCTTGATATCCGCGTAGTGGGCGAAGTCGTAGAAACGTCCCGCCTGAAAATTGCTTACACCGATGGCACGCACCTTGCCTGCCCGGTAGGCTTTCTCCATCGCCCTCCACGAGCCGAACACGTCGCCGTATGCCTGATGGATGAGCAGCAGGTCGATGTAGTCGGTCTTCAGCTTGCGCAGGCTCTCGTCGATGCTTGCCGCCGCCTTCTCCTCTCCTGCATTCGAAATCCATACTTTCGTCACCAGAAAAATGTCCTGCCGGACAATACCGCTCTTGCTTATGGCATTTCCTACACCTTCCTCGTTAAAGTAAGCCTGCGCCGTGTCAATCAGGCGATAACCCACATTCAGCGCATCGCTTACGCACCGTTCACATTCCTGCGGAGCTACCTTAAACACTCCGTAACCCAATAGCGGCATTTCCACGCCGTTGCTCAGTTTGATTGTTTCCATATTGTCTTTGTTTAATCAGTTTCTTATACATATAAAGGTACGGCATAATGTTGCATCCTTCCATACACGGATTACAGACGGTCGTACCTTTTTTACGGATTGTCCGAAATGAGGCAGTTTTAAATATGCTCCATCGATTATCGGTTTTCTTCCCAAAAACGGACAGCATCCGTCAGCCAGCCTTCAGCCACCGTCCCCGTGCCAAGTCCGAAACCGTGAGGAAGCCCGTCGTAAGCATGAAATTCGGTCGGGATGCCGAGGGAGGAAAGACCTTGCAGCCGTCGTTGCATGGTGCGCCATGAAGCAATGCCGTCGTTCGTACCGACACAGGCGTATGTTGCCGCGTCTTGCGAACTAACCGTGCCATAACCCGTATATTGCATGATGACAGCCGAGGCTTGCGGAATATCCGTGCGTCCGGTGAGTTTTCGCAGATACCCCTCATTGCCGAGCACAGCCGCCATGCGTGCTCCTGCCGAACCGCCCCAAAGGGAATAGCCGGAAGCGCTTACGCCCAGTTCATCGGCATGGTCATAAATATAAGTGATGGCGCGGGCAAGGTCTTCGTAGGCATAGTCCGGACGGTAAATAAGCGCAAAAGCATTATACCCAAGTTTGGACAGTTCGAGCGCATGGGGAAAGCTGTCGTGCATGGCTCCGACATACGCGAATGCACCACCGGCATTGCAGACGGCAAAGGGCGCACCCGGATTTCCCCGGAAAAAGAACAGTCCCGTATTGCGCTTCTGCGGGTCGTCCTGCTTTTCGGCCTCCGTATAAATGTCGAGAAATACGCTGCCGGCATGTGCCTTCAGGTAATTGCAGATTTCAACGGTCTTGTCCGGGTCTATGTAGTTATACCACACCAAGCGCAACTGTTCCAAAGTCTCGCCGCTCCAATAGCCCTCGTCTACGGGGAAAATCAGCCGTCCCCAATTACCGAAAGCCGGGTCATTCATAACATCACTGATACGGCTTGTGCGGGTGAAAGATTGCCCCGTTTCAGGCGGAAAGAAAAACGGCAGGGCATTATATACAAACTCCACGACGGAATTGTAATCATGTTGCCCTCCCTCTCGCTGGTGGTAAGAAAAGTTATGGGGAGTAAACACATCGGTCAGCTGCATCACAAGCCATCGCCTGATTGTGGGTTTGATAAAAGCGCGCATCCTGTGTCCCCACGGCGTGCCATACGTGAAAGCCGTTATCCGTTCCGTAAGGCGATGCCTGAACTACCGAAGCAAGAAACTGAGCCGTCTGCTCCGGCACCGTCTGTCCGCCAAAAATCGAAACGTGCCAACTGTCACCACTCATCGGCAGGAAAAAGCGTTGCAGGTCGAAACAATGTTCAAAGATATACCATGTCGTCACACTGCCCAGCGAGAAACCGCCGAAAGCCCGGTGGTCACGCGATGCCACGATACCTGCCCGGTCAGTCGTTTCAGCGTATGTCGAGAAGCGGCTTTCAACGGCAGGAATCAGGTCATTCTCATATTCATTATGGAACACAGCGATTTCCTCGCACGATTCACCCCAATCTTTTGCCCGGTTGTCCTTGTCCCACGTGGGCGACACCACGATGACAGGCTTGCAATCTCCTTGCTGAATCATCCAGTCCAAAATGTTCTTCTGTGCGCCGCCCAATGTATCAAATGTTTCCTCTGCCGTTCCCGTCCATCCGTGCATCAGGTAGACCACATCATACTGCCGGCTCTCGTCATATCCGTAAGGCAGATAGACATAGGCAGACTTCCGCGCGGCAGGACGGTCATCGCGGGTATAATCTTTCGATTCATATTCGATTCTTACTACCTGCCCCTGCTCTGTTGCCTCCGAAAAGTATTGATTGGGAACAGAATGGGTCATCTGAATCTGAAAACTGTCAGTATTGGTTGTTCCGTTTCCATTCATATCAGTAGGGATTTCTGTTTTTTCCGTACAAGACCATAGTCCTGTCATCATAGCAGCCATTATGATTGCAATGTAGGTCATTCTTCTCATCATTTCATTACTTATACGGCTGCAAAGTTCAGCATAATTCTTGTGCCGACTATTACACTAATTACTGCAAGTACCTACATTTTTGCGGTTTGTTATACAAAACGGATGCGCTTTTTACATACCCACAGAAGCCGTTTTCTGTTTCCACTAAATCAGAAAACATCATTTGATCGCTATACACACCTTTCATACTACTATTCTCTTTGGGTGATTTGACATTTACGCCTATTCAATATATCCTCAATAAGGGAATATATCCCCTTCTTTTGAGATATTCTCATAGCTGTGCGACCAATTGATTATAAGAAATTTTGCCTGAATTATAGGGAAGATTAGCGCACTTACTCAACTATAAAAAAACAGTCCCATTGGCAAAGTTAAATATACGCTAATTTAATTCCGCCAACGGGGTATATATTACTTTATAATAAGGCAAACGACACATTGAAATATCTTTCAGAAAGATTATCTTTCTGAAAAGACCAAAAGAAAGCCAACAACCAAATTTGGTTATTTACAAAAACGAATGTATTTTTGTACTTGAACATATAAAACACAGCAATATATGTATGAGGAATATATCAAATCTGAAAGGACACCAGCAGGAAAAGTTCTGGAGCATATTTTGAGAAAAGCAAAAATAACCCAAAAAGCAACTATCCATTAAGGCAGGTGTATATCCGCAAAGAATCAGTGAACTAATTAACGGAACAAGAGCTTTCACGATTCAGCAGTCCATTGCCATAGAAAGAGCTTTGGGGATAGGCATTGAAGGCTATTTCTACAAGATACAAGCCAATTATGAAGTCTATGCCTATCTGACCGAAAAGAGAGGGAAACACACCCGGACTTGTCAAAATTCAGCATGGCATTATTTTGGGACACGAAAATAGAGAAAATCAACTGGATAAAAAACAAGGAATGGGTCATTCAGCGTATATTTGAATACGGAAACAGTCAGGAAATAGAAGAAGCCATAAGGTTTTACGGCAAAGAAACAATACAGGCTGTATTGCAGGACACACACAGCAAATGGAAAAAAGAAACAAGAGAAAAAAACTTTAAAGAATTTGTATAATGAAACTTCATTACGAAACCGTATCTCCCCAGTTAATCCGCTGCCTGAAAACGATTATGCAATCTGATGTATTCAAAGATTTCAACTTGGTTGGTGGAACGTGTCTAAGTCTTCAATTAGGACACAGACGCTCCATAGACATAGATTTGTTTACAGCCATAGACTACGGAAGCATGAATGCCACCGCCATGAAAATTTTCCTGCAAGAAAAAACTTCCCATATTCAGAAAACCTAGACAGCTTAGACCTGCCAGCTTTGGGTTATTCTGTCCGCATCGGTGAATCTCCGGCTGACTGCATCAAAGCTGACTTCTTCTATACGGAAAACTTTATCTTCCCCGTCAAACAAACGGATGGCATCAGGCTTGCGGATATAAGAGAGATTGCGGCAATGAAAATCAAGGCAATCACTCAGGATGAGCCCAGACAAAAGACTTTTGACTCAGCAACACGTACAGCCTAAAAAGAAATGATAGAATGGGCGATGATGCGTGATGAATAGAGCTTTACGGAAAACGATATAAAAAGCCGGATTTGAAAGAATCTTTGATCTCAAAGAATGCCCTGAAGGGATAGACTGTTACAGGGGCTATGCATGGGAACTTATCAGCATGGATTTAAAGGCAGCCGCAGAAGAATATTTCAATCAGGGAAAAAACTAAAATACTACATCCGGCAATGAAAGAATGGAGTATCAATAAATTTATGGAAAAGGCGGTTGCCAAATCGTTACCTCTGCTCCTCAAATACTCTGCTAAAAGTTTATTCTTCAAACGGTTGTATCAAACTGATGAAAATCTAAAACAGCAAACATTTTTGCCATTTATTGGCCATATGCTACCTTTGTTTCAGAGTTGATGAAGTAGAATACCGCATATCGCAGAAATAGCGACTGTTGCCAAGTCATGCCTCATTCTTTGAGAAATGCTCATAAGTGACTTATTTCTAATACATTCCTATTTACATATCGTTTTTTTATACAAAACGGATACACTTCACATACCCACGGATTCTTGTCTTAATCGCAATTTTCCAAATATGACAGCCCCTTTACCTTTCTTTTGATATGTATGGCGGATAATTGTCCTTAGACAATCCTTTTGCCAATGTGTCAGGATTTACCTCCCAAAGCGTAGGCAGATACTCAAAGACAACTTTCCCTTTGTCAAGATAAAATCTGGCTTTAGAATCAAAAAAGCCACTGGCTTATATTGATTTTCGCCTATCAGATTATCCCTATACAGCAACTGGCTCTCTTGCCATCTCAATTCTTTCTTATCTAAAACCACATCAAATATTCCGCAAACGACTGCTTCCATTGTGGAATTATTTACCGTAGTCGAAACGCAATGCATATAGCCGGTCAGTTGGTTAGTGCTTTTCCGCATGGCTAATTCATAACAAAACACACTCGTTCCCGTATAATCTTTAACAACCGTTGTCCTCACCCCTTGTTCATCCAAGTTATACACCAACTCATGGGTTACAGTGGTCATATTGAATTTGAAGCCGTTTTCTGTTTCCACTAAATCAGAAAACATCATTTGATCGCTATACACACCTTCCATACGCCCTTCTCCAAGTTTGTAAATTATATCGTCAGTAAACAAGGTCTTACCGATGATGGTTTCTCTCAGAAAACGAATGACTGAATCTTTCATTTCTATTTTCTTTTAAACATCATGGGAGCATTCAGCACAAGTATTAAACTTGTTTTCTTGGCAACATGAGCGGATTTTACACCAAGTTGCCTTTTTATTGGATTTGCATCCGGGACATTTCTCTGCCAAGAACTTACGGCAAGCTCCGCAATAAAGACCGCAAGCGGCTATGTTGTGCGTATCAGGTACAACGATCTCATAAATATCAGATGTTGGAGTGAGAAAATTCGCCGTTAATCCAGAAGGTGGCTTCCTTGCCAATGAAGTGTAGAAGTACATAATTCGGGTCACTTGGTCCATCGGGAAAATGATGAACGAACCAATCCTGCCACATTTCCTTGCGGATGGCATCGTCCGTGATAATCTCTACCGTTCCGCGTAGGGCAACCCCGTCTCCGTAATGGTCATAGCAAAGCCCCGCCTTGTTGTTCGCCTTAAAATCATTCACTTTCATGGAGCCGACACTTGTCGCCATCCAGACTTCATTAAAACTTTTTAGCATGTATCTTGGACATCCGCACAGGCCGGGGATAACCGTCGGCATCAATGGAAGCGACCGTCACGTTCTCGCATTGGGCAAGCAAATGGGTTGCTTTTTCCGCCAGTGTCCGTTCGTCTTTTTCTTTCCACCGTTTCAGGCGCGGGAAGTATTGAAGCATTTGTTCTTTGAAGGTTACATCCAGCCTTGTTACGCACGAAAGTCAGCGACTTATCGCGGAGCAGGCGGGAGATGTCGAGCACGGTGTAGCGGTTTATCCAGTAGTTGGCGGCGTAACCGCTTATCTTGCGGGAAACTTCGGACAGGTATTTGGGCGTAACGCACAGCTTGTCGGCATACCAGTTCACTTCGCGGTGTTCGCGGTACGTCCCGTTTTCCAGCATATTGAGAAATCCGTTCATAATTGCGGCACTTTGCTGCGGGATGTTGTCCACTCCGTAAAGATGGGAATGGAAATCGAAGAAATCAATAATCAGCATCTGTACGGAGGCTATCAGCAGGTCGCGGCGGAAATGATGGCCGGCCTGTGCCAGCCGCGCTTCCACCATCTCGAAATCCTTGCGGCACAACTCGCGTTGTTCGGCATTCAGTTTCATGATGGGATTGAGGAACAGGGCAAGCTGACCCTTCATGCCATAGTTGCTGAGCGGCGTGGATAGCACGACAAATTCAGAGGTCACGTATATCACCTTTACCCGGAAATCGTCTGCCGGACGAATGCGTTCCACCAGCTTGCCCTTGCGTACAATCATCAGGTCGCCCGCCTGCAGCTCGCGTTCCTCTCCGTTGTATTTCAGTCGGCAACTGCCTGCCAGACAAAGGGCATGGGCGAGGTAATTGCTGTAAGCGTCCGTGCCCAGTCCGTCCAGAGTATCCTTTATGATAATATTTTCCGTTTCTGCCATATCCTCATTTTCCTGTATTCCTTGCAAATATACATATTTCAAGCCGATATGTCCCGTGACAGCCATACAAAACCGCTATTCGATGATGGCACGGTGGAACGAGTCCCTTTTTCCCGTGCTCGAAGAACTGGGCATCGGCTTCGTGGCCTTCTCTCCGCTTGCCAACGCCCTGCTCACCCGGTATTATACGGAAAACGACCGTTTCGATGCGGCTGATGACTACCGCGCTTCCATGCCCCAATTCCAGAAGGAGAGCTTCGGGCAGAACAAGGCGCTGTTCTCTCTCCTTGACAGGCTGGCAGAACAGAAGCACGCCACGCCTGCACAGATTTCTCTTGCCTGGATGATGTGCAAGAAGCCGTGGATCGTTCCCATTCCCGGCACGCGCAAACTATGCCGGCTGAAGGAGAACATCGGAGCGGCAGACATCTTGCTTTCTGCCGAAGAGATCAAAAACATAGATGCTGCCCTTGACGCGATGCCCATGAGCGACGTGTTCAGCGGTTCACCCGTAAAAGGCAGAGAAAAACGGAAAGGCTGATTTGTCCGCCGGTATGCCATCCGCTGTTGAGCCTCTGCCGACAGTCTGACGTGAATTTCCATTCCATCGCAAATGAGGCTCATCGACAGCTATGTGGAAAAGCTGAAACAAGGCTGACCGCCAAAGCCGCGCTCCAGGTCCAGGAGATATTTTTTCGCGTCCGTTCCTCCGGCATATCCCGTAAGCGAGCCGTCTGCACCGATCACCCGGTGACAAGGCACAAACAGAGAAAGAGCGTTCGCACCGTTCGCATTCGCCACCGCACGCACAGCCCCAGGCATGCCCAGCCCGGCCGCCAGCCCGGCATAGGTGAGCGTACTGCCGTATGGGATTTCTTGCAGCAGCCTCCACACTTTCTGCTGAAAATCCGTGCCAGCAAAAAGCAAAGGGACGGTGAAGCCCCTCCGCCCGCCACGGAAATATTCGTCCAACTGTTTCGCGGCCTCTCCAACCACTTCCGAAGGAGATTCTTCAAACTCCGCCGCCAGCAGCCTGCGCAGCCTCCGCTCCACCCTGCCCGGATGCTTCTCCTCCGTCCAGTTGCAAAGGCAAAGCTTTCCGCCGAGCGAACCGAGCACCAGCTCTCCGCACGGAGAATGGTAACGCTGCGTCTGTATCACGTTTTCTTCTTTCATAAAACAACTGTTTTCAAACTACAACCATTTTTCCACAATCCCTTCTGTCCTTTCCCACAGCTCGCCCATCTGCACATGGCGCACATACTTGTCCGAAAGCGGCCTGGCGTGACTGTTCGCGTTCAATGTCCCGGTGCGCTTTCCGGCATCCTCGTCCAGCAGGAGGTGAATGGCCGTAGCGGCCCCCTGTAACGGCGTGCGTATGAACGGGCGGAAGAAGATGTCGGTCAGCGGATCAAACCACATGTGCATCGTGATGATGTCGGTCGACACGATGCCGGGATCGGCCGCATTGACAACAATCCCTCTGTCTTTCACGCGCGAAGCGAGATCCAGAGTAAAAAGCGTCAGCGCAAGCTTCGTGTTGCTGTATACCGGGATGCGCCAGAACGAACCTTTCCGTCCGCGGGTAAAGAAGTCGGGAAAGTCCAGCCGCCCCACGGCATAGGTACACGAAACCATATTGACGATGCGGCTTCCCTCGCCCATCAGCGGCAGAAGCTTCCGCGACAGGAGGTAATGTCCCACGTAATTTACGCTCACCGTCCGCTCCAGTCCGTCTTCCGTGACGTGAAGCCCCGTTTCCATCGTGCCGGCGTTGTTCATCAGCAGGCCGATCCGCCTGCCCTCTTCCAGCATCCGTCCGGCAAACTCCGCCACCGACGCAAGCGAAGCGAGATCAAGGCTACGGATCTCGATCTGCAGGCCGGGCCGTTCCTGGAGCAGCCTTGCGCGCACTTCTTCGGCCTTCTGTCTGCGCAGGCAGGCCATGATCACCCGATAGCCCGCTCCGGCAACCGCCCGGGTTATTTCCCTGCCCATGCCTCCGTCCGCCCCCGTTATGACCGCCAGTTTTCCGTTATTCTCCATAGTCCGCAGCCTGCCGTTTTTCGATTTCATCAATTTCTTTTTTTTCAGGCACGGGGAAGTTCTTCCTCCAGATGCTGGTGGCACGCCATCTCAAGGGTATACATCCGCGCGATGCAATAGTTGCTGTGGCGGCAGTTGCAGCGAGCCTTCTCGTCCGCACGCATGCGGTTGACGAACCCGGGGTCGTTGAGCAGCGCACGCGCCATCTGCACCGCCTCGAACCCGCAATCAAGCACCTCGTCTATCTTCTCGCGCGACACAAGCCCTCCCACATACACCAGCGGCATCCGCACTGCTTTTCTGAACTTCAGCGCGTCTTCCAGAAAATAAGCCTCCCTGAACGGAACGGAAGGTATCATCCATTTCCCCGCCAGACGGACGCCGCACTTCAGCCACCAGCACGTCATGTAGTGGGTCATGCTCCGGATCGGCATCTCTCCACGCATCACATACATGGGAGCCTTGCTGACAAAGCCTCCGCTGAGGACCAGCGCGTGCGCGCCCGACTGCTCCAGCCGCCTGGCCACCTGAAGCGTTTCGTCAAGCTCCATGCCTCCCTTGAAGCCGTCGCGCATGTTCATTTTCACCAGCACGGCCATATCGTTTCCCGCCGCCTTCATCACTTCGTCCATCACCATATCCATGAAACGCATCCGGTTCTGCAGCGAGCCGCCGTATGCATCCTTGCGGCGGTTCGTGGCGGGCGACAGAAACTGGCTGATCAGGTAACCGTGGCCGGCATGGATTTCCACGGCATCGAAGCCCGACTCGCGGGCAAGGTTCACGGCATTGCCATAAGCCTTTGCCATTTCGGGAAGCTCGCCGGCACGGAGTCCGCGCACAAAGGTAGGCGAATAAAGGTTGAAGCCTCCGCTGGCTCCCACGGGCAGACAGCCGCAGATGCTCTTGTGCGACATGTTGCCGCAATGCCCCAGCTGGATGGCTGCAGCCGCTCCTTCCGCATGGACGGCATCGGTCAGCCGGCGCAGGCCGGGCACTATCTCGGAACGCATCCACAGCTGGCGGTCGAACGACAGGCCGCTTCTCGTGACAGCCGCATAGGCAACCGTGGTCATGCCCACGCCTCCCGCGGCAACCGAGCGATGGTAGTCGAGCAGCATCTGCGAAGGCTTGTTTCCGGGACACATGCTCTCAAAGGCGGCCGACCGGATGGTGCGGTTCCGCAACGTCAACGGTCCCAGTGTAACCGGTGTAAAAAGTTTCGAGTCTTTCATTTTTCTGCAATCAATAAACAAACGGAATGATTCTCTTCCTTCTGCCGACGGCCTCTCTCCCGAACTCCTCGCAATACCTGCGGTGGATGGCATCGGCACGCGGCACCAGATTGGCAGCCGTCCACCACACGAACACCCATGCGGCGGGGGATGCCGTAAGTATGGCAAAGCCTGTCCACTCCAGCAGTTCGCCGAAATAGTTGGCCGAGGTAACATAGTGGTACATGCCTTTCTGCGGCAGATAATGCTTCGTATCTCCCGGCTTGCGGAGGTTGCGGATCACGTGGTCGGAATGGAGGTTGATGCCCATCCCCACGGCAAACAGCGCAAGTCCGGCAATGGCATGGGGCGCAAGCAGGCAGGAGGCTCCTTCCTCCCAGACCGCACGGCCGAACCAGAACAGCCCGCCGCCCTGCATCAGTCCGTTGAGCACATTGAACACCATCCCCATCACCATGATGGCAACCGGCATCCGGCTCCTGCCCTTCAGCAGAAACGGAAAGACGAACGCACGCTGGAAGTAGTGCAACTGGAAAAGAAGGAAGAAAAGAAACTGGGGCATGGCAAAGCCCACGCCGCTCCTCGCCCACAGAACAAACATCACGGCAAAGACCGGACACTCCATCAGCATCCATGCCCACCGGTTGTCGACGGACACTCCCCACGACGGGGTACGGAAGATTCCGTAGCCGGCCTTCACAAAATACAGGGCGACAAATACGGCCAGAGCGACAGCCGACATCACCCACAGAAACAGATCAAAAGCTGCCATATCCATGTCTGAAAGTTGTTGGCGTAAAAATAAAAAAATAACCCGTCATCTTCAACAAAACAAGCCGTTATTTTAATCAAGATGACCCGTCATTTTTCAGACGCTTCCCGAAGCCCTCAGAACGGGGCCGGAAGCGCTGTGCCCGAAAGAAAGCTCCGCCGCAAAAAGAATCCGGCAAAACATGCCCCTTTACGGGATAAGTGCGTATCTTTGCCCCAAAAAAGTTATGCCCATAATCGAAATCACCTCGCTGGACGAACCGGGAACGGAAGTGTTCAGCAGCCTCACCGAAGCCCAGCTGCGCCAACGGCTGGAGCCGGAGAAAGGCGTGTTCATCGCCGAAAGCCCCAAAGTGATCCGCGTGGCACTGGATGCCGGATACGAGCCGCTGTCCATCCTCTGCGAGAAGAAGCACATCGAAGGCGACGCGGCAGACATCCTGTCCCGCTGCGAAGGCATTCCGGTCTACACCGGAAGCCGCGAACTGCTCTCCCGGCTCACGGGATATGTGCTGACGCGCGGCGTGCTCTGCGCCATGCGCCGTCCGCTCCGGCTGACGACGGCACAGGTATGCCGGAACGCGCGGCGGGTTGCCGTGATAAAGGGAGTTACAGACACCACCAACATCGGAGCCATATTCCGCTCGGCGGCGGCGCTGGGCATTGACGCCGTGCTGCTGACACCCGACTCATGCGACCCGCTGAACCGCCGGGCCGTGCGCGTATCGATGGGTTCGGTGTTTCTGATTCCATGGGGATGGACAGATCCCGGCCTGTCCGAGCTCCGGCAGATGGGATTCCGCACAGCTGCCATGGCGCTGACCGACAATTCGATTCCGCTCGACAGCCCGGTCCTGAAGCAGGAGCAGCGGCTGGCTCTCGTGCTGGGAACCGAAGGCGACGGACTGCCTCACGAAACGATAGCGCAGGCCGACTACGTGGTGCGCATCCCCATGGCGCACGGAGTGGACTCGCTCAATGTCGCCGCGGCCTCGGCCGTTGCCTTCTGGGAGCTGCGCAAATGACGTTCATCCCACTATCGCCACCTTTATCACTCCGTCGAGCCTGTTCTCGAATATCCGGTAGGCCTCTTCTATCCGGCTCAGCGGAAAGCGGTGAGTGATGAGCGGCGTGGTGTCAATCCTGCCTTCCTCTATCAGGCGGAGAATCTCGGCGCAGTCGCATCCGTCCACGCCTCCGGTCTTGAATGTCAGGTTCTTTCCGTACATGTCCGGCAAAGGAAGCACCTGAGGCTTGTCGTAAAGCGCCACCACCGTAACCACCGCATTCGGACGGGCGCACTCCCAGGCCAGCCGGAAGGTATCGTCCGCGCCTGCCACCTCAATCACCACATCCGCTCCTCCATGACGGCTTTGGGCACGGACAAAGTCCCTGCATTCTTCCGGCTTCACCGCCAGCACGCCGGGATAATGCGCACGGACAAAGCGTATTCTTTCGTCCGACCGCTCACAGACGATGATTTTTTCGGGACGCTTCAGCATCACACACTGCAAGGTGCAGATGCCCGTAGGCCCGGCCCCGATGATGAGCACCGTATCTTCTTCCGCAATTTCCGATATGCGTGCGGCCCAGAAGCCGGTTGCCAGAATATCCCCCACAAACAACGCCTGCTCGTCGGTCACGGAATCGGGAATGCGGTTCAGCCCGCGGTCGGCATAAGACGCCGCACGTATTCCGCCTGCCCTCCGTCGATACGGCATCCCAGCGCCCATCCCCCGTTGGGGTCGGTGCAGTTGTTCACATATCCGCGGCGGCAGAAGAAGCACTCTCCGCAAAACGTTTCCACATTCACCGTGACCCGATCGCCGGGCTTTACGTTCGTGACCTCCGTTCCCACAGCCTCAACCACTCCCACCATCTCATGGCCGACAGTAATGCCGGGAACAGCCCGCGGCACACTGCCGTGCTTGATATGCAGGTCGCTCGTACAGACACTTCCGAGCGTGACGCGCACAATCGCGTCGCGCGGATCTTCCAGTACAGGTTTCGGCTTGTCAAGAAGGCCGAACTTTCCGTGTTCAATATAAGTATAGGCTAACATATAAATAGATGTTGAGAATTAGTTTATACAAATATGCCTGTCCAGAAACGCAGACTAACGCGGATTTTCGCAGGTAATTGCGCTGATTGCCTGCTTTTGATCTGCGAAAATCTGTGTTTCTGATGCTATCAATTATTTTATGCACTCACTTATCATTGGTGCGTTTGCAGCAAAAATAACGAATTTCCAGAAATATTCCGCCCGAGCCGGCTTATTTTAGCGTCTGTTCAAGGCCTGCCGCTCCGGATCCGGCTCATTTGCCGGGATTGAACTGCCTGTCGTAATCCAAAAGGAATTTCGCCAGAGCAGGGTCGTTGAAGTCGGCCGCCAGCGGCTTTCCCCCGTCCATGCTGCGGATCATGCCGCGCTCCTCATCCGTCAGCTCGAAATCGCCGATGGCGAGATTGCTTGCCATGCGCTCCTTCCGTGTGGACTGGGGAATGACGGCGATTCCTTCGTCCGTCAGAAACTTCAGGCAGATCTGCGCAATGTCCTTGCCGTGCCGGTCGGCAATGGCCTGCAAGGTTCCGTTGCCGAACAGACCGTTCATGCCGCGTGCCAGCGGACTCCACGCCATGATGCGGATGCCGTAAGGCTTCACCAGTTCGCGCATCTTCGCCTGCTGGCAGAACACATGCGTTTCAAGCTGCACGACGGCAGGCTTCACCTCCATGTTTTCGGCAAGGTCGACGAAACGGGCGTCATAGAAGTTGCTCAGTCCGATGGCCCTCACCTTTCCCGCTTTGCAGGCTTTTTCCATTGCCCGGTAGGTACCGTAATAGTCGCCGAAAGGCTGATGGACAAGCAGCAGGTCGATATAGTCGGTCTGAAGCCTGCGGAGCGATTCGTCGATGCTGCGCGCCGCCTTTTCGTCGCCGGCATTGCTGATCCACACCTTGGTTGTCACGAACAGCTTTTCGCGGGGAATGCCGCTCTTGCGGAGAGCGTTCCCCACCCCCTCTTCGTTGTAATACGCCTGTGCCGTGTCGATGGAACGGTAGCCCGCAGCAAGCGCTTCCGACACATAGCGTTCGCATGCTTCCGGAGCTATCTGCCATACGCCGTAGCCCACTGCCGGCATTTCCACGCCGTTGTTCAATGTAATGGTCTTCATGGTCATTCGTGTATTTTATAAGTTCCTATTCCTTTCACTGTCTGCAAATCCATATCGTCATAGATGGGGCTGCGTCCGGTGTCCAGTCCGGCGATGGCCAGCATTTCCTCATCCGTAAGGTCAAAGTCGAAGATGCTGAGATTCTCCACCATGCGTTCGCGGCTCACAGTCTTGGGGATGACGACAATGTTCCGCTGGTTCAGCCAGCGCAGAACAACGTTTCCCACCGTCTTGCCGTGCCGGGCGGCGATGGCCTTCAGCGTGGGGTTGTTCCAGATGCCGCTCTGTCCCTCGGCAAACGGCGCCCACGCCTCGTGCTGGATGCCTTCGTGCCTGAGGAAGGTGTTGGCTGCCTGCTGCTGGAAGAACGGATGCGTTTCCAACTGGTTGACGGCAGGCTTCACCTCGTTGTGAAGAAAAAGATCCTGCAAACGTTCGCTGCTGAAGCTCGTCACGCCGATGGCACGGATGCGTCCCTCCCGGTAGAGCCGTTCCGCCGCACGCCATGCGGCATAATAGTTCCCATAGGGCTTATGCAGCAGGTAGAGGTCGAGATAATCCAGCCCGAGCTTCTTCATCGAAAGGTCGAAAGCGCGCAAGGCATCGTCGTACTCGTAATCCTGCACCCACAGTTTGGTGGTCACAAACACCTCCTCGCGCTTCAGTCCGCTGTGACGCAAGGCGTTTCCCACCTGCTCTTCGTTGAAATAAGAAGCCGCCGTGTCTATCATCCGGTAGCCCACTTCCAGCGCATCGGAAACAATGCGCTCCGTTTCATCCACGGGAATCTGGAAGACGCCGAATCCTACGGACGGCATCATCACTCCGTTGTTCAATCTTACCTGTTTCATTTTTCTCATCGTTTTTTGATTTCCACAACAAAATTAGAGGCTGCACGCAAGAATCCTGATGCAAAATGAGTGGAGAAATATGCACTTTTCGTGGTTTTTGCCTAATTTTGCTTCAACAACCGGCAACGACAGGCAGCGTATGGAAAGGCAGGAATGGAACAAGATATTCTTTATCAGATCAGTCAAGGACTATGATGTCACGGACAATCCCTGTTGCGTGATTCATATCCTGTGCAGGCGGGGCAGCATGAGCTTCCGCTTCCAGAATGTACACTACAACATTGCGGCCGGCGACTATGTCATCCTGACCAATATGTCGCTGGCTTCCGGATTTTCCGAATCGGATGACTACGAAGGGATAACGATGGGGCTGTCCGAACCGTTTGTCCTGTCGATAGCCATACGCAACAATTACGGCATCATCGGACACCTGAGCCTGCTGCAGAATCCGGTGATGAAGCTCTCTCCGCCCGACTTCCGGAAGTGCAGCAGCGACATGGAACGGCTCCGCGAAAGGCTGGCAGACAAGACGCACCTCTTCCGCGAAGAGATGCTGGGCTATCTGCTGATGGCGCATATCCTGGACTTATACGACATACATGCGCGGGGACAGGCTCCCCGCCCGGTGCCGGAACGCACGGCTAAGCTTTTGCAGCAGTTTGTGGACATGCTGTACGGCGGCGAATACATCACACATCGGGATGTGCCTTATTACGCATCCAGGCTTTGCGTCACGCCGCACTACCTTTCTGAAATATGCAGAAAAACCAGCGGAAAGCCGGCCACATACTGGATAGACCGCTTCACGCTTCATGAAATCGCCAACCTGTTATGCCAAAAGGAACTTACGCTGACTGACATCGCCGACCGGCTTCATTTCTCGTCCGTATCGTATTTCAGCAGGTATGTGAAGAAGCAGACCGGGCTTTACCCGACAGCATACCGCAACAATCTCTGGAAAAAGAGCGGGGAGTGATTCCGTTAGTGACAGCTTCGCCGGCATATCCATTCAGGCTCACCCGGACAACAGACAATAAAAAAAGGAGCTACGTCTTACCGTAACTCCTTGATTCCTTCGTCGGGGTAGCGGGATTCGAACCCACGACCCCCTGCTCCCAAAGCAGGTGCGCTAACCGGACTGCGCTACACCCCGAAGCTTCATTTCTCAAAAGCGATGCAAAGGTAGAGATTTACTTTCAATTGTGCAAGCTTTTCACGCATTTTTTGCTCACAAAAAAACAGAAGCTGTGCCAAACGGAAAATCACTTTCATTGTTTTTTGAAGGTCATTTCCAGTTTTGGCACAGCCTCTAAAATATCCGCATTCTCACAATCAGGCCATCGTACCGCCCACGATATCCAACAGCTCGTTGGTAATCGCCTGCTGACGGCTCTTGTTGTAAAGCAATGTAAGTTCCTGTATCAAATCGTTCGCGTTATCGGTTGCAATCTGCATAGCCATCGTGCGGGCCGCATGTTCGGCAGCCGCACTGTCAAGCAGCACGGTGTAGATCTTCATGCAGAGAACTTTCGGAAGAAGCTTCTCCACAATCTTCTCTGCCGAAGGCTCGATGATGTAGTCAGCATTCATGGCATCCTCATCCGCACCCTCCGCTTTCGCGCCGTTCGCCTCTCCCGACAAGTCGATAGGCAAATAGGTTTCGTGAGTCAGAACCTGTGTAGAAGTCGACTTGAAATGGTTGTAGAGCAGTTCCACACGCTGGATTTCCCCGTTCAGGAAACGCTCCATCAGCTCCTCAGCCAGTCCGGCAGCCTCCTTATAGTTCGGCTTGCCGCTCATGTGCTGGAAATCGCCCATCGGCACAACCCCCTTCATCTTCTTCACGGCATCGGCCACTTTGCGCCCCACCGGATAGATGAGCAGGTTCTCACGCCCCACCTCTTTGCTGTACTTGTCGATCAGATCGTTCAGATGACGGATAACATTCGCGTTAAAGCCGCCGCACAAGCTACTGTTCGAAGCAAACACTACAATGGCAATCTTTTTCACCTCATGATTCACGATGAAAGAAGACTCCACTGTCAGCCCCGCACCCAAAAAATTGGTAAGCATGCGGTGTAGTCTGCGTTCGTAAGGAAGCATGCTTTCAATGGCAGCCTGTGCCTTATGCAGCTTGGCCGACGCCACCATCTTCATGGCCGAAGTGATCTTCAGCGTACTGTTGATGGAGTTGATTCTTCCTTTTACTTCTTTCAGTGATGCCATGGCGCTTACTCTTTAACGATGAACTGTCCGGCTGTATCGGCAGCTACTTTTTCGATAATCGCTGTTACTTCGTCGCTGATCTTTCCTGCGGCAAGCACATCAATGACGTCTTCCTTGTGGTTTGCCCGCAAGCTGGTCAGGAAAGCGTCCTGGAAAGCGCGTACCTTGTCGATAGGTATGTCGCGCATCAGCGCGTGCGTACCGCAATACAGGATAGCCACCTGTTCACCCACCGGCATCGGCGAGTACTGGGGCTGTATCAGCAGCTGGTTGTTCTTGCGTCCGCGGTCGATAGCCATCGCCGTAACAGGATCCATATCGCTGCTGAACTTAGAAAACGACTCCAGTTCGCGATACTGAGCCTGGTCGATTTTCAGCGTACCGGCCACTTTCTTCATACTCTTGATCTGCGCGCTTCCGCCCACACGGGAAACAGAGATACCCACGTTGATGGCAGGACGGAATCCCTGGTTGAACAGGTCCGTTTCCAAGAAGATCTGACCGTCGGTGATTGAAATCACGTTGGTCGGGATGTAAGCAGAAACGTCGCCTGCCTGCGTTTCGATAATCGGCAGTGCAGTGAGCGAACCGCCCGCCTTCACCTTGCCTTTCAGGCTTGCAGGGAGGTCGTTCATCTGTTCTGCCACTTCCTGCTGGCTGATAATCTTCGCCGCACGCTCCAGCAGACGGGAGTGCAGGTAGAAGATATCGCCCGGATATGCTTCACGTCCTGACGGACGGCGCAGAATCAGGGAAACCTCACGGTAAGCCACAGCCTGCTTCGACAGGTCGTCGTAAACCACAAGCGCATGGCGGCCGGTATCACGGAAATACTCGCCGATGGCGGCACCCGCAAACGGAGCGAAATACTGCAGGGCAGCAGGGTCGGAAGCGGTAGCCGCTACCACAATGGTGTAATCCATCGCACCCTTTTCGCGCAACGCATTCACAAGGCTCGCCACTGTAGAACCTTTCTGTCCTACGGCAACATAAATACAATATACCGGGTCGCCGGCTTCATAGTTGTGACGCTGGTTGATGATGGTATCGATAGCGATGGCCGTCTTACCCGTCTGACGGTCGCCGATAATCAGCTCACGCTGTCCGCGTCCGATAGGAATCATGGCGTCAATAGCCTTCAGACCTGTCTGGAGCGGTTCGGTTACCGGCTGGCGGAAGATAACTCCCGGTGCTTTGCGTTCAAGCGGCATTTCGCATTTTTCGCCGCCAATCTCGCCGCGCCCGTCCAAAGGCACTCCCAGCGGGTCGACACGGCCCAGCATGCCTTCGCCCACATTGATAGAAGCGATACGGTTGGTGCGTTTCACCACCATACCCTCCTTGATCTGGTCGGTAGGTCCCAGAAGCACAGCTCCCACGTTGTCCTCCTCCAGATTCATCACGACACCCATGGTTCCTGTTTTCAAATTCGAGCAGCTCGTTGGCCTCCGCATTACGCAGTCCGTACATACGTGCCACACCGTCGCTCACCTGAAGCACATGCCACTTCGTCGAATTTCAGCGAAGTGTCAATCCCCTTCAGTTGCTGGAGCAACACTTCCGAAACTTCACTGGGTTTTATGTTATTGTTTTCTGGCATAAACTTTTCTTTTTAAACTATTCTTCTGTTTTTCGCAATGAACTGCTGTTCCACACGCTTCAGTTGGTTAGACACGCTGGCATCCATCCGCCGGCCCGCAAGTTCGAAGATGTATCCGCCCAAGATTGCAGGGTCAACTTTTGTTTCGATGACAACATTCCCTTTGGTCTGCTTGGACGAAGCCTCCTCCAGCTTCTTGACCAGCTTGGGAGCCGGAACCGCAGTAGTCAGTCTGCCGATGATAATGTTTTTGTCCTCGCGATACAGGTCAATGTACGACCACATCATGAACAGCAAGAATTTCTCCCGTCTTTCCTCCAGGACCAGACTGAAGAAACGGTCCAGCTCTTTGCTGAGCCCGTTTCCTCCTGCCCCTTCACGGAGCAGCTTCAGTTTTGTCCGGATATCCAATACAGGATTCTCAATCGCATGACGCAGCCCCGGCACGTCCACAAATCGCTGTGAAAGCACTTGTGCCTCAGCGTACACTTTGTCGTCCTTGCCCGCCTCTTTGGCGTAAGCGAACAAAGCCTTCGCGTAACGTCTGGAAATGACTCCCGTATTCATAGCCTGTTATTTTTTAGAAGATTCAATCATTTCATCCAGCATACGGTCAATCAAAGCATTCTGCTCTTTCTCGTCGGCAAGCTTCCCGCGCATGATTTTCTCCGCGATGCCTACAGACAGCACGGCAACCTGGCGGCGGATGTCACGGATTGCACTTTCCTTTTCCGTTTCAATCTGCTTCTTCACTTCCGCCATAAGCCGCTGGCCTTCGACAGTGGCGCGGTCTTGAGCGTCCTTGATGATGCGGTCGCGCGTTACGGCCGCTTCGCTCAAGATGCGGTTCTGCTCCTCACGAGCCTGAGCCAGAATCTTTTCGCTCTCCTGCTTCACGTTGGCCAGCTGTTCGTTGGCCTCGCGCTGATTTGAGCGAATTGTCGATATATGCTTTCCGGTCCTCTACTGCCTTGATGATTATCGGGAAGCCGTATTTTGCCAGCAGGAAGAATACGACTCCGAATGTCACAAGCATCCAGAACAGCAGCCCCATCCGGAGTTAATAATCCCATAAGCTATTGTTTTTACAAGAACAAAGTCAACAAACAAACCACGATAGCGATCAGCGCCACACCTTCGACCAAGGCAGCGGCGATAATCATGTTCATTCGCAGATCGCCTGATGCTTCCGGCTGGCGTGCCATGGCTTCCATAGCCGAACCACCGATCTTACCGATACCGATACCTGCACCCAAAACTGCGATACCTGCGCCGATAGCAGCGCCCAATTTACTAATGCCAACACCTGCAGCAGCCTGCAATAAAAACTGATAATAACATAATGCTAAAAATTTAATTGGTTATACTTTTTGTTTGTTATTTTATTTTTTCGTTGTGTTCTTTCACTTTCGACAGGCCGATAAACACAGCCGAAAGCATGGTGAACACATAAGCCTGGATGAATGCGACAAAATTTCGAGCGCATTCATGAAAATGCCGAATGCTACTGCGACCACAGTCATCGAACCGTTGATCACCGCTCCCGCCTTCACTGTGATGAAGATGATGGCAATCAGGCTCAGCACAGCGGCATGACTTTCGGCCATGATGTTCGCGAAAAGTCGGATCATCAGGGCAAACGGCTTGGTGAAAATACCGAAGAATTCTATCAACGGCATCATAGGAATCGGGGCTTTCAACCACGTGGGCACCTCCGGCCAGAAAGATTTCTTTCCAGTAGGCCTTTGTTCCGAAGACGTTGGTCAGCACAAAAGTGCATAGAGCAAGCACCAGCGTTATGGCGATGTTGCCCGTCACGTTCGCGCCGCCTGGAAGATCGGAATCAGTCCCATCAGGTTGTTCACCAGCACAAAGAAGAACGCGGTCAGCAGATAAGGCGTGTAACGCTTGTAGCCAGGGCTACACATCCCTGGATAACATCCTCATAGATCGTCATCACCGTGGCCTCAATCATTCCCACGCCTCCCTTCGGCGCGCTGCTCCAGCGAGTGCTTCCTGTACCAGCGGGGCACAGCCCAGCATGATGCACACAAGCAGCGTGCTGTTGATGAACAGTCCGAGCACGTCTTTGGTAATGGAAATGTCAAGCGGACGCACCTCTTCTCCGGCAGCATTCCGTTCCACTATCTTGCCGTCGTTGGCTCCCCTTCGGCGATGTACGGGCCTTCGTATTCCTTGCCTCCCTCCAGATTGGACGAAAGAACACGTGCCAGCCCGTACTGCTTTTTCACGATCTCCGGCAGCGGAATGCTTACCTCCGTATCATAAACTTCGCGTGTGCCACTGGTGAGCATCATGGTAATATTGAGCAGGTTCGTTCACGATGATGTCCCCCTCGGCGGCCTGTGCGCCTTCGTCAGGCACAGCCGGAACCGCCATCCAGCAATGGCGCACGTGATGATTAATGTACCTGCCGTATTTTTTTTTCATCATTAGCTTTTTTCTTAGTTTGAGTTTCGCTTCAAAAGAAGGAAAAACGGGTTTTCGAATATCAGAAACGCAAAGTAGAAGAAGATGAAGGTCAGCATGAACGCCACCACTTCATGTCCTATCACAAATCCGTAGAACATCAGCAGCATGGCACTGACAATGTTCAGTACCTTGCACACAGATATTCGTCATCGCAATCCGTTCCAGCCCGCGATAGTTGAACGAACATTTCTATGTAAAAACAGGCCGAAAAGATAGAAGAATATCGGAATGGCCGGAAACCACAGGAAATACCTGTCGGGAATGAACAGATGATATACCACGGCGACAAACGTCGTCAGCACAACTCAATCACGGTCAGTTCTTTTTATAAATTTCTTCTTAACGGTCAACAAAAAAACATAGTATCGTGCGGTTTTTC
>VOFC01001691.1_pt1 | contig 54001 bp, 73 predicted proteins | sample 5384161 | NCBI WGS metagenome assembly VOFC01 (sample SAMN12384722, study PRJNA508395) | human gut metagenome | isolation source: healthy gut B | host: Homo sapiens | reverse complement strand
CCTTATTATTTTTTTAGCCGTGCATGAATCAGTCCTTTTACCGCTGAAATAAAAAGCTTGACAAACGACTTTTTATTTTGTATCTTTCGAATGAAATAAAAGTCAGATAAACAGCATGATAAATATAAGAAACCAATAGATACATAAACAACATTCCGACTGATATATTTTAGTATCAGGATAGATATGATATAGGGCAATAGTCTAACGATTATTGTCCTATTTTGTTTATATTTTTACTTTAAATATTTAATCCATTTTCGAAAAACGGAAAAAATAGTTTTTAATAAATTCGGATACCGTTTATAATAAACTATCAAAAGTTTATTATAAACAGAAATCAAGGCGCTTAATAGCCCCCATAGCTGGTTGTAAAAATAGAGAAAACTGCATTATAGAATAGAAGAGCATCGAAAAGCGTATTTATGAAGTAATATAAGATAACATTTTCATTTCTTCCAAATATGCAGATCAATTTCAGTTTTCTGGGTATCAAATATGGAAAAGTTTGCCTTCCCCCGATTTTTTAGGATTATCCGGTACTACTAAAGAGAATACGTTTCCGCTCTGATTCACCGCCACTGCCAATGTCAGGATACTATCCGTATACCTCCCACACTTTAAGCGATCCGGGAAGCACATGCAGTTGTAGTCGCTCCGGTTGTCAGTACATCATCCACTATTAACACGTGTTTTCCCAATCAAAGGATTCAGCATGATGCAATTCGAAGATTCCCTCTACATTCTCCCAACGTTCAAAAAATAGATTTCGCGTTTGCGTTTCCGTATATTTCCGACGTACAACAGCTTGACCGTATCGACGGGGATTCCAGTCACGGCAGCAATTCCCCGCGCTATCCATTCACTCTGATTATAGCCACGGATGCGTTGTTTCGTCTCATGCAGCGGAATCGGAGATTATCACATCGATTCCCTGAAAAAACCGGACTCTATCAATTCCGCAGCCATGTATCGTCCCATGATGGCTCCTCATCTCTTTCTGCCCCCCATATTTCAAATGTAGTATCCGTCGAAAATCACTCCCTTTCCGATAGTAGAAAAAAAGACGTAGCCCGTTCCAAAGGAAACTTTCCCCAGAATAGTAACTCAACCGGATTATCTCTTCGAAGATGATAATCGGTACGTGGTAAATCCATATTACACACAGCACAAATACATTCTTCCCCTTTTGCCAATGCCCTGCCGCAGACAACGCAACAACGAGGGAATAAGAGGGAAAGAAATGCCCCAAACCATTCTTTAACAAGAAATGTGTGTTTCATAATCATAGAGAATTGAAGGCTACAATATCGTTACATATCCAATGGAGGACTTCCGCAATAAGCTGTTGATATACAGAATGCAAATATCCGTTAGTCGCTATAATATGATGGCCGTCCATGAAGTGTCCGTTACCGCAAAATCGGTAACCCGCCCACCGGCTTCCTGCACAATCAAAGCTGCCGCAGAATAATCCCATTTTCCGATAAAAGCTTCCGTCCAAGCATCAAAACGCCCCATGGCCACATAACAAATAGCCGCAGCGGCTGAACCGTTCATCCGAATGCCGCCCACTACTCCGTAAAGTTTATCTATCAAGTGGAGAGCTGTCTGTTTGTATTGTTGGGCATTATATGGCAACTCAGCAAAGACAAATGCATCTTTTTATATCCCGAACACCTGAAACGTGTATTTCTTCCCCGTTCATAAAGGCCCTTCCCCTCTCCATGCACAGAAACATTCGTCCCGGCAAACTTCATATACAACACCCAAAGAGCAGTTCGGTGCGACTACGCAAAGCAATACATACACAGTAAGGGAGCCTCATCGTGAATATAATTCGTTGTTCCGTCCAGCGGATCAATAACCCAGCAATAAGGTTCATCCTGATAAGTAGCAGAGCCTTCCTCCGTTATAAAGCCAGCTTCGGGTAACAAAGCGGAAAGAGCCTTCACTATCCGTACCTCTGATTCTTTATCTACATAAGACACATAATCGTGTGCATGTTTTCTGCACCACACTCTCCCGACGGAAACTTTTCCGCTCTTCCTTCAAAAAATGCCCGGCTTCGGTTGCGATACGGCATACATCGCCTGTGAGCTGTTTTAAATCCAACATTTCTTCTTTAATATTAAATAAATGTGCTTCGAAGGTATAGTTTTCCCGTAAAAACATGGAAAGAAAATAATATTTTCTCATTAAATGTACAAAATAACACCTTTACCTAAAAATATTAATAACTTTGAATGTATAATTTTATTCGAAGAACTGAAGTTTATCATTCGAAGGACTAGAGTTCTTCGAATGATAGAGTATAGTTAATGTTGCAAAGAACTCATTAATATTTAGAGACAAATCCGGTCTGAGTCCGCTTAAACCGGATTTGTTAATTTCTTTGAATAACTTGCTTTTTTCACAGAAATTCCCGAATATTGCAATCTAATACTAATCGAAAGGGCTTTTCATGAAAAAGAGTCGATTCCGTTATTTCCTTAATATATTCACTATCGAAATCTGAAAAGAAACACTTCTCTTTGCAAGTCGTCAAAGATAAGGAGGAGAAAAGGACTATCTTGTGATTTACGACATTATCACGAAAGAGTAAACAACCCAATGGAAATGCAGTGAAAGAAGAATTTTATAAGCGCAGACCTAAAGGCTCTTTCGAAGTATCCATTCAATATTTATATGAGAAACTGGTAGATACGCTACTCACATTAAGAAAGAAGAAAGACATCTATTATGATCTGCTGAATGATCTATGCAAAGCCCGTATGTTGTATGAGCGCTCTCTGTTCGAAGAGAATGTTTCGAGATTCTATCCAACACGATTGAGCAAGCTCAATTCTACGAAAACAATGAGATACTGACAATTGCCCAAAAACAGGAACTGGAATATCTGCTACGGCTGAATTTCCCTAACATGACAGAACAGGAACTCTTTCACAAGCATTTTATTCAGAATGAATCTTTAAAGAAAACCCGAAAATAACGGAGCAATCCTCACTACACAATTTACTGAAATATCGCCTCTCTCATATCGGCTCCATACGAACTGCGAAGCAAAAACAAGATATGAACGACCTCATGGTCAACGAACTATATATAGCCGCTTCTTCAGACGCGGAAGGAAACTTTTGAATTAACACGAAACCATAAACTCTTTCAAGCAAACTATCTAATGGGGGGGAGATTACCGAGCTGCCTTAAATTCATACAAAGAGCTTAACTCATTATTTGAACAGAATCAGCAATTCTGGTCGAATCCCCCATTTACTATTTATCTGTACTTGAAGGAGTACTCGGTAGTCTGCGGTCGGTTGGAAATTATAATGAGATACCCTATTTCCTGGAGAAATTAAGAAAGACTAATCGCAGAGGATTCTTCATTGGAATTTAAAGGTAAAATGCAACTTGCCTGCTTTTCCAATATGAGCTATTTCCTTACCTCGACAAAGGGAACTTTGCTGAATGTACAGAACTCATGAGCCGTTATCAGGAAACACTTTATGATAAAGAAGCATGGTTAAGTCCGATTCGTAAAAGCGAGCTATTACTTTACACAACCCTCATACACATCGGGAACCAAAATTACAAGGCCGCAAAAAAATATATCAGTAATGCCATTATAGATCATAATATCAAATACCTGCCATTAATGAGAACCATTCGTCTGGTTCGTCTTATAGCTTACTATGAGACACAAGAATTTGAATTGATACGACACGAATCCGTTCTATTACCCGCAGCCTGTCTTCTCCCAAAGAGCAGACTTTCAAAACAGAGCATACGGTTTTATGGTTCTTAAATAAAAGTAATCTGCCTATTCTAAGAAAAAGACCGGGAAGATTTCTGGGAAAAGTTATATCCCGAAATTCATGAATTATAGAATGATAAATACGAAAATCAGCTATTACGCATTTTCGATTTTACCGCATGGATAGAATCAAAAATACGAAAAGAAAAACTGTCTGATGTTCTTAAACGGCACACAAAATGCTAAAGAAATCTAAAAAGAAAAAGCAGATCATCTAAACTCACAACACTAAAAACGCTCTCCTTATTTTCACTTTATCCGTTTGTAATTATATAATTCCACACAACAATACAATCCATAAATTATTTTTTCAAACAGGATATTTCATCCTAAATATATAATTTGAAATTATATAAATGTAATATTAATGTAAAAAAACGACGCGTTATTATTCCTTTTATTTGCATCATCCTAATTTTAAATACCATGGAAACTATATCTATTCAATAAACCCAAAGTAGTAGTAATTGGAAGTTGCAACACCGACATGGTTGTAAAAGCCAACAGACTACCGGTACCGGGAGAAACCATTCTAGGTGGAACTTTTTATATGAACCCCGGAGGAAAAGGAGCCAATCAGGCAATCGCAGCGGCCCGGTTAGGAGCGGAAGTCACCTTTATCTCCAAAATTGGTTACGATCTATTCGGTCTGCAAGGCATTGGAAATATATAAATCGGAAAAAATTAATAAAGAATTTATCTTCACTGATCAGAAAAGTCCGTCAGGAGTGGCACTTATCTCTGTCGATTCTTTGGAGAAAACAGTATTATTGTAGCACCGGGTGCCAGCCGTTCCCTTTCCATTGAAGATATCAACAAAGCCGAAGAAAAAAATCAAGGAAGCTGATATTATACTCATGCAGCTTGAAGTTCCAATAGAAACTGCAGAGTTTGCAGCTACTATCGCCAACCGATACGGTAAAAAGTAATACTCAATCCTGCGCCTGCATCTACCTTGAGCAACTCCTTTTAAATAATGTACATACTATATTGCCTAATCGTATAGAAGCAGAAATGCTATCAGGAATAAAAAGTAATGGATGTTGAGAGTGCCCACCGGGCAGCTAAAGCTATCGGAGAGAAAGGTATAGAAAATGTTGTCATTACTTTGGGAAAAGACGGAGCCTACGTGAAAGAAAAGGACGAATATACCATGATTCCTGCAAAAAGAAGTAGAGACGATCGACACAACCGGAGCAGGAGATGTCTTCTGCGGAGCATTCAGTGTGTATCTATCCCAAGACATTCGTTGGCCGAATCCGTAAAATTCGCAAATGCAGCGGCCGCCATTGCCGTCACACGCATCGGTGCCCAGAGTGCTATTCCATACAAAAAGGGAAGTCAACTTATAGAATAAAGAAAAAGCCTAGGTCTATCACATAAATCTGATTCAAATGAAAGTAGTAGTTATTGGAAGCTCAAACATCGACATGGTTGCACAAGTCAGCCATCCCCGGCACCCGGCGAAACAGTCGGAGATGCAAATTTCATGCAGTCCCTCGGGGCAAAGGAGCCAACCAGGCTGTGGCGGCAGCCAGGCTTGGCGGCTTTGGTGACGTTTGTCACCTCTTTTTGGGGAATGATATGTATGCGGATATTTTAAAAAAATCACTTTAAGAAAGAAGGTATCACCACCGATTACATTATTGATGATGTCAATCATCCCACAGGAACCGCACTTATTTTTTGTGGCTGACAGTGGTGAGAACTGCATTGCAGTAGCCCCCGGAGCTAACTATTCTTTATTACCCGGTTCAATCACCCATTTCTCAAAAAGTAATTGACGAAGCCGACATCATCGTCATGCAGGCTGAGATTCCTTACGAAACAATAAAAAAATAGCTCTATCAGCAAAGAAAAAAAGGTAAAAAGGTATTGTTCAATCCCGCACCCGCCTGTCTGATCGATGAGGAGCTGATGAAAGCCATTGATATACTAGTCGTCAATGAGCTGGAAGCTTCATTCATCTCAGGGATAGATTATACAGATAATAATCTTGAGGAAATAGCCGAAACATTGCTGAAAGCGGGTACAAGCAATGTGGTAATCACACTGGGGAAGCCAAGGTGCATACATGAAAAATGCTAAAGAAACCATCCAACTTCCCGGTTGTAAAGTAAATGCGATCGACACAATCGCCGCAGGTGACACTTTTTTGCGGCGCATTGGCGGTCGTTTGTGCAAAAAAAGAAATAGACCGGGAAGCACTCAACTTTGCCAACACTGCGGCAGCCATTGCAGTCACACGCTCGGGTGCACAACCGTCTATTCCCACTCTCGATGAAGTGAAGCACTTCATGCTTGAAAAAAATTAGCCTTATCGTTCAACTTTTAAATTTAATGAACCATGAAAACCTATTTGAAACGACTACTCATCCCTATTTTATCGGGCTTGATAGTATGCAGCTTTTATAGTTGTAATAGCGACGACGAACACACCGCTACTCCCCATAGCCCCCATTCTAAAGGAAATAAAATTTCCTTCGGAAAATGACATCATCCCCGGTCAGGTTGCGCAAATCAACGGACTCGGTTTTTGCAAAAAGAAGATATAGTTTATTTAAGTAACGCTGACAACCAGAAAGAAAAGGTAGAAGTCACGGAGATTACAGACAGTTACCTGAAGTTTATCGTCCCGGTAGAAGCAGGCGGCGAGTATACCGTAACAATTGAAAGAGCAGGGAAACAGACCGTTTTAAACGGAACTTTCAAAGTGCCTTTCGTTGTTCCGATCATTGATATCGTTCTCCTTCAGGTAATGTACAGCCCAAGAGCAAAGTCGAGATTCAGGGAAAAGGATTTGAAGCAGGGGACGTCGCCGTATTATATGCTTCTTTCTACCCAACAGGCGTCGAATACAATCTGCCATTAACTCTTAATGAAGAAGGAGTAGAATTTACACTTCCGGAAGGATTATACGGGGTAAACTCTATTATGATTATCAGGGAGAACGGAAAAGTAATCTTGGAACAATCACTATCGAGACGAATGTTGGCGACAAACTCGGAGGAGGTGTTGTATTCTGGGTGGACGCTGCAAAGGCACACGGATATATCGTAAACATGAGTAACATCGGTACGGGAACAGAACAATTCGGTCCGGAGGTAAATTCGTCGGACGCGGCCGGAACGAGTCAAAACATGGGAAGCGGCTATACAAACACTCAAAATATAGTCAAAAAGTTTAATGCATTGCAAAGTGCGAACAACTGGCCCGAGTGGCAAGGAGTCAAAATTGCCGCCCAACTTTGTCTGGACAACAGTGTCACTGAAGGAAATGCCGTATATGCCGACTGGTTCCTCCCTTCCAGAGAAGAACTGATCGAAGTATTCAAAGTTAAAAGTTTATTAGCAGAGAAAGGAGTCAATATTCCGGCAAACAATTACTGGACTTCAAGTGAAGGCGACGGGGAAGCCGGCTGGTCTGCCTATTATGTGAACTTCTACGAAGATACTAATATCGTTTCTGAAATCTGCTCAAAAAGCGGTTGGAAAATTGGTGTTCTTCCTATCCGGGCCTATTAACTAACAATCCTATAAAATAAGCGTCATGAAAAAACACATTATATTATTTATAGCCATCTTTTTTTGCCAGTGTATTACATGCACAGACAATCAACATTAGAGGAACCGTTACCGACACGAGTAATGAAACATTGCCAGGTGTATCTATAACCATAAAAAAGGTACTCAAACAGGAACAGTAAGTGATGCAAACGGCAACTACAGCATCAGGGCCCAAAGAGGAAATGTTCTGGAGTTTACTTTCGTGGGTATGGTAGAACAATCTGTTACCGTAGGAAAGCAAAATGTCATTAATATACAAATGGCAGCAGACGCCATTAATCTGGACGAAAGTAGTGGCAATCGGGTATGGTATTGCTAAAAGAGCGATTTAACGGGTGCCGTTGCCTCTATCAAATCAGAAAATCTTACTAACTCCAAAGTAGGAACAGTGACAACTGCCCTGCAGGACTTGCCGCCGGCGTGCAAGTCACTACCGGCTCCGTAAAACCGGGTGGAGATGCTTCTGTCGTTATTCGTGGGTAGGTTCGCTCCGAGCCGGTAGCGAACCGTTATACATCGTCGACGGTATTCCCGTACAAGGAGGTTTGCAGGATTTATCTTCCGGTGATATTGAATCTATCGAAATATTAAAAGACGCTTCTTCCGCATCTATCTATGGCTCGAGAGGTTCTAATGGCGTAGTACTCGTGACTACCAAGAAGGGTACAAGCGGAAAAGCCAAAATCTCCCTGAATGCCTCTTTCGGTACGCAACGAATGTTGAACAAGCAAGATTTGATGAACGCTTACAGCAATACTATGAATTAGTATCCATTGCCCAGCCTAACTACAAATGGACATCAGAAGAACTACGCTTGCTAAGCCGTGGTGAATCGACCGACTGGCAGGACGCAGTGACCCAAAACAGGCAATACCAAAACTATAACTTCTCGATTTCGGAGGGAAGAACGATATACAACACTTTTTAGGAGTAGACTGGTATGATCAGAAAGGTACGATCAAAAACTCGTCTTTCAATAAGCTGACCGTCCGATATAATATGGATGCCAAACTAAACAAGTGGCTGAGATACGGTTACGTTTCAATGTCATTGAGTCAAAAGCTCATGAATATCAATGAAGAAGCCGATTCGGGATACGGAACTATGTTCAGTGCCATTAGTTCACAACCGACAGCTCCTATCTATACCGAAGACGGAGAATACTTCGATGGTTTCCTCAACACGAGGCAAATCCGGTGGCTATTGTTGACCTGCTTGACAAAGCCACACTCAAGTCCAGATTCATAGGTTCCGCCTACATCGAGATAGAACCGATAAAGAACTTGAAATTACGTTCCGATAACGGCGGAGAACTTGTCTTTTATAAAGTAAATACTTACGAAGACGGCCGTATGGGACAGCATTATACGGCTGGTGGCCATGCTAATGTGATGTCGAACAAGAAAAGATATTGGCAAACAGAGAACACTGCCACTTATTCATTTGACATCAATAAAGAACATCAACTTTCTGCAATGGCAGGTTTCTCCGCTTCCAGAACAGATTATGAAGAAGTAACCGCCGACTCCAAAAAAGTTATCATCTATTCTCAAGTATTACAATTTGCAAGGAGCGGAAGAACATGGACCGAACTCTTCGTATGCAGTCCCATCTTCTCTGGTGTCTTTCTACGGACGATTCAATTATAATTTCAGCAACCGCTATTTGGCAACATTGACGATGATGCGCGGCGACGGTTCTTCCGTTTTGCTCCGGGACACCGATAGGGATTCTTTCCGTCACTGGCTCTTGCATGGCGTGCTTCTGAAGAAAGTTTCATCAAAGAAAACGCTCCGGTCATCAGCAACCTGAAGTTAAGAATCAGCGCCGGCAAAAACTGGGTAACCAGAATATCGGAGATTTTGCTTATGCCCCGACAATCGCCCTCGGAGGAGCTTCCGCCAATTACATTTTTAGGTAATAACCTGGTAACCGGCTCCGTACAAACCTCTATTTCGAACCCGGAACTGACTTGGGAAAAAGCCAACCAACTAGACTTGGGTATTGACTTCGGGTTATTCAACAATCGGATAGCCGGTACGATCGAGGCCTACTATAAGCGTACGACTGACCTGCTATGGAAGTACCCCTTCCGTTGGAATCCGGCTTCGGAACTTCACTTACCAATATCGGCAAAATTGATAACAAAGGTATTGAATTTACGCTGAACACGGTCAACATCAGTACCAAAGACTTCTTATGGACAACTGCCTTCATGATTTCTTATAATAACAATAAGATCAAAAGAACTTTATGACGGCAAACAAGATGTCAATAAAACATTGTTTGTGGGACGTCCTATCGGACAGTTCTACTATTGAAATCCGAAGGTATCTGGCAAACCAATGAAGCTGCCGAAGCTGCCAAGTACAATGCCCAACCCGGTGACCGCAAGATTCTGGATGCCAAGAAAGACTATGTCATCAACGGAGAAGACCGTGATTTCTGCGGAGTTTCCACTCCCAAATATTATGGTAGCTTTACGAATACATTCTCATATAAAGGTATTGACCTTACCGCGTTCTTTACTTTTTGCAGGAGGACATAAAATCAACAATTCACTGAACCGTTACCTCAATTCTTTCAATGTATGGGGAAACATGAGTGAAAACTATTACAAATATTATTGGAGACAAGACAGACCGAACAACAAATATCCGGCTCCGAGAGTTGGTAGTGCTTATGCCAACGGAGATGGTACCGACGCCAATCTCCAAAAAGGTGATTATCTCCGCCTCCGTAATCTGGAAATTGGTTATAGCTTGCCGAAAAACGTCATCAGAAATATCAAAGCCTCAAATATCAGAGTTTATTTCTCTGTACAAAACCTATTCACAGCTACGGAATTTACGGGATTTGATGTAGAGTCCAGCGACAATACCAATCCTTATCCGAACGCCCGTAGCTTTATCGGTGGTATTTCTCTTAACTTCTAAAAACAGAAACATTATGAAAAAATATTTATCAATATTAGCTTTCAGTTGCCTGACATTATGTAGTTGCGACAACTTTCTTGACTTGACACCCCAAAGTGTACTAACACCGGAAAATGCTTATGAAAAAAACCGGAAGACTGGCAGCAAACTCTTTATGCCGCTTATGGCACGCTCCAGGAAGTCTTTGTCGGGAAATATACCATTACCCTTACTGAATTCGGAACAGATGAAGTAATTCCGTTTGATATGGGTTGGGCGGCTTATTCCCAATTGCATCACTATACTTTTTTTTCCGCTTCACACGAATTCCTGGACAATCACTATCGGCTCTGTTACGAAGGTATCAAACGTTGCAATGCAGTTATTGATATGCCTTCGGATGCAGTCAGTGCGGATCTTCATAATTCCATGATTATGCAAGCTCGTTTTTTAAGAGCGATCTACTATTTCGACTTAGTAAGAATGTACGGTGGAGTTCCCTTATGGACAAAATCATCCATTGACAGAAGTGAAATCATGAGACCGCGCGCTACGGTTGACGAAGTTTACACACTGATTACGCAGGATATGGAAGCAGCTCTCGGCCTCCCCTACCTCCCCGGGAATGCCCAAGATAAAGGAAGAGCCACTTCATACGCTGCCCAAGCTTTGCTGGCACGCATTTACCTTCAGTGGGGAAAAAACCGAAGAAGCATTAAAATACTGCCGGATGCTCGAAGGCAAATTCAAATTGTAATGATAATCTAAAGGATATATTCGATCCTAAAAACAAGAATCAGGAATATGAGAATATATTTGAAATTCAATTCAAGCATTCCGGTTCATGGGGACTGGAGGGAAGTATCCAGCATTCTTATTGGGGACCTCGTAATGTAGGCGGACCGACCAACTTTGGCGGCTGGGGCGGATTTGGTCCGACACAATATTTATACGATTCTTATGATAACAACGATAAACGTAAAAAGCATTCTTCATCACAGAATATGCAGGCGTCACCCAGACACCTCCTTTTCTTCCGGCAAATTCTGGGACGCAGAAACAGGTAATGTGATTGAAGATGATAATCTGAATTTTACAATGATTCGTTATGCAGACGTGCTTTTGATGAAAGCGGAAGCGCTGAACAGCATTGATGACACAAGTAATGATAAGTATGATGCCTTAAATGAAGTACGAGGCAGGGCAGGACTGACTTCCATAACAGCAGCCGATAATCTGAATAAAGAACAATTTGCCGAAGTCGTACTGGAAGAAAGATTACATGAATTATGTTGGAACACCTGCGCCGCTGGGATTTAATCCGCTTCGGCAAGCTGGGCGAATATATGAAAGACCATGCCGGAGTCACCATCCAGCCTTATCATGTTCTATACCCAATTCCACAGGCAGCCGTCGATGCCAATGACGCTATCACAGAAAACAACGAAGGATATTAACATAAATCATTTAGCACATGAAAAAATTTATTTTTATCACAGGACTATTGATGAGTATCTTCTTTTATTCATGTAAAGAAGAAGACCATGGCATACCCCTCCCTCCTATCGAAGGGGGAGGAACTATAGAAGTCAAAGACGGAAGAGTTACGGTCAATCCGGCAGAATATCTTTATGCGATACGAAATCCGATGAAAGGTTTACGTGAATTCTTCGGCCCGCTATGACAAGGTAAGAGACGAATATCCGTATCCTTACGGCTCCATCATTAAAGAATATATGCAATGGAATATGCTGGAAAACAATGAAAGCGACGGTGTCGACAAGATTATAGCTTACAGTAACCACAGGTGGCAGGGAGTAAAGATATCAATGTCAAGGTTATCCACGTATCTATATCGTATGGATGGAACCCTGGCACGGAGGATATGCCAAGAACACTCATACAGACAACCCGGACGACCTGAACGGTTGGCATTGGCCAAGCGACATTCCGGGAGAGACATACGATGAAGACGATCTTAACGCTCCTATTATTGGAGGCTATTGCCACCCTACTTTTTCAGGAAAGAGTGAAAAAACTGGTAGCGAAGGCTGGACAAGCATGGGACAACGATCCGCGGGTAGCGTATGTGGAAATGGGGATTATCGGCGAATTCGGGGAACATCATGACCCGGACATCACCACAGTATGGGCTCCTCACGACCAACCCAATCATGTAGAGAACCGTACCTGGTTACCGGGCATTGAAAAGGTGTTGGGAGATGCATTTACCGCTGCCTTCAAAAACAAGAAAGTAATGGTACGCTATGCGTACGAGTTTAAAGATTATGAATTCGGAATCTATTGGGATTCATGGGCTATTGATGAAGAAAAAGGTGCGTGGCTACGAGGAAATGAAAAAGCTCGGCGACCGCTGGAAAACTCAACCGATAGGTGGAGAAATAACCTGGAACTGGGGAAGCCTCTATAAATTCAAATCTTTTGAAGAAGTGGTGGCAGATGAAAAGACAAGAGACCTGGTCATCCAGCAAATACGTGATTTGCATTGCAACCACTTGGGAGGTATCACCTGGGCTAACTTTAACGACCCGTCTTTGAGCCAAACGCTGAATTATTGCAAAAGACAATGGGGTACCGTTTTGTTTTATCCAATTTCAGTTACCCAACAAGTATCAAGCCGGATGAGCCGTTCAAAATATCATTTGACGTAACCAACACAGGCTCGTCACCCTTCTATTATGACTGGCCGGTAGAAATATCCCTGCTAAATTCCCAAACCAAGGAAGTTGTATGGAGCAAAACACTGAAGACTCCCCAAGATATCCCAATGGATGCCGGGAGATAACTGGAACAACTCAACCAAAGTTTATACCCAACCGGCTACTCCGAACCATGTTGAAGAAGAACTGACTTTAGACAAGAAACTGGATACGGGAGATTACATCATCTCTATTGCTGTGCTAGATCCGGCCGGTATGCTTCCTTCACTGAGATTCGCCGTTCAGAAACTACTTTGAAGGAGGACGTCACCCAATGGGACATATCGGCGTCAATACCGAGCCTATCTATTTTTGAGATACCGGTCAGCAGTTTTAATGACATGAGGCAGGATAAAAACCCTGAAATATAAAAATCAATAACCAATAAGCTTAATGAAATCAAGCATCAGAAACATATTACTCCTAATGGCATTCGGAACGTTATCTGCTTGTAGTGAACAAAACCGTCACGGTTTCTTACCAGGAGTATCCGAATGCATTCAGGGAATCCGATGAAAGGCTTCAGGGAATTCTTTCGCTCCCGGTATCGACCGGGTCAGGGAAGAATATCCTACCCTTTACGGTTCACTGACAAAAAGAATATATGCAGTGGAATATGATCGAGGATGACGCCAATGACGGGGTAGACAAGATTATCGCTTACAGCAATCATCGATGGAAAGGCGTGGAAGACATAAATGTCAAGGTAATTCCCCGGGTTTTTCTTGTATGGCTGGAGCCCTGGCATGGCGGAAAACCTAAAGACCCCACTAATCCGGACGACTTGACCGGTTGGCACTGGCCTAAAGGAATAGATCCGGAAAAAAAAGGTCCTTATAAACAGAAACCGAACTCCGTGGGCGCCTATGTAGAAGAAAAAGACAAAAATACCCCCATTAGCGGGGGGTACTTTGATCCTTCTTTTCCTGAGCGCGTAAAAACTGGTAGAGAAACTCGGACAGGCATGGGATAACGATCCACGGGTAGCGTATGTAGAAATGGGGATCATCGGCGAATGGGGAGAACACCATGATCCGATCTCTCAACTTACTGGCTCCGCACGACGAACCGAACACGTAGCTAACCGGACATGGATTCCGGGCATGGAAAAGATCCTGGAGATGCCTTTGCCAAAGCATTCAAAAACAAGAAAAGTAATGGTTCGCTACGCCTATGAATTTAAAGATTATGAATTCGGAATTTATTGGGATTCATGGTCTCAACCCCAAGAGATTGTAAGAGGTTATGAGGAAATGAAGAAGCTGGGTGATCGTTGGAAAACCCAGCCGATAGGTGGAGAAATTACTTGGAACTGGGGAGATTTAGCCCGGTTCAAATCTTTTGAAGAAGTGGCAGATAAGGATACCTGGAATATGTCATGGAACAGATCCGAACCTGCACTGCAATCATCTAGGCGGAATCACCTGGGCAGACTTCAACGAACCGGAGTTCCGGAAAAATGCAGAGATACTGCAAAAAAGCCATGGGGTACCGGTTCATTATCAATGAATTCTCTTACCCGAAAGAAATTAAGGTGGGAGCACAATTCCTCTATTTCTTTCAAAGTTGTCAACAGCGGATCGTCTCCATTCTATTATAACTGGCCGGTAGAAGTAGCTTTACTAGACCCTGAAAGTCATCAAAAGTGTGGGGGAAAAATATTGGAGGAAGTAAACATCTCCGAATGGATGCCGGGAGATAATTGGTCTGTAGATGAACATAAATACCAAATAGCTCCGCCAACTTATCACATCCGAAAGAATATTTCTATTGACGCCCCATTGCCAAGGGAAAATATATCCTGGCTTTAACGGTGCTCGATCCGGCCGGTATGCAACCTTCGCCCGATTTGCCAATGAGAATTATTTCGAAGGCGGTTATCATCCAATGGGCTATATCGGTATTGGTGAATCAGTTGCCGATACCCGTCTGAATCCAGATTTATTCTTCGACATTCAAAGTGACAAGTCTTTAAAATATCAATTCAAACAACCCGATAAATAATCAGTAACATGAAAAAATATATAAATATATCACATCTGTTGCAATCCTTTCGTTCTGCTTCTGAGCGCCTGTAACAAGCCTACAGAAACGAAGATTCCTGTTCCCGTGATATTCGACACGGATGTCGGCAATGACATTGACGACGTGCTGGCTATGCAAATGCTATTCAACTATGAGAAAGCCGGAACAATAGATCTGCTAGGTATCACAATCAGCAAGTCCAACCCTTATTCAATTGAATATATTGACGGATATTGCCGCCTCAACGAGAGGGGAGACATTCCATTGGGATATGCATACAACGGAGTTATCCCGAAGACGGAAAGTTATTCCTCCGCCAGACTTTGGATACCATTATTGAAGGCAAAAGATACTGTATCCTCAAAGAAGCATAAAAAGACAATCTGCCGGAAGGATATAAAGTTATTACGGAAATTACTGGCTTCACAACCAGATAATTCCGTGGTATTTATTGCCGTAGGACCGGAAACGAACCTTTCACGCCTGCTATGCTCAGAAGCCGACGAATACAGTCCTTTGGACGGCAAATCACTGTTGCCCAAAAAGTGAAGCTGTTGTCCGTAATGGGAGGACTCTATGGGAACGAGTTCGATTTCCCCGAATGGAATCTAGTACAGGATATAAATGCCGCACAAACCGTATTCAGCGAATGGCCCACCCGGTCATTGCAAGCGGCTGGGAACTAGGCAACAAATTGTTGTATCCGCATCAGAGTATCTTGAATGATTTCCGAACGCTTACAAACATCCTCTTTGTGTATCTTACCAGATATATGACAAAATGCCATACGACAGGCAAACTTGGGATTTGACTTCTGTCATACAGGCCATAGAGCCGGAGAAGGATTATTTTGAACTGTCAACAAAGGAACGATTACAATAGACAGTGCAGGACACAGTCTATTTAATGCGTCAGACAAAGGACAACATCAATATCTTATGATTCAAGGAAATGAGAATATTCAGAGAACATTAGGGTGCCATTGTCCGCCAGGTGACAGGGAAAGAAGAAAAGAATATAAACCAATAAAGAAAGAGTCATGTTTATTGTCAATAGTTATACACTAGCCATTATCTTTTGCTTCATAACCATGATATGTTGGGGTTCCTGGGGTAACACCCATGAAACTGGCCAGCAAGAACTGGCGTTATGAGCTTTATTACTGGGATTATACAATCGGTATCTTATTATTTGCCTTACTTCTCGTTTTCACACTCGGAAGTTTCGAGATTCGGGGAGAGGTTTTCTGGAAGATATCCGGCAAGTAGATACCAGATACATAGTCAGTGCCTTGATCGGAGGAATTATTTTCAATGCTTCCAACATCTTACTTTCAGCTTCGGTCTCCATAGCCGGAATGGCGGTTGCTTTTCCGTTGGGCGTAGGACTTGCCTTGGTCCTAGGTGTGTTCATCAACTATTTCAGCACCCCAAAAGGAGGATCCGTTCTGGTTGTTTACTGAGTAATCTTGATTGTTATCGCTATCATCTGCAACGGAATAGCGGCAGGCAGACAACAAAAAAAAGGGAAATAATAATAGCAAGAAAGGGATTATTCTTTGCGGCTATTGCCGGCATACTTATGTCTTTTTCTACTGTTTTGTGGCTGCTGCCATGGACCTTTTAACAATTTTGACTCTCCGACTCCGGGCATGGCTACCCATACACCGCTTTCTTATTCTCAATCGGTATCTTCCTGAGCAACTTCCTATTCAATACAGTTGTTATGAAACGCCCGTTTGTAGGAACTCCTGTAAGCTATAAATAATATTTTGCAGGAAAAGCAAGCACACATCTGGTAGGTATCCTCGAGGATGTATATGGGGATTGGGAACTGCTTTTTAAGCTATATAGCCGCAGAAAAGCGGAGCTGCTTATCCTCCTACGCTCTCGGTCAGGGAGCACCTATGATTGCCGCCTTATGGGGTGTATTTATCTGGAAAGAGTTCACCGGTAGTTCCAAATCAACCGACACAGACTTTTAGGAATCATGTTTATTCTGTTCATCACAGGATTATCATTCATCGTTTTTATCCGGAGGAAACTAATTATGAAAAATGAACCATATTCTTTTCCTACTAACAGCAGCCTTCTGTTTTCCTTCGATAACAGTTGCTAAAATAATTGAGGCCGGTTCGCCGGACAAGAAAATGTGATAACTATCGAGACTGACAATCAGGTCAATTACAGCTTATCCCGGAATGGAACAAAGATTCTTGATACTTGCCCGCTCTCACTTACAGTCGGAAACGACACTTGGGGAACAGACAAATGTAGAAAGATAACTCGTAAAAGCGTTTCGGAAAAAGTGGAATTTATTGTACCGCGTAAATATAAAGAGACAGTGGATAATTATAACCAGGTTGAGCTTATTTACAAAGACTATAAAAATCGAATTCAGAATCTATAATGACGGAGTGGCCTATCGTTTCGTAAGTACTGCAAACAATAAACAGCCTGTGAAGAAAGAGTCGGTATCTTTTCCGCTTCGACAGGATCACACCCGTACACTCTTTTAACCGACCAGCTACAAAACTGGTTTGAGCAGGATTATACGGTAAAGCCGATCAATGCATTACCCAAAGACAAAGTTTCTCCGTAGCTCCTGTAATGGTTGAAATAGACAAATACAAAGTATTATTAGCTGAAGCCAATCTCTATAATTATCCGGGAATGTACTTACAACCCGCCCAAGAATCCTTCCATGGCATTTTTGCCACCATCCGGATAAGGAAGTGCCATACGAAGGGGATAATAAAATCTATGCCTCCACACGCAAAGATTATCTTATTCCCACCTGCGGGAAACGGGTCTTTCCATGGCGGGTAATCGGTACCTTCGACAATGCTTCTTCCATATTACAAAGCGAGCTTATATATTTACTCTCCGAGGAGAAAGAACAAGCCGCCGACTATACATGGGTTAAACCCGGTAAAGTATTATGGACTGGTGGAATGACCGTAATATCTATCATATAAATTTCAAAAAGTGGCATTAATACCGATACATATCTCTATCTGGTAGACTATGCAGCCAAACATCACATCGAATATGTCCTGATCGACGAAGGCTGGTCGGCACGTAACGATCTGTTAACCCTCAATCCCGATGTTGACATTCCGCGTATCTGTGAATATGCAACAGAAAAAAGGAGTAGGTATCCAGTTATGGTCGAAATGGGTAAACATCATGCGACAAATGGATGAGGCTTTTGCACAATTCAGCAAATGGGGGATGAAGGGAGTCAAAATAGACTTTATGGACCGTAATGATGCCAAAATGGTTAACTTCTACGAACAAGTAGCTATTAAAGCCACTCAATACAAATTATTAGTAGACTTTCACGGTTCTTACCCCAACGAGGGCATGAGACGCAAATACCCGAATCTGATGACACGCGAAGGAGTAATAGGACTGGAGTATAAAAATGGAGCAAAAGAGCCACGGTTACACATGATGTAATCATCCCTTATCTGCGTATGTGGGTAGGCCCAATGGACTATACTCCCGGAGCTATGCTTAACGCACATCCGGAAACATTCTATGAAAATCAACATGAACCGATGAGTCAGGGCACACGTAGCCACCAGTTAGCCATGTATGTAGTCTACGAAAGCCCGTTGCAAATGATTTCGGACAGTCCTACTAAAATATGACAAGAATCTCCGGAGTTTTGAATTTATCAAAAGTATTCCTACAACCTGGGATGAGACAGTCCCTTTGGAGGAGAAGTGGGCGAATATATCGCTCTTGCACGCCGGCATGACGATACATGGTATATCGGAGTAATCAACGGAGCTACCCCACGGCATATTGAGATTGATTTATCATTCATAGGAAATGGACCGAAGAAAATAAAAGCACATATAGATGGAGTAAATGCCGGCCAACAGGCGAAAGACTCCCAAATAATAGAACAAGTTATCAAGGACAACGAAAAACTGCCCATAGATATGAGCAGAGGAGGAGGATATACAGGTATTATTCATATAGAGAAGTAACATTTACGGTTGCACTCAACAAAGCAGGCTGCCTCTTTATATCGAGACAGCCCGCCTTTTTATTTTATTCCCAATCGTTTCAGACGGTAATATCCAGTAAAATCTTTCTTTTTGCGTTCAGTACTTTCACTCTCAGTTCGTCTTTTTTTCTTTTCCAGAATCATCACCGTAGCGCCATCCATTTTATATCCGCCACCGATAATAACCGGATAATTGTTGCCCAGCTCACCTTTCGGATGATAAGCATATTTATGAGTATGTGCATTCAGACTGATATTGAAAGGTGCTTTCTCCAATAGTTTGGTCCACAGATTTGCACAAAGGTTTCTTTCCGTCATTTCCATAAAGAGGAATATGATGAATAAGGACACGTTTCCCGGCTTTCTTGAATTCTTTGGAAGACAACTCCTTTTTCAGGAAATCAACTTGTTCATTACGTAACTGGGTAAAATCATTCAAACCGTAATACACCCAATGGGAATCCGGTTTATCCTCTCCACAGTCCAGCATAACGATACGGGTATCTCCCCAGTTGAAAGAGCCATAAGTCTTGTCACCTACATAATCAAAATGGTCACGCAAACCGATAGAATAGGCGTTCCGGATTTCGTGATTCCCCCGCATAAAGAAAGTCGGTATACGGTCGCCACACACTCCTTCTGTCAGTTCACTGATAAAACTGGTTGCTTGATTATGGTCCACCGGGTCGTCTACACAGTCACCATTGAAGACAACGAAGTCATAATTGACATTCTTGATTTGCTGACACAAAGATCGGAAGGTTTGCGTATGCTGATGCAGGTCATTAAAGACAACGGCAGTAAAGAGTCTGTATCCGTTGCCGGAAGTGTAAACTCACTGAAGGCCGACTGCGCCGTATTGCCGAACACCTTTTTATACGCCTGATAAAGCAGAATTTCTTGTGAGCATACACGGTAATAATATTTCTGACCGGGTTGCAGGCCGTCTATACGTATTTTGTGCAAGTAGTTATTGCAAACCACCTGTCCGTCGACAATCGTACGTGCACGTTTCAGTTGGGTAGTGTCCGTTCCATATTCCACCCAGCAATAAGCAGGAACGGTGGTTTCCCACATCACTGTAATACCGTTGCCTACCGGGTTCTGCAAGTAAGGTTTCATGCGGAATATCTTATCCGCCTTTTCGGCAGTGCGGAGTTCCACCAATATAGGACGATGATCGGAAGCCATCGGTTCATTTATGACTTTTGCAGATATCACAGCAAATCCTTTCGCATTCTGCTTTAGCGTAGCAATGTAATCTATCGTCTCTTTAGGATCAGGCGCAGGGAATGTATGCTGTTTCGATTAGAGTATCTGAAAATCCTTTTGCAGTTCTTTGATAAAGCCGGATTCCGGTTCGGCATTCATGTCACCGGCCAGAAAGAGAGGCTTGGTAGAGGAGGAAGTGAAAAGCCTTCACCAGCTCTAATGATTTCATACGGTCTTCTTCGGTCAGCGACATGTGAGTGCAGCAATAGATATAATCGGCAAATTCCGCCAGAATCAATGTACGCGCTTCTTCCCTTCCCGGCAAAGGTAAGCTCTGCAAACGAAGCGGGACTTGTTTCGTCAACAGTCCGATCCCATATTTTCCTCCGTCATAGTCTATTGCAGGTGCAAAATAACCATGCATTTGAGTACGTTCGGCAATTTCGCCCAACACATACTTCTGCCCGCTTCGGTTTGTCATGCTGTCAACTTACTGTATAGCCACCACATCCGGGGATGTATTGTTTATAACATTCGCTATACGCCGGAAATTACATACATTATCCATACCGTTTGCATTCTTTGATATTGTAGCTCATCAGTTTCAACGTATTCTGAGCTTGTGCCGAAAAAATAAATAGAGCGGCAAAAATGAATAAAAAGATTCTTTTTCATGTTTCTCATTGGGGGTTAATTAAATGAGCCTCAAAGGTAATAAAAAAATAAAAGCTACAAAGGCATGAACGATACCTTTGTAGCTTTTTATTTTTAGTTCCGGTTCTATCAAATAACGCCGCGTACTCTGTCATCAAAGGCGGAAAGTGCAGCTTTCGCCCCTTCTCCCATAGAGATAATGATTTGCTTATAAGGCACGGTGGAAACATCTCCAGCTGCATAGATTCCGGTCACGTTGGTGCGACAATGTGCGTCAATCACAATTTCACCCGGACGATTGGTTTCACCACTTCGCGGAATGCGCTACTATTGGCAGAAAGACCGATTTGTACAAACACTCCGTCAAGTTCCACCAAACGTTCTTCTTCCGTCTTACGGTCTTTGATGCGCAAGGCTGTCAGTTTGTCGCCGTTTCCTACCACCTCGGTAGTTTGTGAGCTGACAAATACTTCTACGTTCGGCAATGTTTTAAGGCGTTCCTGAAGGACATTATCCGCTTTCAGTTCATCCATAAATTCAAAGACGGTGACTTTAGAACAGATACCTGCCAAGTCAATGGCTGCCTCGATTCCGGAATTTCCTCCGCCAACTACCGCTACGTGCTTTCCTTTGTAGAACGGGCCGTCACAGTGAGGACAGAAAGCAACACCGCGACCGATATACCCGCTTCTCCCGGAACGTTCAGCCTACGCCAGCTTGCACCTGTAGCGATAATCAATGCAGGAGCCAGAAACTTTTCACCGACAGAAGTCGTTACCAGTTTCTGCTTTCCCAGTATTTCCACTTTTTCTATCTTACGATGTTCCAACAAATCCACCGGATAACGCAGCAAGTGAGTTTTCAGGTTATCTGCCAGTTCGCTGCCTGTCGTTTCAGGAACAGAGATTAGGTTTTCGATGCCGACAGTCTCTTTCACTTGTCCGCCGACACGTTCGGCTACAATAGCTACACGCAATCCTTTACGGGCAGAATAGATAGCAGCCGACACTCCCGCAGGGCCTCCACCGGCAACAATCACATCATATTCTTTCACCTCAGCCACCGCTTTGGTTTCATCAATTCCATATTGTTCTTCCAATTTTGCAAGCAGCTCGCCGAATTCGCCACGGCCTACATGGAGCAATTTGCCGTCAGCAAACACGGAAGGCACTCCCTGTATCTTCAATGCATCTACTTCGTCCTGGTAGAGCGCACCATCCACCATTTCATGCGTAATGGAAGAATTGAGTGTTGTCATCGCATTCAAAGCCTGTACAACATCAGGGCAGTTCGTACAAGTCAATGAAACGTAAGTAATCAAATGTATTGGGCCTTTCAGTGCCTTTCACACGGTTACAGACAGCCTCATCGGGAAAGTTCTTCCCCCTACCGTCCAAATTCAAGATAGCCAGTAGCAGTGAAGTAAACTCATGCCCGTTGGGGGGATCCCCCGGAAAGTGATTCCGGTACGGTCACCGTTCTTCAATAAAGTAAATTTCAGTCCGTTTCCTTCATTCACTATGCAAGTAATGTGGTCGGAACAATCCGCTACATCTCCCAACAGTTCTAGCAATTCAGTTCTGTTTTCGTGACTGGATAATACCGATATATCAAAAGTAAAATTCGCCTCCAGTCCGGCAAAAATACCCTTCAGTTGTTCTTTTAATGCAGATTCTAACATATACCTTTTTCTCCTTCTATTTTTTTGAAAAGAAAGGCCGGCAGCGTCTCCGTTACCGGCCCTTCATAATCATCATTATCAAGATCTATCAAATCTTACCTACCAGGTCGATGCTCGGTTTCAGGGTAGATTCACCCTTCTTCCATTTGGCGGGACAGACTTCACCGTCGTGAGTGGCTACGAATTGAGCAGCTTCCACCTTACGAAGCAATTCGCTCGCATCACGGCCAATATTGTTATCATTCAATTCCACCACTTTGATCTTTCCTTCCGGATTTACCAAGAAAGTGCCACGGTATGCCATACCCTCTTCTTCGATATATACTCCAGTGCACGGCACAGAGCACCTGTCGGATCTGCCAACATCGGGTATTTGATCTTACGGATAGTCTCGGAAGCGTCATGCCAAGCTTTATGTACAAAGTGAGAGTCTGTACTTACAGAGTAAATTTCTACTCCCATTGATTTAAACTGCTCATACTTCTCAGCCATATCGACCAACTCTGTCGGACATACAAATGTAAAGTCGGCAGGGTAGAAGAAAAGGATTGCCCATTTACCTTTCAGGTCGTTGTTGGTTACTGTCTTGAAAGCTCCGTTTTGAAAAGCCTGAACACTGAATTCAGGAAGTTGAGAGTTTAAAATTGGTTCCATACTCTTTATTGCTTTTATTGTTATTAATTGGTTTGACTTATAACATCAGAAACTTCGTTTTGTTTCTTGTTTCTGATGCAAAGATAAAGGCGGAAGACCCGTCCTTGCAAAAAAGTCCAATCGAATAATTCTATGCGGCGATAGATGAAACCGATAAGTCCGTAACATGAACAAAATACAAAAATGCTTAGAATATCGCTTCACTCTCTCCGAAAGATACTTTATCCCCAAAGGAGAAATAGATTATCCTGATGAAGTGGTGTTAAAGTTACAGGATATAGGTTGGGCTGTCCCATTTAATCCGAAAGATGTCGAAAAAGGAAGGCAGGCAAAAACGATACACTCACAAAGTTTGTCGTTTTGCTTTTTTTTTTAAATACTTTTGTAATCAAAAAAACCAAAATGCAGTATCTGCAAAAGAATTATGAAACATCCTCTTGACCTGTTCCAATATTGTCCCGAATGTGGTTCCTCGCATTTCGAGATCAACAATGAAAAATCAAAGAAGTGCACAAATTGCGGCTTTGTCTATTATTTCAACCGTCCGCCGCTACTGTGGCTCTAATCCCAGAACGACCAAAACGAGCTGCTCGTCTGCCGCCGTGCCAAAGAACCTGCCAAAGGGTACACTCGACCTTCCCGGAGGATTTATCGACATGAACGAAACCGGCGAAGAAGGCGTAGCCCGTGAAGTATTGGAGGAAACCGGATTGAAAGTGCAACAAGCCGTCTATCAATTCTCACTTCCCAATATTTACATCTATTCCGGTTTTCCCGTGCACACACTTGATATGTTCTTTCTTTGTACCGTAGAAGATATAAGCCACTTCTCGGCAATGGATGATGTATCAGATTCTTTCTTCCTGCCTCTCTCGAGATCAATCCGGAAGATTTTGGACTGGATTCTATCCGTCGAGGACTTAAAAAATTCTTATCCGACAGATAATTCGTTAAAATATAACAAATTACGGAAACATATCCCTTCCATTCTGTCTAATATTTTAATGAGCTTTAAATTAACAGCCATTAAAATACGTCATTGGAAGATATATAGTACTTTTTTGCATAAACACCCGATTATGAAAAAAGAAATTACTAGACTCATTTGTTGCGGCTATCTGTTGCGCACCAATTATAGTTTGCCCAGACAGGTGATAAATTCACTTCGGCTGACAACCTTTATAAAGAAGGGAAAGAACTTTTCAGGAAAAAAATTATGCCGCTGCCCTGCCGGCACTAAAAAGGCATTGTAAAGCAAAGCCAACAGCCAGCCTACTCAAGATGCGGAGTATATGTTGGTCAGTTCAGCTTACGAGTTGAACGACAAAGAACCGTATCGAATTGCTCCGCAAGTATCTCGACCATTATCCCGATACTCCTTATGCCAATCGTATCTACTCGTTACTGGCTTCCTGCTACTTCTACGAAGGAAAATACGATGAGGCTATGGCACTCTTCAACTCTACCGACCTCGATTTGCTAAACAATGAGGAACGGGACGACCGCACTTATCAACTGGCTACCTGTTATCTGAAAACAAACGATTTGCGGGAAGCTGCTATCTGGTTCGAGACCTTACGTGCCAACAGTCCCAAGTATGCAACAGACTGTGATTACTATATTTCTTATATCCGTTACACACAGAAACGCTATAACGAAGCATTGAAAGGTTTCCTGCCGCTACAAGACAATGCTAAATACAAGGCACTCGTCCCTTATTATATCGCCGAGATTTATGTACAGCTCAAGAATTATGATAAGGCACAAATCGTAGCACAGAATTACCTGTCGGCTTACCCGAATAACGAGCACGACGCCGAAATGTACCGCATCCTAGGAGATGCCTACTACCACTTCGGGCAATATCCCCAAGCCGTAGAAGCATTCAGCAATTATCTGGACAGAGAGCACGCCGTCCCGCGCCGTGATGCCCTTTATATGCTGGGACTTTCTTACTATCAAACAAAAGTTTATTCCAAAGCAGCAGAGACGTTAGGCAAAGTAACCACAGAAAACGATGCCCTTACACAGAACAGCTTATCTGCACATGGGACTTTCCTACCTGCAATTGGCAGAAAAAACAAAGCGCGTATGGCTTTCGAACAGGCTGCTGCATCCAATGCCAATATGCAAATCAAAGAACAACAGGCAGCTTATAACTATGCGCTTTGCCTGCACGAAACTTCTTTTTCTGCCTTCGGCGAGTCTGTCACTGCTTTCGAGAAGTTCCTGAATGAATTTCCGACCTCTCCATACGCCGAAAAAAAGTAAGCAGTTACCTGGTAGAAGTTTATATGAATACCCGCAGCTACGATGCCGCATTAAAAATCTATCGACCGGATTGCCAAACCGAGTGCCCAGATACTGGAAGCCAAACAAAAGATATTATTCCAGTTAGGTACACAGTCTTTTGCCAACGCCAATTTCGAACAGGCTCTCCAATATCTGAACCAGTCCATCGCCATCGGGCAGTACAACCGCCAAACAAAGGCGGACGCTTACTACTGGTGTGGAGAGTCATATTACCGTCTCAACCGAATGGTAGAGGCAGCCCGCGATTTCAACGCCTACCTGCAACTGACCACCCAGCCCAATAACGAAATGTACGCGTTGGCTAATTACAACTTGGGCTATATCGCTTTCCATCGGAAAGACTATACACAGGCAAGCAACTATTTCCAAAAATATATCCAATTGGAAAAAGGAGAAAACACAACGGCGCTTGCCGACGCTTACAACCGTATTGGTGACTGCCACCTCCATGTACGTAACTTTGAAGAAGCCAAACATTACTATTCGCAAGCCGAGCAAATGAATACTCCTTCAGGAGATTATTCTTTCTATCAACTCGCTCTCGTATCCGGCTTACAGAAGGACTACACCGGTAAAATCACTTTATTGAACCGCTTGGTCGGCAAATATCCCGCTTCACCTTATGCTGTAAACGCCATTTATGAGAAAGGGCGTTCCTATGTGCTAATGGATAACAACAATCAGGCTATCACCTCCTTCAAGGAACTGCTGAACAAATATCCCGAAAGCCCCGTCAGTCGTAAGGCTGCCGCCGAAATCGGTTTGCTGTTTTATCAGAAAGGAGATTATAACCAAGCGATCGAAGCATATAAAGCAAGTTATCGAGAAATATCCGGGCAGCGAAGAAGCACGTCTTGCCATGCGTGACTTGAAGTCTATTTATGTAGACTTAAACCGCATTGATGAGTTTGCCGCTTTAGCGAATGCCATGCCGGGACATATCCGTTTCGACGCCAACGAACAGGATTCGCTTACGTATACCGCTGCCGAAAAGATTTATATGAAAGGCAGAATGGAAGAAGCCAAAACAAGCCTCAACAAATACCTGCAGACTTTCCCAGAAGGAGCATTTAGCCTGAATGCACATTATTACCTCTGCCAAATTGGAAATGAGCAGAAGAATTATGATATGGTGCTCCTCCACTCCGGCAAGTTATTGGAATATCCGAATAATCCATTTGCGGAAGAAGCACTTATCCTGCGGGCGGAAGTACAGTTTAACCAACAAAATACGGCAGAGGCACTGGCAAGTTACAAAATGCTGAAAGAGAAAGCAACCAATGTAGAAAGACGCCAGCTTGCCGAAACAGGTATCCTGCGTTGTGCCTTCCTGTTGAGAGACGATGTGGAAAACAATCCATGCCGCTACCGATTTACTGGTAGAGCCCAAGCTTAGTCCGGAACTGAAAAACGAAGCTCTTTATTACCGTGCCAAAGCTTATACTAACCAAAAAGCTGGCAAGAAAGCATTGGATGATTTCCGCGAACTGGCCAAGGATACCCGTAATTCTTATGGTGCCGAAGCTAAATACCAAGTTGCCCAAGCACTTTACGATGCCAAAGAATATGCGGCGGCAGAAAAAGAGCTGCTCAACTACATCGAACAGAGTACGCCACACGCTTATTGGCTGGCACGCAGCTTTGTCCTTCTATCCGATGTTTATCATGCGACAGGCAAAGATCTGGACGCACGCCAATACCTGTTGAGCCTGCAACAGAACTATCAAGGTAACGACGATATTGAGAGTATGATTGAAAGCAGACTTGAGAAACTGAAAACTGAAAATTGAGAATCTAAAAAACAGAAATGATATGAAACGAGCTTTTTTATATAATAGGAGGACTTACACTGGCAATCTCAATACCGTCAGCTCTTCAAGCCCAGACTACCCAACCCAAAGATACGACCATGAACCGCACGGTCGTCGTAGAACAGGAATATAATCCCGACATTCTGGATGCTTCCAAAGTGAATGTGCTGCCCAAAGTGGAAGAACCGACAGTCAGCAAGAAAAATGTGGAATACGCCACGACATTCTTTCCGGCGACCTCCGTTCCAGCAGGTCTGATGCGCCCCTATACCGGAAAAGAAACACAACCCGGCAGCACTCCCGGATATGTGCGTGCCGGTTATGGCAATTACGGCAATCTCGATGTACTCGCCAATTATTTATTCCGCTTGTCTGATAAAGACAAACTGAATGTACGCTTCCAAATGGATGGGATGGACGGTAAACTGACCATTCCTTTCACCGACAGCGAGAAATGGAATGCATTCTATTACCGTACATGTGCCAACGTAGATTATACACACCAGTTTAACAAGCTGGATTTGAATATTGCCGGTAACTTCGGACTGAGTAATTTTAACTTCAAACCGGGAAGTGCGAACAGCAAGCAAAAGTTTACATCCGGAGATTTTCATGCCGGCATTCATTTCATCATCGATGAAAACCGCCCTTGCGTTTCAATGCCGAGACGAATCTGTTGATGTACGAACGTCAGCACAATATGCTCAATGAACATACAGACAATACATCGCTTAAAGAAACAATCATACGTACCAAAGGAGATGTCACAGGAGCGATCAACGACCAGCAATCGGTTACTATTGCATTAGCTATGAACAATTTCTTGTACAGCGGATATACAAAGAATATCTCCACTGGAGATGAATACTTCAAGAATTATACAACCCTCCTTCTGAATCCTTATTACGAACTGGATAATGATGACTGGAAATTACACGTCGGCGCCAATGTGGACTTATCTTTCGGTTCGACAAAACATTCCGCGTATCACCGGACATCACTGCACAATACATATTCTCTGACAGCTATGTAGTTTATGCCAAAGCAACAGGAGGGAAACTTCTCAATGATTTCCGCAGATTGGAGAGTATTTGTCCTTATGGCGAACTAGCGGACGCCCATCTTTCTTCCACCTGGGGATATGTGCAACGTCCTTTACGATACACACGAACAAATTAATGGTACGCTCGGATTCAAGGCCAGTCCTTATCCGGGAGTATGGTTCAATATATACGGAGGCTACCAGAACTTGAAAAATGACTTATCTTATTCAGCTTTCGGAAGAGCGAGTGTTACCCATTTCGAATCCTATCTGAATTTCTCGCAAGATAATACAGACAATCTTTTATGTCGGAGGTGAAGTTAGTTACGACTATAAAGAAATCGTGTCTTTATCTGCCAAGTACACTTATCGTAAATGGGACAGCAAAACAGAAGAATATCTGTTGGCTGTAAAACCTGCCAGCGAAATGTCTTTCAACGTTCGTATTCATCCGATTTCCGCCTTGAATATCAATCTCAGCTATGACTACATCAACAGGGAAGAAGTGGAAGGATACGCAAAAATGGCTGCTATCAATGATTTGCACATTGGGGCAAGCTATAATGTGTTCAAAGGAGTATCGGTCTATGCGCAAGTACACAATCTGCTGAACAAGAAGTATCAATACTATTTAGGTTATCCTGCCGAAGGATTCAATTTCCTAGGGGCTTGAGTTTCCGGTTCTAAAGTCATCAAAAAGATAAATCATAGCAAAATAAAATATGAGAAATGCTCATTCCACACAATACGGAATGAGCATTTTCTATTTATATAATAAATGTATCGTTACTGTCTCTGTTGTTCATCAATCTCTCCTCCTTACTCCGTTCATCATACTTAGAAGGAAGCACACCAAATTGCTCTATGAAATGCTTACGAATGTATTAGGGTCGTTAAACCCGACCATTTCAGATATTTCCAAAAACAGAGTATTTATGCTCCATGATAAGCGAAGCCGCCTTACTCATCCTTATACTACGAATCACTTTAATAATAGAAAGCTCACTTCGTTCCTTAATTTTCCTGTATAAAAGTTGGTTGCGACATATTCAACCGTTTCGGCAAGCATTTGCACACTAAAATCCTCATTAGCCAGATTGGCTTCTATGACATTAATTACTTTTTGCATGAAATCATCCCCCTCTGTTTCCTGCGCCGTTTGCTTCAACATCAACGATTTTGTATAAATCCGTTTCAAATGTTCTCTGCGCAGAATCAGATTTTCGACTTTAGCTTTCAGTATTTCCGGATTAAAGGGTTTCATCATATAATCATCCACTCCAAGCTGTGCTCCCCCCGTATTATATCCGCATCTTCCGCTTTTGCCGTCAACATTAAAATAGGGATATGTGCTGTCTCCACCTGTTCTCTAATTTCTTTGCAGCAGGCAAAACCGTCTTTTACCGGCATCATAATATCGGAGATTATTAAATCCGGCAAATGTCGCATAGCCTGTTGCACCCCTTCTTCACCGTCGGCAGCCTCCAATACATTATATTTATTCTGAAAAAAGACTCACAATATACTGCCGGATATCCGGGTTATCTTCTACAACCAGCAAAGTTGTTTTATACCTTGCAGCAGATAGTTCTTCTTTATTTACCTGTTCCGGTACGGCAGGTTCGTCCGTCGGACTTGCGTTGTCATCCACCGATTCATAAACCGTTTCTTCACAGTTATCGTCGGCAAAATGGGCTTTCCCTTTCGGGAAATTCAAGCTAAAGCTACTTCCCTTTCCCAATTCGCTTTGTAAGTCTACTGTCCCGTGATGCATATCCATCGTATTCTTCACAATACGCAAGCCAATACCGACTTTAGTCGAAAAGGAAGGGGCCGCCCCTCCGGTAACAAACGAGTCGAATACCCGATGTTGCAATTCAACCGGAATCCTCTGCCCGTATCGGAAACTACAATCCGGCAATAATCCTTTTCATCCATTGTATTCTCCATTACAGCAAGAGTGATGTTACCTCCCGCTTCCCGTATATTTAAATGCGTTCGACAATAAATTGCGTATAGCAGAAGGACTTTCTCAATATCCACCCATAGAGGAATAGATTTATCCGGCAAATCAAGAACGAAATCAATCTTTCGCGACACCGCCATTTGTCGGAAAGTAGTCGCCGTTTCTTTCAATAGAGCTACGACATTCACTTCGGAAAGACATAATTTCATCATCCCTGCCTCAATCTTTTGCACACTCAACAAATCGTCTACCAAACGGTGAAGTGAATTACCATTTTCATACATCAGCGACAAAGCCTTATAATCAGGGTCAGTATTTTTCGATGTAACAGTTCCTGCAACGGAGAGTACCAATGTCAACGGAGTCCGCAACTCATGAGCTACTAACAGGTAAAAGAAGTTTCTCCCTCTCTTCCACGGAATCTGTTTTTCCTGCTCACGCCCATATTGGATATATGCAATTCATGTTTTTCAGAGTAATTCGCGTTTAGCCCCTTCGCTGTTCACGAACACGGTGAAAACGGCATAGCCGGTTATCAACAATATAACCAAAAAAAAGCACACACAGGCGAAACCAGATAGTCTGGCTCCAGTGAGGAAGAATACGCACGCTAATGTATTTACCACGCTGTCAGTGCCGTCGGGATAAACGCTTTTCACCTCAAACACATAATCACCGGCAGGCATTGGTATAAACGGCTTTTCTCCTCCGTTGCATACCACCCCATTCATTCTGATAAGGGAGCAAACGATAATTATACTTCTGATGTTCTTCCTGAATAAAACAAGTTGCTTTGAATGAAAGCGAAAAAGTCACGGTTGGCATAAGCCAGAGTAAGCTCATCAGTATAAGGAAGTCCTTTTGCAATATAACCTGCCCGTTCTCTTCTCACCAATCGCTACATGCTTATTATTCACTTCCAGGTCAAGCAAGAGGTTTTTCTTTATCAAGGTATCATTTCCACCGTTTCCGGTTAAAATAAGTCAATGCGTAATTATTCCCCGAAGAACAATGTATTTGCAGTTTGCAAAACCGAACGGTTACTGCCCGAGATATAGTAATTATAGAATAAATTCTGATGCCGGCTATATCGGGAGATACCCGAATTCGTGCCTAGCCATATATGCCCGTTCTCATCTTCCGTTATGCAAGTGACAAAATTACTGCACATTCCGTCACGGGTGGTATAGAAATGTTGTATAGAGTCCTTATTTTGCGCAAGAACTCCCCAGTCCCTCAGTATAACCGATATAAAGTTGCCCGTCCGTAGAAGCGTGCAGAGCACGGACATACCGGGCGGCAGTTCCCGCTACCTGTTCATAATTTCCTTTTTATTTCCGCTTTTCCTTCGACATTCAATACCAGCTTGTACAATCCGTCGGGGAGTACCTATCCAAAGTTCCCCATTCAATCCCTCGACAATGGCACGTATAGAATGTTTCTCCAATGGTTTGCCCTCGACCGTTAAAACCGGAAGAAAGTTCTTCGTCTCCCGGTCGAACAGTAATAAACCGTTCCGCGTCCCTACCCAAAAACGACGTTTGCTATCGATAAACAACTTTCCACACATAAGTGGAATATTTCAGTTCATTATTCTTCCGGTATTCATAAGGCAGATGATAAACATAAACTTACCGGAAGAAGATTGATAGCAAGTTATGGATGCATCCGAATTGCCGAACCATAAATTACCCTTCCTCATCTTTCACAGCACATAGTACAGCTTTGCTATCGATAACGACAGGAGCATTTTGCTACGGAAAAGTTAAAGATTTTGACGGGTCAAACGGCGAGTCGCTCGCATAATATCTCCCCGAAACGTAGCCATCCAGATATTCCCCTTATCATCGGACACAATATCGCAGATTTCATTAATATGTTTCTGACCGAATCGCATGATAAAACTGCGCTCGGATATCCCAAACAATGACACCGCCCCCATGCGTACCGACATAAGAGCAGCCTCTGGGATCATAATAAGCAGAAAGTAGACGGGATTCCAGATTATAGGAGAAGGGTGCAATCTGGTTATTGATCTCGGTCGTCACATCACCATTTTCTTATCAAAGGAAAGCACCGTATATCCATTCCAGGTAGCCGCTATATATTTATCTCCCACGGCTATCAAAGCATACACGTCATCATGCGACAAAACTTCGTTTACTACTGAATTTCTTGTAAAAAGAATCTAAAGAATGATTGCGCAAATGATAACGCAACCCCCCCCGCCTATCGTTGACATCCATAAATAATCCTTATCACAAACCAATGAGGAAATCTGATATGAATCGGGGGCGACTGGTAAACAGAGTAACAACAGCGTCCAACTTCTCCGTCTGCAAATCGAAAATAAGCAGTTTACTTTTTCTCTGTTACCAGAAAAAGTTTTTTTTGTCCCTGCGATTCACAAAATGCATAGATAATCTCCGTTTCATCAGTTAGCGCAAACTCTTTCAGTACTTCAAGCGAAAGACAGAAGTTTTATTATCAGCACTTCTACCAAGCACACGCTTCAATAAGTGTAACTTATTTTTCGAAATCGACCAGTAGGTAGAATCATTCAGAAGTACCAGCCCTCTCGTATTGTAGTATCGTATATCGCCAAAGCCGGCTGTTTCTACAAAACATTCCCGATAACGGTCAAAGCAGTGTAAATTACTACTGGTGATAAAAAGAAGCAGCCCGTCCGATGTATCATACATATGCTCAATAGTCATATTATATTTATCGGAAGTGAAGCTGCGTATATTCTTTCCGTCATAACGGCTCAACCCGTCTCCTGTTCCGAACCATATAAACCGTCCTTATCCTTAAATATGGAATAAACGGAATTACCGGCAAGACCGTTTTGCATATTCATCTTTTTAAAGTTCTGCTCCAAAGAAGCATAAAGCAAAAAAGGAAGAAACAAACAGGTGGCTAATAAGAAAATTTTCTTTGCGTTCATAGGCGGATTAGATTTAACTCTGCGCACAAAGAAACAAAAACTAACTCGAAAAAGCTAGAAAAAGCCCAATTAATCGTTATTTGAATGAAACACCAGACATTAATGAATGAAACGCTCAGAGGCTGTTTTTTGCCTTCACCTTAATTTTGTAGCAGTTACCGGAACAGCAAATCGTTAACCTGAGAACAACAGAAATAATCCAAATAAATAGTATGAAACAACATTTAAAAACACCTTTTTGTTACTGCCGATAGCAGCCAGTCTGCCTGTTCAGGGCACAAGAAAAAAGCGAATCCCCCAATCTCGTTTTTTATCATGGCCGACCAATGGAGAGGAGACGCTTTTAGGCTGCCTGGGCAAAGAACCGGTACAAACTCCCCACTTAGACCGGCTTGCGTCCGAAGGAGTGCTCTTCACCAATGCAGTCAGTTGCTACCCTGTTTCATCACCGGCACGGGGAATCTTGATGTCCGGTATGTATCCCATGAATAATAAGGTAATAGGGAAACTGCAATTCGGATACAGCCCCTATGGTGTGAACTGCCGGAAACAGCCCGTTGCTGGAGTGATGTCCTGAAAGACAAGAACTACCGACAGGCTACGTCGGGAAATGGCATCTCGACTCACCCCTACAAACCCTATGTGGATACCTACAACAACCGCGGAGAAAACGGCATGGAATGAATGGTGTCCCCCCGAACGCCGACATGGTTTCGACTTCTGGGTAGCTTACGGCACGTATGACAATCACCTCAATCCGATGTATTGGGAAACAGCCGCTCCGCGCGACAGTTTCTTTCTATGCCCATAAATGGGGACCTGAATATGAGGTAGACCGTGCCATTGAGTTCCTCTCGGAACAGAAAAAGAGCAGTTCTCCTTTGCGCATTGGTCGTATCCATGAATCCCCGCATACAGGTTATGACCTCGTGCCCGACAAATATAAAAGAGATTTATAAGCACCTGAATGTGGAATCTTTATGCGAGAATCGCCCGGACATTCCGGCCAAGGGAACTGAAATGGGGAGACTACTTCCGCAACAATATCCGCGATTACTATGCCTGTATGACCGAGTGGATGAGAAACATAGGACGACTTATGGAAGCATTGAAACGCATGAAGTTGTTCGACAATACGATTGTAGTATTCACTTCCGACCACGGCATATGTATGGGAGCACACCATTCGGCAGGAAAAGATATTTATGAAGAATCAATGAAAGTTCCCATGATTATTTCATGGCCTCAAACAAATCAAGCCACGGGGTTGACAACCACACCATGATTGCGTTCGGAGATATGTATCCAACCCTACTATCCATGATGGGATTCTCCAAAGACATTCCGCAGGAAGTACAAACATTCGACCTGTCCGCTTCCATTTTATCCGGAAAAGATAATAAGAAAATCGTCCAGCCTTATTACTATGTACAACCGGACAATCCAACTACCGGCTATCGAGGCTTGCGTACCCCCAAATACACCTTTGCCGTACATGCCACGAATGGAAAGTCATTGACCAAACCATAATTTTCGACCGGGAAAAAGACCCGTATGAAATGAACAACATTGCAGAGAAACAACCGAAGTCTGGTCGTTCTCTCTACAAACAGCTGAAGAAATGGCTGGAACAGACGAACGATCCGTTTGCTGCTTATCTGACAGGTAAAAAACGATAACAAGAACCGATTCGAAATAATCTTCCGGCTTAACACAACCCGGACAGGATCATAATGCCGCCTGTCCGGAAGATGTTCCAATACGCCCCTTAAACTAAAACTATATTAATCACACAAAAAATCAATTACATGAAAAAAAAAAGCAAAAATTGTGTAGGATGGCTTCATTTCTTTGCATTGTCATTTATCTTTGTTTTTGTTTCTATACCGCAGTTGCACAGAACGGCATAAAAAATCACAGGTAAGATAGTCGATAATACACAAATGGAAGTTATCGGTGCAAATGTGCTGGTCAAAGGCACTTCTATCGGTGCCATAACCGACATCAATGGCGAGTACACAATTGTAGTACCGGACGAGAAAGCCATATTGGTATTCTCATTCATCGGTTATCAGAAACAGGAAATTGCGGTAGGCAAAAATAGAACTGTCAACGTTACTCTGAAAGATGATTCACAATCACTGGATGAAGTCGTAGTAGTTGCCTACGGTACACAGACAAAAGCAACATTGACCGGTGCTTTATCATCTATTGACACAAAAGAGCTGCTTAAAGCCCCCGTAGCAAGTATTAGCAATGTGTTGGCAGGAGCGATGCCGGGTTTCCACTGTGCAGACAAGCGGACAGCCGGGCGATGATGCAGCCTCTATCTTTGTAATGAGGCCTTGCGGTTCGGGCTATCCGGCGGTGCTTCGTCTCCCGCTTATTCTGGTAGACGGTGTAGAACGCGAATTCTCACAGATAGACCCGAATGAAATTGAGAACCTCTCTATCCTGAAAGACGCTTCAGCCACGGCGGTATTCGGAGTACGCGGCGCGAACGGCGTAGTCCTTGTCACTACCCGAAGGGGAAAATCCGGCAAGCCGACTATCAATGTCAGCACCATTACCGGTGTGCAGCAACCGCTATCATACGTCCAGCAAACCGGAAGCTACGAGTTCGCCCGTTACTGAACATGAAGCAACAAAATGACCGGGTGACGGACAAAGCCATGTACTTCACCCGTGAAGCGATCGAAGCATACCGCACTGGCTCGGACCCCATCATGTACCCCAATATCAATGGGGAGATTACATGTATAACGACTTATTCATACAATCTAAAAACAACATCAACATAGCCGGTGGCAATGAGGCGGTAAAATACTTCGTATCTTTAAGTTATCTTTATCAGAACGGTATCTTTGAAACAATTTGACGCGCTGCCCTATGACAATAACTTCAGATATAACCGTTACAACTACCGTGCCAATCTCGACTTCAACTGACCCGACAACCACCATGAAACTGAACATCGGCGGCAACGTAGGACAAAAGCAGGAGCCGAGAGCTTCCAGCGACAACCCCCTGGGTATATACCCAGATATGGGCACTTCCTTTGCCGGTCCCGGCATAGTAAACGGAGTACGGACTATGACTCCGGGCGCATTAACTCCGGTAGAGTAAGCCGTGACGGATTGAGTCATATATTGGGGACAAGGTTACAACCAGGAATACAAGACCACCCTGAACACAGATGTAGACATCACACAAAAAACTGGATATATTGACCAAGGGGCTTTCCGTTTCAGTCAAAGCTTCTTATGATAATATGTTCAGGCTGAACAAGTATCGTACAGGCGGTACAGTCGAATCGCAAACTGCTTACTACAAATCATTTATGGATGACTCTACCAAACCGCAGACCGACCCGGATTATGATAAAACCATTGTCTATGTGCCGAACGGAAGTATCACTCCACTCAATTATTCCGAAGATTACGGCAGGGACCGCAACTGGTATATCGAAGGCAGAATCAATTATGACCGTACATTCAACAAGGACCATAAAGTCACCGCGTTGTTTCTTTTACAACCAGTCACGTAATTACTATCCGAAAAAAATCGGATGGAACAGACGCCACTTACCAATATATGCCACGAGGATATGTAGGTTTTGTAGGACGCGCCACTTACGGATACAAATCCAAATACCTAATAGACGTTAATGCCGGATACAACGGTTCCGAGAACTTTGCTCCGGGTAAAAACCGGTACGGTTTATTCCCCGTCCGCTTCCGTAGGCTGGATCATATGTCGGAAGAGGCATTTATGAAAAAACAATCTTTTTGATTGATTACCTGAAATGGAGAATATCCTGGGGACGCGTAGGTAGCGATACCGGTTCGAGCACCCGCTTTTATGTATATGCCGGGAGTATGGACACAAAACGGTACGTACAGTTTCGGGGGTTTCCAATCCGACAGGCAGTCAGGCATATATACTCGGAACTCCGGGAAACACCGACGTTAGCTGGGAGACAGCCGACAAACAGAATTACGGTATAGACCTGAAAATGTTGAACAACAGACTTTCATTGAGTGTCGATTACTTCAAGGAAAAACGTACCGGAATCCTTTATATCACCAAATTCCACCCTTCTATCATCGCCACCGGACTACCAAACTTGAATATCGGAAAAGTGGATAATCATGGATATGAAATTTCATTGGGTTGGGACCATACATTGAACAACGGTATCCATTATTATGCTAACGCCAATATGTCTTTCGCCCGCAACAAAATCATCTATATGGACGAAGTGCCCAACAAATATGACTACATGAACCAGACCGGCGGTTCTACGGAACGTCCGACTAATGTGTATAAATATCTCCGGCTCTACCAGTACAGCGACTTCACGAAAGACGCAAACGGCGAACTGGTACTTAACCCTTCACTTCCCCAACCTTCGGTCAAGGTATATCCGGGTGACGCCATGTACGCCGACCTGAATGGCGACAATATAGTAGACGGAGATGACCGGATGACAACCGGTTATTCGGAACGACCGAATATGTATTCGGTTTCAATGGCGGATTCAGTTACAAGGGGTTCAACTTCAGCATGCAATGGAGCGGTGCAACGCACGTCAATAAAAATGCTTCAAGTAGAATACCGTATTCCTTTTTACCAATGCAGGTAAACGAGGTCTGTTGGACTACTTCTACAAACAAGGGTGGACGGAAGAAAACCAACTCGGAGCTAAATATCCGCGTGCAGCAGAAACTTCGGAAACATGGAACTCGGAGAACTCTACCCTCTGGCTGAAAGACGCCTCGTATATCCGCCTGAAAACCCTAACAATCGGATACACCTTTTCACCAACAAACGTTTCCTAAAAGCAATCGGCGCCAAAAGCCTCGGACTTTCCCTCAATGGATATAATCTGTTGACTTTCTCACCCCTCGACATCTTAGATCCGGAAAGTTTAGGAAACAATGTAGGTGCCTATCCATTAGTTAAAGTTTATAGTGTAGGTGTCAATCTTAACTTCTAAATACCGTACAACAATGAAGAATATTATAAAATTACTTTCAATCTGCCTGGTTTGCTGGTGTCTGCTCCTGTTCAGACCTGACATTCGGAGACAAATTTCTGGGAAGCCAACCCGAAAGTTCAGGCGCAGTACTGGATTCCATGTTCAGCTCCAAAGTCAATGCAGACAAAGTGTTGACAAGCGCATATACCTATCTGCCTTATGGGTTGCCTACGGGGGCAGCACCCAATAATAAACTGGGAGTAAACCTGCTCGAGGCAATCAGCGATTTATATCAGAGTTTCAGAAACAACGCATCCGACGGTCCACCAACCTCTATTACAACGGCCTGTTGAGTGCCAACAACTCATTAGCAAATGCCGGAAGCCTACCGTTATGGTTCGGAAAGCCAGTACAACGCAATCCGTTATGCATGGATATATATTGAGAATGTAGCAAAAAGTGCCTGATATGACAGAAGACGAGCGCAACGAACGGATTGCCGAAGCCAAAATGATTATTGCCTTGAGTTATGCTGAAATGTTCCGCTATGTAGGCGGTGTATGTTGGATTGACCATTCAATAGAACCGAACGAAACAATGGAATTTCCCCGTCTCACCTTTTGCCGAAACGGCAGACAAGATTGTCGGCCTGTTGAACGAAGCAATCCCCTACCTGAAATGGAAACAGGATGAAATTGAAGACGGACGCATGACTAAAGCCGGAGCCATGGGATTAAAACTCAGGATATTACTGTTTGCAGCCAGTCCTACTTTCAACTCCGACACCAAATGGCATAGTCAGGCGGATGAATATACCTGTTATGGCAATTACAGCAAGAAACGTTGGGAAGATGCGATGAAAGCCGGACAGAATTCTTTTTCCGAACTAGATAAAGGCAAGAATACGCCCTGACACAACCGGCAGAAGCGACCGCGCAGGCACGCCGCCTTGCCTATCGTGCCGGATACTATGACAGAGGCGGGACAGAGGTATTGGTTTCTATCCGACGGGGATATAACGAGAGCACCCACAACAATTTGTTCGATCAACGTTTCTACCCGGTCCCACGCTGAACTATGTAAATATGTTCCCTTGGGCGGACGGAGAAGATTTTCCGGAGAATTTTAATTGGGAGCATCCTTCCAAACAGCCTTTTTTCGAGAACGGAGAGCCTACCCGCGACCCGCGATTATATGAAAATGTAGCTGTTCCCGGTGACCGTTATTTCAATGATACGCAAGCCCCTGTATATACCAAACCATCAGGATTATCGTGCCGAAGGTAGCGGATTCTTAATGATGAAGTTCATCCTTCAAGCTGCAAGCGATCGCCAAAACCGCCCTGTCCAATGGCCCTATTTACGTCTGCCGGAAGTACTATTGAGCTATGCAGAAGCTATCAATGAAGTGGAAGGTCCCGAAAATGCCCTTTAGCTATGTCAACCAAGTACGCAACCAGTGTAGGACTCTCCGATTTGCCTTCCGACATCGGACAGTCTGACTTGCGGGAAGCTATCCTGCGTGAACGGGCATTTGGAATTCGGCTTCGAGGAAGTGCGTTGGTTCGACCTTGTACGCTGGGGACGCAAAGACGATTTCCCGGAAAAAGCTATATGGTCTGTATTCCAAAGGAGACAAGGTCAATAACCCCACTTCCTTTACTTTCGCACCTTACGAACTGACTTTACGTTACTGGGCAAACAATTGGGACAGCAAATGGTATATGGCACCTATCCCAAAAAGGAAATCAACAAGGGATATGGAATGACCCAAAAAATCCCGGCTGGTAAAAATTTACACAATAACTTAAGTTAATCATATCTTATGAAGAAATATATAATCATAGCATTAATCGGTGGTTTCACTATTCCTGCATTCGCATTTCAGGAACAGAAAAAGAGACAGTTTGCCGGACATGTGCAATTGGGATATCAGACGGAAATGCCCCAAAAGCAATTGCCGGCTCCACCAGAAGCGTCAACAGCAAAGTGCTCGACAAAGCACCCGAAATAGATATCGCCAAAGCATTGTACGGCAAAATAGCTGGATTAAATGTATATCAAGGAAATGGCTCCAGTGCCGAAAACGTTCCCTCGTTAAGTATTCACGGAAATATCCCCTTATATTGGTAGACGGCTTTCCACGCGATTTATCCGACATCAGCAATTCGGAAATCGGATCTATCCAAATTCTGAAAGATGCTGTGGCATCCGCCCTTTATGGGGTGAGAGGCGGAAATGGCGTCATACTCGTCACTACTAAACGCGGACACAATGACAAGCTGAAAGTAACCGCCAAATACCAGTACGGTATTAGTAGCCAGTTCCGTAAACCAGAATTTGCCGATGCCTACACATACGCTAACAGCCTCAACACGGCATTGGCACTTGACGGGCTGAATACACGCTATCAGCCCAACGAACTGGACGCATTCAAAAACAACACCCTATCCCTACGAATACCCGAACGTGAACTGGTGGGATGAAGTGTATAACAAAATATCCGATAATCATCGCTTAAATCTTTACTTTCGACGGTGGAAGCAACCGTTTCGCTACTACTCCATTATCGACTATATGCACGACACGGCTCTTTCAAAGACAAAAAAAGCCGACGGGAGATATAGTACCAAACCTTCGATGTACGCCTGAATATCCGCACCAACATTGATGTGGACCTGACTTCGAGCACTTTTTCAAGGTCGGTATTCTCGGAAATTGCAGGAAACTAATAACGCTTACAGTATTGGTACCAACAATACCAATTTGCTTGCGGGAATCATCTATAATACCTTCCGCAGTATTCCCTGTCCGCCACGCAGACGAACTACCGGACCACCTACGGCACACCTAGCCAACGCCACCTTGGACGCATTGTTGATGAAGGTCTTTCGGCAGAAGTATCCGTAGCGTTCGACAACTCCGGTTCTATGTATGACACGGCTACGAAAGAATATAAAATATGGACACAAGCTTCCATGCTTCCCGACGGCACATTAGCTGACTCCGTCAGCTACGGAAAAGATTCAAACCCTCAATCACGGCGACTCAAATTCAGGTCACTTATATGCGTTCCAACATTCAGGCTAAAATCAATTATCTGCTACAAAGCGGTGTACACGCCTGAACGCCTCGCTTATCTACGACCAGCAATCCTACACAACTAACGGGCGAAACAAGGGGCCAAGAGACAATCCGGCATACTGTATGCCACCTATATGTATAACGACCGGTACACAATCAACGGAGTACTCAACTATTCCGGTACGGCATTCCTGCCCGAAGGGAGACCACTTCCACTTGTACCTGGCAATATCTGCCGCATGGATTGCCTCGAACGAGAAAGTTCATGAAAAGCGTTGAAGCAATCAACCTGTTGAAATTCTATGCTTCATACGGAATTTCCGGCTGGGACGGAACATGCAGCATGAACTTTACCGTCAGTCATACGGTAGGCAGCGGTGGAACATATTATTTCACCAACAATGCCAGCGAATTTTACGGGCTGGCAGAAGGTCCTTCCCGGTAGAGAATCTGACAATCGAAAAATCAAAAAAGTCACCTACGGAATGGAACTGAACGCTTTCAAAAACCGCCTGTCCGTTTATCTGGAAGGATTCTACGAAAGAAGAAGCAATATTCTTATCAATGGGTCATCTTCCATTTCCAATATCATCGGTATCGGTGTAAAGCAAACTGAATGCCGGTATCCAAGACTACAAAGGCTTTGACGCCTCTGTCTCATGGGACGACAAAATAGGCAAAGATTTTAATTACAGACTCGGTGCCAATGCCTCCTACGTAGACAGTAAAGTCATTCGTGACGGACAGGAATACCAACAATATGATTATTTGTATACCCGCGGCAATCGGGTAGGGCAGAAATACGGACTGGAAGCCATCGGCTTCTTCAGAGACCAGGTGACATCAACGACAGTCCCGTCCGGAACCTTCTCTACCGTACGTCCGGGTGACATCAAGTACAAAGACCAGAATGGAGATAACAGAATAGATGAACAAGATAAGGTAAAGATGTTCGGCTCGAGTGTACCCCGGTTTTATTTCGGAGTCAGCCTGAACGCTTCTTACAAGAACTTCGAATTCCCGCCGACTTCCAGGGAATGACGGGTGTGACGACCAGCTTGCTGAACTCTCCGCTTGTACAACCATTGGTAGATAACGGAAATATCTCACAGAACTTTCCTCGACAACGAAACTCCATGGACACCGAAGAATGCATCCCAAGCAACTATGCCACGCCTCACCACCCTCACCAACGCCAACAACTACCGCGCCGAATTCACTGTGGTACAGGGACGGTTCATTCATCAAGCTAAGGAACCTGTATATAGCCTATACATTCCCCAAAAAGATGATACGTTTTGCCGACATGAAAATCTATCTGCAAGGCACCAACCTTTTCTCGCTGGATAACATCGGCTTTGCCGACCCCGAACAATTGGGCGCCATATATCCGTCCGTCCGTTCTTACTGGGCATGGGAGTTAAATTCAACTTTTAATCTGAAAAACAAGAACCTATATGAAACTTAAACATATCTTCATAGCATGTTTACCGTTCTATCATCGCATTCGCATCCTGCAATTATCTGGATTTGACGAAACCAGCGGACTAAATACCAAGGAAGATATTTACCGGTATTTCGATAAGACCAAACAAATGCTCACCCATGTATACCTTTATGCCGCAAGATTTTGGCGTCATTGGGGGGCGATGAGAGATTGCGCCAGCGATGATGCCGAATTCGGAGCGACGGGTGGCATCATACAGGATATGACCAATGGCAACTGGTCGGCTATTAAAACCCGCGATGATAGCTGGACACTATATAAAGGCATCCGCGCAGCCAATGAATTCCTTCAATCATTGGAAGACGTAGACCTGTCGCGCTATGAGTATAACACCAATTATGAGAACTGGATGAAGCAACTGGGTTACTTCCCGTATGAAGCACGCGTGCTTAGAGCCCACTACTTCTTCGAACTTGCCCGCAGATACGGAGACATCGCCATGCCGTTGAAAACTCTTACGACCGAAGAGGCAAACGCTATCGGTAAAGCCCCTTTTGAAGAAGTGATCCGTTTTATCGTATCCGAATGTGAAGATGGTGCAAACAATCTGCCCGCAACATACGTCGGTCAGCCTAATAACGAAACCGGACGAATCACCAAAGGCTTTGCCATGGCCGTGAAGTCAAAAGCCCTGCTATATGCCGCCAGCAAACAGCACAACCCGTCCAACAACCAAGACGAAATGGGAAGCATCCGCTCAAAGCTGCCTATGACATTATCAAGACAGACTTATACCAACTCGATCCTGGCGATGAAAAGCAAATAATATTTCTTCACCGGAAGTCGTCCTGTTTCACATGAACGGTAACAGCGCCACGTTCGAGCGTAATAATTTCCCCATTCCGGTTCACCGAAGGAACACGCTCCACACCGGCCACTGCCACATTCCCCTCACAGAATCTAGTAGATGCCTTCCAAACCGTTAATGGTTATCCTGTCACCCTGACCGATAATGGTTGGAAATGTGAAGACCCGGCCTTCAATCCGCAAAATCCGTACGCCACCGTGATCCACGCCTTCGGACGCACAATCCTGGCCAATGGTATGACATTCAAAGGTTCGAAATTGCGGTATATAAGGGTGGAAGGATTATACATCTGTTTCCGAAGGTGGTTCGCCAACCGGTTACTTCTTACGGAAATATATCCAAGAGACTACCAGTTTCGAAGCGGACAAAGAAGTAGTCCAACAAACATCACTGGATTGTCTACCGCTATGCGGAAACATTGCTTACCTACGCAGAATCTATGGTAATGGCATTTAAGAACCCACAATATACCAACAGTGATTTCCCGAAATCAGCGGAATGGGCGCTAAACGAAGTCAGGATAAATGCCGGCATGCCAACCGTATCCATTACCGACCCGAACGAATTTATGAAAGCGTTGCAGAATGAATGGCGTGTTGAATTCGCTTTCGAAGACCACCGTTTCTGGGATATACGCAGGTGGCAAATTGGGAGGACACCCAAAAGGAGCTCTACGGCGTAAACATCGAAAGAGACAACGGACGGCACATGGAATTTCAACGAAAAATCTTTAAAAAAGATACATGGAGCCAACGGATGTATCTCTATCCTATTCCGCAAAGCGAGTTATTCAAAAATAAAAACCTGAATCCTCAGAATATGGGGTGGTGACCAATTAATCTCCATTTATATCATCAATAAAAAAACAATACGCTATATGAAAAAGCTATCATTTTATACAATATTATGCTGTTTGGCAGTAAGTATGTACATTCAGCCTGAATTCATGCCAGGAGTTCAACATCGACTCTCAAGCCGAATTTCCTCCTCTTATGGAGACAGACGCCCAATCGGAATATGCCGTATTAGCCAAATCCCCGAATACGATTATTTTCAATATCAGTTCCAATACTCCTGGAAGATTAAAAGCAACAAGAATTGGTGCGTACCTACTCCGGCAATGAGCTCAGCAAGTTCACTTATCGCCGAAGTCTCTGTCATCATGGAAGAAAATCCGGATGAACAGAAGCGAACAGCTATCCTGACTATCACCGCAGACGGAATAAAGGAGAGCAAAACGGTCACTATCACAAAATCAGCGAAAGGAACACTGCTCGTACAAGGATTCGATGATCCGTTCCTTCGAGTGAAGGTGGTGAAGCTACCTTTACCATCACTTCCAATAAAGCGTGGAAAGTAACCAGTTCCAATCAGTGGTTGACACTTGACAAAAAGAGGGGAAGGTAACGGCGAAAAGGTTACCATTACAGCCAACAGCTAAACCCAATACGGGTTTGAAACGTACAGCCACACTGACCATTGTTTCCGATGGATATGAAACAGAAATCACAGCCACAAAAACGGGATTATGCTGGAATTCGCAGAAACCACAGATATAACTTTCGACGGTGGTCAAGATAAAGAAACAAAAACTTATCAAGTACTTGCAAACGTAGATTGGCAAGTATCATCTGACGCCAATTGGCTAAAAGTTGAAAAAAGTATAGACGGTAATATAACAGCAACCAGTCAATCTGAAATCTATTTCACGACCCGGAAAGCTGTAATTTCTTTTAACTCCGACAGATAAAACATTAGGTATAGAAGCAACGACTCTGGAAGTAAGGCCAGGCTGGAGGTTCATACGAATTAAATGGAACTCCGGAACCATAGATGAAGCAACAGGTGCAATCACTTTCACTGAAGAAACAGGAAATGCCAATTGTCGTTATTACATCAATAAACCTCGGAAATTAGCTATTCACAAATGGCACTTCTAAAAAATTGAAGTGGATGATAATCGCTGTTTAAATATGAATTGTGTTGCCTCACCAATTCCCGGATGGAATTTTTGGAATTAGGGGTTGGAGCCAACCTTGGACTTTCAAATATAGAGGTGGAAGCTCGAATGACGACTATAAATGTACTCCATTTGACCTGAATAAACTAAAAAGCTCTAAAGGTCTCTCACACTTATTCTTTACTCCGGATAATAAAACAAAAAGCTAAAATAGAGGTCTTTGTCCGGATTAAGCTAGAGGGAGAAACTGATTGGACCCAAATCATCACAACGCCAGAATATGAGAATCTCTTTGAAACAACAGGTTCGGCTGGTAATTTCCCACATTATTTTGGCTTTATCGCAAAGAACAGCAGGGAAAAAAAATTACAATGACTATCACTTCATTCGAAGTCACCAATATTGAATAAAAATTGAAAAGACGAATATATGAAAAAACAACTTGTTCATAACATAATGAATTGGCGTACTTTACTAGGTACGCTAATCCTCATCAGCTCGTGGTCTGTCCAGTCCTGTAAAGACGACGAACCTATCAAATGGGTAGATTTACGCTACAAAGCAGCGGACAGTTACACCATTGCCGCTTCCGGTAAAGAAACAGTCTCTATCCAGGTAAAATCAACCGATCCATGGATTGTTTACAGCAATCACAGTGACTGGTGCACTATTTCACCGAATCAGGGGCGAAGCCAATGAACTCTATGATGTACAAATCACCTATACCCCCAATACCTCATTGGACGATCGTACAGATACCGTCACTATCAAAAGTGATTACTGGATTGGCAAAGAGGTAAGCATTATACAAAAAGGCATAGCTTACTTAACGCTCGAAAACGCAGACGACCTACTGTTGAGAAAGAAGAAACGACCTACTCATTCAATGTTAAATCCAACCAGAACTGGTCGGCAGCAGTCACCGAAGGCGACGAATGGCTCTCTATACAATCCGGAGAAAACGGAACACCTCGACGGCATGGTAACACTGAAAGCCTTGGAAAACAAAGGGGAACAACGCTCTGGGATAGTAGTCATATATGACCGTCACGGTAAAGAAGTGGCAAACGTTGAATGTACACAGAAAGGTGTTGTACTCACTCCGACCACTCAAAAAGTGCCTACGTGCACTTTACAATGATGCAACAGTCACACTCCATGTAGAATCCAACGGAGAATGGATAGTAGAAAAAAGAAAATGAAGAAGATGAATGGTATTCATTTACAAAAACTGAGTACAATGGAACGGATGATATAGTAATCAACTTGCAGGAAAACACCGGTTTGTCCGTACTGAAAGCAACCTTCCGAATCTCCAGTAAGGCACAGGCCGGAAGCGAAACCTATTGTGAAAGTCATCGCTCTAAAACAAGGGGAATAAAGTGGAAGCGGAACGTCATTCCTTTGTGGATAACGAATGGACTATTACTGCCGGCAAACCGGTATTCGCAGACGGCGCAGTAAACTTTTGCCTATGAAGGAACCAATTGCCGTATCTCCCGTGAGGGCATGAAACCGGGCTCTACAAATTCCACATCAGCGCAAGCAGCAACGATGCCCAATGCCAGCTTTACTTCCTCTACGGAGAAAAAGAGATACGGTGGATGCTCTTCAAAGGAGAAGGTGAGAATGCCCGTTGCGGTACTTCCGACGGTGGTGTCATACAATATCCATTCAACAACAAGAAGTCCGAATACACCGTGGAAATGAACATTCTGGAAGGTGCCCCCAGTGGAAGCATGAAACTGGAATGGCATCTGGACGGAGCACTACTACGTTCTATCCCTTCCTACACCGGAGTAGCTTATGGGACTAACGCCCAAATCATTCTGGGGGTAGCTAAAGGAACAGCTACCTACGACTGGTGGGAATACACCGCCCAATAGAATGGGGAGACGAATAACAATTAATCACTCAAAAAGAAAGAAAATGAAGATATTACTACAAATTATATTTATGCTGATAACTTCCGTATGTATAAGTTGCAACGACTCGGAAGCAATAGCCGGCAAACCGGAAGCCAAAATCGCACAATTCACATTACAATGCGGTGGTACTTATTACAGAGGAAACATCAATGATGAAAACAAACAAGTAATCCGTATCAGTGGTATTACAAACAGAAAGGCAATCACAGGAGTCAATTATCAATTATCAGGGGGAGCAAGTATCTCCCCCGATCCCCAGAAAGTGAAACGTTGGGAAACAGAACAACAGTTCACCGTGACAAGCAGCGGCAATCAGCTAACCTCCGAATATACGGTTCTGCTTCCTGAATTACAGGAAGAGCCAGAGACATCACATAAGGTCGTTATCGGTTATTTGCCTGCACATGACTTTGATTTTGATGTGCAATTCGATAATATTCACTGGGAGTATCTGACACACATCAACGTAAGTTTCGCACATGTGAAATCGGACGGTACGCTAAATACAGACAAGGTACCAGAAAATAAACTACGCCAAATCCGTACAAAAGCAAAGGAGCACGGGGTAAAGGTGCTGATTTCTCTTAACAAAAACAGTAATGGTGAATTTGCAGCTGCTATCGACAATGCAGAAACAAGAAGCGCATTAGTTTCCAACATTGTGAATTTCACCCAAGCCAACCAGCTCGACGGATTTGATATTGACTACGAAGATTATAACCACTGGAACACGAACTCACTCGTAGCTTTCGCCGAAGCTTTACACGAAGCCAAAAAGTGCCGATATGTTAATGACTTGTGCTGTAATCTGCTGGAAAGACTATACCACTAAATGGCAGGAGTACTTTGATTATATCAATATTATGAGCTATGACAGGGTAATGGGAAACTCGTCCACACCGGGACAACATGCCTCTTACAACGATTTTGTAAATGATATGAACTACTGGATAACCAAGTTCCAAGCTCCAAAATCAAAGATTGTCGGCGGTCTGCCATTCTATGGCTATTCATGGGACAATGATGTCAATAAGGATGAAGTAGGAGCTATCCGCTTTAATGGAATACTTACTCATTTCGGAAAGACGTATGATGTAAAAAGAAATAGCCGATGCTGACCAATTCGGTAAAACATATTATAATGGACGACCAACTATCCGGAAAAAATGCCAGTATGTAATGGATAATGATTTTGGCGGAGTTATGATCTGGCAACTATTTCAGGATGCATATCAGGAAGAACTCAAATTAATCAAGGTCGTAGGAGAAGTTATTATGCAAGAGTAAAAGAGTGATAGAATATAGATGTACAATTATTAAAGAGAAAGTTCCGGCTTAATTGACTACATTGACGGAATAGATTGCCGGAAACTAGTTTTATCAATCAGATTTTATCTTTCTAATCTATCGCAAAAAATTCTTTTTTATTATTTTATTTAGCCTTTTATAGACCACCGAACGTCCTGTCCCATACTTCCTCAAAATACCTGCCCAATAAAAAGCATTTATATCTTTCAATGCCTGTGTTTTTTTTCCGACAAGTGAAGCATAATCCCTGTCGGTTAATACACGGATTCTTCACACGAAAGGAGAATGATAACGTTGCAATACCAATTCACTCAATATCCTTCTTAAACTGACGGTTTATTCTCAAATTAATGTCTTTAAGAGATACTGCTGGTGAACGCAAGTCTTTTTTGGCTCAGTCACTTTTTGTCCACACTCAAAGAAAGAGTAAAATAGCCAATATCACCCAATTCAACGGAAAATCCTTTCAAAAGCAAATGCTTGTAATTCTTTCGAGATAGCTTCTATGATACCCACCACTTGCGCATGAGGCATATGCTGAAATGCTACAACTTGATCTGCAAATTCTTCGGCAGAGTATAACTACCCTTCAATAGTACACGTGCATGTAAAGGCAACACTTCCCCCTTCCTTGTCAGGATTAGATGTTTCGTAAAGATCATAATTAACACTCATTACTCATTTGTTTTTCATTGGGAAGATTATTTTTTCATCCCATATACTATTTACTTCATCGCTAGTCAGTTTTCGTTCAACAATCTGTCAAACGATAGTTCAACATATGTAAATCGACAGCTCAACAGTTGTTAAAACGAAAACTAAAAATACTAATGAGACAAATGTACGTAGAATATACAGATATTAATCTATACTAACCAACATTTTATTTTATCCGATAGGTTTTCCTAGTGAATGTAAACATATTTATCTATAACTTCGAAAGTGGCTGCCTGTACTATCAAAAAGCGTTTTTTATAGCATTTCGTGCACCTTATTTGGAAAATATTGCACATCAGTTTTCCACACCTCATCTAACTTTGCAGTATTGTTAAAAAGCCAACAAATCCATTAATTGTTGACCTTACTTCAAATGAAGCAGATTATTAATTTAACATATTTTATTTCAAATTCTAATTATAAGTAAAGTACTTTTTCTTCCATATATAAAATACAAATTAATTTCGAACCTATTTAAACATGAATTTAGCATAACCGTTGGTATGTTCTTCCACCTTCTACGAATACTCCTATACGCTGAAAAGAAAATTTATAGTTATAACTGATTTATATCGGGCTGACGTTATTTTACTAAAAAACATTAGATTCTCCTTATATTATAAGGTAGGGAGAATCTTTTTTTTTACTTTTGTGCCCAAATATTGTGGTACAAGCCATTATAAAAGAAAGAATTATGCAGAAAAACCTTGTCATTGTCGAGTCTCCGGCAAAAGCAAAAACGATTGAAAAGTTTCTTGGGAAAAGATTTCAAAGTCCTTTCCAGTTACGGACATATACGCGATCTGAAGAAAAAGAGTTCAGTATCGACGTAGAGAAGAATTTTAAACCCAATTATGAAATTCCGGCAGACAAAAAGGCTCTGGTTAGCACACTGAAAGCAGAAGCGAAAGAGGCAAAACCGTATGGCTCGCATCCGATGAGGACCGCGAGGGAGAGGCTATCGCCTGGCATCTGTATGAGGTCTTAAAACTAAAACCGGAAAACACAAAACGAATCGTATTTCATGAAATTACGAAAAGTGCTATCTTAAAAGCAATCGAACAACCACGTGATATTGACATTAACCTCGTGAATGCCCAACAGGCACGACGTATTCTGGACCGTATCGTAGGTTTTGAACTGTCTCCTGTATTTGGAGAAAAAAGTGAAACCGGCGCTTTCGGCAGGACGTGTACAATCGGTTGCCGTTCGACTGATTGTTGAGCGCGAACGCGAAATCCATGCTTTCAAATCGGAAGCAGCTTACCGTGTGACCGCCGTTTTTCCTTGTGCCCGACACTGATGGGAAACTAGTGGAGATGAAAGCCGAACTGGCCCACCGTATCAAAACGAAGAAAGAAGCTGAAGCATTCCTCAACGCATGTAAAGGTCAGCTAATTTTGCTATCCAAGATATTACTACCCGTCCGTTAAAGAAAACCCTCCTGCTCCGTTCACAACTTCGACATTGCAACAGGAAGCTGCACGCAAATTAGGCTATACGGTGGCGCAAACTATGATGATAGCCCAACGGTTGTACGAATCGGGATTGATCACCTATATGCGTACCGACTCCGTGAACTTGTCAGAATTTGCAACCATAGGCAGTAAGGATGCTATCATCAAAATGATGGGTGAACGTTATGTGCATCCTCGTCACTTTGAAACGAAACCAAAAAGGGGCACAGGAGGCACATGAAGCAATCCGTCCTACCTATATGGAAAACCAGTCCATCGAAGGGACAGCGCAGGAAAAAAACTATACGATCTGATCTGGAAACGTACCATTGCTTCTCAAATGGCAGATGCAGAACTGGAAAAGACAACTGTTACAATATCAATTAGCAGTAGTAGTGAAGTCTACGTTTTTACCGCGCCCACCGCGCTCGAAGCAAGTCTTTGTACGTAAATTGGAGGAGCTGGGAATCGGTCGCCCATCTACGTATGCGCCTACCATTTCCACGGATTCAGAATCGCGAATATGTGGAAAAAGGCAATAAAGACGAGAAGAACGGATGTTCAATGTGCTGACATTAAAAAGACCAACAAGTCAAAGACGAAAATCATACTGAAATTACCGGAACAGAAAAGGCCAAGTTATTCCCTACGGATACCGGAACGGTAGTAAATGATTTCTCACCGAATATTTCCCTGATATTCTGGATTATAACTTTACAGCTAGTGTAGAAAAGAGTTCGATGAAATTGCCGAAGGAGAAGTGAAATGGACTTCAATTCTGAAAACCTTCTACGACCAATTCCACCCGTCAGTAGAAAAACACTTTGGCAATAAAGACTGAACATAAAGTAGGCGAACGTATTTGGGTGAGAACCGGAAACAGGTAAACCTGTTTCGGTAAAAATCGGACGTTTTGGTCCTATGGCGCAAATCGGTACGGCGGAAGATGAAGAAAAGCCACGTTTTGCACAAATGAAAAAAGGTCAGTCCATAGAAACGATCACATTGGAAGAAGTGCTGGAATTGTTCAAGCTGCCCTGCACGTTAGGCGAATATGAAGGAAAAGACAGTCAGTGTAGGTATTGGTCGTTTTTGTCCGTATGTACTACATAATAAGGTGTATGTATCGCTCCGAAAACGATGGATCCCATGGAAATTACTTTAGAAGAGGCGGAACAACTGATTCTAGAGAAACGCACAAAGGAAGCCGAACGCCACATCAAGAAGTTCGCAGAAGAACCAGAATTGAAATTCTGAATGGTCGTTACGGACCATATATAGCATATAAAGGTAATAACTATAAGATTCCTAAAGATATTGTCCCACAAGATTTAAGCCTGCATAGTTGCATGGAATTAATCAGGATACAGGACGAGAAAAGGTGTTACCTCCAGCACAAAAGAAATTTGCAAAAAGAAGTAAATATCTTTTTGAAAGCTTTCGGTTTATTTATATTTGCCCATTAATATCTTTATATTTCATTAACATATGAAAACAAACAATATTTTGTAAAAGACATTAATGGGCATATTTTGTATCCCATTGATATGTAGTTGTGTAGGAACAATGAACGTGATTTTATTTCAAGAACCCGAGAAGATTCCCTCAAAGAACAGTTCTTTTGATTTCGACATGAATCAAAGTTTAGCCTTAGATATTGACTATGGCTTTAAAGGAAGAATATACGGTTTTTGAGATTTATACCAAGATCCGATCCGAAGTAAATGACAAAGATGGTAGTTGGAAGAAAAAAAAGTAGAACCCTTTATCGGGCTGCAACTGACAAACATGGTAAATTTAGTGAAGATGGAATAGAGTATACCGGCTGATATCTCAGAAGTATGGCTATCATCCGACTATCTAGGTACAGCATCTCCGGTAAAAACTAACAATTAACGCCGATCATCGTATTTCTTTCAACCAAAATGACTATGTTAAGTCCCTGCTTGAAAAAGCATCAACCCCTGATAAAGCAGAGGGGCAACAGCCAATCAGCACAAATATTTGGATGTCTGACACTGCTGCCTGGTATGGACTGGGATGACAACGGGACGTCCCAATAACTTATCAAAAGAAAAAGAATATTCCTCCTGCTGATGTACTTTATAATATAAAAAGCATCTTCGACAAAGCGGGAGGAAGGAAACATTCATGATAACTATCCTGAGTTCTTAATGGTGATATGATATCAGATATCCCTATCACTAAAGATACAGAAGTTAGTCTAGTTTTGTTAACAGTAGTGCCGCATGGTATAATACAGTAGGGTATTACACTTTATCCGACCAGCGAAATAATTCCATAGAAAACATCAAAGGATATTAGCATTCCCAAATGCTTCTCCTATTTATAAAACAGCCGGAGTAGGAGCTTTAGTCTGTGGTGATGAAGTTAAACTAAAATACTGAATGAAGACACGGGAAAATTTGAAGACAAATTTCCTAAGGGCGTCACTATTGGCTGGTATCTGCAAGGTATGTGGATTCAGAACACCTTCAAACGGAGATTCACAAGGCGATCTCGTAAAAGGAATGGGCCCTCGATACTCCACCACAATTTTGAATGAACCGGGAAAGGATGGCGTACAAAGACAAAGAACCATATCGTTGCGAGACAGTAAATCTAATCAGATTGTTGCTATCGGATTTGAGGACAACATATACCTCGATTACTGTGATGCAATTTTCTATGTTCACATAGCCGAAAAAGATGCTATTGATGAAGGTGTAATTCCCGAGTTACCAACAGATCCGAAGGTCCAACTGATGAAGACAACTATACTTTTATTCCGGGATATTGACATTCGAAGACTTATGGCCGGAGCAGGGAGATTACGATATGAATGACGTAATGATACGATATACCAGTAAAGTATATAAATCAATACTGACTAATCGTATCTATAAGGT
>VOFC01002174.1_pt1 | contig 54086 bp, 70 predicted proteins | sample 5384161 | NCBI WGS metagenome assembly VOFC01 (sample SAMN12384722, study PRJNA508395) | human gut metagenome | isolation source: healthy gut B | host: Homo sapiens | reverse complement strand
AAGAGAGGTGCATATGCTATGCCAGGTATACTCGTGGTTGAAGATGATGAAAATTTAAATCGTGGAATTACATTTTCACTGAAAAAATCCGGATATGAGGTTTTTTCAGCAGAATCAGTGAAAAAAGCGAAAAGAATTGCAAGTGATAATAATGTGGATGTTACCATTTGTGATGTGAATCTTCCGGATGGGAATGGACTGGAATTTGTAAGGTGGATGAGATGCAATTATAATACATACATTATTTGTCTTACAGCACTAGATCAGGAGATGGATCAGGTCATGGGATATGAAGCAGGGGCAGATGATTATATTACAAAGCCCTTTAGTCTTTCGGTACTTCTTTTGAAAATAGAAGCACATTTCCGCCGCAGGCAGGAGAAAACGGAAGCCGGAAAGATGATTTCGGGAGATATCGTATTTATCGCAGGAGAAATGAAAGTCCTGATAAAGAGTCGTGAAATCAGTCTGACAAAAACGGAGTTGAAAATGCTGGCTTTTTTTCTTCAGAATCCGAAAAAGATTCTTTCAAAAACACAAATATTGGAAAATGTGTTTGATCTGGAAGGGGATTTTGTGAATACAATCGCTGTCAATATCAGAAGACTCCGTGAGAAAATCGAAGACAATCCGGCTGCACCGGTCTATATAAAGAATATCAGAGGTCTTGGGTATATATGGAATCAGGAGGTAAGGCAGTGACAAAGAGATATCGCAAGAAGATTACAGTAGTGCTCTCCCTGGTATTACCTGTCATATTATTGTTTGCAATATTAAATTGCTTTACCACGTATGTGTTTTATGAAGATTATAAATATAAAATGAATCTTATGACTCATCAGAAAATTTTAGACCAGTTGGAAGAAATTCTGATTAGATTCCGTGAAAATAAATTTGATGATTTACTGAAAACGGAAAATCATGCAGAACTGGAAAAATTGAATGATCAGCTTGAAGCAATCGGACATCATATTCAGTTGATAAAGGAAGAAGCAAGGGCAGAAAAGGAGAACACGAAAGAAATGGTTTCTGATATTTCTCACCAGTTAAAGACGCCGGTTGCAGCTTTGGATACATGTTTTAGTGTGCTGATGCAGTTCTGTAAGACTTCTGCTCGTTTTTTGAAAAATGAAATGAAAGATTGTCCTGATACAATTTGGATGTAGGTTGAAAAATGACCCAATATATAAACAGGCAAAGAAAGCGTGCTGAAAAGGTACGCTTTACAGAATTGAAAAGGAGGCAACACATGAGTGTGATATTAGAAACCAAGCAGCTTTGTAAATTTTATGGCGCGGGTGAGAATCAGGTCAAAGCGGTCAATCAGGTGGACATTCAGATTGAGCAGGGAGAATTTGTCGCAATTGTCGGAAAGTCAGGTTCCGGTAAAAGTACATTACTTCATATGCTTGAGGGCTAGACACCATACAGGATGAAGGAAGATGCCCTTGCTGTTTTCCGCAGAAGAAAAATCGGATTTGTTTTTCAGGCATTTAATCTGGTTTCATCTGTTAATGTCTGGGAAAATATTGTACTGCCACTGGGGCTGGATGGAAGAAAAGTGGATGAAGCGTATGTAAATGATATCATTGCAACTCTGGGGATTGAAAACCGGATTTATAATCTGCCAAATCAGTTATCCGGAGGACAGCAACAGAGAGTAGCAATTGCAAGAGCGCTGGTGAATCGTCCGGAAATTATATTTGCAGATGAGCCGACAGGAAATCTTGATTCTAAGACCAGTGATGAGGTAATTGCCCTGCTTAAGATGACAGCAAAAAAAATATGGACAGACAATTGTAATGATTACCCATGATGACGAAATTGCACAGGTCGCTGATCGTATTCTGGTAATTGAGGATGGACAGGTGGTGGATTTTAGATGAAGACAATAAGCAGGATTGCATATAGCAATGACAAAAAAGAACAAGACAAGAAGTATACTGATCATGATGGCAATCTGTCTGACCACGATGCTGCTTGTTATCATCAGTACTGTGGGAAATGGGGTAATTCATTTACAGAAAAGTCAGGCGGCAGGATCATATGGAAGCAATTATGGTCTGTTTGTTGCAGCAGATGCCTCGCAGTTAAAGGAAGTAAGCCGCCGTGCAGAAATAGATGCAATAGGAATTATGTGTACAGAAGGCATCGTCAGCGGAATCCTATATGACCGGGATGAGTATACCATCGAGGCATCTTATGTTGCTTTCGGGTCACAGGAGTTTTATGATGAGCACGTCGCAGAGAATGACAGACAGTATAATATTTATTTTACTTTAAATGATTCTGCAAATGTATCTATGAATAATAATATTGAAACCGGTTATAAAGCAGATTGCAGCAGCTTGTGGAATCGAAGAAAAAACGTTATAGTCAATGATCTCTATTTGCAATGGGTCTTGCAGCCGAGTTATGAAACGATTGCGGTATGCGGGGTTTTGATTCTTGCAATTGTACTTTTCTCTGTTGTGGTCATTTATAATATTTTTCAGGTCGGTATTGTCAACAAGATACAGGAGTATGGAAAATCAAGGCTCTGGGAGCGACAAAAAAGCAGATGAAACAACTGATCTTCAGAGAGGGCATTTTTTTTGACAATTTTTTCAATACCGGTTGGATTGCTTCTTGGTTTTCTGATTGCAAAATGCGGTTTTAACTGGCTGGTAGAACAGGAAAAGTTACTGATTGTTGAAGATGACAAAAATTAAATGATGGAATCCGTCTGGCTTTAAAGAATGATGCTTATTTCTTTTATCAGTGCAGAACTTTGCAGGAAGCTAGAGAAATCTTGAAAAAGGAAGATATCACATTGGTTTTATTAGATGTGAACTTGCCGGATGGGAATGGGATTGATTTTGTAAGAGAAATAAGGAAAAATAGTCAGGTGTCGATTATTCTGCTTACAGTAAATAACATGGAAGTAGATATTGTAACAGGATTGGAAGCTGGGGCAAATGATTATATTACGAAACCGTTTAGCTTGATGGTTTTGCGTCAAGAGTGTCTGTGCAGCTTAGAAATAAAGAGGCAGCAGCTAAAAATTCTATGGAGCTTGATGGATTTGAGTTCTATTTCGATAAAATGGAATTTTTCAAAGATGGAGAACCTATTGAACTTAGTAAGACAGATCAAAAGCTCCTTAGAGTGCTGTGTGAAAACAGAGGAAAAGTATTGAAACGGGAATATCTGATTGACGAGGTATGGCAGGGAGATACAGAGTTTGTGGATGCTCATGCTCTGACTGTTGCAGTTAAACGCCTCAGTGACAAATTAGAAGATGATACGCAGAAGCCTGAATATATCAAGACAGTCTATGGAATTGGTTATACCTGGGCGGTGAATGGATGATAGAACTAATTATATTGATTGTAGGAATATTTTTTTTTAAGTGGAATCTTCTGGCATAGCATTTTTTATCAGAAAGAAAAAAAAAGCTTTTGAACCGGCTGCAGCAAATGCTGGATTGTGCTATAGATGGAGAACTGGAACGGACAGAAATATCAGAAGAAAAGTATTCTGCTCTTGAAAACAGCATGAAACAACATTTAGACAGTAGCTTTCTGGCAAGAAAGAACCAACAGGAAGAAAAAGAAGTGATACAGAAACTTATTTCCGACATTGCGCATCAGACCTTGACTCCTATTTCAAATTTGAAAATTTATGGTGAAATACTCTCTGAAACAAATCATGAAAATCAGGAGGAGATAGCTACCATTTTGGAGCAGACAGAGAAATTAGATTTCCTGATACAATCATTGGTCAAATTATCACGGATGGAGAGTGGAATTATCGCAGTACATCCGGAGGATACTACTATTGCACAGATGTTTGCATCCGTACAGCAGCAGTTTAACGTCAAAGTAAGGGAAAAGAATATTACTCTGAGCCTATGTGACACGGATTTGCATGTTTGCTGTGATTCAAAATGGACCGTGGAGGCACTCGGAAATATTGTAGACAATGCGATTAAATACACAGCATGTGGCGGAAAGATTAAAATAAAAGCCGGGCAGTATTCATTCTTTGTAAAGATTGATATAACTGATAATGGTATTGGAATAGAAAAGGAAGAAATACCAAAGATATTTGGACGGTTTTATCGGAGTCTGTCAGTGGCAGACCAGCCAGGAGTAGGAATTGGATTATTCCTTGCAAGAGAGATCATTCAGGCACAAAAGGGGTATATAAAAGTGACATCAAAGAGAGGAAAGGGTTCTACATTTTCTGTGTTTCTCCCTGTATCAAAAACGGAATAGTATCAAAACTGTGATATTTCAGAAACGAGCTGGAAACATTGCTATGATAAAGTCTGTATTGTAAAGATCAATACAGGCTTTTTTTGATAGGAGGATAGCATGAATATATTAAAAGCAGTAAATTTACAAAAAAATATATGGGCAGGGAGAAACAGAAGTCAGGGCTCTTGATGGTATAAACCTGGAAGTAGAAAAAGGGGAGTTTGTAGCGATTGTTGGAACTTCTGGAAGTGAAAGTCTACATTGCTTCATATCATTGGTGGTTTGGATAATCCAACATCTGGGCAGGTAATTGTGGATGGACAGAACTTAAGCCATATGACAGATGAAGAGCTTACCATTTTCCGACGCAGGAATATTGGATTTGTATTTCAACAGTATAATCTGGTTCCGATGCTGAATGTATGGGAAAATATTGTTCTTCCTGTAAAACTGGATGGAAAAAAGATTGAAAAAGGTTATGTAGATGAAATCATAGATACACTGGGTATTCGGACAAAACTGGAAAATCTTCCAAGTGCACTGTCAGGGGGGCAGCAGCAAAGGGTGGCAATCGCAAGAGCATTAGCGGCAAAACCTGCTATTTTGCTGGCAGATGAACCGACAGGCAATCTGGACTCCAAAACGAGTCAGGATGTATTGGGACTTTTAAAAGTCACCGGTAAGTGTTTTCATCAAACGATTGTAATGATTACTCACAATGAGGAGATTGCCCAGATGGCTGACAGGATTTTACAGATTGAAGACGGAAAAATTGTTTCAGACAGTGGTTTGGTATAGTGAGGGCGATTATATGGTAAAAGTAGAGAATAAAGAAACGTTACGATTATTGACGAAACGTTTTATGAAAATGAACCGAGCAAGAAATATTATTGCTGTTATTGCAATCATGTTGACATCACTGTTATTTACAAGCCTCTTTGTGGGGAGCGTATCCATGATACTTTCCAAAAGAGCAACGGAAATTAAGCAATTTATGGATTCATCCCATGCTATTGCGCAGAATTTGTCAGAAGAAGATGCGGAGAGATTGCAAAAAACAATAGAACAGAATGAAGATGTGGAACGATATGGTTCCGGTATTTTTCTGGGAGCTGGAATGGACGAACGGTTTGGATTTTCCGTAGAGGTCCGATATGCAGATGAAAATATGGCAGAAAGTTTTAATTGTCTGCCAACTACAGGAAGACTGCCGGAGAAAGAAAATGAAGTAGCACTTAGCAGCTTGGTACTGGAAGCTCTGGGTGTTACACCAAAGATTGGGGAAGAAGTAACGCTGACCTGGGAAGTAAATCCCATGCTGAAACAATATAAGACAGATACGTTTCAGATATGTGGATTCTGGCAGGGTGATAAGGCTGTTTTAGGTCAGATGGTCTGGGTATCTGAAGCCTATGCGAAGGAGAATTGTTATCCTGTTACACAGAAAGAATTAGAAAATGGTATCTATAATGGGGGAAAGGAGTATTCTGTCTGGTACAAGAATCTTTGGAATCTGGAAAAGAAAACAGAAAATATATCTAAGACAGCAGGATTTACGAAAGCAGGGACAGGATTGGAGATCAATCCGGCATATAATCTTTTTGAAGAGGATTCATTTTCATTCACTTCCTTTATTGTAATGGTACTGTTTGTGATATTGGCTGGTTACTTAATTATTTATAATATTTTTAATATTTCTGTGAAAACGGATATCCGGGCTTACGGATTGTTAAAGAATGTGGGGACAGCAGTTGAAGAAAAAATTGTACGTATGCAGGCGTGGAGATTATCAGCTATTGGCATTCCAATCGGATTGCTTTGTGGTTATCTTGCAGGTCTTTGTATGGCTCCGTCCTTGACTGCAGATGCTGAAATTAGTGCACAGGCAGGAAAAACTACACAGACAGTAGTATCAGCTAATCCTTTGATTTTTTTTGCATCAGCTCTTCTGACACTTTTAACGGTGTATTTATCCAGTCTACAGGCTTGTAAAATGGTGGAAAGAGTTTCGCCTGTGGAAGCCCTACATTTGGCAGAAGGAGAGCAGTCACAGAAGAAAATAAAAAAGAATACTTCTGTAACCTGGTGGGGAATGGCAGTTCAAAATGTGTTACGAAATTGGAAAAAGGGATTGATTGTTATGCTTTCTATCGCTGCGGAAATTATGTGCTTGTAGATTATGGTGATAAATATGCAGAGCATCCGGTTTCTTATTATCAGACTGGGGATGTTTTTCAGATGGAGTACAAAAATGGAAACCAAAAAGATTACGAAGTCATTGGAGAAGCACTGATGCCATATGCATTGGATTATCCGTATGCAGACCTTATCTATATTACGGTATTAGTTCCGAAGATGAGTATATTACCCAGACGGGAAATGAATCAGCCATGTATGCTGCCATCGATGCAAAGAAGGGCGAGGACAAGCAGATAAAAGAATACATTGATAAAAATATTTTGAAAGAAAATGATATGATCAATGTGTTTTCTGTATTGGACATGAAAGAGAGTTTTCAGCAGTTTGTCAGCAAATATTATATGATTGGTAGTTTTCTTGTCGTTATTTTAGCATTTATTGGCATTATGAATTTCTTTAATACAACAGCAACCTCTGTAATCAGCAGGAAAAAGGAACTGGCGCTTTTGGAAGTTGTTGGAATGACGAAAAAAACAGGTATCGAAAATGCTAGTGACTGAGGGATTTCTATATTTGGGAGGCGCATTTGTGATTGCAGTATTATTAGTTGTGTTTGGGGCAGAGAAGATTTTAGCAAATACATTCGGTACAGCATTTTTCTTCCGGCTGCATCTTACGATAGTGCCATGTGTGTTTATGATTCCAATTTTGGTTGGGATTGCGTATGTGATACCAAAGTATCAGTTTGAAAAGATGAGTCGGGAAAGCATTGTTGAAAGGATTCGGAAAGAATAATAACAATGTGTAAATTAGGCGTATGGATCCGATCCATGCGCCTTTTTTAGAAAATTACAATTCTATATCATATGATTTTTTCTTAGTCCGAGCAGGCTGATTTCGTTGCATCTCCTGTTTCCTCTGATATTCAAGTTCCCAGGCACGATGGGAAAAAACATCAGGATCTTCCACATTGAGATAATCTACTTCATTGGCGGCAATATCACGGCGGTGATAGTCATAATACTTACCCAAAGTACCTTTGAGCTGCTCTTTCTGTTCTGTAACTTTAGCTTTGAGTTTCTTTTTAACGGTGTTGTATTTATTCAGTATTGGATTAAAATTCTATTAACACAAGAGGAGTTTGGTAAATTATTTCATGTTACCAGGCAAACTGTTTCAAATTGGGAAAACGGAAAAAGTTATCCTGATTTGCAAATCCTTGTAAGCATGAGTAATCAATTTAGCTCGCACCCAGTGCTCCTTAAGACAAAGTAGAAATAGTGCAATTTTTATGCGATATTATACAAGAAATACAAAGAAATATATCGTATTATTGATATGATATTCTTGAATTGTATGTGAGGAGAAAAACTATGGCAGCTGAAAGAAAAACATTAACACAGCTATTTGTGCCAATATGTGTAGAGACTTTATTTTATATGCTTTCAGGCATGGTTGATACACTTATGTTGTCGTCTGTAGGAGACCAGGCTGTGGGAGCTGTTGGAACAGCCAATACATATATAGGTGTTTTTATTATCATGTTCGGAGTAATATCATCGGGTATGATAGCTGTTATGTCACAAAATATCGGAGCTGGAAGACCGGGGATAGCGTATCAGGCAAGGCAACTTGGACTTATATTCAACGCATTGATAGGTATCGTAATGTCTGTCGTTCTTGCTACTTTTTCTGGTGGGATACTTCGAAGCGTAAGTATTGCTCCGGCTTTGCTTGAGCCGGCTGAAATATATCTTAGAATTGTTGGCGGCACATGTTTTTTAAATGCACTGATTCCTATTTTCTCCAGTTATTTGAGAGTGTTTGGATATACAAAACATTCTTTTTGATAGGAACTGTTGTTGGAAATGTTCTCAATATAATACTTAATTCAGTATTCTTATTTGTATTCAACTGGGGTGTAATGGGAGTTGCTGTTGCCACGGTTATTTCAAGAGTTGTAAATCTTATTATTGTAGCAGGTATGGGGGCTGTGCTTATAAAAGCAAAACAGAGTCCTGAGCGGATTGCAGCAAGAAAGATATTTGCGCAGATTGTTAAGATTGGTTTTCCTTCTGCACTTGAAACTGCACTTTACAACACCGCAATGACCTTTATTGTGCGTTTTATGAATCAGATGGATGTGGATGGAATGAATGTTACAGCGCGTTCATATGCGATACAGATTGCAAATTTCTCGTATTGCGTGGGAGCTGCCCTTGCTCAGGCAAATGCAATTATGACCGGCTGGAGAATTGGAGCAAAAGAGTTTGAGGAATGTAACAGGGGGACGAGAAAAGCTGCGATATATGGTATCATCACAGCGACATGCTTTTTCCGTGACCTTTGCATTTGCCGGACATTTTATAGTGCATTTATTTACAAATGATACACAAATGATAAATCTTGTGGTAAAGTTGTTAATAGTAGACATATTCCTTGAACTTGGAAGGGTAACAAACCTTGTATATGGGCAGGCGTTAAAAACGAGCGGAGACGCATTTTTTCCGGTTATATTAGGTGCGATATTTATGTATTTGTTTGCAGTTGGCGGAACCTATTTTCTCGGAATACACATGGGACTTCTGGCTGTAGGAGCATATATTGCTATGGCAGGTGACGAATGTGCGAGAGCAGTGGGAATGGTACTTAGATGGAAGAGTGGAAAATGGAAGAGTAAAGGTCTTATAGAAGTATAGGAGAGATTATGTACTTTGAATTAAAGGAAAATAAACCACATGGTACAAAGGATGATCCGTTTAGTATATATCATATAAAAAATGAAGGACGATCATTTCAGATACCGGTTCATTGGCATGATGAACTGGAAATTATATATGTAAAAAGTGTTTTTTTGACTGTAAGTATATCAGGAGAAAATTATATTGGAATACCCGGTGATGCTTTTGTTGTGTCACCGGGCAATCTTCATTTTATGGGTTCACAGACTGATACAGTGGATTATTTTACTTTCCTTTTTCCGTTAAAATACATATCTTTTTGCATAAATGACATGTTGGATGATAAATTATTGGAGCCGTTAAAAAATGGTCATCTGATGATAAGTCCAAGAGTAAAAGATACAGCAAAAGAACTATGTGAGCAGTTGGTTGAAATATATGTGGCAAAAAATAAGAAAACTGAGTCCATAATAACTGTTCAGATAAAGACAAAAATAATTCTTTTACAGTTTATTCTTGAAATGTGGGAGAAGGGCTTTGTAATTGAAAATGATAAAAAAAGGAGAAATACGATAGAAAAAGAAATGGTTTCGTATATACAGCAGAATTATATGGAAAAGATATCATTAAAAGAATTTAGTGAGCAGTTTCATCTTTCGGAAAAATATATATCGCGATATTTTAAGGAACATTTTCATATTACCCTTTCGCAATATATAACACATTTAAGGTTAGAGCATGCAAAACAGCTGTTACAAGATACGGATATTCCTGTTACAGAGATTGCAATGCAGAGTGGATATCAGAATGTAAGCTATTTTATCAGAAGCTTCAAAAAACATATGGAGTTTCTCCGTTAAAATATAGAAAAAAATAAGCCAGGTATATGGTTAGAAAGGAGAGGATATCCCGGTAGAATCAGAAAATCTGCCGGAGAGATATCGAGAATGAGTATGGGAAATAAGAATAAATGGTGGAAAGAAGCGGTTGTATATCAGATTTATCCGAAAAGCTTTCAAGATTTGGATGGAGATGGAATCGGTGATATTCCAGGAATTATCAGCAGATTGGATTATTTGAAAAAACTTGAATAGATGCAATCTGGCTCTCACCGGTGTACCGTTCGCCACAGGATGACAATGGATACGATATTTCAGATTATCAGGATATTGAGCCGATGTTCGGAACAATGGAAGATATGGAACAGTTATTTGCGGAGGCAAAGAAACGCGGAATCCGAATTATGATGGATCTTGTGCTGAATCATACTTCAGATGAACACAGATGGTTTTTGGAGGCAAAGAAAAGCAAAGACAATCCGTATCATGATTATTATGTGTGGCGTGACGGAGAAGAAGGTATTTATCCAAATGATATGAATTCTGCGTTCGGAGGACCGGCATGGGAGTGGGTTCCAGAACTGGGACAGTATTATTTTCATCAGTTTTCAGTGAAACAGCCAGATCTGAACTGGGAGAATCCGAAAGTGAGAAGAGAGCTCTCTGATATGATTCTCTGGTGGATGGAAAAAGGAGCAGGCGGATTTCGTCTGGATGTAATCGATCAGATTGCAAAAGAGCCGATCTTAAGATCACAAATAATGGACCAAAGCTGCATGAATTTCTGCGTGAACTAAGCAGAGAAACATTTCAGAAGGGGGATATGATCACTGTTGGAGAAGCCTGGGGAGCAACACCGGAAATTGCAAAGAAATATAGTAATCCAGATGGCAGTGAATTTTCTATGGTTTTTCAGTTTGAGCACATTATGCTTGATCAGGAAGAAGGAAAAGAAAAATGGGATACGATTCCATTGAATCTGGTTAAGCTGAAAAAATGCCTTGCAAAGTGGCAGAATACTTTATATCAGACAGGATGGAACAGTCTGTTCATGAATAACCATGATCTTCCTAGAATCGTGTCGCGTTGGGGAAATGACGGAAAATACAGAAAAGAGTCGGCAACAATGCTGGCGACAATGCTTCATGGAATGCAGGGAACTCCTTACATTTACCAGGGAGAAGAGCTGGGAATGACGAATGTGCAGTTTGACAGCATTGAGGAATATGAAGATATTGAGACATTGAATATGTACAAAGAGCGTCTGGAAAAAGGATATCAGCCAGAAGAAATCATGCAGTCTATCTACGCAAGAAGCCGTGATAATGCCCGTACTCCGATGCAGTGGAGCGGGGATGAGAACGGAGGATTCACAACAGGAGAACCATGGTTTGCCGTGAATCCAAATTATACCGAATCAATGCCAAAGAGGCACTGGAAGATGAAAATTCGGTATTTTACTATTATCAGAAGCTGATTCGTTTAAGAAAAGAAAATCCAGTATTCGTGAATGGAAAATTTGAACTTCTTCTGCCGGAAGATGAGAGAATTTTCGCCTATACGAGAACAGATGAGCATACAAAGATGCTGGTATGTACAAACTTTACGGATGAGGAAGTTAGCTGCCCATTGCTTGATGAGTGGAAAGCCGGGGAAGTCGGATCCGGAATTATGAGGACGACAGAGAAGGAAATATATTGCGTCCTTATGAGGCGGTGATAATTGCATTTACTGGCAAATAGATTGAGTTTCTTTTTTGGCATCAAAATTCACTTACTAGCATAAGTGATAGTGAAATTATGTGGATTTCAACTTATTATAAGTGTAAGATAATAACTATTGAAACCGTCGTGTACCGAACGGTACGCACGGTGGTGTGAGAGGACGGGAGCTAATCACTCCCTCCTACTCGATTACTTATTTTACAGTAGCATTTTAAAATATGTGATAAAGGCGGATTTGCATATCTTACCAGTATTATGGATCTATATTTCAGAAAAATCATTTCCTGGGTACTAAGTGAGACGTTGGAGGCATCTCATGTAGTAAAATGTTCGGTTTTTACAACAGTCTGTTTCGTGTGTAATTCAATTTTAGGTGTAACTACCCAAGGCAAATTGTAGCAAAGACGATAGGAAAGTGTGGGGGATTTCGCCTGTGTCATGACACAGGCAGTGCTTGCTATTCTTGATTAGTTAAAGGTTTTTAACTTGTTTCACTGTTCCTACCGGGTATAATGCAACACATATCAAAAAAGAAAAACAAAGAAGTTCGTTATGCAAACCCAGAGATTCTTGATATGGGGATCTGTGAAATCCCGTCAAGCAGCGGTAATTTGGTTAAAGTATATGACAAGGAAAGATGTATTTGTGATTTGATTAAAGATCGAAAGAAATATGAAATTCAGTTATATCAGACAGCAATCAAGGAATATATGTCCTCAAAGGAAAAGAATCTTTCAAGATTGATTGAGTATGCGGTTAAACTTGGAGTAAGGGATGAAGTGATGATGCATGTGGAGGTAATGGTATGATTCATACAGCGAAACAACTTAAAGACAAAGTAAAAAACATGTCCGGCGGGAATAGTGAAGTTGCGTAAGATTAAAGAATATGAATTTAAATCAGGTGATATTATAAGCGTTAATCACGAGGGGGAAAGTGGCGAATTGTACATAAGTATTGGGCAATTAGGCGAGGATATGGTGTTCTACGAGAATACTTATGATGAGTTTGGTGAATTTGAAGTTGGGATACAGGAAACGGGAAGTTATCAGATTAAGTGTTTCGGAAAGCGTGCAAGTGGAAGAATTGAAATTAATTATATATCATTGAAATTATGATTCTTGATAATATTGTAATCATATGGTACAATATCCGATAAATCGGAATATAATAGGGGAAGGATAATGTATCATGAACATATATGAAAAAATCTTTGCTAGACTAGAAGAATTACATATGAGCCAAATTGAATTATCACGAAGAACTGGTATTGCTACCAGTACAATCAGCGACTGGCGTAAGAAAAAGATTAATCCACAGGCAGATAAGTTGGTTTCTATTTGCAAGGCTCTAGATATGTCACTTGTGGATTTGCTTTGTGATGAGAAAGTAGTAGAGCGGACAATTGAACCAGACTTTATGGTTGATGGACAAAATATTATTGAACTACTCAGAACATTTGATTTAGAAACAAAAAGAAGATTACTAAGATATTTTGAATTGATTGAAATTTGTAGAGAAATCAATCGAGAAAACAGCTCTCAAAAATCAAGAGAAATGTCTCTGTTATTCAGGACATTGACGGCAACAATATTGTTATGATTAACGATATTGCATTTAAAGGAAAACGTTCTGTAGATTGGAAAGATGTCAGGGAATACTTAAAAAGAATACGTTGGCGAGTTTTATACTATTGCTGCAACAGGAGATGTTATTTTCATTGGTTCCGATCTTCCTAAGGAATACAGTGGATCAAAATATACCAATAGTATAAAGGGAACAAATGCAAAGGCAAAAGCAAATGCTGCGACTGGAATTCCTGAAATGATAGAGATAGCAGTAGGAAAACATTTCAGAGAGAATCATGAGGATAAACATAAAAGAGATGCTAAAAATGGATGGTACAGATATGATTCAAGATTTGCACTCCCGGTTTATGACGACAAGGGCGAATTAGAAAGATATAATGTTTTTTCATGCCTCTATGCTTATACGTCATTCAAATGATGGAAAGTTGTATTTGTATGATGTAATAGATATAAAAAAGAAACGAGCAACTCTCTCGGCGAATAAACGCTTACCAGACAAAAAAACCCATTTCCTTTAGGGAAGTATAATACTACAGGAAATGACAGATGTCAATCCGAATATTCGAAAATATTCCTGCATACAGAAGGACTAGAGATGGTTATGCTTTTACGGTGATAAAAATAGAAATTTCACAAAACTGTCCGCGTCACGGGAAATGTTGTGCCTGTGTAGCTTATCATCGTGATCACAATGAAGGCGTGCCGGGATGTTTCTTTTCGAAAGAAGCAGAAGCAACTTATGATCGCAGTATTAAAGCATTGGCGAAGGATCACGGTATCATTTAATATGTGTTTTAATCTTTATTCCCCCTGTGTGTATGATAAAATAGTAACAGGAATTTTATCGACAGACAGGGGGAAAAATTATGTCAAAAATTGTGAATGAACCAAAGATCAAAAACAAGTTTGTAGTCAAGATCAGAGAGCTTTTAGAGCACCGTGCGTTCTGGCTTTATCTCTTGGTGGATGAGGCAGAAAGCCGTATGTAGTGACGAAGAGATTGCAAGATTGTGTGATATTGCAATGTGTGGAGATCATGGAATCGGAAAATGCTTTGGCACTCGACTATTTCAAAGAGAATCAGATCAGTTTTGAGTGGATCGTGGATGAAGGCGGTGCCGTGATTCGATTCGCTCCAATCGATATAGATAAACAGCAATACGTATCTGTGCACGGAGAAAATGAAAATATATCTGTGGAAAAGATTCATCTGACGGTGGATTTTTATAGAGAATTGATTGGAAAATATAAGTAATAAGTGGAGAAAATGTTAAATATTATAGAAATCAATAACTTTAACGCACCGGAACTGGACGTCTACGCACGTTATACGGAAGCACAGCTTCTGAATAAAGACCGTCCGGAGGATGGACTGTTTATTGCAGAAAGTCCGAAAGTGATTGGACGGGCGTTGGATGCCGGATATATTCCAATATCTGTTCGGTTGAAAAGAAACAGATGGAAGAAAATGAAGAGACGCAAGAAGTTCTTGCAAGATTTGAGAATACAGGCACTTCTATTTTTACAGCTGAGTTTGCTGTCCTTACGCAATCGACAGGATTCAAGCTGACGAGGGGAATGCTTTGTGCATTGAAACGCCGACCACTGGAAGATTTCAGGAAACTTTGCGAGGGAAAGAACAGGATTGCCATTCGGAAGACGTGATGAATCCGACGAATGTCGGTGCAATTTTCCGGTCGGCAGCAGCAATGCATATGGATGCAGTATTACTGACTTCAGGATGCAGCAATCCATTGTATCGAAGAGCATCCAGAGTGAGTATGGGAACGGTGTTCCGATTCCATGGACATTTATTCAAGACGATAAAGAACGCAGATGCGACAGGAAAGAGATCTGGCCGGTCCAGGCAATCGAAAGCCTGAAAGCACTTGGGTATAAGACAGCAGCACTTGCATTAACCGATGATTCCGTAAGTATTGACGATCTGCAACTTATGAGCGAAGAAAAACTGGCAGTGATTCTTGGAACCGAGGGGGACGGACTTATGCAGGAGACAATCAAAGCTTGCGATTATACTGTGAAGATTCCAATGTCACATGGTGTGGATTCTCTGAATGTGGCAGCAGCAAGTGCAGTAGCGTTCTGGCAGTTGAGAAAATAAAGATTTATCGTAGGGATTCTTTTTTCAAGTTCGGACGAAATCAGATAGCGCTTATAAAGTTTCTTCTAACAGACAGACATTGAGGGATTGATGCAGGCTCCGGGTTCTGTATACAGGAAAGACTAAGAAAAACGAAAGATTACTAAAAACAAAGCAATGCTCGGCAAACTCGCTGCCGCTTCAGACAGTTGCCTCGCATTGCTTTAATGTAACCTTCCGTTTTTCAAGACTTTCCAAGCACACAGAACAGTCACCTGAATCAATCCCTCAATGTCTGTCTATCGGTAGACTTTTTCGTCGCTATCTGATTTCTACTCTCTCGAAAGAAGAACTCTACTTGAGACGAAAACGCACCGGACATTCTATAGAATGATAGCCATCTCTCGAACGTGTTAGTATTTAATAAAATTTAGCGTAGAAGTCTATCTTTTTCAATAAACAGAAAACAAGGGCTATGAGGTTGAAGAAATTTCATGTTAGAAGATGGGGCAGGGACGAAGACGAATGTGGAGCATGCTTGCTCATACTTAAAAAACGATAGATTGCGTTAAAGAAAGGATTGACAGCTGTCTGAGCGGCAGCGAGTTTGTCAATCCTTTTCTTTGCTTTTAGCAGTCTGTTGTTTTTCTTAGTATGAGCAGCGTGCGTAACCCTGAGTCAGCGTTCCTGCTCCCATCTTCTAACATAAAACTATACTTACACTTACCTCATAGTCCCTGTTTTCGTCCGTATATCCGAAACGATTTCTACGATAAATCTTTATTTTTCGGCAATTTATAGAGGAAATTCCCTCATCATTTTCCCACAAAAAGAACAATGCCATATAAAATGTTACATTTTTCACAAAAAAGAAACCTTGCTGGTGTAAAGTTTTTGTAAAACAAGTGTCTTGTCACCTGTAAACGACAGTGTTATAATGGGCAAGAATAAATCAACAGAGCAATAGACATGAAAGTGTGTTACAGCAGAATTTTATGTCAGGAGAGAATAAGAGAGGTACGTGCTATGACGATCAGAGAAGAGATAGAACAGTTAAAGAAAGAAAAAAAAATGCCGTAATTCTGGCGCATTATTATGTAAGACCGGAAGTTCAGGAGATTGCAGATTATGTAGGAGATTCTTTCTATTTAAGCAAAGTTGCGGTTGGTCTGAAAGAGAAGACAATCGTTTTTTGTGGTGTTTCTTTTATGGGCGAGAGTGCAAAGATTCTGAATCCTGAGAAAACAGTGCTTATGCCGGATATGGCAGCAGATTGTCCAATGGCACATATGGCATCTGCGGAGACAATCGAGAAGATTCGTTCAGAGTATGATGATCTTGCAGTTGTCTGCTACATTAATTCAACAGCAGAACTGAAAAGACATTCTGATGTCTGTGTAACTTCATCCAATGCAGTGAAGATTGTAAAAGCACTTCCGAATAAAAATATTTTCTTTATACCGGATCGTAACCTTGCACATTATATTGCAGGATTGGTTCCGGAAAAGAACTTCATATATAATGAAGGCTTCTGTATCGTACACGAATACATGGAGGTTGAAGAGATTCAGGAAGCGAAAGCAGCACATCCGGAAGCAGAGGTTCTTTCTCATCCGAATGTCCGGCAAAGGTTCTGAACTTTCTGATTTTGTTGGAAGTACTTCAGAGATTATCGAGCAGGCAGGAAAATCAGATGCGAAAGAATTTATCATCTGTACAGAGAGTGGTGTTTTGTATGAACTTCAGAAGAGAAATCCTGAGAAGAAATTTTACTTTACAGAGACAACTCCAATCTGCAGAAATATGAAGAAGGTTACACTTGAGAAAGTGCTTCATGTATTAAAGACAGGCGAGAATGAAGTTTTTGTAGACGATAAGCTTCGTGAAGAATCTAAGAAACCGTTAGAGAGAATGTTAGAACTGGCCAAGTAAACAGAGGGCAGATAGGATTGACAGCAATCGAAGATCAAAGAAAAATAATGAGATCAAATCGACAGTCGCTGTCGGAATGGAGATATTTATTATGAAAATGGAAGCAGATGTAGTCATTGTCGGAACAGGTGTGGGAGGGCTTTTCAGCGCACTGAGTCTTCCGAGAGATCAGAAGATCATCATGATTACAAAGTCAGATTTAGAGAGCAGTGATTCATTCCTGGCACAGGGCGGAATCTGTATGCTGCGCGGCGAAGATGACTATGAAAATTATTTTGAAGATACAATGAAAGCGGGACATTATGAGAACAGAAAAGAATCTGTTGATCTTATGATCCGCAGCTCAAGAGAGATCATTCATGACCTGATTGGCTATGGTGTAGATTTCCAAAAACAGGAGGCAGATGAGTCTGGAAATGAAGCCGCAGACAACGGTGGTGAAAAGGCAGAGATTCAGGATATTTATGCATTTACTCGTGAGGGAGCACATTCCCAGCCAAGAATTCTTTTTCATGAGGATATTACAGGAAAAGAAATCACAAGTAAACTGCTTGCACAGGTAAAGCAGCTTTCTAATGTAACATTGATTGAATATACAACAATGACAGATATCATTGTGGAAAATGATGAATGTAGAGGAATCATTGCACAGGATAAAGATGGAAATGAATTCGAAATCCATGCAGAGAATACAATCTGGGCAAGCGGTGGAATCGGTGGACGCTATAAGCATTCCACAAATTTCCCACATCTGACAGGAGATGCACTTACTATTTCCGAAAAACACGGAATTCGTTTAGAGCATTTAGATTATGTACAGATCCATCCAACAACATTGTATTCCAAGAAACCAGGAAGACGCGAAAGAACGTTTCGTAAATGAACTCCTTCCAAGAGATGTTGTGACTAAGGCAATCAGAGAAGAGATGGAAAAGGAAGGCACAGATCATGTCCGGCTGTCCATGGAAAAACTTGGAAAAGAAACCATCATGGGTCATTTCCCGAACATTTATCAACATTGTCTGGAAGAGGGATATGATGTGACAAAAGAATGTATCCCGGTTGTTCCGGCACAGCATTATTTCATGGGTGGTGTCTGGGTAGATTCAGACAGTAAAACATCCATGGAACATTTATATGCAGTAGGAGAGACAAGCTGTAACGGTGTACATGGTGCGAACCGTCCGGCAAGTAATTCACTTCTGGAAAGCCTTGTATTTGCCAAACGTGCGGCAAATAAAATCTCAGGTACAGAGAATGAAGTAAAAGTACGTGAATTGGCATAATAATAGTGATATAATATTAATCTATGCTGAAAAAATAAAAGTTAAGAGAAGAGTAGAGAAAGAATATAGAGACAGGGACAGGAGATATAAAGATGAACGAAATTACAATGACACTTCAGGCAGATCATTTGATCCTTGAAGCACTCAAAGAAGATATTTCAAGCGAAGACGTAACAACAAATTCAGTTATGAAAGATTATGTAAAAGGTGAAGTAGAACTGATCTGTAAACAGGACGGAGTAATTGCCGGACTGGAAGTTTACCGCAGAGTATTTGAACTGTTAGATGCAGACACAAAGACAGAACTTTACTGCAAAGACGGAGACGAAGTAAAGAACGGTCAGTTGATGGGAAAAGTAACAGGAGATATCCGGGTGCTTCTTTCCGGTGAGCGTGTAGCACTGAACTACCTTCAGAGAATGAGCGGAATCGCAACTTATACACATTCCGTTGCAGGACTTCTTGAAGGAAGCAAAACAAAACTTCTTGATACAAGAAAAACAACACCTAATATGAGAATCTTCGAGAAATATGCAGTTCGTGTTGGTGGCGGTTATAACCACAGATATAATCTTTCTGACGGAGTACTTCTGAAAGACAATCACATCGGAGCTGCAGGAAGCGTAAAGAAAGCGGTCGAGATGGCAAAAGACTACGCACCATTTGTAAGAAAGATCGAAGTAGAAGTTGAGAATCTTGAGATGGTAAAAAGAAGCAGTAGAAGCCGGAGCAGATATCATCATGCTTGATAACATGTCAACAGAAGAAATGCAGGAAGCAATCAAGATCATTGACGGAAGAGCTGAAACAGAGTGTTCTGGAAATGTAACAAAAGAAAATATTGGACGCCTGACAGCTCTTGGCGTAGACTATATTTCAGTGGAGCCCTGACACATTCCGCTCCGATTCTTGATATCTCGATGAAAAACCTTCATGCGAGAAAAGAAGAACTGCCATTATAAATCAGATAAAGACAAGCTCAGCACCGGTGCCGGGAAAGGCATTGGCTGCACAGTATGAAGTAAGCCGTCAGGTGATCGTGCAGGATATCGCACTCATCCGTGCCGCAGGACATGACATTATATCTACAAACAGAGGATATATTTTGCACGAATCACATTTAGTAGAAAAGAATCTTCAAAGTGAAACATACCGATGACCAGGTTGAAGATGAACTCTATACAATCGTCGATCTGGGCGGAAGAGTTCGTAATGTGATGGTGAATCACAGAGTCTACGGTCATATGGAAGCATCACTCAATATTAATTCCGGACGAAATGCAGTAGAGTTCATAGATGACATCCGAAGTGGAAAGTCTACGCCACTGAAAAAATCACATCCGATTATCATTATCTTATAAAGTTAGTGAAAAAAGACATCTAATAGACAGACATTGGAAGGGATTTTTGCTGGAGCAAGAAGAATTCAGGCTCCGGGTTCTTTTTCGATACGAAATCAGATAGGAAAGACTAAGAAAAACGAAAAAGACTAAGAAAAACGAAAAGATTACCAAACTCGCTGCCGCTTCAGACAGCTGCCTCGCATTGCTTTAACGTAACCTTCCGTTTTTCAAGTCTTTCCAAGCACACAGAACAGTCACCTGAATCAATCCCTCAATGTCTGTCTATCGGTAAGTTTTCAGTGCCATCTGATTTCTACTCTATCGAAAGAAGAACTCTACTTGAGAAGCAGACGTACCGGATATTCTATAGAATAATTCCCATTTCAAACGTATTTACTTTAATAAAATTTAGCGTAGAAGACGATCCTTTTTCAGTAAACAGAAAACAGAAAATATGAAGTCCGAGAAGTTTCATGTTAGAAGGATGGTACAGGGACGAAGACGAATGTGGAGCATGCTTGCTCATACTTGAAAAACAATGGATTGCGTTAAAGAAAGGATTGACAGCTGTCTGAGCGGCAGCGAGTTTGTCAATCCTTTCTTTGCTCTTTAGCAGTCTGTTGTTTTTCCTAGTATGAACAGTATGTAACCCTGAGTCGGCGTTCCTGTAGCATCCTTCTAACAAGCGACTTTGAGAAATTTTTTTCGTCCTCATATCCGAAAAAATGATAATAAATCTTTGGTTCCGTTTCTTCAGGATCTTGGAGTTATGACACAGGATGGAAAGATTGTGCGGACGAAGATGGATAAATTCCGTCAGATCAATCGTTATTTGGAATTTGTGGAGGACATTCTGCCGCAGCTTGACAAGGACAGAGAGCTTACACTTCGGACTTCGGATGTGGAAAATCATATCTTACATTTGCAATGTATTATTACTTACACGAGTTAAAAAGAATATGATATTCGTATTATCGGATTAGATCTGAAGACGGATGTGATTCTGCATTGTAATGAGCTGGCAAAGAAGTATGGATATGAGAAGTTGACATTCCTTGTTGAAGATATTGCGGATTATGAAGGTGTGGATCAGGTTGACATGGTGGTGACACTGCATGCCTGTGATACAGCTACAGATTATGCACTTGCGAAAGCGGTTGGCTGGAATGCGAAAGTGATTTTGTCTGTTCCATGTTGTCAGCATGAGGTGAACAAGCAGCTTGAAAAGCAGAGAAATCTGCATTCAGGCAAGATGAAATCGAAGACGGAAGTTATGGAAGTTTCAGAAATGCTGGGAGATCAACTAGCTTCCATGGAAGAAGTGCTCGGACCAATTATGGATTATGGATTGTTGCGAGAGCGTTTTGCAGCACTTGTGACAGATGGACTTAGAGCAAAGCGTCTGGAAAGCGAGGGATATGAAACTCAGGTATTAGAATTTATTGATATGGAGCATACGCCGAAGAATATTCTGCTGCGTGCAGTGAAAAGGGGAGTCCTGCAGCAAAGAGCAGAAAAGAGGCAGAGGATTGTGAAAGATTTTTGAAGATTCAGCCAACATTAAGTATGCTTCTGGCAGAGCAAAAGGGAGATAAATAATGAAAAAAGGGTAATAAAGATTGCCGCACTGGTTGTTCTTTTTGCGGCTGTGCTGGTGATCAGTAATGTGATACTGAACCGTGGAAATGATGATCAGGTTGTGGATATGGGAGATGCCACACTGCCGAGAGTCTCATTTATGATGGGGGACAGAAGATTATGGATATTGCCGCAATGCGAGATACCATTACACCATTAGAGAGTGATGGTACACTGAAGATGCAGATTGAGAAAAATGATAACCAGATCCGTGAGATCAGTTACAGTGTATATTCTCTGGATGGAACAGAGACATATGATAAAGGAACTCTAAAGTCTGCAGAAAGCGAAGATGTCACATTAAAGTTGGGAAAATCACTTGGAGATAAAATCCAGGAGGCAGTACTTCAGGTTTCGCTTGTGATCGGCGAGGAGAAAGAGACAAGGAAAGTTAATTTTTATACAAGAATTGAGAAAGCAGATGATATTACAGCATCACAATGTCTTACATTTGCACAGGATTTTCATACGAAAGCATTTAATAAGACGGATGTAGATTCATTGAATATTTATCTGGAACCTGGAGATGAGAGTGATAATACAACTTATCAGACAGTCAATATCCATTCAGATATTTCTCATATTCAGTGGGGAACTATGCAGCCACAGTTGCTTGGTGATGTGCGTTGGAGTATAAAGGAAAGTAATAGTGTGTATACATCTCTTCTTGCGAATTACAGAGTTTCCTGCGTGGATGATGTCGGTGAGAATGCAGTTTATGACATTAAGGAATTTTTTCCGTGTGAGAATCGCAGGAACTACAATTTACCTGTTGGATTACAATCGTGATATGCAGGAAGTATTCAGTGAGAATAGAAGTGTGATCGATGAAAACGGAATTCTGCTCGGCGTTACACCTTCAGATGTTCCGCATGAGACAAATGAGAAAGAAACGATTGCAACATTTGTGGAGTCCAAAAACCTTTGGATGTACAATAAGAGTTCGAATGAATTATTAAATATTTTCGGATTTGCAGATGCAGATACGACAGATGAAAGGAATCTGAATGATCAACATGCAGTTCGTATCATCAGTATGGACAACAGTGGTAATCTTGCATTTGCTGTGTATGGATATATGAATCGTGGAGAACACGAAGGAGAAGTCGGTGTCGGAATCTATTATTTTGATGTAGAGAGAAATCTGATTCAGGAGAAAGCATTTATACCAAGTAAGAAGTCCTATGCAATCGCAGCGGATGAGCTTGGCAAGATGGTTTATTATAATCATGCGGAAGAGCAGTTATATGTTTTGGCAGACGGAACTTTGTATCAGGTAGATCTGAAAAAGAATAAACAGACAACACTTGCAGAGAATCTTAAAGAAGGACAATATGCGGTTTCTGATGATGGACATCTGATGGCTTATGAGTCAGAGGGGAACAAAAAGGTGGAACAGAGATTCAGGTTATGAATTTGAGCAGTCTGCATACTTATATAGTCGAGGCCGCAGAAGGAGAACAGATCAGCCCATTAGGATTTGTCAATGGTGACTTTATTTATGGAAAAATGAAATCCGAGGACGCAGGAAAGAAAGCTTCCGGAGAATCGATCACTCCAATGTATGAATTGGAAATCCGTAATTCTAAGAACAAAAAAGTTGCCAGCTATTCCTTTGTTGATAAAGGCATTTATATTTCTGATATTTTAATTGATGATAATATGGTAACACTGAATCGTGTAGAGAAACGCGGGGATATTTACAACGTTACTTCACAGGAGTTTATTACGAATAATGAGGAACGCAAAGATACGGCGATTAAAACAGAAGTATATACAACAGCACTGATGGAAAAACAGATGCGGATTACATTTGCAGAGGGAGCAGGAGAGAAGAGCGTGAAAGTGATCCGGCCGAATCAGCTGGCATCAAAGAATGAACTTGAAATGGTTCTTGCTGATAACAGCGAAAGTGTGAAATACTATGTTTATGGTGTTGGTGAACTGGCAGGAATTTATGATAAAGCTTCTTATGCCATTCAGAAAGCACAGCAGATTTCAGGAGTTGTGATCTCTTCTGACCAGAAATATGTATGGGAGAAAGGCAATCGAGATCTTGCGTATTCGATAGAGGATGTTGCTCTTTCGAAGGAAGGAGAAGAGACATCACTTGAAGCATGTGAGCGTTATATGAAGACATATGATGCTCAGAAAGTAGATCTGACAGGATGTACGCTGGATCAGGTACTCTACGTGATCAATAGAGGATGTCCGGTGATTGCACTTACAAGTGCAGATCATGCAATTCTTCTGACAGGATATACGAAGAATGATATTACTTATATCGATCCTGAAAATGGAGAGTCACAGACAGTTTCCATCAGTGAGATGGAAGGAATGGTTTCCGGAAGCGGAAATACATTTATTGGTTATATCAAATAGAATATGTAACTGTTCAGAGCCAAGCAAAATTTCAAAAACAGGTATAAAATGCTTGCATTTTTAAAACTGTTTTTGAAATTTTATTTGGCGGATACGCCACACCGACGAAATGCGTAGCATTTTGGAGGTTGGCTCTGAACAGTTACTAGAAAATGAAATAAAAACGACAGGTTCTTCAATAGTTCAAATGAAGATCCTGTCGTTTTTAGGTTACATAAGAAAAATCTATAAAGCTTTTTTAAAGATAATTCCTCGATATTTGTTAAGTGCTCCGTAAAGAATCAGACCAAGCACACCGGCGGAAATCACTTCTCCGACACCAACTGTCAGCATCATGAAAGGAATCGGAAGTGGAACCATGTAAGCGTATTTTAATACAAATGGAACCACGATGATGTTGGCAACAACCGGAGGAACAGGGGCAAGGAATTTGCTCTTGTTTCTTAAAGACCATGTAAAGATGGCACCAATCAGTGTTGCAAGGCTGCCGAAGATAATGTCAGGCAGGATCGCACCTCCAAGTGTGTTTCCGATGAGGCATCCTACAAACAATCCAGGGATTGCAGCCGGAGTAAATACCGGGAGGATCGTCAGTGCTTCCGCAAAACGGATCTGCACCTCTCCAAAAGCCAGTGATGCACCGACAACAGTCAGTACGACATAGATGGCAGCAATCATGGCTGCCTGTGCCAGGTAAAGCACTTTGTTACTAGAGTTTTTCATTATTCAGTTCTCCTTTAGTTTTGTTTTACGAGTGGAAGGTCACGAACACTCGATTCATTTTCGCGCAGCAATGAGTCAGGCGGCCATGCTTGCATGGACATTTGACGAATGCCGCGGAAGGCATATACAGTAAGTATATGACCTTACGCCGGAAATCGGCGAAACCCTTGTAAGACCTTGGTTTTTTTAGGGTTTTGTAACGGGTGATAGTATAGCATGAAAAGACAAGAAAAGCAAGGACATACCCACTTTCTATTAAAATTGCATATTGTATTGTTAAATTGCATATGCTATAATGCCGTTAGGCAAAAAGATAATGCTATTCCATAGTGAACAGCAACGAAAAACCCTCGGAGTGCCATCCGAGGGTTTTTCTATTCCTAATTCTTGTGTGGAAAGGTTTGAATCCACAGGCTGGTTACCGATTATTTGCCACCGTCCAACCATTTGATGATGTAGTGGCAGGCTACACCAGCCGCAACAGCGACAATAAAAGATAATGCTAAATCCATGGTGAACACCTCCGTTCTGTACCAGTATAGGAGGCGGTAACATTGCTAGTATATCATATGTTGCTTTGTGGTTCTATAATTTTGTGTCCTATATATAGTTTTTATCTTAATGAAAAATTAAACTTAATTAAGAAGTCTAAATCTACTGTAACCAGGCCGGATATGATAGACTATGAGTTGTGTAAAATACAAGTCATGGAGGAAAAAATGAGTAGAATATACAACGCCCTGATCGAACTTGTTGCAGCAGCAGTTTTTATAATTCCGCTTTGGGGTATATATGAGAAGTTTTTCTTTCAGAGCTGGAAACGAACGATGGTTTATATGATCTTTGGATTTTATCTGGCAGTAGTATTAGCATTAGTGGGATTTCCGAATATCACGATGTTGCAAACGGAGTTTACAGTGAATCTGATTCCATTTATTTATATGTTGTCAGATTTTGTTAATGCGTGTTTGAACGTACTCTTGTTCGTTCCGTTTGGTTTCTTTTTTTACCAATGTTATGGAAAGAATTCAGAAATATAAAAAGTGTTGCTTTGGCAGGAATTGTTGCAACGTCTTTTGTTGAGATTTCTCAACTTTTTACTGGCAGAGCAACTGATATAGATGATATCATTACAAATAGCATCGGTACTTTGATCGGCTACTTTACTGTGCGTTTTGTAACCGAAAACTTTACAAAGCGAACTTTATCAGATTCAAAAATTAATGATTTTTATTTGATTTGTGGTTCAGTAGGTGTTATTATGTTTTTCTTACAGCCATTTGTCTCAACATGGTTATGGGGAATACTTTTATGATAAGACCGGATATCAGTTTCAATAAGGAGTGAGCGAACATGACATTACAGCAATTAACCTATTTAGTTACGGTTGCGGATTGTGGGAATATTACGGAGGCTGCAGAAAAGCTTTTTATTTCACAGCCGTCGCTTAGTGCAGCAATTCATAATCTTGAAAAAGAGATGGGAGTGACTGCATTTACAAGGTCTAACAAAGGCGTTACTGTTACGAGAGAAGGCGAAGAGCTATTGTCCTTTGCAAGGATGCTCTTAGAGCAGGCTGACAATATGAAAGAACATTTTGGAAATGGAGAGAGAAGAACACCAAAGTTTTCTGTGTCTTGCCAGCATTATTCGTTTGCGGTAAATGCTTTTGTTGATCTAATCAAAGAATATGATGCAGACCAGTATAGTTTTATTATAAGAGAGACACAGACGGGCGAGATCATTGAAGATGTGGCAAGCGGAAAAAAGTGAGATTGGGGTTCTTTATCTTTCGGAACACAATGAAGATGTGATTCTGAAGCTGATAAAGAATAATCAGTTGAAGTTTGAGGAAATGTTTGTTGCAGAACCGCATGTATTTATCTGTAAAGATCATCCACTGGCAGAGAAAGAAATGATTTCTATGGAAGATTTACAGCCATATCCGTATCTTGTCTATGAACAGGGAAATAATAATTCGTTTTATTTTTCAGAGGAATTTATAAGCATGCTTGATTTCCCGAAGAGTATACAGGTGAGAGACAGGGCGACCTTATTTAACCTAGTGATCGGATTAAACGGATTCACAGTAAGCAGTGGTGTGATCGATCAGAAATTAAATGGAAGCAGTATTATAGCGAAGCCATTAGATGTTGATAAAACGATGAGGATCGGTATTATTAAAAAGAAAAATATTATTTTCAGTCGTTATGCATCTTATTATGTAGACGCGCTGAGAAAGCATTTGTAAAAAATAAAGAGCAGGGATTTCGTCATAATGAAATCCCTGCTCCTTCTTTTACTAACAGAAGAATTCTTTTGCAGCTCGTACCAGATACTCAGTATCTTTCACACCTGCAGTCTCATAAGGGGAATGCATTGCCAACTGCGGAAGTCCGATGTCAACGGTATTGAGCGCAACCTGAGTGTTGGAAATATTTCCAAGGGTAGAGCCACCGGCCATATCAGAGCGGTTTGTAAATGTCTGAACCGGAACATCTGCCCGCTTACATAGGTCGCGGAACATGGCAGCAGATACGGCGTCCGTACAGTACTTCTGGTTTGCATTGAATTTCAACACGATTCCTTCGTTCAGGTAAGGACGGTTTGTCGGATCTGCTTTCTCTGTATAGTTTGGATGAACCGCATGAGCATTATCTGCAGAGATCATAAAGCTGTCTGCAAGATGAACACGATAATCTTCTCCATCATATCCAAGTGCTTCGTGAACACGGATCAGTGTGTCAAAAAGGAATGTGGATGCGGCGCCCTGTTTCGTATCGCTTCCAACTTCTTCATTATCCAAAACACAGTGTACAGCCATACAGTCTCTTTTCTCACCGGAAAGAAAACCTTGAAGTGATGCGAAGGCACACTGCAGGTCATCAAGTCTGCCACTGGAAATGAATTCTTCAGAAGCCCCCCAGATGGAACCTTCCTGTCGGTTATAAAGGAATAGATCATGTCCAAGGATTTCATCTTTTTCTACCCCGGCAGCTTCAACAATCTGTTCCATAAAAGTTCCTTTAGGAGAACCACAGCCATAAAGTGGGAGAAGATCTTTTTGTGCGTTGTAGTTGTAACCGCTATTGATCTCACGGTTCATGTGAATCGCGAGATTCGGGATCATAACAAGATCCCGGTCAATATTGACGAGTTTGCTCGCGAATTGTCCGTTTGTCTTATCTTTTATTATAACGCGTCCGGCAACAGAGAGCGGACGGTCAAACCAGGGTGCACAGAGCATGCCACCATATTTTTCTACATTTAATTTCACATAATGTTTTTCTACTTCGATCTCCGGATTCTCTTTGATCTTAAAGGTCGGAGAATCACTATGACTTGTCAGAATGTGCATCTTGTCAATACCATTTTCCGGGATTGTAAACGCAATCAGGGAAGAGTCATTTCGCGTAACAAAATAGTGTTTGCCGCATTCTATATTCCAACGCTGATTTTCCTTTAGTTCAGTAAAATCAACTGCAAGAAGCTCTGATTTCATCTGTTGAACTGCATGAAATGCTGTGGGACTCTTTTGGAGAAATTTTAATAGTTCTTGAGAAACTGAATTGTTCATAGATATTTCCTTCTTTCAAATTGTTTTAAAAATCTTTTTTTGCTGATATATTTACTTTTTAGGATAGGGCAAATCAGAGAGAAATACAAGGCGGAAAAGCATAATAAAAACTTTTTATTTAAGAAGAATTTCACAACATACTGTTTAAAAATGTGCTATAATCTAATTTGGAATGTCAGAGATTCCATTGGAGAGTACGAATGAAAAAAATATCTTTGAAAATAAAATTAACACTAAAATATACAGGGTGCATATTCGTGGCAACAGGCATTGCGTTGTTTCTTGCTACAGTGATAAGTGGAACAGATGCGCAGTCAGCAAAAGCGATGGCGAAGGTGGTACTTCCAATCGTTTTCATCGCATCTCTTGCAATTGGGTACTTTCTGGTAAGAGAGGTTCTGAAACGGACTGCAGACCTGGCAGAGTCAGCGGCGGAAATCTGTAGAACAAAAGATTTCTCCAGACAGTTGGAACTGGAAGAATCTGATGCGGAATTGGAGAGACTGCAGCTGACATTGAATGAATTACTTGAGGATGTGCGCGAGGAGGGACATTTTGCAGAAAATGTTGTACAGGAGATGTGGATGCCGGTCAGTGTGATCCTTACACGAAGCGCATGGTGCCTTGGCGACTGGCGACTGTCCCAGCGTCAGCGCTGGCAGATTGAACTGGTGCAGAAGAAGGCACAGATTCTTTCAGATTTTATTCAGGAAGTCTCATTTTTTGCAAAGGCAGATCAGGGATGCCAGCCGGCTTATAAAAACGCATGAATATCAGTGAACTGACAACAGGAATTATAGAAGGTCAGATCAGCAGACTTCAGGAGGCAGATGAACCGGTGCAGATAGAATATGAGATTGAACCGGAGATTTACGCAGAAGTGGATGAGAACTGTTATCGGAAGATGCTGTTAATCTGCTGGAGAATTCCATTGATTATAGCCGGGAGATTGGACTGATCAAAGTTGTTGTTGAAAGCAAAGGTAGTGAATTTACCTGTAAGATCGCAGATGCGGGAATTGGAATTTCGGAGACGGATCTGCCGCACGTATGGGATCGGTTTTTCAGAGGAGATCCTTTAGGTGCCGGAGAAGGTCATTTTGGACTGGGACTTTCTGTTGTAAAATGGATTGCTGAAGTACACGATGGATGGGTGGATGCAGAAAGTATCCTGGGATCCGGAAGCTGCTTTACAGTGGGAATGCCGTGCGAACCGAAGCCAGAGGCAGAAGTAGAAGAAGTGTCAGAGGAAGAGAAGACAGTTGATGCGCTGTTAGAAGGAATTAATGGAACAGACGAAACAGAAGAGGAGACGGATGCAGATCTGACTACAGAAGCAGAAGGAGCAGTTGCGACAGATGCAACTACAGAAGAAGCTGAGACAGATGTAACATCTGAAATAAATGAAACGGCTGAGACAGAAGGAGTTACAGAAATAAATGCGGCGACTGAAACAGAGGCAGTGACCGAAAACAGAGATAGCTCAGAAGAGTCTGAAACTTTGGGTGAGACAATCGCGATGCCTGTGATTACAGAGGACACAGAGGAACAGTCATCAGAGAATTTTGTGCCGGATGCAGAGAAAGATGAAACCGATGTAAAGAGTGAAAATTCGTTCAGGAAAATCAAAATTTGTTTATCAAAAATCAAAAAGCTTTCTTGAGGAAGAAGACGAGGAAGAAGATGACGAAGAAGATTCAGACAAAGACGAAGAATCTTCAAATGAATGCGAAGCGATTCCATTTAAAAGCAAAGAGGATTCAGATGAAAAATAAAGAGGAGGACTTCTGATGTGAAAGACGTAGCAACAATGAAGGTGGAATTAAAGAAACTTATTGATACAGCTGCAGGAAGAGTTCCGGCAGATCTGGTGATCAAAAATTGTAAGATTGTAAACGTATTTTCAGGAAAGATCCAGGAAGGAGACATTGCATTTTCAGGTAATCAGATTGCAGGTATCGGTGAGTATGAAGGCGTGAAAGTGATTGATGCAGAAGGAAGATATGCAGCGCCAGGATTTATCGACAGCCACATCCATATTGAATCTTCTTATGTAAGTCCTGAAGAGATTGGACGCCTGTTAGTTCCACATGGAGGAACAACAATTATGGCAGACCCACATGAGATCGTAAATGTATGTGGAACCGCTGGTCTGGACTATATGATGAAAGCAGCTGAGAACACAGTGCTTGATGTGAAATATGAGCTTCCATCCTGTGTACCGGCTACACCATTCGAGCATTCAGGTGCGGTGATCGATGCAGAAGCAATGAAAGAGCCGATCACAAGAGAAGGAATTGCCGGACTTGGTGAATTCATGAATTTCCCGGGTGTGATCAATGCGGCAGACAGTGATCTGGATAAGATCATTGTAGCAAAACAGGAAGGCAAATTTATTGATGGACATGGACCAGGAATCACAGGGAAAGAATTGAATGCATATGCGGCAGCAAGAATCGCAGCTGATCATGAATGTTCTACCGTAGAAGAGATGAGTGATCGATTGGAGAGAGGAATGTACATTTTGCTTCGTCAGGGATCAGCATGCCATAACCTTCGAACACTGCTTAAAGGTGTGACAGCAGAGAACAGCAGAAGATGCCTGCTCTGTTCTGATGACCGTCAGCCGAAGACAATCCTTCACGAAGGACATCTTGATAATCATCTGCGTATCTGTGTAGAGGAAGGTCTTGATCCTGTGACAGCAATTCGTATGGCAACACTTAACGCAGCAGAATGCTTTGACCTGAAAGACAGAGGAGCAATTGCACCGGGATACCGTGGGGATGTTGTTCTTCTGGATGATCTGAAAGATTTCCATGTAAACCGTGTATTTGTAGAAGGTGCTCTGGTGGCAGAAGAAGGAAAATATCTGCCGGAGATCAAAAAATGTGATATTTCTTCCGTTAAGGGAAGTGTGATCGTAAAAGATTTCTCCAAAGAGAAATTTAAAATGAACCTGAAATCAAACAAAGTAAATGTAATCAAGATTCTTCCGGGTGGAGTTGTAACAGCGAAAGATACAGCAGAGATTGAGTTGGATGCAAATGGAGAGTTCGTAAGAAATCCAGAAGTTGATCTTGTAAAAGTAGCTGTTGTTGAGCGTCATCAGGGAACAGGGAATGTAGCTTGTGGATTCCTGAAAGGATACGGAATTAAAGAAGGTGCTGTAGCACTTTCAGTGGCTCACGATTCTCATAACATCATTGTTGTTGGAGTTAATGATGAAGAGATGGAATTTGCCGTGAACAGTCTGATCGAGCAGGAAGGTGGTGTTGTTCTTGTGAAGGAAGGAAAAGTGATCGAGAGCATGCCAATGCCGATCGCCGGACTGATGAGTGATCAGAGCGGAGAATGGGTAGATCAGAAATTAACAGACATTCATGAAAAAGCATACGAAGAACTTGGAATGTGGAGATGTGGAGCCGGTAATGACACTGTGCTTTATGTCACTTGCAGTAATTCCGGAGATTAAGCTGACAGACATGGGATTGTTTGATGTGACAACATTTTCATTCATTCCTGTAGAAGTTGAATAATGAAGTTAAAAATCAAAGAAAACACCATTGACGTACTGCACGTATTTTGCTATACTTTAATAGTTAAATAAATACGGCGCAGTAGCCAAGCGGTAAGGCGTGGGTCTGCAACACCCTGATTCACCGGTTCAAATCCGGTCTGCGCCTCTGAAGAACCTGAAACTGATTTGTTTCAGGTTCTTTTTTGAGTACCTACGCCAACAATCTCAGAGATAGAAAAAAACTCATGTGAGTTCGTTAGAAGAAATTCACATGAGTTTTTCTTTAAAAATAGTCCTTATTTATTTTCCCAGTTCTTTTTTATAAATCAGATACAGCGGAAGTCCGACAAAGATCATACCACCGAGCATATTTCCAAGTGTAACCGGAATAAAGTTTGCAAGGCTGTGAAGTGGTGTCAGTGTCGCAATCTGTTCAGCTGTAATTCCGTAAGCTTCTTCTGCTTTCGCAACATAAGCCGGATTAAGTGAAGCAAGGATACCAGCCGGGATGTAGTACATATTGGCAACGCAGTGTTCGTATCCGCCGACTACGAAGGCACAGATTGGGAAGAAAATTGCCCATACCTTACCGGCAATATCTCTTGCGGAAGTAGCCATCAGTACTGCAAGACATACCAGGATATTACATAAGATTCCGGAAGTGATTCCCTGCAGTGGTGAAATTGCAATCTTTCCAACAGCAACTTTGATTGTATAAGCACCGAGAAGCCCGCCTGAGTAGTTCAGGTTTCCACTGTATACAATGAGTAGATCCACGCAAAGAGCACCGACCAGGTTACTGAAAAATACGATGAAAAGATCTCGGAATAATCCGCCCCATGTGACACGTTTGTCAAATACATCCATGATGATCAGACAGTTTCCGGTGAAAAGTTCGCCGCCGAGAAATACGATGAGCATCAGTCCGACAGGGAAGATACATCCGGCAAGAGCTCTTGCTACGCCAACATTTTCTACTGCGTGTGCTGCTGTGCTGCTTGTAGCACCGCCGAAAGCAATAAACGCACCGGCCATGATGCCGAGCAGAATCATTTTTCCAAGTGGAAGACGGGTTTTGTTCTCGCAGGCCTTGATACTCAGATCAATGACTTCTGCGGGAGTGTTAAAATGATTGTCCATGATATAACTCCTTATTCTTTTGTAATTCGGCAGCTCTCTTGCTTTGAATGGTAACACAGTAAAAAAGAACTGCCGTTGTTATATTGCTATTCGTCAAGAATTTAACGAGAATATTTTATACTAGAAAATATTGGATTTCAAGAGTGGAAAGGCATGTTTATATATAGATACAAAATTCGGGATTTTTATTGCTTTAGGACAGTTATTTGTACGGTTTATAAGCATCCGTAAGCAATAGTAATTATGCAAAATATGTTTATAAAGTTATTCATGTGGAAAATTTTAGAAAAATATTGTTTTGTGTAGAAAAAGATATCCTCATTTTATCAACAAAAAAGATGAGTTACGAACAAAAAACACATTGAAAATTCAAGTGCATCAAATTATTCTATATCTACTTCGGCCGGGAGTAAAAAACAGAAGGAGAAGTACTATCGGATATCTTTTTCCAGGGGAGCGTAGTGCATGTTATTCGGCTGATATGTTATTAAGACAGTATAAAAGAGTAAGAAGAGAATTAGGAAAAAAGTTTCATTATCGAGACATAAAAAAAGTATATACGATAGTTCTATTTGAAAAAAAAGTAATAGTGTTTTCAAGAGTTTTTCAAAGGACATTTATATTCATCGGTTTCAGCAACAAAGTGATTCAGGAATAGAACTGAACCTTTTACAGGAGTACACGTTTATTTGCCTTGACATTTTTGATGACATCATTCACAATGAAGGCAGAAATGCAGGAGACGAAAGCGGAGAAAGAATCGCTGGAGACAGAGATGCAGAGAACAAAAGATGAGATGGAAGCTGAAAGAAAACGTGCTGAGGAGGCGGAAAAGGAACTGATCCGGTTGAGGGCAGAACTGGAAAAACTGAGAAAATAGATGAAATACATAGTGATATCAGTTGTTTCTTATTTACTCTGCGCTCCTGGAGTGTTATAATAACTGTTAAGACTGCCGGGAGGCATCTGTTTGAAGATTTTGATAATAGAAAAAGATAGAAGAATTATTTGAAGGAGTAAATGGTATGGAACTGACAACAATTCGTGAGTTATTTAAGAACAGAGAGGCATATCTGGACAAAGAGGTAACAGTTGGGGGCTGGATTCGAAGCATTCGAGATTCTAAGACATTCGGATTTATCGTATTGAATGATGGATCTTATTTTGATACATTACAGATTGTATATCATGATAAGATGGAGAACTTCGCTGAAGTTTCCAAGCTGAATGTAGGTGCAGCGATCATTGTCAAAGGTACACTGGTAGCAACTCCACAGGCAAAACAGCCATTTGAGATCCAGGCAGAAGAGGTTGTGATCGAAGGAGCATCTGCGCCAGATTATCCACTGCAGAAGAAGCGTCACAGTTTTGAGTATCTTAGAACAATTTCTCATCTCCGTCCGAGAACAAACACATTCCAGGCTGTATTCAGAGTTCGTTCTCTGGCAGCATATGCGATTCACCAGTTCTTCCAGGAAAGAGGATTCGTATATGTACATACACCGCTGATCACAGGAAGTGACTGTGAGGGTGCAGGAGAGATGTTCCCTGTTACAACACTGGATATGGACAATGTTCCGAAGAATGAGGATGGAACTGTAGATTATACACAGGATTTCTTTGGGAAAGAGACAAGCCTTACAGTAAGTGGTCAGCTTAACGGTGAGACTTATGCACAGGCATTCCGCAATATTTATACATTTGGACCGACATTCCGCGCAGAGAATTCTAACACGACAAGACATGCGGCAGAGTTTTGGATGATCGAGCCGGAGATCGCATTTGCAGATCTTGAAGATGATATGGAACTGGCTGAGGCTATGTTGAAGTATGTGATCAACTACGTACTTGAGAATGCACCGGAAGAGATGAACTTCTTCAACTCTTTCGTTGATAAAGGGACTTCTTGACAGACTTCATAATGTAGTGAACTCTGACTTTGCACGTGTAACATACACAGAGGCAGTAGAGATCCTTGAGAAGAACAATGATAAGTTTGATTATAAAGTATACTGGGGCTGCGACCTGCAGACCGAACACGAGCGTTATCTGACCGAGAAGGTGTTCAAGCGCCCGGTATTTGTAACTGACTATCCAAAGGAAATCAAAGCTTTCTACATGAAGATGAACGAAGATGGTAAGACAGTAGCAGCTGTAGACTGTCTTGTACCGGGAATCGGAGAAATCATCGGCGGCAGCCAGAGAGAGGATGATTATGATAAGCTTCTTGGAAGAATGAAAGAACTTGGACTTAAGGAAGAAGATTATGGATTCTACCTGGATCTGAGAAAATACGGTTCTACCCGACATGCCGGATTTGGTCTTGGATTTGAGAGATGTGTGATGTACCTGACAGGCATGGGTAACATCCGTGATGTCATTCCATTCCCAAGAACAGTAAATAACTGCGAACTGTAATAATATAAAGAAGTTTTAGAGTGTTATTCACACATGAACAGTAAAGTGTGTGGATAACACTCTTTTTTTTTCTATATCGAATGTGGAAAACCAGTCCGGTTTATCGTTTGAAGTGAAAGACTGCAAAGAATAAGAAAGTTATAGATAACTAACCTGGGTTTAACATTATTTAAAAGGGATTTTAATAAAATTTTCGCTATTTAACATAGATTTAACATAACTTCACAGAGTTTTTTATAAAGCCATGATAATCTCGGATATGTAAAGAAGAAAAAAAGCACTGCGTTTGAAAAACAGATGCAAGACAGTGATTTGTAATTGAAAACAGACATGAGAGAGGATCTGGAGGAAGAAAAATGAAGGAAAACATACAGATTGTTTTCGGGCTGCTTGGTGGCCTGGCGGTTTTTATCTATGGAATGAATATGATGAGTGAATGTCTTCAGAAAGCGGCAGGAGAAAAAATGAAGAAAATCCTGTCACTTTTAACGAGAAATCCTGTAATGGGAGCACTTGCGGGAATGCTTGTTACAGCCGTACTGCAAAGTTCAAGTGCAACGACGGTTATGGCGATTGGTTTTGTAAGTGCAGGACTGATGACACTGCCACAGGCAATTTCTATTATTTTTGGTGCCAATATCGGTACAACAATGACAGCACAGCTGATTGCATTTAAGTTGAGTGACTACATTTATGCAATCATTTTTATTGGATTTATCGTATATTTTATTTCTAAATCAGAACGTGTGAAAAATGTCGGAATGACTATTTTTGCATTTGGTTTATTGTTCCTTGGAATCGAGACAATGGGATCTGTTATGAAACCATTGGCTTCAAGCCCAATTTTTTTACTGAACTGATCGGCAAAGTGGCAGACATTCCAATCCTTGGAGTTGCTGTTGGTGCATTAATGACTCTTGTAGTACAGAGTTCCAGTGCTACAATCGCAGTGCTCCAGAATTTTTGCGGCTCAGCCGGGAGCTGATGGAGTGACAAGTATCATCGGTCTGGCAGGTGCAATTCCGATTCTTTTCGGTGATAACATCGGAACGACGATCACAGCACTTCTGGCAAGTATCGGTCAGCCAAAGGATGCGAAGAGAACAGCACTTGCACACTGCATCTTTAATATTTCAGGATGCTTCCTGTTTATCTGGTTCGTAAAACCACTGGCAGCATTTATCCAGTATATTTCCCCTAAGGGACCGGAGATTGAAGTGATTTCAAGACAGATCGCGAATACACATACATTTTTCAACCTTGTGATGACGCTGATCTGGGTACCGCTTGTTGGAGTTATGGTGAAAATCGTAATGCATCTGATCCCGGACGGAGAAGTGAAAGAAGTCAATGCAGTGCAGCCAAAATTTCTTGATAACAAACTGATTAGTCAGCCTACAGTTGCATTACAGCTTGCAGTAAGAGAATTGATGAATTGCGGAGAGCAGGTAGGCGTGATGCTGAAAAAAGGCAGCAGAAAAGATTGATAGTGGAGATGGTGCTTCTGTTGAAGAATTTGTAAAGAGCAGAGAAGTGACAGCTGAGCTTACAGGAAAGATCACAGATTATCTTGCAGAAATGGCAGCGGCCGGAGTTATGACAGAGCAGCAGGCGGCAAGAGCAGCAGAGCTTCAGTATGTATTGATCGATATTGACAGAATCAGTGAACTTACGAAAAATGTCGCTGTTTCCATGCAGACAGAAAAGCTTGTGAAAAAGGACAAGAAGAGTGCAAAAGAAGAAAGAGTACAGTTCTCACAAGAAGCATCAAAGGATATACAGAAGAGCATGGAACTTGTCAGTGAAATGTACAATATGGTCATGAAAATGGTTAATAACGAAGAGGCAAATGAGGCTGAAAATCTTGTCAAGATGAAAGAAAAGATTCGTAAGATGGATGGCGATATTCGAAAAGGACATATTAAACGTGTACACAAAAGGAAAATGTAAGGCAGGACTTACGGCTGCATTTAATGAGATTCTACATAATGTGGAGAGAATCGGAAACAGCTGTGTGAATCTGGCAGATGCGGCAGAGGACGGAGTGAGATTCAGCACATTCTTAAGAGAGACGGAGTAGAGAACTTTATTATGAGCAGGCAAACTTTCAATAGAAGAGAGTTTGCCTGTTTTCTATCTACGCGAACAACGAGCCAAAGTCCGTGCTTGCACGAGACCTTGGCGACTGTCGCGATAACTTGAGAAACTCGCAAAGCGTGTTTCTCATAGTTTATTAAATAAGAGTTGGTTCCTATTCATGGAAATCCTTTTGATTTATGCTGATAAAAGAAGAAAAACTGTGCTAAAATAGTTGAGACAACAAGAAAGAACAGTTATAATATTAATCTGTTAATAGAGAGAAAAAAGAAACTTTTACTAATATAGGAAGGAAGTAGTAAATGAAGATAGAATTACCAAAGAAGGTATTATTTATCATTAATAATCTGCAACTTGCAGGATATGATGCATTTGCAGTAGGTGGCTGCGTGAGAGATTCTATTTTGGCGAGAAAACCGCAGGACTGGGATATCACAACGTCGGCAAAACCAGAAGCAATCAAGGAAATATTTCGCCGGACGGTTGATACAGGAATAGAACACGGAACAGTTACAGTAATGATTGGCAAAGACAGTTATGAGGTGACGACTTACAGAATTGACGGTGCATATGAGGATAGCCGTCATCCGAAGGAAGTCCGTTTTACCAATTGTCTGGAAGAAGATCTTCGCAGAAGAGATTTTACGATCAATGCGATGGCATATAATGATGATGTCCGGCTGGTAGACGTGTTTGGTGGAATGCAGGATTTGAATCATCATCTGATCCGCTGCGTTGGAGATCCGAGGGAAAGATTTTCAGAAGATGCACTTCGTATCCTTCGTGCGGTACGCTTCTCAGCACAGCTGGATTTCCCGATTGAACCTGATACTGCCAAAGCAGTGAAGGAGCTTGCACCAAACCTTAAGAATATTAGTGCAGAACGTATTCAGACAGAGCTTGTGAAACTTCTGACGTCTCCACATCCGGAGCGCATTCAGGATGCCTGTGAACTTGGGATTACAAAGGTGGTCCTTCCAGAATGGGACGCCATGGTAGGAGTAAAACAGAATACAATACATCATAAGTACGATGTGGCAGAGCATACACTTCATACATTGAAGCATGTGAAGAGAGATAAATACCTTCGTCTTACAATGTTGTTCCATGATATGGGAAAACCGGCAATGAAGACAATAGATGAGAAAGGAAACGATCATTTCAAAGGACATGCTCTGGAAAGCGAGAAAATTGCCCGTATAGTTTTGAAGCGGTTAAAATTTGACAATGAGACGATTCGCATTGTAACGAAGCTGGTCTGCTATCATGATTACCGGATGGAAGCAACACCGGCGAATGTACGTCGTGCAATGAATCGGATCGGTGTCGAATTATTCCCATACTATCTCGCAGTGCGTCTTTCAGATGCAAAATCACAGAGCACTTACATGAGAAGGGAAAAGATTGAAAATATCGTAGAGATACGAAATCTTTACAAACAGATCCTGATGGAGAATCAGTGCGTGACTCTTCGACAGCTTGCGGTGAGCGGAAGAGAATTGATGGAACTGGGGATGAAGCCGGGACGCGAACTCGGTGCAATGCTCAGTGAACTGCTGGAATATGTGCTGGATGATCCGGAACGGAATACGAAAGAGAATCTCTGTAAGTACGCGAAAGAAAAAATGGAAAAAGAAAAGTAGGAAATGCCGGAAGAAAAAGAGAATACTCAGGTTGTCCCTTTCATACATTAGAAAGAAATCGTTGTCGGTTGCTGTTAAAACCGACAGTAAAAAGTCTGGTAACTGGAAAAGAATAACAATCCAGGTCAATGGGACAGGGGGCAGCCATGAGAGAATATGAGATGGAAGTACTGGAAAAGTACGAACTTGAAGTGAATAGCACCCGGCGGATCAGAGGTGCATTTTATTGCGATACAAAAGAAGGGACGATGCTTCTGAAAGAGACAAAGATCTCGGAGAGGCGCGTCCCTTTATTGTATCTTATTTTAAACCGATTAGAAAAGCAGGGATATCTGGTGGATACACCTGTGTTCAGTAAAGAAGGGAATCTGGTTCAGAATTCCGAGATGGAACAAGATATTTGATGAAAAAATGGTATCCGGGGAAGAGTGCAATCTGAAGAGAGAGGAAGATATTTTCCGGGCAGCAAGAAAACTGGGAGAGCTTCATCTGGGATTTCAGTGGTATGAGCCGGACTTGCAGGAGAAAGAAATATTTCAGAAATTCCAGAAAGAAGAGGTGCAGGAAATCCCACAGAATACACCGCAGTCAGTTTGTGAAGAAAAGAAAATTGACTGGACAAAGTTGTCACCATTGTTAAGTAAAAATCCATTGGAAGAAATGAAACGTCGCAACAGGGAAATGAAAAAAGTGCGGTCATTTATCAGAAAACGGGTTGCAAAAAATGAATTCGAATCCTATTATCTGAAGCATTATGAAGAAATTGCATGGCAGGCAGAAAAGGTGACAGAGCAGATAGAACGGTCTGGTTGTCGGAATCTATATGAAAGAAGTATACGGGAAAGGAAAATGCTTCATGGAGATTATAATTATCATAATGTCATGATCCTTCCGGAAAATGAGGTGATAACAAACTTTGAGCGGATGCGAATCGGAATACAAGTAGATGATTTATATTACCTTTTGAGAAAAGTAATGGAAAAATACCATTGGAAACAAAAAACAGGACAAAATATATTAGAAGCATATGAAAGCGTACGGCAATTAAAACCAGATGAAAGAGAGTATCTTTGCCTTCGACTGGCCTATCCGGAAAAGTTCTGAAGACAGCAAGTGCTTATTCCAGATCAAATAAAGCATGGCTTCCGGAAAAGAGTGTAGAGAAGCTGCAGACAGCAGTAGAGCAGACGAAGGAGAAAGAAGTATTTTTTTGAGAGAGGTCTTCGAATAAAAAAGCTCCGCAAACCGCGGAAAATGTGGATTTATCTTGACAAACAACAGGGAAACCGTTATAACAGTACATAAGGGTTTGAGGCAAGTTATCGTGCAGACTTGTAACCTGAATAAATAAAACTAGGAATAGAATTGTATTTGAGTACAATAAAGGAGGACATAATCCATGAACAAAACAGAATTTATTGCAGCAGTAGCTGAAAAGGCAGAGATTTCAAGAAAGATTCCGAGAAAGCATTAAAGGCATTTGTTGATGTTGTAACACAGCAGCTGAAAGCAGGAGATAAAGTACAGCTTGTTGGATTTGGTACATTTGAAGTCAGCGAGAGAGCAGCAAGAGAAGGAAGAAACCCACAGACAGGAAAAAAAACTATGACAATTGCAGCTTGCAAGGCTCCTAAATTCAAAGCTGGAAAAGCATTAAAGGACGCTATCAACTAGTTCAGGGATTTTGTAGAAGAATATATGAGACTGGATAAGTTTTTAAAAGTCTCCCGTCTGATCAAGCGAAGAACTGTAGCAAACGAAGCCTGTGATGCAGGACGTGTGCTGGTGAATGGAAAGACGGCGAAAGCATCTGTGAAGGTAAAGCCGGGAGATGTGATCGAGATTCAGTTTGGAACGAGAACCGTTAAGGTTGAGGTTCTTGAACTGCAGGAGACAACAAAAAAAAAGAAGAAGCAAAGGACTTATTTAAATACCTGTAAAGTCTGTCAGACAACAGGAATGTATAAGTCGATCAATGGTTATTGTTTTCAGTAATCTTAGAAAGGCAGGGAATATTTTACAAAGTGAGATATTCCCTGCCTTTCTGTATGCTATACGATAAAGCATCTTTGGACGCACATATATAAAACCCTTATCTGTCAGGAATAAGTATAAAAGCTCTGACATATATATAGAAAAAAGTACAGGGAACTGTTATCTGATTCCAGTAATATACTGTGGAGTATGCCGAGAAGAGGGAGGTGCAGCGGATGGAGGAACAGCAAAAGACTGTAAAGGCTCATAAGCTGGTGGTTAATAACCGGAAGACAAGTATGGTGACAGGTGTTCTGGATGTATTGTCTTTTGATCTGAATGAGATTCTTCTGGAAACAGAGCAGGGAATGCTGTTAGTAAAAGGAACAGACTTGCATGTGAACCGCCTCAGTGTGGAAAAGGGAGAAGTAGATTTGTCGGGAACAATAGACAGTGTTTCATATTCTAATATTTCACAGGCAAAGAAACAGGAAGAAAGCTTTTGGACAAAGATGTTCAAGTGAGGAAGAAAGAAGATGCTAAATATAAAAAAAGAACTGCTTGTTTTCTTCTGTGCCTGTCTCACAGGTGTGAATGTCCGGGCTGGGTACGAGATCCTGATTTTCTTAAGGAAAATGATAATACATAATAATCTGGTGAAAGGAATTGAGGATCTGTTCTACTGGATATTTATGAGTGCATATATTTTCTCACAGATATATGCAACTATGTATGGTAGTATCAGATGGTATTTTCTACTAGGTCTTGTATTTGGCGTTGCCGTTATTCAGAAACTGATTGCGTCTGGAGAAAAAATACACAAAAAAACAAGGAAAAACCTTGAAATTATTAGAAAAAACAGATAGAATGTTGATAATTGGGAAGTTTATAGGGAAGACTCCGTCAGTGAAGGCAGGATGGATTTCCCGGTAACGTTAAGAGTGTATTATTTTAGGGTGAATTTTAGATGGCAAAGAAAAAAAGAGTGACTGGACGGCGCAGCCATACAAAGCAGAGACGTCCGAGTCCGTACAAAAAAGAAGCGTTCTTATGATTTTGTCAGTATTGTGTCTTCTTTCCGGTGTGCTGGGAGTGAATGCAGTAAAGCTTCATGCAAAGAATACAGCGTATAAACAGCAGGAAGCAGAACTGAAGACACGGATTAAAAGTGAGCAGGCAAGAGCAGAAGAGATCAAAGAATACGAGCAGTATGTACAGACAGATGATTACATGAAAGAGATCGCAGAAGATAAGCTGAATCTTGTTGATCCGAATGAAATTGTGTTTAAACCAATCAAGTGAATAGTAACCGAATCTGCAAAGCCAGTGAAAGACGGATACAGAATTTTACGAAAGATAACTCCGGGAGAGAAAGTTCTCCTGGAGTTTTTCTTTTTTACGCGAACAACGAGCCAAAGTCCGTGCCTGCACGAGACCTTGGAGACTGTCGTGATAACTTGAGAAACTTGCGGAGCGTGTTTCTCACAGTTTGAGTAACGAGGGGGGATGGAAATGGAAAATGGACAGGTATTACATAGTAGTCCGTATGTGGAACAGATTGATAAGTTTGCAGTTTCATTAAAACAGTTAGCGAAAACATTTTTGAAGTTAGAAGAAAAAAAGCAGACATTCTCAGAAGAAGAGATTGATGAAATGTTTGCCTGCGTAAGGGAAGAAGTGTGTGAAAAATGTGAGAAAAACAGTTGGTGCTGGGGTGAAAACTATATTCAGATGTATCAGATGGGATACGAGATTCTTGCAGCAGTGGATCAGTATGGAAATGAACTGGATGCAGAGACAAAAAGAAAACTGATGCAGCGCTGCATTATGGCTCCGCGGTTTTATCGGGGGATGCTTGACAGTTTTCACGAAGCAAGACAAAATATGATCTGGATCAATCGTATCGCAAGAAGCCGGGAAGGATGTGCAGCCCAGCTTGATCTATTTGCAGATATGCTGCAAAATGTGGCGAAAAAAATCTGGAAGACAGCATATTTACAGATGAAAGGTTGGGGAAACGGATCTTATCTCAATTAAAGAGAAAAGGAATACGTGTACTTTCCATGCATTTTCTTGTGAATGGAGAAGGAAAATATGAATTGCATCTGACGATGCGTACCTGGAAATCGGAAAAGATTCCGGTGAAAAGTCTGGCAGGGACTCTGAGTAATCTGACAGGAAGAAGATTGATTCCGGGAAAAGAGGGAGCGCAGCTGATCGGAACGGATTATACAACAGTGGTCTTCCGAGAAGGACCATCCTATTACACAATGTCCGGGATAGCAAGAATCGGAAAAGGCTGCAGTAATATTTCAGGGGACAGTTTCACGATGATGGATCTTCCGGGTGGTAAAAGGGGAGTTGCATTGTCAGATGGCATGGGATGTGGGCAGGCTGCCTGTCGGGAAAGCACACTTGTGATAGAACTTCTCGAAGAACTTTTGGAAGCGGGATTCCCGGAAAAGACTGCGATCCAGATGATCAACACAACACTGGTCTGCGGAAGAGAAGAAATCCATTACTCTACGATCGACCTTACAGTGTTTGATCTGTATACAGGGGAATGTGAATTGATCAAGGCAGGCGCATCCTCAACTTTTATTCGAAGAAAGGATCAGATTGAGCATCTGACATCGACAAGCCTGCCAATCGGAGTGATGAATTCACTTGAAATAGATTCAGTGAAACGGCAGTTGACGGATGGAACGTATGTAATCATGCTGACAGATGGAGTGCTGGATGCACTTCCGGTAGGAGAGCAGGACTTCCTTCTTGAAACAATCATAAAAGGAACGGAAATACGAAACCCAAAGGAACTGGCCAGACACATTTTTACAGCAGGTACTTAACTGGACAGGAAAAAAGAACCGGAGGATGATATGTCAGTTTTGGTTGCAGCTTTGTGGAAATGCAGAAAGTAGTCATTGACATAGAAGTAACCGTTAACGTATAGTTGAGGTATGATGGATAAAAGATTAGAAAAGATTGAAAACTATATCAGACAATATCATATGATAGAAAAAAGGAGACAGGATTGTCATAGGTGTATCGGGTGGCGCAGACTCTGTATGTCTGCTGATGGCACTTTGTTCATTGCAGGAAAAGCTGGGATTCCAGGTGCTTGTCTGCCATGTGAATCATGAACTGCGCGGAGAGGAGGCTGCACAGGATGAGGCATATGTGGAAATGCTTTGTCATAAAATGCAGGTTCCTTTTTTTGCATTTCATGAAAATGTGGAATTAATTGCAAAAAAAAGCGGAAAGAATCATTGGAGGAAGCAGGCAGATATGTGCGAAGACAGGCATTTGAACAACTCTGTAGAGAACAGGGCGGGACAAAGATTGCGACAGCGCATCATAGTAATGACAATGCAGAAACAATGCTTCTTAATATGGCAAGAGGAACCGGGCTTCGCGGATTGTGTGGGATAAGACCAGTGTATGGAAAATGGATCCGCCCACTTTTGGAATTGTCCAGGGAAGAAATTGAACAGTGGTTGAAAGATTGTGATATCAGATATTGTGTTGACGAAACGAATCAGGAAGATGAATACACAAGGAACCGGATTCGTCATCATGTAATTCCGACATTAGAAGAACAGGTTAATACAAGGACGGTAGAACATTTTGTGAAGCTCAGTGAACAGGCAGAAGAAATCTATGAATATCTGGAAAAACAGACAGATCAGGCATGGAATATCTGTGCAAAACAGACAGACGGACTTCAAAGCAGGAAAGAAATATTTCTCAAGGCAGAGGAAATGAAACACCTTGATCCTGTGATAAAGAAATTACTGATCCAAAGATCAGTAAGTGAAGTGGCAGGGGCACAGAAAGATATTGAAAGCAGGCATATCCTGGCGGTACTGCAACTGTTTGAACGGCAGACAGGACGGCAGATTGATCTTCCGTATAGTGTTACAGCCAAAAGAATGTATGAGGGAGTTCTGCTTACAAAAGGTGATAAAAAAAAGTTACATCTGTACATCAGAAAGAGAAAAAAAAAGAAGAGAGTGATTTTGTTCTACAGCTTCAGATTCCGGGAGAAACACAGATCCCGGGAACAAATTTGAAAATCTGCTGTACAATCAGCGGTGAAAATGAGAAGAATTCAGCAAAAGAGATACCACAAAAAGCTACACGAAATGCTTTGATTATGATATAATAAAAAAAAGCAGTCTCTGTGTGAGATACAGACGACCCGGAGATTATTTTACAATTGATGGGGAAGGAAAGAAAAAAGAAGCTGAAGAGTTACTTTATTGATGAGAAGATTCCACAAGAAGAACAGGGACAGACAGCTTCTGATCGCAGAGGAAAGCCACATCGTATGGATTCCGGGCAGAAGGATGAGTTCGTACTACCAGGTGGGAGACCAGACGAAAAAAGATTCTTAAGATAAAGATTATGGAGGAATAGAACAATGGCTGAGAAGATTAAAGTGTTAATTACAGAGGAAGAAGTAGATGCAAGAATCCGTGAACTCGGAGAAAAGATCAGTAAAGAGTATGAAGGAAAGCAGATCCATCTGATCTGTGTTCTGAAAGGTGGAGTATTCTTTATGTGTGAACTCGCAAAGAGAATTACAGTTCCGGTATCTATGGACTTTATGTGTGTTGGAAGCTATGGAGACGGAACAAAATCCAGTGGTGTTGTAAGACTTGCGAAAGATCTGGATGAGTCTATTGAGAATAAGGAAGTATTGATCGTGGAGGATATCATTGATTCCGGTAATACACTGTATTATCTGATGGACGTACTTCGTCAGAGAAAGCCGGCAAGTCTCCGTCTTTGCACATTACTTGATAAACCAGACCGCCGTGTGAAAGATGTGCACGTAGACTGGACAGGATTTGAGATTCCGGATGAGTTCGTAGTTGGATACGGACTGGATTATGCACAGAAGTATAGAAATCTTCCATACATCGGAGTAGTAGAAGTCGCAGAATAGAAAGGAAGCAATAATAAATTGAATAATGACAGAAAAAGCAGAGGTCTGAGTGGGGCAACGATCATCAGTTTTGTTGTGATCCTTGTTGTGGTTCTGTGGATGGCGAACCAGCTTCAGATGCATCAGCAGGAGATGACATATACCTCCTTTGTCTCTGCAGTACAGGAGAAAAAATGTTTCTGATGTCTACATCAATCAGAACAGTGCAGTTCCGACAGGAACTGTCTCTGGTACATTGAAAGATGATGGTAATACAAGGAAAGTGAATGTGTCAGATGTTGAGCAGGTAGAGAAGCTTCTGACAGAGAATCAGGTGGAGTACAGGCTTTCGGATGTACCGAAGGATTCTATGTTGACAACAGTTGTAGTTCCGATGCTGATCACACTTGGTGGAGTATTTCTGATCTTTTTTCCTGATGAGCCGTCAGAATGGCGGGGGAATTCAAAGGCGATGAACTTTGGAAAGAGCCGCGCAAAGATGAGCACGAAGAATGAGATCAAGGTTACATTTCGTGATGTTGCAGGATTGAGAGAAGAGAAGGAAGAACTGGAAGAAATCGTAGATTTTCTGAAAGATCCGAAGAAATACATCCAGGTTGGAGCACGTATCCCGAAAGGTGTTCTTTTAGAAGGACCTCCGGGAACCGGTAAGACACTTCTTGCAAAGGCTGTGGCCGGTGAGGCAGGAGTACCATTTTTCAGCATTTCGGGTTCAGATTTTGTTGAGATGTTTGTTGGCGTGGGTGCTTCCCGTGTCCGTGATCTGTTCCAGGATGCGAAAAAGAACGCACCATGTATCATATTTATTGATGAGATCGATGCAGTTGCAAGACGCCGTGGAAGCGGTCTTGGAGGTGGACATGATGAACGTGAGCAGACGTTGAACCAGCTCCTTGTGGAGATGGACGGATTTGGTGTTAACGAAGGCATTATCGTAATGGCAGCGACAAACCGTAAGGATATTCTGGATCCTGCAATCTTAAGACCGGGAAGATTTGACCGTGATGTCCTTGTCGGACGTCCGGATGTAGGCGGCAGAGAAGAGATCCTGAAAGTTCATGCGAGAAATAAGCCGCTTGGAGATGATGTGGATCTGAAGCAGATTGCCCAGACAACGGCAGGATTTTCAGGAGCAGATCTTGAGAATCTTCTCAACGAGGCTGCAATTCTGGCAGCGAAGGAGAACCGGGTGTACATTCAGCAGTCTGATATCCGTCATGCATTTGTGAAGGTCGGAATCGGTCCGGAGAAGAAAGAGCCGTATCGTATCTGAGAAAGAACGCAGGATTACAGCTTATCATGAAGCCGGACATGCGATCCTGTTCCATGTGCTGCCGGATGTGGGACCTGTATACAGTGTATCTATCATTCCGACAGGTGGAGCCGGCGGATATACAATGCCGCTTCCGGAGAAGGATGATATGTTCAATACAAAGGGGCATATGCTTCAGGAAATTACAGTTTCCCTTGGCGGACGTGTTGCAGAAGAAGAGATTTTTAATGATATCACAACGGGAGCTTCCCAGGATATCAAGCAGGCAACAGCAATTGCAAAATCAATGATCACGAAGTTCGGTATGTCTGAAAGACTGGGACTGATCAATTATGATAATGACAGCGATGAAGTATTCATTGGACGTGATTTCGGTCATACATCAAGAGGGTATGGCGAAAAAGTGGCCGGAACGATTGATGAAGAAGTGAAACGTATTATTGATGAGTGTTATTTTAAAGCTCGTACACTTATTCAGGAGTATCATCCGGTACTCGAGAAGTGTGCACAACTGCTTCTTGAGAAGGAAAAGATAACAAGAAGTGAATTCGAAGCACTGTTTGCAGACAGTGAGGTTGAAGGATAGTAGTTATTATATGTATTTAGGATAAGATACCCTCTGCCGGCGGGCAATCCCGTGTTGGCCGGGGGTGTTCTTATTTTAGATAGTTTTAAGAATTGAGTTAAAGGAGGCTAAACAGGTGAATAGAGAAGCACTGTTTTGTGACGGTACAGGTGATTATGTCTGTCCGGCAGAGCCTGAGATAAATGAAAAAGTAGTGTTGCGATTTCGTACGGCACACAATGATGTTGATGAAGTGAAACTGCACATCGGAGAACAGGAGTATCCTATGTGGAAGACACGTACGGATGGTGAATTTGACTTTTACGAGATCGAGTATCAGCTTGGTAAGGATATCTTAAGATATTGTTTTGAAATCAAGCAGGGAGCAGAGATCTGTTTTTATAGTAGGTATGGAATAACAGGGAAAAAAAAAAAACTATTACGATTTTATTATTTCGCCGGGATTTAAGACACCGAGTGGGCGAAAGGTGCTGTGATGTACCAGATCTTCGTTGATCGTTTTTGTAATGGAGATCCGACAAATGATGTAGAGGATAATGAATATATTTATATTGGGGCACCGAGCCGCAAGGTGAAGGACTGGAATCAGGCACCGGAAGCAATGGATATCCGTAATTTTTACGGCGGGGATTTACAGGGTGTTTTAGATAAGCTGGATTATCTGCAGGATCTTGGAGTTGAAGTTATTTACTTCAATCCGTTGTTTGTTTCTCCGTCGAATCATAAGTATGATATTCAGGATTATGATTACATAGATCCGCATTATGGAAAGATTGTTGTGGATGACGGAGAAGTACTTCCGGTAGGTGCAAAGGATAATATCCATGCGACAAAGTATCAGCAACGCACAGGAGATATCCGCAATCTTGAGGCAAGTAATCAGCTGTTTATCAAACTGGTAGAAGAGATGCATAAGCGTGGAATGCGTGTAATTCTGGATGGTGTATTCAATCATTGCGGCTCTTTTAACAAATGGATGGACAGAGAACGTATCTATGAGCCGCAGCCGGACTATCCGAAGGGAGCATATGTAAGTAAAGAAAGTCCATATAACAGCTTTTTCCTGTTCCATGATGCGAGAAATGAACTCTGGCCTTATAACGGAACATATGATGGCTGGTGGGGACATGATACATTGCCAAAGCTTGATTATGAGGATTCACCACAGCTTGAGCAGTACATTATGGATATCGGAAGAAAATGGGTATCACCGCCGTATAACGTAGACGGATGGCGTCTTGATGTTGCGGCGGACCTTGGATTCAGTAATGAATACAACCATATCTTCTGGAAGAGATTCCGAAAGGAAGTTAAGGATGCGAATCCGGATGCAATTATATTGGCAGAACATTATGGAGAACCGCAGGATTGGCTCCAGGGAGATGAGTGGGACAGCGTTATGAATTATGACGCATTTATGGAACCGCTGACCTGGTTTTTGACCGGTATGGAGAAGCATAGTGATGAATATCGTCAGGATCTGTGTGGAAATGCTGATAACTTTGTCGGAGCGATGCGTCATTTTATGGCAAGTATGCTGACACCATCTCTTCAGGTGGCAATGAATGAACTTTCCAACCATGACCATTCTCGTTTCCTGACACGTACGAACCACAAGGCAGGACGCGTGGCACAGCTTGGAACAGAAGCAGCTGAAAAGGATGTGAATAAGGCAATCTTACGAGAAGCGGTTATTATGCAGATGACCTGGATCGGTGCGCCGACAATTTATTATGGTGATGAGGCAGGACTTTGTGGATTCACTGATCCGGATAACCGGAGAACTTTCCCATGGGGGAACGAAGACAAAGAACTTCAGGCATTCCACAAAGAAGTGATCCGTATCCACAAGGAAGAGAAGCCATTGAAAAAGGGTTCTATCAAGCTATTGGCTTCGGATGAAAATCTGCTGGCCTATGGAAGATTTGAAGCGGATGAACAGATTGTCGTTGTTGTGAATAACAGTGATGAACTTCGTACAGTGACCGTACCGGTATGGTATGCGGGGGTAGAGATGGAAGGACGGATGAAACGACTGATCTACTCTTATGAAAACGGTTATACGACAGAATATGACGAGTATATCGTACAAGATGGAGAGATTGTCCTGAATATGGGATCTCATTCAGCAATCGTATTAAAGCCGGCAGAAGCATTGAGATTGATGCCGTAAGAAGTGGAACGGTATTTTGCAGATAAAGAAAGAGTATTATACGAGAATAATAAAAAAAATACGGGATGAGCAGTTTTAATATCTGTTCATCCCGTATTTGTTATTATCATTATTTTGTCAGAACCTCTGCCCCATTCTCTGTGATAAGTACCATGTACTCAATCTGGGCAGAAAGACCATCATCCATTGTATAAACAGTCCAGTCATTGTCCTCGTCTACGAAGAAGTCAGGACTACCTTCGTTGATCATAGGTTCGATTGTGAACATCATACCTGGAACGAGAAGCATCTCACTTCCCTTTGGTGTCACATAGCTGACAAAAGGATCCTCATGGAATTCCAGTCCGACTCCATGTCCACCGATATCTTCTACGACAGAGTATCCATTTGCACGGGCATGTGTATTGATCGCATCTGCGATATCACCTAAATGTCCCCAAGGCTTCGCAGCCTCAAGTCCAAGCTTCACACACTCTTCTGTGACGCGGACGATGCGCTCTGCACGTTCAGATACTTTTCCCATCTTGAACATACGGGATGCATCAGAAAAATATCCGTCAAGAATAGTGGATACATCAACATTGATGATATCTCCCTCTTCCAGAATGATATTCTCATCCGGAATGCCGTGACAAATCTCATTATTAATAGAAGTACACACACTCTTTGGGAATCCCTGATAATTGAGCGGAGCCGGGATACCACCGTGTTCTTTTGTGAAACGATATACGATATCATCAATCTCCTGTGTGCTCATTCCAATGTGGATCTGTCTTGCTACTTCATCCAGGATCGCTGTATTAAGCTCAGCACTTTTTCTGATCTTTTCAATTTGGAATGGAGTTTTTAAAATCTTACGTGTCGGAACAATCTCACCACGTTCAGCATGCATCATTATCTTTTCTTCAATCGGCATATGGCATTTCTTATACTTCTTGCCGCTGCCACACCAGCACAATTCATTTCTTTCCATGATATTACCTCTTCTAAAAATCACTTATTTTCTCTGTTTCTACTTATTTTATCACAAAATTCGACAAAAAGATACATGTTATGCTTGCCGAGAACGTAAAAATATAGTACGATTAAGATTCAGATAGGAGTGATAATGCATATGTGGTATTGGGCGATTATGGTACTGCTGATTTTAGGAAGTATCGCACTTCTTTGCAGTACATTTATAAGTGTAAAAAGAATAAGGCACAGGACGCAGAGCGGAGAAAGCAGTCCAGGAATGGAAAGCGTAACAAGGCAGATCAGGGATATGATCCAGAAGAAGAGGATCAGCCGCAGGGAAAGAAGAGACGCAGTTCAGGGCAGAACGGTTCTATGGATTCAGCGAAGCGTTCTTCTAAAAAAAAGAAGACAGTGGAAGATTATCCTGGAAGATCTGGATACATGGCAGAAATATAGCTTCATATTCTATGATGAAGTGGGAATCGGAAGAGCAAAGAGGAATGACAATTATGAGAAGTATCTGCCACTGCATGAGGATGGAAGAGTATCCAAGCAGCATTGTGTGATCATACAGAGAGGTGACTGTTTGTATCTGATGGATGATGGTTCCAAGAACGGAACATACCTGAACGGAATCCTGGTAGATCGTCCAACAGAGATTCAGAGAGAAGATGTGATCGGCGTTGGGGAGACCAGACTGGAGATTCTCAGAATCTTAAGAGAAAGTGAATAATGAAATTACAGGCAAGGAAGTCCGGCGGAAAAGCTAGGACTTCTTTTTTCTTTTTGATCGTAAAATGAAGAATCTGTGTGAAAGTAACAGTTGAGTAAGGAAAATCATATAGTAGTTATATAGTTACTGTTCACTCCCGTGTCAATCACTCCGCTGATTGACACGGAGGATGCGTGTTTTGATTGAATGCATCTCGCCCCATCGCCAAAGGCGATTTAAAATGGCGAGATGCGTTGCTGGTCGCACATCGTGTGAACAGTAACGTTATATAGCCGCCGGATTTATAAGCTGCAATCAACAGGAATGCGGACAGCAGGGACGGCACAACTTATTGTCAGTGGGAGTGAGCAACATGTACCAGAAATTGCCTTATTATATGGCCTATCCGATACAGACAGAATATGATGAGAGAGCGGAAAGGACAGACCTGGAGTATATGAAAAGCCTGTATCCGGATCTTCCAAAGAGAATACTGCCTTATGTCGAAGAGGAATGTGACAGGATGGAATACACGGGGAGTGTGATGTTTGATGTTTATCCGGATAAATTGCAGCTACACATCATGTGCAGCAGAATTTGCGAAAATGTAAAAAAACAGGAGAAAATGTTTGCCGGGGAAGAGCGGATGTTAAGAAATCTGGCGGAAGTCCTGTTATATCAGGAAATCTACCGACGCAGGGGTGAACAGAGAAAAAGGAAACAAAAAATTTACAGTTATTGTTCATTGCCAGGAAAATCTATGATATAATCATTCAGATTACAACAAAAGAAACGGATTCAGAAGAAGGGAACGGATACAAATGAAAAGTAATCTTATATTTATCGGTATGCCGGCTGTCGGAAAAAGTACAGTTGGTATTGTAGTAGCAAAAAGACTTGGAAAAGGTTTCATAGATTCAGATCTTCTGATTCAGGAACAAGAAGGAAAACTTCTGCGTGAAATCATAGCAGAAGTCGGTGATGATGGGTTTTTAAAAATTGAAAATCAGGTAAATCGTGATATAAAAGCAGAAAATGCGGTTATTTCTCCGGGCGGAAGTGTTGTCTATTGCGAGGAAGCAATGAAACATTTTAAAGAAATCGGAATTGTTGTATATCTTCATGCTTCTTATCAGACAATAAAGAAGAGAATCAGAAATCCTCAAAAAAGAGGAGTTGTTTTGAAGGACGGTCAGACATTAAAAGACCTGTATGACGAGCGAAAAGTCCTTTTTGAGAAGTATGCAGATGTGACAATCAGTGAAGAGGGCTGTCAGATTGAAGAAACAATAGAAAATGTACTTGATGCTATTGAGAATTACTCTCAAAATAAAGCGTGAATATTACCGTCATAGAAAAAAGGGATTCCACAATGAAAGATTTTGTGTTATAGTTATGTATGGATTATATTGTAATTAAGGTAGATAGTTCTTTTCGTATAGACAAAGACACAAGAATAAATCGTTACTGAACACAGGATCTGTGGGAAGTAATACAGAATCGGACAATTGAGGTGCAAAATGGAGCAATATATTATTAAGGGTGGTAATCCGCTGGTTGGGGAAGTTGAAATCGGCGGAGCTAAGAATGCGGCACTTGGAATTCTTGCAGCTGCAATCATGGCAGATGAACCGGTTTTGATTGAGAATCTTCCGGATGTGAATGACATTAATGTCATGCTGGAGGCAATCGAGGGAATCGGTGCAATGGTACAGAGAATTGACAGACATACAGTAAAGATCAATGGAAATACAATTGGAGATTTCAGTATTGATTATGACTATATTAAGAAGATCAGAGCGTCTTATTATTTGTTAGGTGCACTTCTTGGAAAATACAAGAGAGCAGAAGTAGCACTTCCGGGAGGATGCAATATCGGAAGCAGACCGATCGATCAGCATCTGAAAGGATTCCGTGCACTTGGAGCAGATGTAGACATTGAGTATGGTAAGATTGTTGCAGAGGCGGAAGAACTGAAGGGAACACATCTTTATTTCGATGTTGTGACTGTAGGTGCAACGATCAACGTAATGATGGCAGCAGCTATGGCTGACGGTCTTACGATCATGGAGAACGTAGCGAAAGAGCCACATGTTGTAGATGTAGCGAACTTCCTGAACAGTATGGGAGCAAATATCCGTGGTGCAGGAACAGACGTGATCAAGATCCGTGGAGTGAAGTCCCTGCACAAGGCAGAGTACTCCATCATTCCGGATCAGATCGAAGCAGGAACATTTATGTTTGCCGCTGCAGCAACACGCGGAGATGTGACAGTACTCAATGTGATTCCGAAGCATTTAGATGCAACGATCTCCAAGCTGGTAGATATCGGATGTGAAGTGGAAGAATTTGACGATGCAGTCCGTGTAGTGGCTAAAGGGACGTCTGACAAGTACACAGGTGAAGACATTACCATATCCGGGATATCCGACAGATATGCAGCCACAG